>WPCI01170604.1_pt1 | contig 62976 bp, 51 predicted proteins | sample 5399871 | NCBI WGS metagenome assembly WPCI01 (sample SAMN12869469, study PRJNA574797) | sludge metagenome | isolation source: wastewater treatment of pH7 | place: China:Beijing | collected 2019-05-20 | reverse complement strand
CGAGCTGTCGGGCGGGCAGGCCCAGCGTGTCGCACTGGCGCGCGCGCTGGCCCGCGAGCCCGAGCTGTTGTTCGCCGACGAGCCCTTCTCGGCCCTGGATGCGATCACCCGCGCCGAGATGCAGCGCCTGCTGGTGGACGTGGTGCACCGCTGGCATGCGGCCGTGCTGCTCGTCACCCACGACATCGACGAGGCCATCCTCGTCGCCGATCGCATCCTGCTGATGGCCGGCCAGCCCGGCCACATTTACCGCGAGTGGGCGGTCGACATCCCGCATCCGCGCGAAGACCACCCTGAAGCGGTCACCACACTGCGGATGCAGATCCTGGCGACCTTGCGCGCCGCAACCGAAGGGGCCGCACCCACGCCGACGCTGGTGCCGGCGCCCACCCATTCCTGAACAAGAGCCACCCATCATGGACTACAAACCCGCCACCCGCCCGCACATCTGCCTGTCGTCCAACTGCGGCTGCGGCATGACCCGCCGCGACTTCCTGCGCCTGTCGGCGCTGACCGGTGCCGGCCTCGCCGTGCCCATGCTGCGCGCGGGCGACGCCATGGCACAGGCGGCCAAGGGCGACGACGTGCCGGTCAAGATCGGCTACCTGCCGATCACCGACGCCACGCCGCTGCTGGTCGCGCATGCGCGCAAGCTGTTCGAGGCCGAAGGCCTTCGCACCGAAGCGCCGCGCCTGTTCCGCAGCTGGGCGCAGATCGTCGAGGCCTTCGTCTCGGGCCAGGTGAACGTCATCCACCTGCTGTCGCCGACGACGCTGTGGGTGCGCTACGGGACGAAATTCCCCGCCAAGGTGGTGGCCTGGAACCACATGAACGGCTCGGCGCTGACCGTCGCCCACGACATCGACACGGTGACGGACCTCGGCGGCAAGACGGTGGCGATCCCGTTCTGGTACTCGATCCACAACATCCTGCTGCAGAAGCTGCTGGTGGCCAACGGCCTGACCGCGGTGACCCGCCCGCGTGGCAGCACGATTGCAGCCAACGAGGTCAACCTGATCGTGCTGCCGCCGGCCGAGATGGTGTCGGCGCTGGCCGGCAAGGGCATCGCCGGCTTCATCGTCGCCGACCCGTTCAACGCTGCGGCCGAGATCAACAATGTCGGCAAGGTGCTGCGTTTCTCGGGCGACGTGTGGAAGGACCACGCCTGCTGCGTGACCTTCCTCGCCGAGCGCGACATCGCCGAGCGCCCGCACTGGGCCCAGCGCGTCACCAACGCGATCGTCAAGGCGCAGTTGTGGACGCGCAGCAACCAGCTCGATGCGGCCAAGCTGCTCGCCGCCAGTGGCGACAACCGCTACACGCCGCACTCGGTCGAGGTGCTGGCGAAGGTGTTGTCGGCCACCGACTACAAGGCCTACGAGGACAGCGGCGTGGCCCGCAACAAGGGCTGGCACCAGCGCCGCATCGACTTCCAGCCCTATCCCTTCCCGTCCTATACGGAGGAGCTGGTGCGCAGCCTGCTGGCGACCAAGGTCGAGGGCGATGCAAGCTTCCTCGCCAAGCTGGATCCGGCCTTCGTGGCCCGCGACCTGGTCGATGACCGCTTCGTGCGCACCGCGATCGACGCCGTGGGCGGTCCGCAGGCCTTCGGCCTGCCGGCCAACCTGCTGCGCCAGGAAACCATCGTGGTGTGACGCGCATGCCTGCCCCCCTGATCCTGCCCGTGCTCGGTCTCGGGCTCGCGGCCGCGCTGTGGGCGGTCGCGACGCTGCTGCTGGCGACGGAGACACCGATCCTCGCCCACTTCGCCCCGCTGGAGGCGGTGCGCGCCCTTGCTGCGCTGATCGTCGATCCGCTGATGTGGGATCACATCGGCGTCAGCCTGCAGCGGGTGGCGGTCGGCCTCGTGGTCGCGCTCGCGATCGGCGTGCCGCTGGGCATCCTCACCGGGGTGTCGCGCGTGTTCGCGCAGACGACCACGCCGCTGTTCCAGTTCCTGCGCATGATCTCGCCGCTGTCGTGGATGCCGATCGCAGTGATGGTGCTCGGAGTCGGCGACGCGCCGGTGTACTTCCTGCTCGCCTTCGCCGCCGTCTGGCCGATCCTGCTCAACACCGCGGCCGGCGTGGCCCAGCTCGACCGCAACTGGCTGATGCTCGCACGCAGCCTGTCGGCCACCCGCTTCGAGACTCTCTTCCGCGTCGTGCTGCCGGGCATCGTCGCCCACATCCTGAGCGGGGTGCGGCTGGCGATCGGCATCATCTGGATCATCCTGGTGCCAGCAGAGATGCTTGGCGTGTCGGCCGGGCTGGGCTATTTCATCCTCGATGCCCGCGACCGCCTCGCCTACCCGGACCTGATGGCGGCGATCCTGATCATCGGCGCGCTAGGGTTCGCGCTCGACTACGCCGCGCGCTGGCTGTACCAGCACTGGCTGCACAAGCGCTGACAAGTCGCAACACGTGGCATGCGAGAATTCGCGCAAATCAGCGCTTCAAGGACGTCATTAGCATGCCTGCCTCCACGTCGCCACTGCGCCCCGCTCCCCCCTCGTTCCGCGAGGCCTTCCTGTACTGGCTGAAGCTCGGCTTCATCAGCTTCGGCGGCCCTGCCGGGCAGATCGCGATCATGCACCAGGAGCTGGTGGAGAAACGCCGATGGATCTCGGAGCGCCGCTTCCTGCACGCACTCAACTATTGCATGGTGCTGCCCGGGCCCGAGGCGCAGCAGCTTGCCATCTACATCGGCTGGCTGCTGCATCGCACCTGGGGCGGCATCGTCGCCGGCACGCTGTTCGTGCTGCCATCGCTGTTCATCCTGGCCGCGCTGACCTACATCTACCTCGCCTTCGGCGATGTGAGCTTCGTGCAGGGCATCTTCAACGGCATCAAGCCGGCGGTCGTGGCCATCGTGGTGTTTGCGGCTTGGCGCATCGGTTCGCGGGCCTTGAAGAACCGGGTGCTATGGGCCTTGGCGGCGGCATCCTTCGTCGCCATCTTCGTCTTTCGCGTGCCCTTTCCCTACATCGTCGTCGGGGCGGGCCTGCTGGGCGCACTGGGCGGCAAGCTGGCGCCGGACAAGTTCCGGGTGGGCGGCGGTCACGGCGCTTCGGACAAGAAATACGGGCCCGCACTGATCGACGACGACACCCCGCCCCTACCGCACGCGCGCTTCAGCTGGTCCTACCTGATCACCCTCCTGGCGACGGCCGCGGTCCTCTGGGGCGTGGCGATTGCCGTGCTGGACGACCCGGTATTGCGAACGATGGGTGAGTTCTTCACCAAAGCCGCGTTCGTCACCTTCGGCGGCGCCTACGCCGTGCTGCCCTACGTGTATCAGGGCGGCGTCGACACCTACGGCTGGCTCACCGGCACGCAGATGATCGACGGCCTGGCGCTGGGCGAAACAACGCCGGGGCCGCTGATCATGGTGGTCGCCTTCGTCGGCTTCGTGGGCGCGTGGACCAAGGAGATCTTCGGTGCCGACGCCCTGTTGCTGGCGGGCTTCGTGGGCGCATCGGTGGCCACCTTCTTCACCTTCCTGCCCAGCTTCGTCTTCATCCTGGCGGGGGCCCCGCTGGTGGAATCCACCCACGGCAAGCTGAAGTTCACCGCGCCGCTCACCGGCATCACCGCTGCCGTGGTGGGGGTGGTGCTCAACCTGGCGCTGTTCTTCGGCTGGCATGTGATCTTCCCGGGCGCCACCGAAGCGGCGCCGTTCTCGGGTGGCTTCGAGTGGTTCTACGCGCTGATCTCGGTCGCGGCCTTCATCGCGCTGTGGAAGTACAAACAGGACGTCATGAAGGTGATCGGCGCGTGCGCCGTCATCGGCCTGGTTCAAGCCCTGGTGTAACGCGACTGCATATCGATTGCATGATTTCTTGGTTTGCCGTTCGGTGCGGCGTGGCTATCGTAGCGGCCCTGACGACCTGATTGCCGCCCCGCAAAACCTGGAGACTGCCGTGCCGCTCACCGAACTCGTGCGCTATTTCAACAAGCGCAACCCGCTTGCGCGCGGCGGGGCGCAAGAAGAAGGGCTCGAGTTCAGCGCGGGTCGCGTCCGCGCCCGCGTTGGCAATCGCCTCCTCGGCAGCGTGTTCCAGCCGCTGGTAGAGCGCGCCAGTGGGCGGGTCGTGGGCCACGAGGCGCATCTGCACGTCCTCGCCGGTGACGGCCTGGCGCTGCCCGCTCAAGCGGTCTTCCTCGACGCGCAGGATGATGCGGAGCTGGTCCACCTCGACCGCCTCGTCCGTACGCTTCATGCGCTGAACTTTCTGCTCCAGCGCGAACAGTCAGGCGGGTTTCTGGCCCTCAATGTGCATCCCCAGCTCATTCGCGCCGTTCCCGACCACCACGGAAAGGTTTTCGAGAGCGTGTTGTCGCGCTGCGGCCTGACGCCCGGCCGGGTGGTGCTCGAGATCACCGACGACGGCTTCGCTGATCCCGCGCGCTTGGCTTGTGCGATCGCCGAGTACCGGGAACGAGGCTATCGCATCGCACTCGACAACTTCGGACGCCATTCGTCCGCCCTCGATCGGCTTGAGGTGCTGGCGCCCGATATCGTCAAGCTCGACCGCAGCCTTGCCGGCCACGGCGGCCACCTCGCGCTCGCGCGACGCGTCGTCTCGGAGCTCGTGCCCGAAATCCGCCGCCTCGGCATGCTGATCACGAGTCAACACATCGAGCATGCCGAGCAGCTTGAGCTGGCGAAGGATCTGGACATCGACTGGCTGCAGGGACACTTCCTCGGCCACCCCGACCAGGACTGCAAGCCGATCGTCAAGCCGCGTCGCCGGCGACTGGCGGCCTGAGCCGGAGCGCGCCACGCCGAGGGCAATCGACAGCGCAGTGACGATGCGCAGGATGTCGTGTCCTCGTCACGGTTGGTGAACGACAGCGCCACGTCGCGAATGCCATTGTTGCGTCCAACCACGCCAACGTGGATCACGCGCATCTCGACGCAAGGATGGCTCTAATCGGCAGCCAGGTGAAGGGGCTAGCCTTCGGGTGCGAGCAGGTGGCGCGCGAGGGTCTGTGTGTGGCGCCGCAACTCCGGCACCGCGATCGCCTCCCAGTAGCGCGCGCGCAGCATGGGCCCGACGTAATACAGTCCCGCAAGCCCCCGGCCGTCCGTGCCAATCACGCGGTAGCGCTCGTCAAGCTCGATGCCGATACGCTGCGGATCGGCCCGCACATAGCCCTCGTCGCGCAATTGCGTGACCAGGGGTGAGACCGTGAGGCGGCCGATGTCGTAATCCGGGCCGGTGCAATTCACCACGACGGCGGCCTCCAGTTCGCGCACCTCGCCACCCGCGCGCGGCTGCACCCGGACCAGCACCCCCTGCCCCCCGGCATGCATCTCCTGGACCTTTCCGGCAACGACTTCGGCCTGCCCGGATTGCAGCATTCCGCGCAGACGCCGGTAGGCGCTCGGCGCCAGACGATGTCGATGGATGTCCCACCACGGGCCGACGCGGGCGAGAAAGCGCCGCCGCTCCCGGTCTGGCAGCCGACGCCAGATCTCGGGCGTATGGGGGCGCAGTGCATTGATGACATCACGCCAGTTGTAGCCTTGTTGCTGGCGGATGCGGATCTGGCGCCGAATGGCGCGCAGGTAGGCAAAGGTCGTCGGCGGCAAGCCGGCCAGGTAGCTGGGGAACGCCGTCGTTGCCGGCGCTTGCGGAAGGGTGCGATGCCCCTTCGGCAGCAGGCCGCGCCGGGACAGCAGGAACACCTTGCGCTCCTCATCCCGGCTGGTCAGGCGAAACAGCGCATCGATCGCGGTGTGCCCGGTGCCCAGCACCACCACCGGCTGGCCGGCGGGAATGTGATCCATGGCCGCGTAATCCCACGGGTTGCCGATATAGCGGCCAGAATCGGCCAGCGCATCCGCGAAGCGCAACTGCTGCGCGCCCAGGTGCCCGAGCGCGAGCACCACCCGACTGGCCACCAGCACCGAGCCATCGGCCAGCGTGACGTCCATTGCCGACGAGGCCTCGCTCCGCCGTATCGCCACGGCCTGCGCCCGAAGCCGGGTGAGCGGCGTCGGGCTTGCGCGCGCGGCAAGGTGCAGCGTGTGCTCGAGATAATCGCCAAACAAGCGCCGCGGAACGAACGACCCTTCGTTGAAGGCTGGGTCGATGTCGCGACAGTACTCAAGGAAATGCCCCGGCTCGTCGGCGAGGGCACTCATGTTGCCGGCGGGTACGTTGAGCAGCATGCTGTCGTCCCAGATGCGATACGCCAGGCCGCGTGCGACACGCGGATGCTGTTCGATCAAGGTGATGCGCACTTGCTCCGGTGCCGCCTCACGCAGCAGATGCACGGCGGTCAGCGTACCGCTGAAGCCGCCCCCGACGATGACCACGTGCTGCGGGTGTGACGCACTCAATTCATGTCTCACGGTGACTCATCAGAAGGCGAAGTGATCGAGCACGTAGCGCTCTGCGCGCATGATCGCAGCACGCTGAGCCGGCAGACCATAAGCGTAGCCCTGGACCAGCACGCCCGCGGGCAGGACACCGTCCAGCTTGGCCTCGAGACGGGTGACGATGACGCTCGCGCGCTCGCGCAAGCTCACCAGCCAGGCCAGGCGGGCGCGCCAGTCATCGGCAAGGCACAAGCGAGCACTGTCGACCTTGACGAACTGGGCCGGCACTCGACTGGAGAGCGCCTGCCACTGCATCGGCGAGTCGACGTTGATCGCCACCTGAAAGCCGTTGTTGCGGTAATTGCGCAACACGAAAGCCAACAGGTCAGGCTGACTGCTCGCCTCGAGCGGCGTCTCGATGACGACACGCTCGGACGGCAGACCAAGGGCATCCACCACCTTGCGGAACGCCGCACCATGATCGCCGCTGACGGCGGCGAGCAGGCGGCCATGCACCTTGAGGAACAGCAGGCTGTCGCCTTCGACCGAGCTCAGGAAGTTGAGCGCATGCACGGTCCGCGCCACGCGATCGAGCGCTACCAAGCGATTATCGTCGGCGTTGGCCGAGAACAGCGTCCATGGCGACAGCGCGCGCTCGCCGCTGCCAAGGATGCGCAGGTACGCCCCATAGCCGGTCGTGCTCCCGTCCGTCGGCAGCACGACTGGCTGGAAGACGCTCGACAGTTCGCAGCCGAACCAGTCACCGACCACGCCGCCATCGGCCAGGCGGCGCAGCTGCCGTCCGCCTTCGCGCTCGAGCGGTAAGCGGTCGAGGAATTCGCGAGCTCGTCTTGCAAGGGTACCGGATGCGGTTTCCACGTCCTTATCCATTTTCTTGTCTCCTCCTGCACGCGCCCGACCGGGCCCGTGCCTCAGGTCAAGGCATCGGCCCAGATGTTGCGCGCCCAAGCCAGGGCGTACTTGCCTTCCAGATCGTTGGCAACTGCCGACAAGCCGCCCGCGCCCTTGACCGGCAGCAGCGTGTTCTCCTGCGTGTCGAACTTGTGCACCGATGCCACGTGCACCACGTCGCGGTCGGAGACGAAGCTGTAGCAGGTGTTGGCGATGATCGGCGTCGGGTTCGCCTCGAGTCCGGTGAGGCTGGCGATGACCGCGTCCGCCGCCACCTTGGCGTGGTTGTTGGCCATGAACCCGGACTTCGGCATGCCGGGCGCGGCCGCGATGGCATCGCCGATCAGGTGCACGCCCGGCACCGCGGTCGATTCGAAACTGCGGAAGTCGACCCCGGCCCAGCGCCCGCCCACATTGGCGAAGGGACTGGCGATCAGGCCACTGCGCTGGGGCGGGATGACGTTGAAGAGGTCGGCGCGAACGGCCTCGAACTCGAGTTGCGCGACATTACCGCGCACGTCGAAGTCCTGCAACACGCTGTTGGAGCGGTACTCGATGATGCCCTTGTAGCGCTCCTCCCAGGCCTGCAGGAACAGCGCCTTCTTAGAGGTGATGTCGGGGTTGCCGTCGAGGATCAGGACCTTCGCGCGCGGCTTGTGCTGCTTGAAGTAATGGGCGATGACGCTGGCGCGCTCGTATGGCCCGGGCGGGCAACGGTAGGGCGCCTTCGGGATCGAGATCGCGAACACGCCGCCGTCCGGCAGCTCTTCCAGTCGCTTGCGCAGCGCGACGGTCTGCGCGCCGGCCTTCCACGAATGCAGCACCTGCTGCTGCGCGGCAGCGTTGTTCAGGCCGGGGATCTGGTCGTAGAGGAAGTCGATGCCGGGCGCAACGATGAGCCGATCCCATGGCAGCGGATCGCCCTTCGCCAGCCGGACCTCGCGCTTGTCGACGTCGATGGCCACGGCCTCGTCGCGCACCAGGCGTACCCCGTACTTCGCCAGCCCGTCGTAGGCGAGGGTGATGTCCTCGATCTGCTTCACGCCAGCCAGCACCAGGTTGCTGATCGGGCAGGAGACGAAGTTCTGATTGCGCTCGACCAGCGTGACCTCGAGGCGCGGCTCCCACTTCTTCAGGTACTTGGCGGCGGTGGCGCCGCCGAAGCCGCCACCGATGACGACCACGCGCCCCGGCGAGGCACGGCCGACGGCGGTCGCACATGCACCGACGCCCACTCCGGCACCCAGCGCAGCGGCCAGTCCGCCAGCGGCTTTGATGAAACCACGACGATCGAGTGTGCTCATGTCCGCCTCCTCAGCGCTTGGATTGGGCGGCAAACCACTGTGCCAGCCGTTTCAGTTCATCGTCCGTGTAGCCCTTGGCATGCTGGTGCATGACCGTCGCCGGGCGTACGTCGCGCTTGAACTCGATGAGCAGCGTGAAAAGCTCGTCCGCGCTACGTCCTGCAAGGCTGGTCATGCCGGCCTGGGCGTGACCGTCGGTGCCGTGGCAGGCCGCGCAGGAGGCCGCCCAGACGCGCACCTGTCGATCACTCGACTCAGCCTGCGCAGCGAGAGGAAACAAGAGCGCTGTGGCAGCCGCGATGGCGCCAAGCGCGCGAACAGGAATGCGCATGTGAATTCTCCGCAAAGGATCCAGGCGGTGGATGCTCTCCGATCAGCACCAGAAACCAAACGAAGAAAATCTGCTGAGATATTCAGGCTCGCAGATTAGGGAGCGCCCGCCGAGCGCCCTTCAGGCTCGACGCCGCCTCCTGAGCGCAGCGGCCAGCATCAGCCCTGCGCCAAGGATCACCCCGGCCGCAAATCCGCCCCAACTGCTCACCGGCACGGGATTGCGCACCGCGACGTAGAGCAGCGCGGCGGGCAAGGCGATCGCGAAGGCGACGTTACCTCCGTCACGGGTGCGTACGAGCATGACGCAGACGGCATAGAGAAAACGCGCCAGCACGACCAGCAGCAGCGCCAGCAGGAAATTGCCAAAGAAATCCGTCACCGCCCTCTCTCCCTGAACTGGCCGGCACGCGCAATCCGACTCACGCGGCGGGCGCTCGCATTGTATTCGGCAAGCAACAACACAAGAACCTGCAAACGATTTCAGCCCTCGCTCGATAAGCAAAGCGGATTTTCTTCGTTCGGGGCAAGCCGTCCGCATCGTTTAATGCGCTCCGACAGCAGGATCGGCTGACAAGCCCGCCGCAACCTGCACTTCTCATCGCGACCAGCCCCAGGAGCACCTCCATGAGCATTACACCCCGGACCAATCGTCGCCGCCTCGTCCTGAAAGGCCTGCTCGCGGCAGCAAGCACTGCCCCCCTCGCCCTTACCAGCCGCTATGCAGTAGCCAACACGCCCGAGATCCGCATCGGCTGGCAGAAGGGCTCGACCCTTTCGATCGTGAAAGCGCGGGGCAATCTCGAGGCACGCCTGAAGGCCGAGGGCGTCAAGGTGAGCTGGACCGAATTCCCCGCTGGGCCGCAGATGCTCGAAGGCCTCAACGTCGGCAGCATCGACATCGGCGTGGTCGGTGAGACGCCGCCGGTCTTCGCGCAAGCAGCCGGCGCCAATCTCGTCTACGTCGGGAACGAACCGCCAGCCCCCCGCGCCGAGAAAATCCTGGTGCCGAAGGACTCGCCGATCAGGACCTTGGCCGACCTCAAGGGCAAGCGCGTGGTGCTCAACAAGGGCTCCAATGTGCATTACCTGCTGGTGAAGGCCCTGGAGTCGACCCAACTCAAGTACAGCGACGTCGAAGTGGCCTTCCTGCCGCCGGCCGACGCGCGTGCTGCCTTCGAGCGCGGCGCAGTGGACGCATGGGTGATCTGGGATCCGTTCGGCGCTGCCGCCGAAGCGCAACTCGGCGCCCGCATCGTGGCCGACGGCAGCGGGCTCGTGAACAACTACAACTTCTATATCGCGTCGCGCCCCTTCGTGGAAAAGTACCCGCAGGTACTCGCCTCGGCGCTCGAGGCGATCAACGAAACCGGCGAATGGGTCGCGCAGAACCAGAAAGATGCGGCCGCCATCGTCGCCCCGCAGATTGGCCTGCCGGTCGAGATCGCCGAAGTGTCGGTGTCCCGCTACGGCTACGGCGTCAAGCCCCTGACCGAGGACGTGATCCAGCACCAGCAAAAGATGGCCGACACCCTGGCCGATCTGAAACTGATCCCGAAGCGGCTCGACGTGGCTTCGGTCGTCTGGCGCCCGGCGCGCTGACCCGCTCGCGATGACAGGACAGACAATGAGCAGCGAAAGCCCCTTGAACACCCTTTGGTTCCTGCCGATGGCGGAGCGTGACCCGCAGCCACCGGCATACGATTCCGCCCACCCCCGGGGGCGGATTGCCCCCATCGGCGAGATCGTGGGGTATGCGCATCACCCCAAGCCTGCCCAAAGCTGAGGGCTGCGCAGTGTCGAATCCAGAACCCACTCTCGCTGCCCGCGGCCTGGCGCGCATCGGCCCTTGGCTGGTACCCGTGGCGATCCTCGCGGGCTGGCAGCTCGCCGCTCAACTCGGCTGGCTGTCGACCCGTATCCTGCCCGCGCCCTCCGCAGTGCTCGCCGCAGGCTGGTCGCTCGCCGCCTCGGGCGAACTGCTGACCCATATGCAGGCCAGCTTTGCCCGCGCCGCGATCGGCTTCGCTATCGGCGGCGGAATAGGCTTCTTCTTCGGCCTGGCGAACGGATGCTACCGACTGGCGGAAAATCTGTTCGACACCACACTGCAGATGGTGCGTAACGTACCTCACCTCGCGCTCATCCCGCTGGTCATCCTGTGGTTTGGTATCGGCGAGGAGGGCAAGCTCTTCCTGGTGGCGCTGGGTGTGTTCTTCCCGGTGTACCTGAACACCTTCCACGGCATCCGCTCGGTCGACGCCGCCCTGGTAGAGATGGGACGGTCCTACGGCCTATCGGGCTGGTCGCTGTTCCGCCATGTGATCCTGCCTGGTGCCTTGCCAAACATCCTCGTCGGCGTGCGCTACTCACTCGGCTTCATGTGGTTGACGCTGATCGTGGCCGAAACGATCGCCGCCAGTTCGGGCATCGGCTACATGGCGATGAACGCGCGCGAGTTCCTGCAGACCGATGTCGTCGTGCTGGCCATCCTGCTCTATGCCGTACTGGGCAAGGCAGCCGACGTCGCCGCGCGGATGCTTGAGCGCCGGCTGCTGCGCTGGAACACGGCCTACGCCGGAAGCTGAGCCCTGCCTGACAGACACACGAACATGGAGAACACTCGATGGGCATCATCGAATCGAAGGAAGTCCGCGCCCTGAGCATCCGCAGCGACGCCCCCCACCGCCAGAGCGCCGGTGTGCGCATCGGCCTGCAAGGGCTGGACAAGGATTACGGCAGGCGTAAGGTGCTGAGCGCCCTCGACCTCCAGGTCGAACCCGGCGAATTCGTCGCCATCGTCGGCCGCAGCGGCTGTGGCAAGAGCACGCTGCTGCGCCTGCTCGCTGGACTGGAGCCCCCCAGCAGCGGCACGATCACGCTAGACGATCAACCCCTGCAGGAAACCCACGAAGCACTGCGCCTCATGTTCCAGGACGCACGCCTGTTGCCCTGGAAGAGCGTGGCCGACAACGTTGCACTGGGCCTGCCCGGCAGCCCGCGCGAACGGCATGGCGCAGCTCTCGCCGCACTGGCGGAGGTCGGCCTTGCCGACCGGGCAGGCGAATGGCCCTCTCGCCTGTCGGGCGGGCAACGGCAACGCGTCGCGCTTGCCCGTGCCCTGGTCCACAAACCACGCCTGTTGCTGCTCGACGAACCGCTTGGTGCGCTCGACGCGCTCACCCGTATCGAGATGCATGCACTGATCGAGCGCCTCTGGCAGACGCAAGGCTTCACCGCACTGCTGGTCACCCACGACGTGTCCGAGGCGGTAGCCCTTGCCGATCGCGTGCTGCTGATCGAGGACGGCACGTTGGCACTCGATCAGCGCGTCGATCTCACGCGTCCGCGCGACCGCAGCAGCCCGCGCTTCACCAGGATGGAGGACGAAGTCCTGCGCCGTGTGTTGCAACACCCTCCCATCGAAGATAGGCCGCAAGCCCCGTCAGCGCCGTTCGGAGCGTGGCGCTGGGCTGCGTGATTAGCAGAAAATAGAATAAGCAACGCGGTTTTTATTATTTTTTTGCCCTGCAACATCTCGATAGACTCCGGCTCATCGTCCCCCTTCCGGAGTCAAGAATGCACAAGAACACCACCTCATCAGTACTCCGCCGCACCCTTGCGGTCCTGATCCTCGGCAGTGCAGCGTCGCTCGCAGTCGCCGACACCACCTTGCTGAATGTGTCCTACGACGTCTCACGCGAACTCTACAAGGACATCAACCCGGCCTTCTCTGCGCACTGGAAGGCGCAAGGCGGCGACACGGTCACGGTCAACCAGTCGCACGGCGGCTCGAGCAAGCAGGCGCTTGCAGTCGCGGCGGGCCTCGAGGCCGACGTCGTGACGATGAACCAGTCGCCTGACATCGACATCCTGGTCGAGCGCGGTGGCTTGGTGGACGCAGACTGGCGCGCACGCTTCCCGCATGAGGCCACGCCCTACACCACGACCTCGGTCTTCCTCGTACGCAAGGGCAACCCGAAGAACATCAAGGACTGGGACGACCTGGCCCGCGAGGGCCTGCAGGTGATCGTGCCCAACCCCAAGACCTCGGGCAACGGCCGCTACACCTACCTGGCCGCCTGGGGCTATGCGCTCGACAAGAGCGGCAGCGAGGGTGGTGCGCGTGAATTCGTCGGGAAGCTGTTCGCCAACGTTCCCGTCCTCGACGGCGGTGGCCGCGGTGCGACCACAACCTTTACCCAGCGCGACGTGGGTGACGTGCTGGTGACCTTCGAGAACGAAGCCATCCTGATTGCGCGCGAACTGGGTGAGGACAAGTTCGACGTGGTCTATCCGTCGATTTCGATCGACGCCTCGGCGCCGGTGGCCGTGGTCAAGTCGGTGGTCGACAAACGCGGCACCGCCAAGGTCGCCGAGGGCTATCTGCAGTTCCTGTTCTCGCCCGCCGGGCAGGAGATCATCGCCAAGCACAACTTCCGTCCGCGCGACCCCGCAGTCCTGGCGAAGAACGCGGCGAAGTTCCCGCCGGTACGCACCTTCACCGTCGATGAAAAGCTCGGCGGCTGGGCTGCAGTGCAGAAGGCGCACTTCGCCGACGGCGGCATCTATGACCAGATCGTGGTGAAACGCTGATGGCCACTGGAAAAACCTTCCGCGTGCTGCCGGGCTTCAATCTCACGCTCGGCTACACGCTCGGCTACCTGTCGCTGCTCGTATTGATCCCGCTCGCCGCGGTGTTCCTGAAAACAGCCGAGCTGACGTTCGCCGAATTCTGGGAGGTCGTCACCTCGCCGCGGGTGGTGGCGTCCTACAAGCTGTCCTTCGGCATGTCGCTCGCGGCAGCGGCGATCAACGCGGTGTTCGGCCTGTTGCTGGCATGGGCGCTGGTGCGCTACTCCTTCCCCGGCAAGAAGCTGATCGACGCCCTGGTTGACCTGCCCTTCGCACTGCCCACCGCGGTGGCCGGCATCTCGCTGACCGCGCTGTACGCCAAGAACGGCTGGTTCGGCCAGTTCCTCGAGCCGCTCGGCATCCAGGTCGCGTTCAAGCCGCTGGGCGTGCTGGTGGCGCTGGTGTTCATCGGCCTGCCCTTCGTGGTGCGCACGGTGCAGCCGATCCTCGAGGACCTGGACACCGAACTCGAGGAAGCCTCGGCGAGCCTCGGCGCGCAGCGGTGGCAGACCTTCCGCCACGTGATCATGCCGATCCTGTTCCCGGCGCTGCTGACCGGCTTCGCGCTCGCCTTCGCGCGTGCCGTCGGCGAGTACGGCTCGGTGATCTTCATCGCCGGCAATATCCCCATGGTGTCCGAGATCACGCCACTAATGATCATCACCAAGCTCGAGCAGTACGACTACACCGGCGCCACGGCGATCGCCACCGTGATGCTGATCCTGTCCTTCATCCTGTTGCTCGCCATCAATGGCCTGCAGGCATGGACCGCCAAACGCACCGGGAGGGACCGCTGACATGGCTGGCGCAAGCACACTTCGCATCGGCGCAGGGGCCCACGCCGGCCAGACCCGCTTCGAGGAGCGCGCGGCGACGCGCGAAACCCCGCTGGTGAAATGGCTCATCCTCGGCACCGCGCTGAGCTTCTTCGCGATCTTCCTGCTCATGCCGCTGATCGCGGTCTTCGTCGAGGCCTTGCGCAAGGGCTGGGAGACCTATGTCAGCGCGCTGGTCGACCCCGACGCGCTGTCGGCCCTGCGCCTGACGCTGCTGGCCGCCGCGATCGCCGTGCCGCTCAACCTGGTTTTCGGCGTGTGCGCGGCGTGGGCGATCGCCAAGTTCGAGTTCCGCGGCAAGCACTTCCTGATCACCCTGATCGACCTGCCGTTCTCGGTGTCGCCGGTGATCGCCGGCCTGATCTACGTGCTGGTGTTCGGCGCTCAGGGCTGGTTCGGCCCATGGCTGTCCGAGCATGACATCAAGATCATCTTCGCCGTGCCGGGGATCGTGCTCGCCACCGTGTTCGTGACCTTCCCCTTCATCGCCCGCGAGCTCATCCCGCTGATGCAGGCGCAGGGCAAGGAGGAAGAGGAGGCGGCGATCGTGCTCGGCGCAAGCGGCCTGCAAGCCTTCTGGCATGTGACCCTGCCCAACATCAAGTGGGGACTGCTATACGGCGTGATCCTGACCAACGCCCGCGCGATGGGCGAGTTCGGCGCGGTGTCGGTGGTGTCCGGCCACATCCGCGGCCTCACCAACACGCTGCCGCTGCATGTCGAGATCCTCTACAACGAATACCAGTTCGCGGCCGCCTTCGCGGTGGCCTCGCTGCTGGCCCTGCTGGCCCTGGTGACCCTCGCCCTCAAGACCTGGGTCGAGCACCGCGCCGCCGCAGCCCACCGCCTTTCACAGGACGACGCATCATGAGCATCCAGGTACGCAACATCGACAAGCGCTTCGGCAGCTTCGTCGCCCTCGACAACATCTCGCTCGACTTCCCCACCGGCCAGCTCGTCGCCCTGCTCGGTCCCTCGGGCTGCGGCAAGACCACGCTGCTGCGCATCATCGCCGGACTCGAATCGGCCGACGCCGGCCAGGTGCTGCTCGACGGCGACGACGCCTCCGGCACCCATGTGCGTGACCGCCAGGTCGGCTTCGTGTTCCAGCATTACGCGCTGTTCCGTCACATGACGGTGTTCGACAACGTTGCCTTCGGCATGCGCATGAAGCCGCGCGGCCAGCGCCCGTCCGAGAAGCAGATCCGGGCCAAGGTGCACGATCTGCTCAACCTGGTGCAGCTCGACTGGCTGGCCGACCGCTTCCCGTCGCAGCTCTCCGGTGGCCAGCGCCAGCGCATCGCACTCGCCCGTGCGCTGGCGGTGGAGCCGCGCGTGCTGCTGCTCGACGAGCCCTTCGGCGCGCTCGACGCCAAGGTGCGCAAGGAGCTGCGGCGCTGGCTGCGCAAGCTGCACGACGAGCTGCACATCACCTCGGTCTTCGTCACCCACGACCAGGAAGAAGCGCTGGAGGTGGCCGACCGCGTGGTGCTGATGAACCAGGGCCGCGTCGAGCAGGTCGGCACACCGGAGGAGGTTTACCGCCACCCGGCGACGCCCTTCGTGTATGGCTTCCTCGGGTCGGTGAACTTCTTCCACGGCCGGGTCGAAGGCGAGGGCCTGCGCGTGGGCGACGAGCATCTGCAGCACGGCGTCGGCACGCTCGACCAGGGCGCCGAGGTGGTGGCCTTTGCCCGCCCGCACGAACTCGAGATCGTCGTTGACGGCGGCGCAGGCCAGGGTATCGCCGCCCGCATCAGCCGCGTGCTCGCCTTCGGCGTGACCGCCCGCATCGAGCTCGACGGCATCAACGGCGCCACCGGGCAGCACTTCGAGGTCGAGCTCACGCGCGAGCGGGTTGCCGCGCTCGGCCTGCAGGAAGGCCAGCACGTGCGCCTGCTACCATCGCGCCTCAGCGTCTTCGAACAACAGCACACCGCCGCCGCGGGAGCCGCACGATGAACTTCCAGCAGTTGCGCATCATCCGCGAGACGGTGAGGCGCGGGTTCAACCTGACCGAGGTGGCAAACGCCCTGTTCACCTCGCAGTCGGGCGTCTCCAAGCACATCAAGGACCTCGAGGACGAGCTCGGCGTCGAGCTGTTCACGCGCAAGGGCAAGCGCCTGCTCGGCCTCACTGCGCCGGGCAAGGAGCTGGTGGTGATGGTCGAGCGCATGCTGCTCGATGCCGCCAACATCAAGCGCCTGGCCGAGCAGTACAGCAACGCCGACCAGGGCCAGCTCACCGTCGCCACCACCCACACCCAGGCGCGCTACGCGCTGCCCACGGTCGTGGCGGCCTTCACGCGAGCCTTCCCCAAGGTGCACCTGAAGCTGCACCAGGGCAGCCCGGGCGAGATCGTGCAGATGCTGCTCGACGGCGAGGCCGACATCGGTGTCGCCACCGAGGCGCTGGCCGACGTGCCCGAACTGGCCTCATTCCCCTATTACAGCTGGCAGCACGCCGTGGTGGTGCCCGCCGGTCACCCACTCGAGGCAGTCCAGCCGCTGACGCTCGAAGCCATCGCCGAGCATCCGGTCATCACCTACCACGAAGGCTTCACCGGGCGCACCCGCATCGACAAGACCTTCGCTGCCGCCGGCCTGAAGCCGGCGGTGGTGATGTCCGCGCTCGACGCCGACGTCATCAAGACCTACGTCGAGCTCGGCCTTGGCGTCGGCATCCTGGCCTCGATGGCCTTCAGCCCGGAGCGCGACCCGGGGCTGCGCATGCTCGACAGCGACGCCCTGTTCGCCGGCAACGTCACCCGCATTGCGGTACGGCGCGGTCACTACCTGCGCGGCTTCGCCTACCGCTTCATCGAGCTGTGTGCGCCGGAACTGACCGAGGCGGTGGTGTCGCATGCGGTCGGGGAGGTGAGCAAGTAGCACTGGCGTCCATCCCGGCCGTCATCAAGCGGTAACACGACCGGCGCACACTCCACGGGTCGAGGACCGACCTCGACGGCATCAGGCGTCCGGGTGGCCGGCAACCGCCGTACCCGCCTCCCTGCCCGGCCTCCTGCGCCCATAGCCAAGCCGCGAGGAAGCGCCATGCAGGTACTCTTTGTGGGCAAGGGCAAGGACTGTCGCGCCTTGCTCGCCGAAGCCATCTTCAACCACGTGTCCCGCGCCGGCTGCAAGGCAGGCCGCGCAAGCTGCGACACCCCCGGGCCGCCGGCACGCGAGGCGCTCGAACTCCTGCGCGGCCAGGGCATCGCTGCCGGCGACTCGCCTCCCGACGCTCTTCCGCTGTCGTCCCTCCCGCACGCCGCGACCGGTGACGCCCCGATGCTGTTGGTCAGCGTCTGCGAGTCGCGCTGCGAGGGGCCATGCCCCTACTGCGACTCGAGCGCGCTGCGCGCCCACTGGCCGGTGCACGACCCGCTGCAGCGTCATTTGCTGCCGCATGATCCGACGTCGGAACTGCTCGACGTCTATCACATCCTGCGTGCCCGCATCGAACGCTCCATGCCGCTGCTCGAAGGCAGCCGCGCCGGCGACCCCGAACGGCTTCAGCGCGAACTCGACCGCATCGGGCACTTCCTGCCCTGAAGCCCGCCGCCCACTAACGGGCCGATGCCGCGGCCACTCAGCGCGCGAGGCTGGCATCCGGCTGCTCTTGAGCACTGCGGTGGAGCACTTCCAGGCGCGCAATCAGCGCCTCCGGCACGCTCTCGACGACCGCCACCTCCCCGGCATGGACGACACCCTGATTGCCATCGAGGGTGAGCAGTTCGCCTTCCGCAAGAGCCCGCCCACCGATGCGCACGACCCGCTCCGCTGCGTCGATCTGCAGCGCCTCGCAGCCGACCAGGCAAACCTTGCCGAGCTGGCGCGCGACCACCGCAGCGTGCGAAGTGCGCGCACCACGGTGGGTCAGCAGCCCCTCGGCGAGGTCCAGCGCCGCGATGTCGCGCGTCTCGGCATCTTGCCGTACCAGGATCAAGCGCGCACCTGCGGCACGGCGGGCGCGGGCACGCGTTTCGTCGAGGACGATCTCGCCGCTGGCGATCCCGCTCGACGCGCTTGAGGCTTGTGCGAGCGGCTCGGGCCCGCCGCCATCGATCGCTGCCAGCCGCCGCTGCACGAGCGCCCGGGCATCCAGCCCATAGGTGCGCTCGCGCGCGGTTGCGGCGTCGATCACCCCCTCGTCGAGGAGGTCGAGCGCGATGCGCGCGGCAGCCAGCGCAGTGCGCTTGCCGGCACGCGCCTGGAGCAGGAAGAGTCGCCCGTCCTGCACCGTGAATTCGAAGTCCTGCATGTCGCCGAAGGCCTGCTCGAGCCGACCGCAGATGCCCACCAGATCCTCCCAGATCGAGGGCGCGACGCTCGCAAGCTCGCCGTGACCGAGCGCACTGCGGCGGCCGCTGACCACGTCCTCACCCTGCGCGTTGAAGAGGAAGTCGACCCAGGGCTGCGGCTCACCGCTGCTCGGGTCACGCGTGAAGCCGACGCCTGCCCCGGACAGGCCGCCGGCATTGCCGAACACCATGCGCTGCACCGTCACTGCGGTGCCCATGCCATGGTCCAGACCGTGCAGGTCACGGTAGGTGCGCGCCTTGTCGCTGCGCCAGGAGGCGAACACGGCTGCAATCGCCTGCCTGAGCTGTGCGTGCGCATCCTGCGGAAAGGCCTCGCCCGCCTCTCTGCGATAGGTTTCGAGATGGCGGCCGGCAAGCGCGCGCAGCGCGGCGAAATCGAGCAGGCGCTCGTCAAGGTCGCCGCGCACAGCGTCAAGGTCGGCCTCGAAGTGCGCGGAATCGATGCCGGCAACGACCTCGCCATAGCCTGCGATAAGGCGCCGGTAGGCATCCCAGGCCAGGCGCGGATGACCCGTCACACGCACGAAGCCGGACAGGGTCGACTCGGTCAGACCGATGTTGAGCAGGGTTTCCATCATGCCGGGCATCGATGCCGGCGCCCCCGAGCGCACCGACAACAGCAACGGATGGCGAGCATCGCCCAGGCGTAGCCCACAGTGCTTTTCCAGCGTCTCCAGGGCCGGGCGCCAATGCCATTCACCGAGCGCAGCCGGGTCGGCGCACCAGCCGGTGCCGATCACGAAGGCCGGCGGCACCGGCATGCCGAGCGCCGCCATGCGCGCCAGGTTCCAGGCCTTGGCACCGAGGACCTCGGGCCCGCTGTGCTTCGGAAGGGGCTCATCGCCCTGGATGAGCAGCACGACACGGGCGTGCAGGTGGTCGGTCCCGGCGCTCATTCGCCCACCCGCACGCGGCTGAAGGCAAGCCGGCGCACGCCGTAGCCGGTGGCGAGCAGCCAGTCGGTCGCAGCCTCGAGCGCCTGCGCAAAATCGGTACTCAGGTTGAGGGTGGCGGCATCGCTCACGTGCTCGGCGAGGGCACGGCGCACGTCCCTGAGCAGCACGTCGCACTGACGCTCGGCATTGAGCACGCGCCAGAGCGCGGCGACGAACTCTTCATGGTCCTCGGCGCTGCTGCGCTCGCCCAGGGTGCGGGCAATCTCGAGCGCCCGCACATGGTCCTGTGCAGCGGTGAGTACCGCATCGGCAAGCAGTTGCATGGACTGGTGCACTTCGCCACGCCAGCCGCGGTGGTGATCGGAGGCAATCAGGGACAGCAGGAAGGCGGCCTCCTCAAGGGCATCGGCGACGTCGTCAGCCGTCTCCACCACCTCGGCGAAGGCCTGCCAGCGCGGCCGCGCCTCGGCACGCGCACGTGCATCCATGACGAGCTGGTCCGCAGCGCGCTCCCAGTCCTTGGCGCGTTCGGCAAACACGCGTGCAGCCTTGCGGTCGCGCTCGTAGCCGTGGGCGAGGCCGTCGCGCAGGCCTTCGGCCATCGCATGGCAGTAGGCCGCATGCTCGGCGAGCAGGTCGAATTCGTCATGGCGGTGCAGGTAGCGTGCGAGCAGCAAGCGGGCATCGTCGGCCACGAGGGCGAGCGGCTGGTGCTGCTGCGCGGCCGCCGACGCCAGCGCCATCACGTCGAGCACGAAGCCGCGCGCACGCTCGGTGCCCATGACCACATCGAGACGGTCGCCGATGCGGAAGTAGTCGGGACCGAGGGCCTGCATCGCCCCGAAGATGAGCCGCTCGCCGCCGGCCTCGAGCCAGGCCATGTGGCCGACCCGGCGGCGCGCCGACTCGGCCAGGATGGCTACCGCATCGCCCTTGCCAACGAACTGCTCGAGGCGCTTGCGCGCACGGTTCCAGTCGATCAGGAAGACGATGCGTGCGCCGATGCCTTCCAGCGTCTTCCACAGGCTCATCTCGTCGCTGCAGCTGAAGCGTGCGGTGCCGACATAGTAGGCAGCGCCGGCGTTCAGCCCTGCGCGAGTGCGCGCCTGGGCCTCGCCCCAGCTCGCGCCCACCTCGCACAGCAGCGACTGGAAGAACGCGAAACGGCGGCTATGGAGGTCGGAGTAGGTCAGGCTGACCTCCAGCCCCTCGACCTGTATCACCAGCACATGTGCATCGTTGGTACCGATGTCGTTCTGCAGCAGCAGGCGGTCGCCATCGCGCGTGGCGGCGGTGTCGAGACCGGGATGCTGCAGCTTGAGCGCGCGCGTCTGGTTGAGACCGCGCATGAACGCGGCGATCCGCGGCCGATCTTCGGCCTCGATCTGCCATACGTGGGCGCCATCGATGTTCTCGCTCGACAGTTCGGCCGCCAGGCGGTTGATCGCCTTGTGCAGATCCATCACCAGAAGGTGCAGGCTGTCGTCCTTGCCACGCTTGCCGCTGGTCAGCGCCTGCAGGTCCGCCGCCGACAAGGTGTCGGGCGCAAGCTGCGCCAGCCATCCGCACCAGTGCTCGACCCGCTGCACGAGCGCCTCGTCCGCATCGACCGGGCGCACCATGACTTGCAGATCCTCGACGAGGCAATCGCGCAGCCTGGACAGCTCGGGCAGATGCAGCAGCTTGCCTTCGCGAAACGCGTTCGCGGGCAACTCGGCAAGCCAGCCCGCCTTGAGCCCGGCAGCGGCGAACTCCCGCGACAGATCGAGCGCCGGGACACCCTCGCCGGACGCGCGCTGCTGGGCCGCCTGCAGCAGGCTCAGGTAGAGCTTGAGCCGGTCGTTCGCCGCCAGCGCAGCCCGCACCCGAGCCGGCCTGAGCAGCTCCGTCTGCCCAAGACTGGCGACTGCTTCGAGTTTCTCCATGGCACACCCCCGATATCTACCGGGATTCTCGGCGGTGAATGTGACAGGCAGGTAACAGGCAACCGACTGCGCGCAGTGACGTACGCGATCGCGCCGGCCAACGAAAATTCACGAAACTGAAATAACCATGTCAAGGTCGTGGCGCACACTTGCAGCCAAACTTCGCAGGAAGCGATTGACATGGCGACGCCGAGGCCCGTTACCCGCGCGACTCCCCCCGGGAGGCGTCGCAGCGATCGTCCACCGGCAGCGCACAGGACCGTCCCGGACGGCAAGGCCCTGTACCGCCGCTTGCTTGTGTTCAACGACGGCATCGTCGCCCAGGCCGACCCCTTTGGCCTCAGCGCACCCATCCTGCACGCTCAGCTCGCTTGGCTGATGCACCCGCAGGAACTGGCAGAACACCTGAGCGCACTCACGACCGACCTCTGGCACCTGCAACTGCACAGCTTCCGGCGCGCCTGCGGGCTGCCGAGCCCGGACCCCATCAGGCCGCATGCCGACGACCCCCGCTTTACCGATCCGGTGTGGACCGAAGCGCCGACCTGGGACCTGGTCAAGGAGTGGTACCTCGCCCTCACCCACCACATGCAGGACATGCTGTACGTAACGCCGGGCCTGTCGGGCAAGGAGCGGCGACGCGCAGCGTTCTGGTGGCGCAAGTGGCTCAACGCCGTCGCGCCCACGAACTACCTGTTGACCAACCCGATTGCCCTGCGCCGCTTGGCCGAGACGCGCGGCGAAAGCCTGTGGCAAGGCCTCCAGAACATGCTGGAGGACCTCGGCGCCGGCAATGTGCGCATGACCGACCCCGACCACTTCAAGGTCGGCGGAAACCTTGCAACCACGCCCGGCGCAGTGGTTTTCCGCAACCACCTGCTCGAGGTCATCCACTACGCGCCCACCCGGCCCCAGGTCCATGCCGAGCCGGTAGTGATCGTCACCCCCTGGATCAACAAGTTCTACGTGCTCGACCTCACTCCGAAGAAGAGCATGGTGCGCTTCCTGCTGGACCAAGGCCTGGACGTCTTCATCACGAGCTGGAAGAACCCCGACGAGTCGATGCGCGGCACCCGCTTCGACGACTACATCTGCGACGGCGTGGACGCGATCGTGCGCGTTGCACGCGACTTCACCGCCGCCGAGCGGGTGCATGCCGCAGGCTACTGCATCGGCGGCACCGCGTTGGCGATCTACATGGCGTGGGCGGCGAGGCACTACGCCGAGGACGCCATACCGGTGCGCGACTGGACGCTGTTCACCACCCTGGTCGACTTCCACAAGCCGGGCGACATCGAGGTCTTCATCGATGAAGGCAGCATCGCCCACCTGTCGGCGCAGATGGCGCGCAAGGGCTACCTCGACGGCCGCGACATGGCCGCCTCATTCCGCCTGCTGCGTTCGAACAGCCTCGTGTGGCACTACGTGGTGCATGGCTGGCTCTACGGCGAATCGCCCGCCCCCTTCGACGTCCTGTTCTGGAACATGGACACCACGCGCATGCCTCAGGCCATGCACAGCTGGTATCTGCGCGAGCTCTACCTGCACAACCGCCTGATCGAGCCCGGCGCCCTCAACGTGGCCGGCGAAACGATCGACCTGCACGCGATCCGCCAGCCACTCTACGCAGTCGCCGCCGAGGACGACCACATCGCGCCCTGGCAGCAGACCTTCCGCACCGTCCACCACATTGCGGCGGAGAAGCGCTTCGTACTGTCGAGCTCGGGCCACATCCTGGGAATCGTCAACCCTCCCGCACGCCCTCCCAAGCGCCGCTACTGGGCCGACACGGCGCACCGCGCCGACAAGCCGCTGCAGTGGCGCGACCGCACCGAGGCGCAGGCCGGAAGTTGGTGGGAGGACTGGATGCAGTGGCTCAAGCCGCGCGCCGGCGAGCTCGTAGACGCACGGCCCGCCAGCAACGAGCGCTACCCCAGCCTTGGCGACGCCCCAGGTTCCTACGTATTGGAGGCATGAGGACGCATCGTCTCAGCGCATGCAGGGCATGCGTCCCGCCACCGCACTATTTTTTGATGTCACCAGGAGAAACCATCATGAACGTCCCTGCCATGCCTCGCCCGCAAGACACCGGCAACGCGCTGCTTGCCGCTCGCAGCCCCGCCGGGAGCGCCCCTGCCAACTTCTCCGAATCCCGCGCTGGCGCATCGGCACAGCACAGGAACGGCGTTGCCGCCCTGGTTGACGACCAGGATGCGCTGGCCGCCTGGCAAAGAAACCTCGCCGTGCTGCGTTCGAAGGCCGGCAACTGATCTGAAACCCGGCCCTGACGCAAGGAAGGGCCGCACCAAGCGCTTCCGCGGGCAGCACGTCTCTGCTTCTTGGCTGCGGAATCACCATTACGCGCCACCCACAGCGAACTCATCACGCGCGCATGCGTCTCTGTCTGCGGCCCCACCCACCACGCGCACGCAGACATGACCACCCTCCGCCTCATCCTCGGCGACCAGCTCAACGCCGCCCACTCCTGGTTCCGCAGCCCGCGTCCAGACGTGCTGTACGTGATGATGGAGGTGCGCAGCGAGACCGACTACGTGCGCCACCACGCGCAGAAGGTGCTGGCGATCTTCGCCGCGATGCGTGCCTTCGCGGCCGCACTGCAGGCCGCCGGGCACCGCGTGCGCTACCTGAAGATCGGCGACACCGACAACCGCCAGTCCTTCGCTGCCAACCTCGCCTTGGTAGCAGGCGAATGCGGAGCAACCCGCTTCGAGCGCATGGAGGCCGACGAATGGCGAGTGGAAGGGCTGCTGGACGAGTCCGCACAGGCGCTTGCCCTGCCGCATGAGGTGTTCAGCAGCGAGCACTTCCTCGCCGAGCGCGCCGAACTCGCCCGGCGCTTCACCGCCAAGGTGCCGCGCATGGAGTTCTTCTACCGCGACATGCGTCGCCGCCACCGCATCCTGCTCGACGCCGAGGACGGCCCTGTGGGCGGAGTATGGAACTTCGACGCGCAGAACCGCGAGAAATGGCCCGGCGATCCGCCCGCGCCCGAATGGCCCTGGGCCGGTCATGACCTGACGGCGCTGTGGGGCGAGATCACCGCCGCCGGCGTGGAGACCATCGGCGCGCCGCACGCCGGGCGGGTACGCTGGCCGCTGACCCGGCGCGAGGCGCGCACCGGCCTGGCGCACTTCATCGAACACGCTCTGCCCCACTTTGGCCCCTATCAGGACGCGATGAGCACGCGCTCGACCACGCTGTTCCACTCCGGCCTGTCCTTCGCGCTCAACGTGAAACTGCTGCACCCGCGCGAAGTCATCGATGCGACGGTCGCTGCCTGGCAGCTTGGCAAGGTCGAACTCGCGAGTTGCGAAGGCTTCGTGCGCCAGATCCTGGGCTGGCGCGAATTCGTCCGTGGGGTGTATTGGGCGCGCATGCCGAGCTACGCGCAGGGCAACGCGCTCGACGCGCATCGGCCGCTGCCAGCCTGGTACTGGACCGGCGAGACGAAGATGAACTGCCTGCACCACGCGGTTTCGCAATCACTCGATAGCGCCTACGCCCACCACATCCAGCGCCTGATGATCACCGGCAACTTCGCCCTGCTCGCCGGCTGCGATCCGGACGAGGTCGACGCCTGGTACCTCGGCATCTACACCGACGCCTTCGAATGGGTGGAGATGCCCAACACCCGCGGCATGAGCCAGTTCGCCGACGGCGGCGTGATCGCCAGCAAGCCCTACGCTGGCGCGGCGAGCTATATCGGCAAGCAGTCCGACTACTGCAAGACCTGCACCTACGACCCCAAGCGCCGCCACGGCGCCAGCGGCAGACCCGCCTGCCCCTTCAACAGCCTGTACTGGGATTTCCTGCTGCGCCACGAGGCCCGCTTCGCACGCAACCCGCGCATGGCGATGCCTTACAAGGCGTGGGCGAAGATGGACGAAGGCGAGCGCGCCGCAACGCTGGCGCAGGCGATGGACTATCTGGGCAAACTGGATGCGCTCTGACGCCGGTCGCCTTCAACCCCTCGCGGCTGGCGCCGCTCCTACGGCGGGAACAGACACCGCGCCCCCCCCCCGGTAGGAGCGGCGCAAGCCGCGCGCTTTTCATTGCACCCACCCAACGCCCGTCGCCTTCAACCCCTCGCGGCTGACGCCGCTCCTACGGCGGGAACAGACACCGCGGCGCCCCCCGGTAGGAGCGGCGCAAGCCGCGAGCTTTTCATCGCACCCACCCAACGCCCGTCGCCTTCAACCCCTCGCGGCTGGCGCCGCTCCTAGGGCGGGAACGGACGCCGCGGCGCCCCCGGTAGGAGCGGCGCAAGCCGCGCGCTTTTCGAGCGACATCAGTAGATGCGCGGCTCGCCTTCGGGGCGCGTCTTGAAGCGGCGATGCACCCAGTAGTACTGCTCGGGCATGGTCCGAACCACGCCCTCGAGCCAGGCGTTCATGCGCCGGGTATCGGCCTCGACGTCGTCCGATGGGTAGTCCGTCCACGGCTCACCGAGCTCGAGCACGTAGCCCCCGCCACCGGGCAGCATACGCACCACGCAGGGCACCACCGCCGCCCCCGCCAGGCGCGCCAGCCGAGGCAGGCCGGTGATGGTGGCGGCTGGCACGCCGAAAAAGGGTACGAAGATCGACTCCTTGCGGCCGTAATCCAGGTCGGGCAGGTAGTAGAAGGGGCGGCCGGACTTCATCGCCTTGACGGTAGCGCGCACGCCGTCGTGGCGCGACAGCAACAGCTGATCGTTGAAGCGGCTGCGGCCGTGGTAGAGCCAGCGGTCGATCACCTTGTCCTTCTGCGGCGAGTAAACACTGACGAAGTCACCCTCCAGCGACAGCCTCGTGCCCGCCATGTCGAGGCCGACGAAGTGCGGCGCCAGCAGCAACACCGGCCGGCCGGCGGCGCGCAGCGCCTGCAGGCGCTCGAGGCCATCGATGCGCACGGTGGCGCGCAGGCGCTCTGCGCTCGCCCACCAGGCCAGGCCGCGCTCGAGCATGCTGCGCCCGGTGACCGCGAAATGGCGGCGGGCGAGCGCGCGCCGCTCGGACTCGGACAGATCTGGGAAGCACAAGCGCAGATTGATCAGCACCACCTTGCGCCGCGGCACCACCAGCCAGTACAGCAGCCACCCGAAACCGCTTCCGATACGGGACAACAACGACAGCGGCAGCCAGTGCAACAGCCAGATGAGGGCAATGATCACGCGGCTCACGACCTGCCCTCCACGTCGCCGCGGGGCGGCGTTGGCGAATCGGGTGCCGCCGCATCAGCAGGCGCGCCAGCAACAGGGACGATGTCCTCGCGTTCGCGACGCGGCCCCTTGTAGCGGTTATAGCCCCACAGGTACTGCTGCGGGCACTGCAGGATCATGCGCTCAACCTCACGGTTGATGATCGCGACATCGGCCTCGAGCGCGCCGGTGAGCGCCTCGGTGGGCGCCTGCAGGCGGAACACGTAGCCCTCGCCGCGCGGCAGGCGCTCGGCCCAGGTGTAGATCACACGCACGCCCTTGACCGCAGCCAGGCGCGCGGCCAGCGTCATCGTCCACGCCGGCTTGCCGAAGAAGGGCGCCCACACGCCCTCGCCCGCGCCCGGCACCTGGTCGGGCAGCATGCCCACCGCCTCGTGGCTGCGCAGGGTCTTGACCAGCTTGCGCACGCCCGACAGGTCCGCCGGTGCGGTGCGCATCTGGCCGCGCGCGCGGCCTGCCTCCATCAGCGGCTGCAGCACGTCCTTGCGCGGCGGACGGTAGAGCACCGTGATCGGGATCTGTGCCGCAATGCACTGCGCGGTGATCTCGAAGCAGCCCAGATGCGGGGTGATGAAGAGGATACCGGCGCCCTCGGCGCGCGCCGCCTCGACCAGATCCCAGCCCTCGGTGCGCACTGCGCTCGCCACCACCTCGGCCGCCGGCCGCCCCCAGATGAAGGGCAGCTCGAGCGCCTGGCGACCGGCCTCGACGATGGCTGCGCGCAGCACCGTCTCGTCCTCGCGACCGAGGGCGTTGAACAGGTTCTCGCGCAGACGGCGGGCATAGGACGGCGAGGCCTTGTAGGTCAGCCAGCCCGCCCAGCCGCCCAGGCGGTGGAGCCAGGCCAGCGGCAGGCGCGAGAGCAGACGAAAGAGGGATTGAAACAGCACGGGCAGGGTCCAAGCGGGGGCCGGCAGGGGCGCATTGAGAATGCCGGCACGGTTCACCAGCCCCGAATGCTTACACACCCCGCCGTCCCGGTCTATAATCCGGGCCTTACCGCCGAGTTAACTCGACAACTTGCAGGGCGGCATGGCAGCGCGGCTGCCGTACAAATACTGCTAAAGCGTCGGCTGCTCGACGAAATCCCCGGAGCTGGCCGCAGACGCAAGGCCAGAAAAACGGGGATTTTTGCTTTTCAAGGAGTAGCAGCATGGCAGAGTTCCTCTTCACCTCCGAGTCGGTCTCCGAAGGCCACCCGGACAAGGTCGCCGACCAGGTCTCCGACGGCGTGCTCGACGCCATCCTGGCCGAGGACCCCAAGGCGCGCGTCGCCTGCGAGACGCTGGTGTCCACCGGCCTCGTCGTGATCTCAGGCGAGATCACCACCACCGCACACCCCAACTATCGCGAGATCGCGCAGGACGTCATCCGCCGCATCGGCTACGACAACTCCGACATCGGCTTCGACTACAAGAGCTGCGCGGTGCTGGCGGCGATCAACCGCCAGTCGCCCGACATCGCCCAGGGCGTGAATAACGCCAACGACGACCCGCTCGACCAGGGCGCCGGCGACCAGGGCCTGATGTTCGGCTACGCCACCAACGAGACTGCCAGCCTGATGCCGCTGCCGATCCATTACGCGCACCGCGTGATGCAGCGCCAGGCCGAGGTACGCAAGGACGGCCGCCTGCCCTGGCTGCGCCCGGACGCCAAGAGCCAGATCACGGTGAAGTACGTCGACGGCAAGCCGACTGCGATCGACACCGTGGTGGTGTCGACCCAGCACGACCCGGACGTCACGCAGGAGCAGATCCGTGAGGCGGTGATCGAGCTGATCATCAAGCCGGTGCTGCCGCCCGAACTGATGCAGGGCAACGTACGCTACCTGGTCAACCCCACCGGCCGCTTCGTGGTCGGCGGCCCGCACGGCGACTGCGGCCTGACCGGGCGCAAGATCATCGTCGACACCTACGGCGGCGCAGCCCACCACGGCGGTGGCGCGTTCTCGGGCAAGGACCCCTCCAAGGTCGACCGCTCGGCCGCCTACGCCGGGCGCTACGTGGCCAAGAACATCGTCGCCGCTGGGCTGGCCGACAAGTGCGAGGTGCAGGTCGCCTACGCGATCGGCGTGGCACGTCCGGTGTCGCTGATGGTCAACACCTTCGGTACGGGCAAGATTGCCGACGAGCAGATCGTGGCACTGGTTGGCAAGTACTTCGACCTGCGCCCGAAGGCAATCATCCAGACGCTCGACCTGCTGCGCCCGATCTACTCGCGGACCGCCGCCTATGGCCACTTCGGCCGCGACGAACCCGAGTTCTCCTGGGAGCAGACTGACAAAGCCGCTGCACTGCGCGCCGACGCCGGGCTCTAAAATAGCGCTACGAACCGCACGCCTCTCTCCGGCGACGGAGGGAGGCGTCTTTTTTGATCACCGATCCACGACCATCTAAACACCGCCACACTCGACCGCGAACGTCCTTCCACGGCAACGGTCTTCCCCGCTCCCCTGCACCTCACATCACAACGCAAGATCCCTCCCCATGCTCGAACAAACCCTGATGTTCGTCCTCGGTCTCACCGTCCTCGTCATCGGCGCCGACGTGATGGTGCGCGGCGCCTCGCGGCTGGCAGTGTCCTTCGGCGTGTCGCCACTGGTGGTCGGTCTCACCGTGGTCGCCTTCGGCACCAGTGCGCCGGAGATGGCGGTGTCGGTGGGTTCAGCCCTGTCGGGCAGCCCCGACCTCGCGATCGGCAACGTGGTGGGCAGCAACATCGCCAACATCCTGCTGATCCTGGGCATTTCGGCCCTGATCACGCCGCTGCTGGTCGATGAGCAGATCATCCGCCAGGAGATCCCGATCATGATCGGCGCTTCGGTGCTGCTGGTGGTGGTGGCGCTCGACGGCCGTATCGGGCTGCTGGAGTCGATCGTGATGTTCGGCCTGGTGATCGCTTACACCCTCTTCCTGGTCGTTCAGTCCCGGCGCGCCTCCAAAGCGGTGGAAGACGAATTCGCCTCCGAGATTCCGACCTCGAACTGGGACCGCCACTGGACCGTACAGATCGCGTTGGTGGGGGTCGGCCTGGCGATGCTGGTGGTGGGCGCAGACTGGCTGGTGGACTCCGCCGTCGCCTTTGCGCGCGCCTTCGGTGTCAGCGACCTGGTGATCGGACTGACCGTGGTCGCGGTGGGCACCTCGATGCCCGAGATCGCCACCTCGATCGTCGCCGCCATGCGCGGCCAGCGCGACATCGCGGTCGGCAACGTGGTGGGCAGCAACGTGTTCAACATCCTCGCCGTGCTCGGCGTCACCGGCATCGTCTCGGGCGCTGGGCTACCGGTGTCGGAAGCCGCGCGCAACTTCGACCTGTGGGTCATGCTGGCGGTGGCCTTCGCCTGCCTGCCCATCATGATCACCGGGCGCGAGATCGCGCGCTGGGAGGGCGGCGTGTTCCTCGCCTACTATGCCGCCTACACTGCCTGGCTGGTCCTGCAAGCGCAGCAGCACGCCAGCCTGCCGGCGTTCTCGAACGTGATGCTGGGCTATGTGCTGCCGCTGACGGTGGTCACGCTCATCGTCAGCATCGTGCGCGACAACGGCCGCACAAGCCGTTGACGCGTATATAATCTGCGTTTTCCGAGGAGCGCTGCGAGGCGCCCGCCGGCACTGCCGGCCGCGGCCCCCAGGCTCGGACCCCGCCGCCCGGCGGGTTGCAGTACAACGGCGCTCACCCTGCTAATCGTCTTCAACCCTGCCGGGTTCGGGATGCCGGGTGAGCCCTCGCAGCCAGTGTCGCTGCCCGCCCGCATCACAGCCCGGCCATAGCATGGAGCTTCACATGAACGCTGTGGCTGACACCAACTTCACCGACTACGTCGTTGCCGACCTCTCGCTCGCCGACTGGGGGCGCAAGGAAATCCGCATCGCCGAGACCGAAATGCCCGGTCTGATGGCAATCCGCGAGGAATACGCCGCCAGCCAGCCGCTCAAGGGCGCACGCATCACCGGCTCGCTGCACATGACCATCCAAACCGCGGTGCTGATCGAGACGCTGACCGCGCTCGGCGCCCAGGTGCGCTGGGCCTCGTGCAACATCTTCTCGACTCAGGACCACGCCGCCGCCGCCATCGCCGCCGACGGCATCCCGGTGTTCGCGGTCAAGGGCGAGTCGCTGACCGACTACTGGGACTACACCCACCGCATCTTCGAGTGGTCGGACGGCGGTTACTCCAACATGATCCTCGACGACGGCGGCGACGCCACGCTGCTGCTGCACCTGGGCGCACGTGCCGAGCAGGACATCTCCGTGCTGGCCAATCCGGGCTCGGAAGAGGAAACCATCCTCTTCGCCGCGATCAAGGCCAAGCTCGCCACCACCCCCAACTGGTATTCGACCCGCCTGGCGCAGATCAAGGGCGTGACCGAGGAGACCACCACCGGCGTGCATCGCCTGTACCAGATGCACGCCCGCGGCGAGCTCAAGTTCCCGGCGATCAACGTCAACGACTCGGTGACCAAGTCCAAGTTCGACAACCTTTACGGCTGCCGTGAATCGCTGGTGGACGGCATCAAGCGCGCCACCGACGTGATGATCGCCGGCAAGATCGCCGTGGTGGCCGGCTACGGCGACGTGGGCAAGGGCTCGGCGCAGGCCCTGCGCGCGCTGTCCGCACAGGTGTGGGTGACCGAGATCGACCCGATCTGCGCGCTGCAGGCGGCGATGGAAGGCTACCGCGTGGTGACCATGGAGTACGCTGCCGACAAGGCCGACATCTTCGTCACCGCCACCGGCAACTACCACGTGATCACCCACGATCACATGGCGAAGATGAAGGACCAGGCCATCGTCTGCAACATCGGCCACTTCGACAACGAAATCGACGTCGCCAGCGTCGAGCAGTACCCGTGGGAAGAGATCAAGCCGCAGGTCGATCACATCATCTTTCCCGACGGCAAGCGCATCATCCTGCTCGCCAAGGGTCGCCTGGTTAACCTCGGCTGCGCCACCGGCCACCCGAGCTATGTCATGTCGAGTTCCTTCGCCAACCAGACCATCGCGCAGATCGAGCTGTTCACCCGCACGGCCGACTACCCGGTGGGCGTGTATACCTTGCCCAAGCACCTCGACGAAAAGGTCGCCCGCCTGCAGCTGAAGAAGCTCAACGTTCAACTGACCGAGCTCACCGACGCACAGGCGGCCTATATCGGCGTGCCCAAGGAAGGTCCGTACAAGACCGACCAGTACCGCTACTGAGCGCCCTCGACGCAACGGCTGTGGGGCGGCGCACGCGGGTTTCCCGCGGCGCCCCACAGCCCATGACGAGCCCTCCGCGATGAGCATGAACTCCTTCCACGCCCGCCAGGGCAAGCCGAAACCGGCCGCGCAGGGCAAACACCCAGCCGACCGGCACGGTCTGCTGCGCGTCGACCAGCTGCTGGTGGCGCAAGGGCTGGCGGCCTCGCGCACGGCAGCGCGCGCGCTGATCGACGCCGGACGCGTCAGCCATGACGGCAAGCCGGTCACCAAGCCGGCGCTGGAGCTGCCACCCGACGCCCGGCTCAAGGTGGTTGCGGACGACAGCGACCGCTTCGTTTCCCGTGGCGCACTCAAACTCGAAGGCGCGCTCGCGCGCAGCGGGCTGGACGTGCGCGGCGCACACTGCCTGGACATCGGCCAGTCCACCGGCGGCTTCACCGATTGCCTGCTGCAGGCCGGTGCCGCAAGCGTGGTCGGTGTCGAGGTCGGCCACGACCAACTCCACCCCCGCCTGCGCAAGGACAAGCGCTGCGTCACGCTGGAAGGCCTGAACGCGCGCCAGCTCGGCGTGGCCGAGCTCGGCGATCATTGCCCGGCACACGGCTTCGACCTACTGGTGTGCGACGCCAGCTTCATCTCGCTCGCGCTGCTGCTACCGCAGTGGCCCGCGCTGCTGTCTCCTGCCGGCCATGTACTCGCCCTGGTCAAGCCGCAGTTCGAGGTCGGCCCTCAGGGGCTGGGCAAGGGCGGCATCGTGCGCGACACGACACTCTATGCCGGCGTCGAGCAGCGCCTGCGTAAGGCCGCACACGAGGCCGGACTGATCATCCTCGACTGGTTCGATTCACCCATCACGGGTGGCGATGGCAACCGCGAGTTCTTCTTCCATGCCATCCGCACACCGGATGTCCACGACACCTGACACGCCATGAACACCGAACTCTCGATCGAATTCTTCCCCCCGCAAACCGCCGAAGGCGCCCACAAGCTGCGTGCCACCTGCGCACAGCTCGCCGCCCTCGAACCCGCCTTCTTCTCCGTCACCTACGGCGCCGGCGGCTCCACGCGCGAGCGTACCTTCTCCGCGGTCAAGGAGATCGCCGCCGCTGGCCATGAGGCCGCCCCACACCTGTCGTGCATCGGCTCCACCCGCGACAGCATCCGCGACATCCTGCAGGAGTACGCAGACGCCGGTATCCGCCGCATCGTGGCGCTGCGCGGCGACCTGCCCTCGGGCGCAGGCGCTGCGGGCGAGTTCCGCTACGCCAATGAACTGGTCGAGTTCATCCGCGCCGAAACCGGCGACCGCTTCAGCATCGAGGTGGCCGCCTATCCCGAGTGGCACCCCCAGGCCAAGAGCCCGAAGGACGATCTTGCCGCTTTCAAGCGCAAGGTCGACGCCGGCGCCAACTCGGCAATCACGCAGTTCTTCTACAACCCGGACGCCTACCTCAACTTTGTAGAGGCGGCGCGCAAGATGGGCATCACCATCCCGATCGTGCCGGGCATCATGCCGATCGTCAGCTTCAGCAAGCTCGCCCGCTTCGCCGATGCCTGCGGTGCCGAGATCCCGCGCTGGATGCGCAAGAGCTTCGAGAGCTACGGCGACGACAGCGAATCGATCCGCGCCCTCGGCCTCGATGTGGTCACACGCCTGTGCGAACGGCTGATCGCCGAAGGGGTGCCCGGGCTGCACTTCTACAGCATGAACATGGCCGGGCCGACCATCGAGATCTGCACCCGGCTGGGGCGCAGCCTGCGGCAGGACTGACCCGGCGCCGGCGCGAAATGATGTGCTGCGTGAGTTTCTTGCTTAAGGAACCCGGCACGGATGGCGTAAATTGATGTCCAGGGGCGCCGACTGCCGCGACCGCCCCGAGACAGCCTGGCAATGAACGACACCACACCGCCATCGACCGCCCCGCCCCAGCGCACCAGCGCGACAACCCAGCGCGGGTGCGCTGGGGTGCCCGCGCCGGGCGGCAGGCTGCGCCGCGCGCTGCTGCTTGCGGTATTGGCGTCGGCCGCAGCCCGTCTCGATGCGCGTGATCTCGAGGAACTGCTCACGACGCCAGTGCCACGCCCGAGCCCGTTCGAGGTGATCAAGGCCGAACCTGTGGTCGGCGCAGCGAAGTACGAGCAGCGCCAGAGCGAGGTTGCCGCAGCGGCAACGGTGATCAGCCGCGAAGAGATCCGCAGCTTCGGCTGGCGCACCCTGGACGAGGCGCTCGCGACCCTGCCTGGTGTGTTCAAGACCTACGACCGCCAGTACAGCTACCTCGGCGTGCGCGGCTTCGGCCTGCCCGGCGACTACATGACGCGTGTGCTGCTCACCATCGACGGTGTGCGCGCCAACGAGCCGCTGTATGACAGCGCCCCCCTGGGCAGGACCTTTCCGCTCGACCTCGATCTGGTCGAGCGCATCGAATTCATCCCCGGGCCCGGTGGCGCCCTCTACGGGCAGAATGCGATGTTCGGCGTCATCAATGTCGTCACCCGCAAGGGGGCGGGGCTCGACGGCGGCGAACTGGCGCTCGCCCTGCAGTCTCCTCGAGCCACTCGTGAGGGTCGCGTGAGTTGGGGCAAGCGCCTGGACAACGGCGTCGACCTGCTGATCTCGGCCTCGGCCCTGCGCTCGGACGGCGAGGACCTGACCCTCGCCTTCGGCGACGGCGAACGTGGCGTCGCGCGCGGACTGGACGGCGAGCGCGACGACGAGTTCCTGTTCAAGGCCAGCCGCGGCCCGTGGTCGTTCGCCCTCATGCATGGCGACCGCCTCAAGGACGACGCGGTCGCCACCTACGGCACCGACCGCTTCTCACCCGGCAGCTTCCAGCGCGACCGGACGACGTTTGCCAATCTCGACTATCGCGACACCTTGTCGGCCACCCTGTCGATCTCGGCGCGCCTGTTCGCCGGCAGCCACCGCTACGACAGCACTCTGCTCTATTCCGGTCAGCCCTATGGCTATCCGGGCCTGGCCGACTGGCAAGGCACCGAAGTCCAGCTGCTGTCGACCGCGTTCGCCGCACACACGCTGATGCTGGGGCTGGACTACCAGCGCAACGGCCGTATCGAACAGCACGTCGTCGATCTCTCCGACACATCCTCCGCAAGCAACTGGCGTGACCGTCGCAAGGGCTACAGGCTTGGGCTCTACGCCCAGGACGACTGGCAGATCGGCGAAGACGTGACGCTGACCCTCGGTCTGCGCATGGATCGCAACGACCGCATCGGCACTCGCCTGAGCCCGCGCGCCGGCCTGATCTGGCACACTGCGCCGCGGACCACGCTGAAGCTGCTCTACGGCCGTGCCCACCGCGCACCGAACGCCTACCAGAGCTACTACTCTGACGGCGACTACATGGAAGCAAATCCGGACCTCGGCGGCGAAACGGTCGACACCGTCGAGTTGTCGATCGACCACCGCATCGGTCGCGAACTGCATCTGCGCGCCTCGCTCTACCAATGGCAGGTCGATGACCTCATCGCACTGAACGAGGGCCAGGACGGCATCGTCCAGTACCGGAGTGCAGGCAAGCTCCGCAGCCGCGGCCTGGAGCTCTCCGCCGAGCAGGCGTGGCACAACGGCGCCCGCCTGCGCGGCAGCGTCTCGGCGCAGAACACCGTCGACGCCGACGGCGCCTGGGTGCAGAACTCGCCACGCGTTCTCGGCCGCGTCAACCTCTCCAGTCCCTTGCCCCGCACCCGCCTGCGCACTGGCGTGGAACTCGCCTATGACGGCATGCGCCGCACCGCCAACGGTGAAACGGTCCCGGCACACTGGCTGGCCAACCTGCATGTCGTCGCCGAGCGCTGGATTCCTGGTGCCGAGTTGTCGCTGAGCGTGCTCAACCTCTTCGACAAGGACTATGCCCACCCCGGTGCAGGTGAGCGCACTCATCAGATGCATGCCATCGGCCAGGATGGCCGCAGCATCAGGCTGCGTCTCGACTACCGCTTCTGACCCGCGCACATGGGCTCACGACACCACGCCTTCAAGACCCTCCGTGCCGGTGCGAGTCGCGCACTCGCGGGCCTGCTGTGCGGGATCTCGCTGGCGGTGCTGCCCGCAGCCGCAGGCTTCGCCCAGGCGCCGGAAGGAGACGACGAGTACAGCCTCAAAGCCGCCTTCCTGATCAACTTCGCCAGCTTCGCTACCTGGCCGGACAGCCATCGTCCGGCACTCCATCTTTGCATCTACGGCGAGGATCCGTTCGGCGCACACCTCGATGCGCTCGAACAGCGCACCGTCGGCACCCGCCCACTGCAGATCCGCCGCACCTTGCGGGTCGACGGCCTGGGCGGCTGCGACATGGTGTTCATCACCCGCTCGATGATCGGCAACCTGAATCGCGTGCAGGACCGGATCGATGGCCTTCCCGTGCTCACGATCGCCGACAGCCCGGGCGCGATGCAGAAGGGCGTCATGCTCAACATCGAAACCCTGGGCAACCGCATTGGTTTTTCCGTCAACCTTGCCGCAGCGCGCAACCACGGCGTGGGGCTGAGCGCCCGACTGCTCAAGCTCGCATCCGAGATCCAGCAATGAACCTGCAGTCTCCCTCCCCTGACCATGAGCAGCGCATGACGCTCGGCGAGAAACTGCGCCGCGTCAGCCAGCGCGCGGTGGGCGCTGCCGTGGCCCTGCTGGCGGTCCTGATCACGCTCGGCGGCCTGGTGATCAGCGCACTCGCACTCGAGAGCAACACCCGCGTGATGGCACGCGTGCTCGCCGACAACGCCGCCGCAAGCCTGATGTTCCTCGACAACGCCTCGGCTGGCCGCATTCTTACCGCACTGGAGCACCTGCCCGACGTGCGCGGCGCGGCCATCTTCGACGTCGACGGCGCAGAATTCGCCCGCTTCGGCGAGTTCACCGCCCAGGGCCGCAAGGCTTACAGCCTGGCCACCGAGCAGGCGCGTTTCGATCTCGGCACGCTGCGCATGACCCAGCCGATCATCGAGAACGGCAACGTCCTGGGCGTGCTCGACCTCGACCTCGACCTGCGCCCGCTCTACATCCAGGTCTTCGCCCATGGGTCGATCGCCGCGCTGGCCGCCGCGCTTGCGCTGCTGCTCGCCACCCGCACCCTCAGGCGGCTGAACCATGCGGTGCTGCAACCGCTGTCGTCACTGTCGTCACTGATGGACAAGGTCGCACACGACGAGGACTACAGCGCACGCGCAGCCCCAAGCAGCGTCATCGAACTCGACTCGCTGGCCGCCGGCTTCAATCGCATGCTCGGCCAGATCGCCGAGCGCGATGCGCGCCTGGCCGCCCACCGGGAGCAACTCGAGGACGAGGTCGCCAGCCGCACCGAAGAACTGCGCCGGGCCAAGGAGGCAGCAGAAGCGGCCAGCCAGGCCAAGAGCGACTTCCTGGCGACGATGAGCCACGAAATCCGTACGCCGATGAACGGTGTGCTGGGCATGACCGAACTGCTGCTCGACAGCGGACTGAACCAGGAGCAGCGTCATTTCGCGGAGACGGTCGAGCACTCCGGCCGCCACCTCCTTGGCATCATCAACGACATCCTCGACTTCTCCAAGATCGAAGCTGGCCATCTCGAGCTCGAGGCGGTGAAGTTCGAGCTCGGAGATCTGCTCGAGGGCACGCTGGCGATGTTTGCCCAGCCCGCCGAGAAGAAGGGCCTGGAGCTGGTCGCCGACCTGCCAGCCGAGGTCCGCCGCGGCCTGCGCGGCGACCCCTTCCGCTTGCGCCAGGTCATCGGCAACCTGATCAGCAACGCGGTCAAGTTCACCGCCCGCGGCGAGGTCGTCGTGCGTGCCCGCCTGCTCGACGAGAGCGAGCACGACTGCCACTTGCGCATCAGCGTCGAGGACACGGGGATCGGCATCCCAGTCGATGCCCAGCAGCGCATCTTCGACCAGTTCTCACAGCTCGACGGCTCCACCACGCGCCAGTTTGGCGGCACCGGGCTGGGCCTGGCGATCTGCCGCCGCCTGCTCGGATTGATGCACGGCGAGATCAGTCTCGACAGCGCGCCACATGAGGGCGCACGCTTCCACGTCGACCTTGTCCTGCCCAAGGGCCTCAGCAGCCCGGCGTCACTGCGCAGCAGCGTCGAGCTCGCCGGAATCCGCGCATTGGTGGTGGACGACAACGCCACCAACCGCGAGATCCTGCTGCGCCAGCTGCGGGCCTGGGGCATGCAGGTCGACTGCGCGGCGGATGGCGATGCTGCGCTCGAGTTGCTCGCACGCACGGCGGCGGCGGGTGAACAGGTCGATATTGCGGTGCTCGACATGCACATGCCACGCATGGATGGCCTGAGGCTTGCGACCGAGATCCGCAACACGCCGGCGCTTGCCGCCATCCGCCTGGTGGTGCTGACCTCGAGCTACTCCAGCGCGAGCGTGCGCGAACGTGAGCGCGCCGGCATCCTGCGCTGCGTGCACAAGCCGATCCGCCAGGCCGAGCTGCACGAGGTACTGTCGAGCGCACTGCGCGCACCCGGCCAGCAGGCCGCCACCAGGACACAGGCCGACGCCGCGGCGGCGTCACTTGCCGGGCGCGTGCTGCTGGCGGAGGACAACCCGGTCAACCGCCATGTCGGGCAGGCCATGCTCGAACGCCTCGGCCTGTCGGTGTGCTTCGCCGAGAACGGCGAGGAGGCCTTGCGCCTTGCATCGAGGGAAGACTTCGATCTCATCCTGATGGATTGCCACATGCCGGTGATGGATGGCTACGAGGCCAGCGCGGCAATTCGCGCGCAACGCCGCCAGCCGCGCGTACCGATCGTGGCCCTGACGGCGAACGTGATGGAAGGTAACCGCGAGCGCTGCATTGCCGCCGGCATGGACGACTTCCTGGCCAAGCCCTACGCGCTGGAGCAACTGCGGGCCATGCTCAAGCGCTGGCTGGCGGCGCCATCGGCCGGCACGCTCCCCTCAGCCCCGCCCGTTGCAGTTCCGAGCGATCCTGAAAGCGCGCAGGCGGTGATCGATCCTGCCTTCATCGAGCAGTTCCGCGCCCTCGATCCGAACGGCGGTATGACGCTGGTCCAGCGCATCCTCGGTGTCTTCCTCGAAAGCAGCAACCCGCTGCTCGCGGCGCTCGAGCAAGCCGTTGAAGCAGGCGACGGCGCGGGGCTGCGCCAAGCCGCACACAGCCTCAAGTCGAGTTCGGGGAATATCGGAGCAAGATCCCTTGCCGCGCTGTTCAAGGAGTTCGAGATGATGGGCAAGAACGGGCGCGCGGAGGAGGCGCACGCAAGGCTCGACGAACTACGCCACGAGTACGCCCGCACGCTCGACGGAATCCGCAGGCTGCAGCAGACGCTTGGCCATTGAACCGAACGCCTGCCCTGTTCAATCGGTAGGAAGGCGCACCTTACGAGCCAGATCGAGCAAGGCGGCACCCGGTTTGAGACCGGCGCGCCGGCAGCGCTCGACATCGACCTCGAAGGCCAGCCGGCTGCCCTCGGGAACGATGCGGATCGCGACGTCCTGCAGCGACGGCGCATCACTGACCGTCAGCACCGGCGCGTCGCCCAGCGCGTCGACGATGCGAGACAGGTTGGCCTGTTCGCCGGCGCCAACGAAGAGCACATCGCAATCGCGGATCGCCGACAGCGCCGCGAGCGGCACCGCCGACACCACGCGTCCATGCAGGACCTTGCCCTCGAGTCGCCGCATCGCAAGCGCAAGCTCATCGTCGCCAAGAACACAGAGATTGAAGCTTGTCCGCGCCGACGCGGGCCACTGCGTAAGCGCAGCAAAGTTGTAGGCGTAGGTCGCCTTGAGCTCATGCTCGGGAACGGCCTGGCCCCGCGCCCCCGACACGGCGGAGACGACCAGCAGCAGGCAGGCGAGCGCGCGCAACCTCATAGCGCGTAGCCGAGTTCCAGCCACAGGCTGCGGCCATCCATGCGCAGACTGTCCTGCGCCACGCCGCTGTCGGGCCGCCAGCCGAGGCCGGAAACCGTCTCATAGCGGCGGTCAAACAGGTTGCGTACGCTCAGGGACGCGAATACGCCATGCCAGGCCTGTTCGGTGGAAAGCGTCAGGTTCGCGAGCGTGACGCCACCGAGCATGCGCCGCTCGCGCGTCAGGCGTGGACCGAGATACTGCATCTCGAAACCGGTGCGCAGCGCTTCGTCCGGCAGCAGAAAGGTGAAATTGAGCTTGCCGAGCAGGTCGGGCGAATTGACCGCATCGCGCCCATCGACGTCGCGCGTATGCTGTCGGGCAAGGCTGGCGCGCAGGCGGGCTCCTCGCGCCCACAGGTGCTCGATCTCGACTTCGGCGCCGCGCGCCCGGCTGCTGCCTTCAGCAACGTAGTCATCGACCGCTGCGCTATACACCGGCAGATCGCTCCGCCGATAGTGGTACAGGGAGCCGGTCACGCGGGTTTGCGGCGACAGCTGGTGCTGCAGCACCCACTCGGTGGCGGCGACGTACTCGGGCACGGCGGTGTCACCGGATGTCCAGCGATCGTTCGCATTGGGCATCTTGAAGGCCTCGCTGTAGGAAACCTTCACCGACGTGCGCGCGTCGGGGGACCAGATCAGCGCCACACGCGGACTGAGATTGCCGTCGAGATCGTCGGCGTCGTCATAGCGTGCGCCGATGTTCAAGGTCCAGTGCTCACTCCAGCGATAGTCGTCCGCGAAGTAGACACTCGCCATCCGGCGCGACAGCGCGCCCTCGTTCTGGCTCAGCACCTCGCGGCTCGGTGACAGGTAGCGCACGCTGAAGGCCTGGCGGTGGTCCTTGCGCAGCTCCGCCCCGAAAACCAGGGTGTGCCCGGCGAACCAGCGCCCGACGAACTTCTGGTCGAAGCGCCACCAAGCGCCCTTGTAGTCGCGGACACCGAATTTCTCGCCGTCGAAGTAGCCATAGGGCACACCGCCAGCATCGTTCTCGCACGACACGATCCGCGGCTCGTCCTCTGTACACTCTTCCCTCGCATACTCGCGTTCGTTCCAGTACGCGTAGCGGCCCAGCATCAGACTGGACGACGAATGCAGCCGCAGGCCCAGATCCGTCTCGTGGCGCACGCCTATGAACGCGCTCTCGTCCCGGATCGGGAAGGGGGTGTTGAACGCGGTGTACTGCGAGGGGTTCGTCGGCACGCCCTTGCTGCGCTCGACCCATGCCCCGTGCACCGTCCACCCGGACCACGACAGCTTGCCGAACACCCTTTGGTTGCGTTCGCCGTCGCGGCCCTCGGCGACGCCGCGGTTGGTGGCGGGGGTGTCGTAGGCGGGGAAGTAGAGATTGCGGCCGTCGATGTCGAGCATCGACGCCGAGAGCAGGACCTCCGCACCGCTCTCGAGCCGCTTGCCCCAGGTGGCGCGCTGACCGCTGGCGCCCTGGCTGGAGAACTGGGCGGACACCCGCGCGCCGTCAAAGTCACGCCCCTTTCGCGTCACCACATTGATGATGCCAAGCAGTGCGTTGTTGCCGTAGGTGACCGATCCGGTCCCCGGCACATACTCCACGCGCTCGACCAGTTCGAGGTCGATCAGGCCTGACTCATCGATGAAGGCCTGGTCGAAGAGATTGTCCTGGACCGCATAGCCATCGACCAGCAGCATCACGCGCCCCGCGTAGTCCTCGGCATCGCCGAAGCCCCGGCCACCCATGTACTGATAGCGACGCTCGTCTGTGACATAGAGGCCGCGCATGCTGGCGATGACCTCGGCCAGCGTACGATAGCCATAGGCGCGGATATCATCTGCGGTGACGATCGCCACCGCGGACGGGGCATCGCTCACCTGGCGTGCAAGCCGCGAGGCGGAGATGAAGTCGCGCTGCAACAGCGCCTCGAGCGGCAGCGCGGTCAGGTCTTGCGCTGCCGCACCCCCCCCGGATGCCGCGAACAGGATGCCGAATCCGGCCAAGCAGACCTGCAGACGGCGGAAGATCACGGTCGCAGCGGCTCCTCTCTTCGAATTTGCATAATACACACCCTTTGAATCGGTTATTTTATCAGTCTCTGCAAGGGCCCAAGCTCGCTGACGATGAAGAAGCTCGAACAAATTCCGCTGGACGGTGATCTGCCCAGCCCGAAAGGCGTTGCGCTGGCCATCCTCGACCTGTGCCGCCGGGAAGACGCGACCTTCACCGACCTGGCGCAGCTTGCCCAGACCGACCCCGCGCTCGCAGGCAGGCTGCTGCGCCAGGCCAACTCCGCGGCAATGGGCGGCGGGCGCCCGGTGGCGTCGGTACTCGAGGCGATCCGCCGCCTCGGCCTGGGCACCGTGCGTAACCTGGCACTGGGCTTTTCACTCGTCGACCAGCACCAGAATGGTCCCTGCCAGGGTTTCGACTACCAGTCGTTCTGGTCACACTCCTTGTTGATGGCAATCGCCGTCCAGCAATTTGGTACGACGATGAACCTCGGGTCGGGCGAAGAACTGTTCGCCTGCGGGCTGCTTGCACAGGTCGGCCGCCTCGGGCTGGCCACGGTATACCCGGCCGCCTATGGCCGCCTGCTGCAGGATACCGACGCACACAGCCCGCTCGTCGAGCGTGAACGCGAGCACCTGCACACCGACCACAACGAACTGACCGCAGCCCTGCTGACCGCATGGGGCATCCCCAGCGCACTGGTAGAACCGATCTACCACCACGAAGCCCCCGATGCCTCCGGTTTCCTGGCCGGCTCGAGACCGCAGCAACTGGCCAACGTCTTCCACTTCGCCCGCTGCATCGCCGACCTCGGCCTCGCGCCGGAAAGCGAATACGGCAACCGCAGCGCCGCACTGCTGCTGCTCGGCGGCAAGCTGGGCCTGGATGCCGATGCGCTGGACCACGCGATCAACGAGCTGATGCCGCGCTGGCGCGAGTGGGGCAACCTGCTCAAGGTTCCTGCTGCAGCGCTGCCCACCTTCGCCCAGATGTCCGCCGCAGACGCGCGCCGCCCCGAGCTGTCCGGCACCCCCGCTGCCCTGCGCGTGCTGCTGGTGGATGACGATGCCACCTCGCGCTGCATCCTTGAGAGCGTACTCCGCGACGTGCTGGGGCATACGGTCATCAGTGCCGAAACAGGTGCGGAGGCACTCGCAGTCGCAGTAGACGCGCAGCCCCACATCGTCATCACCGACTGGATGATGCCTGGCATGAGCGGCCTCGAACTCACGCGCGCGCTGCGCGCCACCGAGTGGGGGCAGACGATGTACCTCATCATGCTCACCGGACTGGACGCCGAAGACGAGATCACCGAGGCCTTCGAAGCCGGCGTGGACGACTTCCTGACCAAGCCGGTCAATGTGCGCACCCTGCGCGCCCGGCTGCGGGCCGCGGGCCACTACGTGCAGCTGCTCGAGGCCTGGGAGCGCGACCGCGCACAGCTCAAGCAGTTTGCCGCCGAGCTTGCGATCAGCAATCGTCGTCTGGAGCACACGGCCATGACCGACCTGCTCACCGGCCTGCCCAACCGGCGTGCAGGCACGGAAGCGCTCGCCAAGGCCTGGCCGGCGGCCAGCCGCTCCCAACAGCCGCTCTCGGTGCTGGTGCTCGACATCGACTACTTCAAGCGCATCAACGACACCCACGGCCATGCAGTCGGCGACAAGGTTCTGGTCGCGGTCGCCCAGGAGCTCCAGCGCGCGGCACGCAAGAACGACGCCGTATGCCGCTGGGGCGGAGAGGAGTTCCTGATGATCTGCGAGAACACCGACCTCAAGGCCGCCCTGCTCGCAGCGGACCGGCTGCGGCGCACGGTCGAGTCGATGAAGATCGACGCGGGAGGGAGCCCAGTTCGCACCTCGATCAGCATCGGCGTGGCCAGCCGCGAAGCGTCGATGATCGATGCCGACAGCCTGGTCAACGCCGCCGATCGCGCGCTCTATCGCGCCAAGGAGTCGGGGCGAAACCGCTCGTGCATCATCGTGCAGGGGCAGTTGCGCTGCCTGCCGTGAGTTGTGCAGCCTCAGACGGCAGCGACACCGCCGACGGCAGCATGGCCGGCGCGAACAGCCAGCCCTGGAAGCGTTGGCACCCCATGCCAACGAGCAGTTCGAACTGATCCTCGGTTTCCACACCCTCGGCGACGACCTCCAGCCCAAGCGTGATCGCCAGGGCATGAATGGTCGCGCAGATCTCACGGTCTCCGGCGTCGGTCGCAATGTCCCTGACGAAGGCCTTGTCGATCTTCAGTTCCGTGATCGGCAACAACTTGAGCTTGACCAGGGATGACTGCCCCGTCCCGAAATCGTCCATCGACAACTTGAAGCCGGCGCGGGACAAGGCCTCGACGGACGGCAGCATGCGATCTTCCAGGAGCTGGGTCTCGGTCACCTCGAGGACGAGATCCGCGGCAGCGACGCCGGCTGCATGCACAATCTGGACGTAACGCTGCGCAATCTCCGCTTCGATGAGCTGGCGTGCCGATACGTTCACCGATACCGGCGGTACCCAGCGCCCCTGCGCACGCCAGGCAAGGATCTGCCTGCAGGTCGTCTCCAGCACCCACTCCCCGATCGCGACGATCAGGCCACTTTCCTCGGCGATGGGAATGAACTCGTCCGGCGGCACCGGCGCTCCGTCCACCGTCCAGCGCAGCAGCGCCTCCAACCCAACCAGATTGCGCAAGGCGTCGTACTGCGGTTGATAGACAACATGAAACTCGAGGTCCGGTCGCGCAAGGCGCAGCCTGTTGCGCAGCTCGAGCTTGCGCCGGGTGACCTCGGTATAGGCCTCGATATAGAAGCGATAGGTGCCACGCCCGGCGGACTTGGCTTCGTTGAGTGCCGAGTCGGCGTTGCGGATGAGCTCGACCGCATTGGCGGCATCGTCGGGATACAGGCTGATGCCGATGCTCGCGCCGACGATCTGTTGCGCCATGGCTGCATCTGCCCACGGACAGTCGACCCTATCGAGCAAGGCTTGAGCAAGGGCCGCGACATCGGTGCGCGAATGCATCCGCTCGACCATCACCATGAATTCGTCGCCGCCCATGCGCGCCAGCGTTGCATCGCTGCGCAGGCAGGACTGCAGGCGCATCGCGGTCTCACGCAGCAGGCGGTCGCCGAAACGATGGCCGAAGGTGTCGTTGACCTGCTTGAAGTGGTCGAGATCGATGAGCAGCACCGCCACCTGCCCCCCACTCAGCGCCGCCTCGCGCAGGCTGTGTTCGAGACGATCCTCGAACAGGCGGCGATTGGGCAGTTCGGTCAGAGTGTCGAAATTGGCGAGTCGGTACATCTGCGCCTCGTTGCGCAGGATGGCGTTCTCAGCATTGCGCAGGCGTTCGAGAACACCGACCACCAGGGTCTGGCGCACGGTCGTCAGCGTGAGCGCCAACAGACAGCAGGCAAAGATGACGCGCTGGGCCACGCCGGCATCGTCCCCGCTGCGCAAGAACAGCAGCACCAGGCTCAACAGCGCAAGTGCCATGGCGGCCAAGGGCAGGTACGCCATCGTACGCTCGCGCCAGCATTCATCGCCGCGTAAGTCGGCCTCGATCCGGAAGCGACAAGCACCCAAACCGAAAAGCACCGCGGACAGGGTGAAGGCGGCATTGAAAAGGCTGCCAGGCACCAACGCGTCCTCCAGTGCCAGAAGGTTCCAGTGCATCCAGCTCAGACCGTAGGTTGTCGTTCCCACAAGCACGAGCAGATGGAAGCGATCAGGCCTCAACTGCAAGGCGGGCACCACCAGCACCGCGAGTCCTGCAGCCAGCAGGAACAGGACAGGATAGAGCGCCAGCACGATCAGGCTGCCGAAGGCCAGGTCGGCCCCGGAAGGGAAGTAAAGGGTGAGTACGGCCGCCATGAGGGCACTCATAGCCCCCCCGATGTCGAGCAGCGACGGCAACAAGCGCTCGCGCGGCAAGCCCCTGACGAGCGCGGCCAACCAGCCTGCCGCCCACGCCACCGGCGCAAGCAGAAACACTGCATCCGCCGGCGCCGGGAATGGATTCCACCCCGACGCCACCTGCACCATCCAGACCAACTGCCCCGCGAAGATCATCAAGGCACCGGCAAACAGACCTATCCGCAAGGGTCGGTCGATGACCCTTGCGCCCGCCAGCCCCCGCCAGGCGAGCCATGCAGACCCACCAAAGGCAAACGTCCACTGCAGGTTATCGAAGATGCTCGCCCACATGGCCGACGGTGCCAGCCGTGCGGCAACGACGAGCGCAGCCATCACGGCGACCCATCCAACGAAGACGCTGCCTCCCCGAACCGTCATCGGCCCCTCCAGCCCCACAACCCGCGGCCGTCAGGCCTGTGCTGCAATCCTACTCCAAGTCCTGCCCATCGCTGCTGCTGCCGGATCCGCGCTGCGCGCCTATCGGCGGATCGGTTATGCTGCGCGGTCTCCACGAACATCGCATCGCGTCAACCTCAAGATGAGAAAGCTCGAGCGCATTCCGCTGAACGGCAAACTCCCCAGCCCGAAGGGCGTAGCGCTCGCAATTCTCGACCTGTGCCGCAGCAGTGATGCCGACTTCAAGGACATCGCCCGCGTCGCCCAGACCGACCCCGCCCTGACCGGCCGTCTCCTGCGCCAGGCAAACTCGGCGGCCAGTGGCGGACGTTCCGTTGCTTCGGTCACCGATGCGATCGCCCGCCTGGGCCTGGGCACCGTGCGCAACCTTGCGCTGGGCTTCTCACTCGTCGATCAACATCAGGACGGCCCCTGCCCCGGATTCGACTACGCAGGCTTCTGGTCCCACTCCCTGCTGATGGGCGTTGCGATGCAGGCCTTCGCGAGCGTGTCCAGCGGCGGCGCCGCAGACGAACTGTTCGCCTGCGGCCTGCTGGCACAAGTCGGCCGGCTCGCCCTGGCGACGGCCCACCCACAGGAATACGGTGCGCTGCTTGCCCACCCGGACGCCGCAAGCCGGCTCGTGGAACTGGAGCGCGAGCACCTGCACACCGACCACACCGAGCTCTCCGCTGCGATGCTCGCCGACTGGGGCCTGCCGATGGCCCTGGTCGAGCCGATCTACTACCACGAATCACCCGACGACTCGGGCTTCGCCCCCGGCTCCAGGCCGCATCAACTGGTGCACCTGTTCCATCTCGCACGCTGTGTCGCCAACCTTGGAACCGCCTCGGAAAACGAGCGGGGCGAGCAGATCCCCGGTTTGCTGCTGCTGGGCAGCAAGTTCGGCCTCGATGCCGAAGAGATGGGGCGCACCATCGACAGCCTGATGCAACGCTGGCGCGAATGGGGCGAGCTGCTCAAGGTATCGACCGCTGCGCCGCCCGCCTTCGCGCTGATGACGGACGCCCAGGCAAAGCGCGGAACCAACGAATACGCAATGCGCGTGCTGTTGGTCGAGGATGACGCCACCACACGGACAGCCCTGCACGCAGCACTGGAGAAGAACCTGGGGCATCAGGTCACGTGCGCATCGAATGGTCGCGAAGCGCTCGCGCTCGCACTCGAGACCATGCCTCAGGTTGTCCTGACCGACTGGCAGATGCCGGGGCTGAACGGGCTGGAGTTGTGCCGGGCACTTCGCGCATCGGAGTGGGGGCGGACGATGTACATCGTGATGCTCACAGCCAGCAACAACGAGCAGGAGGTCATGGAGGCCTTCGAGGGCGGCGTGGACGACTTCCTCGCCAAGCCGGTAGACATGCTCATGCTGCGCGCGCGCCTGTTCGCCGCCCGCCACCACAACCAGCTACTGGAAGACTGGGACCGGGACCGCGCCAAGCTGAAGCAGTTCGCCGCCGAACTCGCGATCAGCAACCGCAGGCTCGCCCATGCGGCAATGACCGACCTGCTGACCGGCCTGCCGAACCGGCGCGCGGGCATGAACAGCTTGTCCAAGGCATGGGCGGCAACCGACCGCTCGGGTGAAGCACTGGCCGTGCTGGTGCTGGACATCGACCACTTCAAGACGATCAACGACACCTATGGCCACGCCATCGGTGACACGACCCTGCGTCAGGTAGCCCAGGCGATCGAGCGCTCGGCGCGCAAGAACGACAGCGTCTGCCGCATGGGCGGCGAAGAATTCCTGGTCATCTGCCCCAACACCGACATCAAGGCAGGCCTGCTCGCTGCCGAGCGCCTTCGCCGCGTCATCGAGAACCTGCGCGTCGATACGGGAAAGAGCATGATCAGTGTCACCGTCAGCATCGGCGTGGCCGCGCGCGAGCCGAAGATGACCGACACCGACAGCCTGGTCAACGCAGCGGACCGCGCCCTCTACACGGCCAAGCACTCGGGGCGCAACCTGAGCTGCGTCTGGGTCAACGGCAAGCAGCGCTGCGGCCCCTGGTAGGACCCGGCTACTTGGGCCAGTTCAGCGCTTGCCGCCGCCCAGCAGCGAACCCAGCAGCCCGCGCACGATCTGGCGGCCAATCGAACTGCCGATGGTGCGGGTGACCGTCTTCGCGGCGATCTGCACCAGGCCGTCGCGCTGCCCACCGCGCGGTCCGGTAGAGCCGAACAGGATCTCATTCATTCCTCCCCCCGACCCGGACGCCGCCTGCTGGCGCGCTGCAGCCTGCTGCTCGGCCGCTGCTGCCGACGCCGCCGCCTGCGCGCGCAGCATCTCGTAGGCGGACTCGCGGTCCACCACCTGCTCGTAGTGGCCATGAACCACCGAGCCGGTGATCGCCGCGCGCCGCTCGGCCTCGGTCAGCGGCCCCAGGCGCGAGTCGGGCGCGATCACGAAGCAGCGCTCGGTGACCTCGGGGCGACCCTTGTCGTCGAGGAAAGACACCAGTGCCTCGCCCACGCCAAGCTCGGTGATCGCCTGCGCCGCGTTGAAGGCGGGGTTCGGCCGCATGGTGTCGGCAGCGGTCCTGACCGCCTTCTGGTCGCGCGGTGTGAACGCGCGCAGGGCGTGCTGCACGCGGTTGCCGAGCTGGCCAAGCACGGTCTCCGGCACGTCGAGCGGGTTCTGGGTGACGAAATACACGCCCACGCCCTTCGAGCGGATCAGGCGGACCACCTGCTCGATCTTCTCGATCAGCGCCTTGGGCGCATCGTTGAACAGCAGATGGGCCTCGTCGAAGAAAAACACCAGCTTGGGCTTGTCGGGGTCGCCGATCTCCGGCAACTGCTCGAAGAGCTCGGAGAGCATCCACAGCAGGAAGGTCGAGTAGAGCTTGGGCGAGTTGTAGAGCCGGTCGGCGGCCAGCACGTTGATCACGCCACGGCCCTCGGCATCTGTCTGCATCAGGTCGTGGATGTCGAGCATCGGCTCACCGAAGAATACGTCGCCGCCCTGCTGCTCGAGCGCGAGCAGATTGCGCTGGATGGCGCCGATCGAGGCCGGGGAGATGTTGCCGTATTCGGTGGTGAAGCTCTTCGCATTCTCGCCCACGAACTGCACCATCGCGCGCAGGTCCTTGAGATCGAGCAGCAGCATGCCGTTGTCGTCGGCGATCTTGAACACCAGCGTCAGGACGCCAGTCTGGATGTCGTTGAGATTGAGCAGGCGGGCGATGAGCAGCGGGCCCATGTCGGAGATGGTGGCGCGCACCGGATGGCCCTGCTCACCGAACACGTCCCAGAACACCGCGGTGTTCGCACGTGGCGCATACTCGGTGATGCCGATCGCCTCCAGGCGCTGCAGCAGCTTGGGCGCCGCAGTACCGGCCGCGCCGATGCCCGAAAGGTCGCCCTTCACGTCGGCCATGAACACCGGCACGCCGATGCCGGCGAAGGCTTCGGCGAGCTTTTGCAGGGTCACTGTCTTGCCGGTGCCGGTGGCGCCGGTGATCAGGCCATGGCGGTTGGCCAGCCGCGGCAGCAGCAGGATGTCCTTGAATGCGGCGTCCTGGGGCGATCGGGCAATCAGCATCGGTTCGGCCATGGCATGCTCCTCGGGTCGGAATCGGTCGATCGCAAAAGTGTAGCAGCGCCAGCGTGGCCACGGCCCGCCCGCGTGGCCCGGCGGTATAATGCGCCCCTCTTCAATCGCAGATGCAGCACAGAGGTTTTCTATGGCGGGTCATTCCAAGTGGGCCAACATCCAGCACCGCAAGGGTCGTCAGGACGAGAAGCGCGGTGCGGCGTTCTCCAAGCTGGCCAAGGAGATCACCGTTGCCGCCAAGATGGGCGGGGGTGACCCGGGCTTCAATCCGCGCCTGCGCCTGGCGGTGGACAAGGCCAAGGGCGTGAACATGCCCAAGGACAAGATCGACAACGCGATCAAGAAGGGCACCGGCGAACTCGAGGGCGTGAGCTACGAGGAGATCCGCTACGAGGGCTACGGCATCGGCGGCTCGGCGGTGATGGTCGATTGCCTTACCGACAACAAGACCCGCACCGTCGCCGACGTGCGCCACGCCTTCTCCAAGTACGGTGGCAACATGGGTACCGACGGCTGCGTGGCCTTCCAGTTCAAGCATTGTGGCCAGCTGCTGTTCGCCCCCGGCACCAGCGAGGACGCGCTGATGGAAGCCGCGCTCGAGGCCGGTGCAGAGGACGTGCAGACCAACGACGACGGCTCGATCGAGGTGATCACCGGCCCCTGGGAGTTCACCAGCGTCAAGGAGGCTCTGGAGCAGGCCGGCTTTACCGCCGAGTTCGGCGAGGTGACGATGAAGCCCGAGAACGTGATCGAGCTCGCCGGCGACGAGGCTGCGCGCATGCAGAAGCTCCTCGACGCACTCGACGGCCTGGACGACGTGCAGGAGGTGTATACCTCCGCCGAGTTCGCCGAGTAAGCGCGGGGGCTGCGCCCTGCCCTGAAGGCTCGCGGCTTGCGCCGCTCCCACGGAGTGACCGGCATCACAGTGGGAGCGGCGCAAGCCGCGAGCTTTTTTCACTCGACACCCTGCCACCCCAGCCTCACTCCCCCATGGGAGGCGCAGGCCTCACGCGAGGCACGCGATGCCAGTTCCCACCCAGCTCACCCGCCTGATGCCCCTGTTGTTCGTCGTGCTGTGGAGCACCGGCTTCATCGGCGCGAAGTACGGCCTGCCCTACGCCGAACCGCTCACCTTCCTGGCCGTGCGCTACGTGCTCGTCATCGGCCTGATGACCCTGCTGGCGCTGGCCATGCGTGCCCCCTGGCCGGCAAGCCCGCGCGATGCAATGCACATCGCCGTCACCGGGCTGCTGGTGCATGCGGTGTATCTGGGCGGGGTGTTCATGTCCATCCACCATGGCCTGCCGGCGGGTATCTCCGCACTGGTGGTGGGCATGCAACCGCTGCTCACCGGCGCACTGGCGGGCGCGCTGCTGGGCGAGCGCGTGTCGTCGCGGCAGTGGGCGGGGCTGGCGCTGGGCTTTGCCGGCGTGGCCCTGGTGGTGGGAAGCAAGGTCTCGGTGGATGGCGTCGCCACCGACGCGCTCGGCCGCATGCTGCTGCCGGCGCTGGCCGCGCTGGTCGGCATCACTGCGGGCACCTTGTACCAGAAGCGCTTCTGCCCGCGCTTCGACCTGCGCACCGGCTCGGTGCTGCAGTTCCTGCCCAGCCTGGCGCTGACCGCCCTGATGGCGAGCCAGGTCGAGACCATGCAGATCGACTGGAGTGGCGAGTTCGTCTTCGCCTTGCTGTGGCTGGTGCTGGTGCTGTCGCTGGGCGCGATCAGCCTGCTCAACCTGCTGATCCGCAGCGGCAGCGCGGTCAATGTGGCCAGCCTGTTCTACCTCACGCCGCCGACCACCGCGCTCATCGCCTGGGCGATGTTCGGCGAAACCCTCAGCCCGCTCGCGCTCGCCGGCATGGCGATTGCGGTATCGGGTGTATGGCTGGCGCGCAAGGGCTAGAATCGACCGGCCCGCGCCCTGGAGGCCGTCCATGAGCAACGCCACCCGCGCCGCCGTCACCCGCATCCTGGGCCTCGACCCCGGGCTGCGCATCACCGGCTTCGGTCTCATCGACCAGTTCGGCAGCCAGCTGCGCTATGTCGCCAGTGGCTGCATCAAGACCCGGGACGGCGAACTGCCCGGACGCCTCAAGACCCTGCTCGACGGCGTGCGTGAGGTGATTGCCACTTACCAGCCCGATGTGGTCGTGGTCGAAAAGGTCTTCGTCAACGTCAACCCGCAATCGACCCTGCTGCTCGGCCAGGCGCGCGGCGCGGTGATCTGTGGCGCGGTTTCCTGCGACCTGCCGGTGGCCGAATACACGGCACTTCAGGTCAAGCAGTCGGTCGTAGGGTACGGCAAGGCGCACAAGGAACAAGTCCAGCACATGGTGCAACGGCTGCTGACGCTGGACGCCAGCCCAAGCTCCGATGCCGCCGACGCGCTCGCCTGCGCCATCTGCCACGCACACGGCACCCAGGGCCTGGGCAGCATGGACGGCATCGGAACGCGCCGTCGCGCAGGTCGCATTCTCGGGTAATTCTTCACAAAGGCGGCTAACCGCAGGCTTCCCTTAATCGCAACTTTATGCCATAAACGCCATAAACGATTCAATCGAGGCGCCATCATGGACGAAACCCTGCTTTTCTCACCGGAGCCCACCAGCAAAGCCTTGTTCCGACTTGCCGAGCAGGCGCTGGCGGACGGTGCGCAAGCCTTGATGATTCTCGCGGCCGATGGCAACCGCTATGACCCAGTCGAGCTTTCATCCTGGCTGCAGGCACTGCCAGTGCCCGTGTGCGGTGGCATCTTCCCGCAGATCGTGTTCGGTCGCATGCATCACGAGACCGGCTGCATCGTCCACGGCCTCAAGGGACCGGTGCGCATTATCGAAACCAGCGGTTTGTCGTCCTCCCAGGCAGACTACTCCGCCGAACTCGAATCCGCACTGCAGGACCTGCCATCGCCGCAAACCGTGTTCATCGTCGTAGACGGACTTGCACAGCGCATCGCAGCCTTCCTGGACGGCGTCTACGACATGCTGGGCAGCGACCCAGTGTATTTTGGCGGTGGCGCTGGCAGTCTGGACTTTCAGCAGCGCCCCTGCATCTTCAGCAACAAGGGCCTGCTCGTCGACCACGCCCAGATGGTGCTGATCGATCGACCCACGCGTGTCGGCGTCAGGCATGGCTGGCAGAAGCACGCCGGCCCATTCGTCGTTACCCAGGCTGAGCGCAACCGCATCATCAGCCTCGACTACCAACCCGCCTTCGAGCTCTATCGGACACTGGTCGATGCAGACTGCGGGGACAGTATCAACAGCGAGAACTTTTTCGAAATCGCCAAGGGCTATCCGTTCGGAATGGAAAGAGCCGGCGGCGAAGTGGTGGTTCGCGATCCGATCACGGTTGTTGACGGAACCTTGGTGTGCGTCGGCGAGGTCGGCCCGAACAGCATCGTGTTCCTGCTCAAGGGCCAGCCAGAGGCGCTCATCGCCGCTGCCGAATCGGCCGCACTCGCCGTCAAGGACGCAGGAGACGCTCCAGTCATCATGATCGACTGCATCAGTCGAGTCCTGTTCCTGGAGGCTCGCTTCGAGGAGGAGCTTGCGGCGGTCGCTGCCCAGCTGGACGGTAGGGCGCTGTTCGGCGCCCTGACCCTGGGCGAGATTGCCAACCGCGGAGACGGTTGCCTGGAGTTCTTCAACAAGACCATGGTGCTGGCAGGCAGCTAGCCCTCATTCAGGCCCAACGCCCATGAACCCGCTCGACCCCAGCCGCCTCAGCCTGCTTTCCCTGCAGTATGAGCTGGCATTGCTGATCGGCCAGTCTCCGCGCCTGAGCGCGATGCTGCGCAGCTTCATGCCCAGCGCATTGAAGCTGCTCGACTGCCGGGCCGGCCATGTCTGGCTCGACACCGGGACGGGCACGGCGGCGCATTGCTTTTCGTTTCCGGCGAGAGAGAAGGCGACCCTGTCGGAAGACACTCAGCTCGCCCAACTCATCGAGGCACATCAACACCGCCCCGACGCCGCCCACGCTCTGACTCGCGAGCAAGGCAGGCAGTTGTACCTGCTGCCCATGGCGGGGAGCGGATTCGTCATTCTGGTGCGCGAAGGGACTCCGCTCGAGAGCAGGCTGCTGACGGCACTCGCGCCCATTCTCGCGCGCCTGGACACAGCTTGTCGGGCCTGCCTGGAGTTCGAGCGTACAGAGCAGTTGCGCGCGCACGCCGAGGAGGCACGCCTCGCCGCCGAGGAGGCACGCCTCGCCGCCGAGGCGGCCAACCGGGCCAAGAGCGAGTTCCTCGCGGTCATGAGCCACGAGATTCGAACCCCGCTCAACGGCATCCTCGGGATGGCTCAGCTGCTCGAACTGAGCCCGCTCGCCGCGGACCAGCGCGAGTGCGTGAGCACCATCCAGCAAAGTGGCACAACCTTGCTGAGCCTGATCAACGACATCCTCGACTTCGCCAAGATCGAGGCTGGCCGGCTCGAGCTCGAGGCGCGCCACTTCGCACTGCGCGACGAGATCGACGCCCTGCTCGGCCTGATACGACCCCTCGCCCAAGGCAAGGGCCTGGCGCTGACCCTGCACTATGAGAACCAGCTGCCGCCGAACGTCATCGGCGACAGCACCCGTCTGCGCCAGGTGCTCTGGAACCTGCTCGGCAATGCAATCAAGTTCACCGCTCACGGCCAGGTCGCACTCGAGGTGCGCCAACTGTCGTGCGACGCACGGTGCACACAGGTGCATTTCGTGGTCCGCGATACAGGCATCGGCATCTCGCCCGAGCAGAGCCAGCACCTGTTCAAGGCCTTCTCCCAGGCCGACAGCTCCACAACCCGACAGTACGGGGGGACCGGCCTTGGCCTGGCAATCAGCGCCAGCCTGGTCGAAGCGATGGGGGGTGCGATCAAGCTCGAAAGCGAACCTGGCAAGGGTGCGTGCTTCGACTTCGCGCTCGAGCTGCGGGTATCTGATACACCCGCCAGCCCCCAAGTTTCGGGCAAACCCTCGGCAGCCCGGCTGGCATTGGAGCGCAGCACCCAGTCGAAGCTGAAGGTCCTGATCGCCGAGGACAATGCGATCAACCGCTTGCTCGCCATCCGCCTGCTACAGCAGGGCGGCCATACCCTGGAGACGGCCGAAAACGGCCGCATTGCCGTCGACAAGGCGCAGCAGGGCGACTTCGACCTGATCCTGATGGACATGCAGATGCCCGAACTCGACGGCGTGGACGCGACACGGGCCATCCGCACGCTACCCCTCAGACGCCAGCCTCACATCGTCGCGATGACCGCCAACGCCTACGACGCCGACCGCAAACGCTGCCTCGAAGCCGGTATGAACGATTTCATCGCCAAGCCCTTCAGTGCCGAACAGCTCTTCCTCGCCCTCGACAAGGTGCCGCGCAATTGAGCGCAGCGCCGCAGGCAGCGTCAAATACCTTGCGGCAGCTGTTGCAGTACGCCGAATCTTGCGTATAATCGCGGTCTCTTGATCGACGGAAACGCCGATCTGCCGCAAGGCACCGGGGGTATAGCTCAGTTGGTAGAGCAGTTGACTCTTAATCAATTGGTCCTAGGTTCGAGTCCTAGTGCCCCCACCAACAAATTCAAGCAAAAAGGCCAGTTCTCGCGAGCTGGCCTTTTTGCTTTTGGGCTTGCAAGTCAAGCCCCGAGTCCTGACTGGTCAAAGCCCTATTTCGTGCGACTGACCTGGGTGTGCCAACCGTTCAGACGCCGCCCCTCCCGCGTCAGGACGGTCGACTCGCCATTGACCGTGACCACGATGCGGCCGTCCTTTTCCTCGGTGTAGGTACCGGCGGCGGTATGTCCGGGTTCATGCACGAACACCCGGGTGCGATCAACAAACTCGAAACGGTGCGCCTTGTCACCTGTTTCATAGACCCGGCCTCGCATCGCCCCTGCCTCGGCCTTATCGACCGCAGCAAGGATCTCTGCCCGACGCTTCCTGGCCCCTTCCTCGAACCGAGGCTTGAACGGCGCTGCGCTCGCTGGCCAAGCCGCAATCGATCTCAAGGCGGCGTCGACCGAATCGAGCGCGGCATCGGTCGCGGGCAAGGCACCCAGTTTCGTCGTCATGTCACTGAACAGCGCATCGGCAACCACCTGGCGGCGGGCCTGAGCCGCATCATGGACACGCGCGGCCTGCGCCTGGGGCAGCTGTCGCAGCAGGTTGCCGTCCGCAGCCTGATCGATCTGCGCAAAGGCATCGAAGTCCCGAGACGATTCGCCGATCTGCGCCACCAGCACATCCGCGATCTCGGTCGCGATGTGCGCCCGCCGTTCGGTCACGGCGCGCAGCATGCTCTCGGTTGCCTCCTTCCCCAGCGCCGGCGCGTAGTCACGCGGCAGCGCCTGCGCCATGCGGTCCAGTAACCCCAGGCCTGGCAGGCTGACCGGCACCGCTCGCACTTCCGTAAGCAGGGCCTCGACCACCCCATCACGCATGGCAAGCGCCGTCCGCGCTGCAGGCTCTGCCACCAGCGCCGCGATCTCGGCTTCCGGCAGGTCCCGCAGCGCGGCAATCAATTCACGCGCAGCATTCGACGCCGCGGGCGCCAAGCCGTTGGCGGACGCCGGCAGGCGTGCATACCCTTGCGCCGTTGCGGCCTGCTCGAGCGCGGAGTGAAAGCTCAGCAAGGGCAAGGAAGGCGGCGCACTCTGCAGTGCGTTCATCGCTGTGCCGGCCCTGCCCCGAGCATCGGCCAAGGCCTTGGAGAAGTTGGCGACGCGACTGACCAAGGCGCTCTGCATCGCGTTGTAGGCGCCGGACAACTCGCGATCCTTGGTTGCCTGACGACAGGCCAGCACCACCTCCCGAACGCTCATGGCATCCGCTTCGGTCCAGGACAGCATCGGCTTGCCGAACAGCGCCTCCGTCTCCTGCGACACGAAGAGCCTGGGCAGGCGGTGACGACTGCCCAAGGCATTCGGCTGCCATTCGTCATTGCGATCGAAGCCGGCAGCCCAAGGCGCAACGGCCTCGCAGTCCGGCCTCGCGACCTGAGCCTGGGCACTTGCTGCCATCCCCATTGCACCGACAAGCACGGCAGCCACCCCCAGCATCCTGCGAACATGCCCGGTCCGGGGGCGCACCACGTAGCTCACGGATATGGCAGTCACTTCTGGTCTCCTGCTGATCGACGCACGTCGCACCAAACCGGTCAGTCCGTGAACTTACCCAGCCCCTTGAAAACCTCCCCCAGGCGGACGCATGAAGGCAACTTCATTCATCCACAGTGCAATTCGCGCACAGTGTCGCTAATACACATCAGACTCAATATAGACAGCTCTTCGATACCTTGCCCAGGAAACTGAAGGCCCACCACAGGCTCCCACCTGGGCTCCCCGAAAGCAAAAAAGCCAGTCCAAGAGGAACTGGCTTTTTCTTCATTGGGCCCACATCCGGGCCCGTCCATGCAGACCCTGCGCTGCTTACGCCGCGCTCTTGAATAAGGACACCGTAGCACTGGTGGTCTTGCTCACGGCATCGACCGCAACAGCGGCAGCCTGGTCGGCATTGGCCTGGGCGACCTCGGAGACCTGCTTGACCACCTCGCTTGCGCCCTCGTAGGCCGACGAGGCGTTGGCGACTGCGGTCTTGAGGACCTTGACCGCCAACTCGGAACCGGGCGCTGCGCGATTGAGCGTTTCGAGCGTGACGATGACGCCCTGCAGCCATTGCGACATGCCGGCCTCGACGAGCTTGAAGAGCTCGACCTGTGCCAGGCTGGCGATGCCACTGGCGCTTTTGCCGTAGTCAAAGCCGCGCTTGAGTGCGGGGGTGATGCTGCCGACCTGGATGGCGAGCAGGTCGCGCGGCTCGCGCGCGGCACAGATCGACTGGTGGAACACGATGGTGTCGTCGAGCGCCGCGCGCGCGGTGTTGAGATTGAGCGCGGTCAGGTGTTCGACCATCGACAGCAGGCTGCCGCTGGCCAGGGCGACATCATTGACACGCCCCTCGGCGACGGCACGGGCGGAGGCGAGCATTTTCTCGGGCGAAGCATTCATGGTGTTCTCCTGACGGATAGGTGACACCGTGGGTTGAATCGGTGTGGCTTTATGTTGCACTGCAACATAATAAATCGCAAGTGTTTTCTTGCACCACTTGCGTGCCCTGACGCCCTCTGCGCTGGCGCTCAAGCCTCGCTGCTGCGGGCAACGCTGGCCGTCACCACTTCGATGCGGGACGCTGCCGCATCCTCGCCGGGCCAGCGCGACCAATCCGGGTCGGGCAGGGCCTCGAACACCTTGCGCAGGTTCGCACCCCACTCCTTGTGGATCATGTCGAAATAGGGATTGTCCCAATCCACGTTCAGATGACGGGCGACGCGCAACTCGTCGCGGCGATAGATGAGGAGGTCGAGCGGCAGGCCCACCGACAGGTTGGAGCGGATCGTCGAATCCATCGAGATCAGCGCGCACTTGGCGGCCTCGTCGAGCGAGGTCCGGGCGCTCACCACGCGATCGATGATCGGCTTGCCGTACTTCGACTCGCCGATCTGGAAATAGGGCGTATCGACCGAGGCCTCGATGAAGTTGCCCGCGGCATAGATGTTGAACAGGCGCGGCGGCTCGTCGCCGATCTGGCCGCACAGGATGAAGCTGGCATTGAAGTCCACGCCGAACTGCTTGAGGGCCTCGGCGTCCTGCCGATAGACGCCGCGAATGGTCTCGCCGACCAGGCGGGCGCACTCGAACAGGGTGGGCGCGTTCCACAGGCTGTCGCGGTCCTGCACCGCGGCATGTTCGCGCAGGATGTTGATCACCGCCTGGGTGATGGCGAGATTGCCCGCGCTCATCAGCACCAGCACGCGATCGCCGGCGCGTTCGAACACGGTCATCTTGCGGAAGGTATTGATGTGGTCCACACCCGCGTTGGTACGCGAATCGGACAGGCAGACCAGGCCTTCGTCGAGGCACATGGCGACACAGTAGGTCATCGAGTCATCCCGATTGGGTCATTGATCGAAGGAGCCGCCGCGCGGGCGGCTGCGCTCAGGCGGCGACAGGAACGAGAAAGTTATCGCCGATGCTGTCTCCGAGGCGGTTGATGCGCACCAGGAAGCGCTCCAGCCAGGCATGCAGCCCGGTGGCGAAGATATCGTCCATGCGCCCGTAGTGCAGTGTGGCATGCAGCTCGCCGGCCTGCCGGGCGGCCTCGGCCGAGTGCAGGTTGGCGATCTCGCCGAGGATGTCGTTGATCTCGTCGAGACAGGCATGCAGCGAGCGCGGCATGGCGGCGTTGAGGATCAGCAGCTCGGCGACCTTGTGCGGCGTGATGACGTCGCGGTACACGTGGCGGTAGGTCTCGAACGCGGACACCGAACGCAGCAGCGCGCCCCACTGGTAGAAGTCGGTTGAGCTGCCCAGCCCTTCGGCCCTGGGCAACAGGCTGTGGTACTTCACGTCGAGCAGGCGGGCGGTGTTGTCGGCGCGCTCGAGGAAGGTGCCCAGGCGCACGAACTTGAAGGCGTCATCGTGCAGCATGGTGCCGAAGGTCACCCCGCGCAGCAGGTGGGAGCGAAACTTCACCCACTCGAAGAACTCGCCCAGATCGGTGGCCTGCAGCTTCTCCGGCGTCATGTCGCGGATCTCGAGCCAGGTGGCGTTGGTGGTCTCCCACATCTCCGCCGTCAGCGTGCCGCGCACGGCGTGGGCATTCTCGCGCGCCGCACGCAGGCAGTTCCACACGCTCGACGGGTTGTCGCGGTCGAGCACGACGAACTCGATCACGTCGCGCGGCGTCAGCGGCCGGCCGGTGCGGGCGAAGGCGTCCGACAACTCGCTGATGGCCAGGATGGCCGACCAGCCATCGGTGTCGCAGCCATTGGTGCCCGGCAGCAGCGACATGCGGTAGGACACGTCCAGCATGCGCACCGTGTTCTCGGCACGCTCGGTATAGCGGGCCATCCAGTAGAGGTGGTCGGCGGTTCTGCTCAGCATGATCGTTCTCCGTGATGCGCGCGGCGTGAAGGCTTCAATTGACGACCCAGGTGTCCTTGGTACCCCCGCCCTGCGAGGAATTGACCACCAGCGAGCCCGCCTTGAGGGCAACGCGGGTCAGCCCGCCAGGGACCATGCGGATCTCCTTTCCGCCCGACAGCACGAAGGGGCGCAGGTCGATGTGGCGAGGGGCGATGCCCGCATCGACGAAGGTGGGACAGGTCGATAGCGACAGGGTGGGCTGGGCGATGTACTTCTCGGGCGCGGCCAGAATGCGGGCGCGGAACTCCTCGATCTCGGCGCGCGTTGCCGCCGGCCCGACCAGCATGCCGTAGCCGCCGGCGCCATGGACCTCCTTGACCACCAGTTCGGACAGGTGGGCAAGCGTGTAGGCCAAGTCCTCGGGCTCGCGCAGCATGTAGGTCGGCACGTTGTTGAGGATGGGCTCCTCGCCGAGGTAGAAGCGCACCATCTCCGGCACATAGGGGTAGATCGACTTGTCGTCGGCCACGCCGGTGCCCACGGCATTGGCAAGGGTCACTCGCCCGGCGCGGTAGGCCGACATCAGGCCGGGCACGCCGAGCATGGAATCGGGGCGGAACACCTCGGGGTCGAGGAAGTCGTCGTCGAGCCGGCGGTAGATCACATCCACACGCCGCGGCCCCTGGGTGGTACGCATGAATACGGTGTCGTCCTTGACGAACAGGTCCTGGCCCTCGACCAGCTCCACCCCCATCTGCTGGGCGAGGAAGCTGTGCTCGAAATAAGCGCTGTTGAAGGCACCCGGCGTCAGCAGCACGGCCGTGGGGTCGAGCACACCCGCGGGCGCCACCGCGCGCAGGGTCTCGAGCAGCAGGTCGGGGTAGTGCTCGACCGGCTGCACGTTGTAGCGCGAGAACAGGTCGGGGAAGAGCCGCATCATCATCTTGCGGTTCTCGAGCAGGTAGCTCACCCCCGAGGGCACGCGCAGGTTGTCCTCGAGCACGTAGTACTCGCCCTTGCCGTCCGCCCCCGCTGCACGCACCAGGTCGATGCCGGCGATCATCGCGTACAGCCCTCCGGGCACTTCCACCCCCTTCATCTCGGGGCGGAACTGGGCATTGTTGAGCACCTGCTCGGCCGGCAAGCGGCCCGCGCGCAGGATTTCCTGGCCATGGTAGATGTCGGCGAGGAAGGCATTGAGTGCGCGCACGCGCTGGCGCAGGCCGGTCTCGAGGGCGCTCCACTCGTCGCCGGGGATGATGCGCGGCAACAGATCGAAGGGGATCAGCCGCTCCTTGCCACCGCCCTCGCCATAGACGTTGAAGGTGATGCCGACACGGTGAAAGGCGATGTCCGCTTCCTTGCGCTTGCGCGCAATGTTCTCGCGTGGCATCTGCTCCAGCCAATCGGCGTACGGGCCGTAATGCGCCCGCACCGTACCGTCGGCAGCATGCATTTCGTCAAAAGGTCTGGCGGCTGTCATTGTGCTGTCTGCGCTCATGATTGGACTCCCTTGAACGAGCATTCAGCATGAAGCGTGCCATGCACTCCAGGCGCGCAGTTGCGCGCTCTGCGGGCTCACGAGCGGGAGTGCACCGGCTTGGTGCGCACCAGGATGCGCTGAGCGTGCATCAATTTGGTGCGCGCACACCCTCATCGCTCGGTGTCACCGTCACCGCAACCTCGACACTGTGCCCCCCCCCGCCCAGGATCACCCCCCGCAGCGGCGCCACGTCGCCATAGTCGCGCCCCCAGGCCAGGGTGATGTGATCCGCACCCGGCTGCAGGTCATTGGTCGGGTCGACCTCGATCCAGCCCAGGCCGGGACACCACACAGCCACCCAGGCATGCGAGGCGTCGGCGCCCACCAGTCGCGGCTGCCCCGGCGGCGGCTGGGTCAGCAGGTAGCCCGAGACATAGCGCGCCGCCAGGCCGAGCGCCCGCAGGCAGGCGATCATCAGATGGGAGAAGTCCTGGCATACCCCGCGCCGCTTGGCGAAGACCTCTGCCACCGGCGTGGCCACGCTGGTGGCAGAGGCGTCGAAGCGGAAATCGGCATGGATGCGCGCGCACAAGGCCAGCAGCGCGTCCACCAGCGCGCGCCGCGGCGTGAAGCAGCGCGTCGCATAGCCTGCATAGGCAGCAGCCTCGTCGCCCAGCGCCACATAGGGCGAGGCGAAGCGATACTGCCCGGCGTCGCGCGCCTCGGGCTGGAGGGGTGCATGACCGGACAGCCCATCGCGAAGGTGGTCGCGTGCGTCCTCCCAGCTCGGTCCGCTGCCCGCGACCGGCCAGTCGCGAACGCCGACGCGGACGCGGCTGTGAGCCCGCACAAGCAGCCGGTCGTGCGGCGTGTCGAGCGCGAAACGCGTTACCGGATTGCCGAAGAAATCGACGGCAGCGCTGCGCTGAGCGGGGGCGGGAGACAGCTCCAGCGTGTGCGCCAGGCAGCGCTGGTAGGCGAGCTCGCGTGGATGCAGGTGGGCAATGTGCTGCGACAGCGTGACCAGACTGTCGTAGCGGTAGATGGTGTCGTGGCGGATCTCGAACTCGGGCATCGCAGGCCACCGCTTCAGGACGAGGCCGTCGCCCGGCTACGGGCGTCGAGATGGGTGAAGTACCGGTGCGACAGCGCATCCGCCAGACGATTGCCACATGCCCAGGTCTGGGCGAGGAAGTCGTGCAGGTCGGCACAGCGCGCGTGTTCGGCAGCGCCGCCTGCGGCACGCCCGGCCGCGTCGACGATCAGGCAATCGCACAGCGACAAGGCCTGCAGCGTTTCCAGCTGCTGCGTCAGCGGCTCGGCCAGCACATCGCCCTCGGGCAGCAGGCGCAGGTGCTCGACCAGCGACTCGAGCTGGTAGCGCAACGCACGCGGGTTGTCCGCATCGAGCATCACCAGTTCGGCCACCGGCAGCGGCGCCAGCCCGCGCGCATGGCGGCTGCGGTAGCGCAAGTCGCCGTCGGTCACTGCGAGCAGCGCCTGCAGGGCCTCGGCACTGGGTGCCGTCAGCAGCGCCGACAAGGCGGCGGCCAGAAACTGCAGGCGCTCGATACGCCGGCCGATCGACAGGAAGCGCCAGCCGGCGTCGCGCGGCATGCTCTCGATGACGAAGCCCGACAGCGTCACCAGCGACAGCAGCGACTCATCCAGGCGATGCAGCGCGTCACCCAGGGCGAGCGCCTGCGCGGGCGCGGCAGCAAAGTCCGACAGACGGTTGTAGATGCGCCAGCTATCGGGCGAGAGCCGGTCGCGCACCTGCGCCGCCAGTCCCAGCACCACGCGCAGGTTGGCCACCACGCTGCCGCTGCAGTCGGGGTCGAAGAGCGCGCCTGCGAGCGTCCCCGCAGCAATCGGCACGGGTGCGCGCGCCGCACCAGCCTCGACCGG
>WPCI01194320.1_pt1 | contig 63147 bp, 53 predicted proteins | sample 5399871 | NCBI WGS metagenome assembly WPCI01 (sample SAMN12869469, study PRJNA574797) | sludge metagenome | isolation source: wastewater treatment of pH7 | place: China:Beijing | collected 2019-05-20 | reverse complement strand
GGACCGACCGGACTGACCGGTCCAACCGGACTGCCGGGACTCGACGGACTGACCGGACCAACTGGACCCACTGGTTTGATCGGGCCGACCGGGGTCACCGGATCCACAGGCCCGACCGGCGCACTGCCAACTGTCATCGCGATGATTCCCTGGGATTCACCCCAGTCGATGGGCGGCACCATCAACACGATCACGGGCTGGACCGAAGAGTACGACCCGTCGGGCAACTTCGATCCGGTTTCTGGCACCTTCACGGCGCCGTCTTCGGGTGACTACCTGATTGAGCCTGACATCACAACCGGCCCTTCGTCGGCAGTAACCGCGAGCGGAGGTCAGCCCCCGACCCTGCTCACCAACGTGAACGGGATCGGAGAAGACGTTCAGGCTTTCCCCCTCTTCAACACGGATCTGGCTTTGCTCAGCCTTGTAGCGCCGCTTCAGACCGCCCAGGTATCGGGGCAGACCTTCCAGTCCCTGAATGCGGGCGACCAGGTCCAGCTCCAGATCATCAAGCAGAACGGTGTTGGCTACGACACCTACGGTGATCTGAAAATCACCCGCCTTCCCTGAGGTTCACTCCGGCGCGCATCGGCAGTCCAGTCCGATGGCGACCGGCACGGGGTTCAGTTCACAGGACGCCCAGTCATTTGAAGCGTTTGCGGGCCTTCCTGATGCAGGTAGTGCGGCTCTTCTTGTTGTCGATCTTGTTGCATTTGATGATTGCCGCCTTCATGCGGGCTTTCCTGATGCAATTCGCCCTCTTGCGTTTCGCCTTCTTGCTCTTGCCCTTGATCTTCCTGCACTTTGCGATGGCCTTCTTCAGGTCAAAGGGAGTCGGCTTCGGTTCAGCGATCGGTGGTGTTACGGGCGGCGTCGCCGTAGCGGTGCCCTTGACGCTCAGGGTGAATGGCGACTCGAAGTCTTCGAGCACCGGTAATACCGCGATGTAATACCTGGTGCCCGTGACCGGTGCGATCGCCAGCCGGCCACCATTCAGGCCGTCACGGCAAGCCCGGTCATCGTTGTCGATCTGAAGCAGGTCCTTGATTCCGGTCTCATCGACTTCGGGGTCATCGGCGTAGACCGCGATCCGGTTAGGTTCTCCGGATGAGCAGGCGGAGAAGATGGTCGCATTGTCATTGGGTGCTGTCCAGCGGAACCAGACTGATCCGCCATCGGAACCGAAAATGCCGCCGCTGTGGTCGGGCTCGAAATACTCGGTGGTCGAGTCGATCGTTGTGCCCTCGGTCGTGACCGCAATGTCAGAACCCAGATCTGTTGCCTGGTCAAAGGCGTCGTTCGCGGGTATCACGACCCGGTGGATATCGAGGGTGAAGGGCCCGTGCCAGCCGCCAAACGGACCCCCGGCAACGGCAATCCGGTAAGTGGTTCCGGCGACCGCATCAAAGTAGTTGCTGCAGGGGCCATAAGAGAATCGCTCGCTGACCTCGGTCAGGGCGGACAGTGTGACGCCTGTGTAGACGCTCGTGAAGAGCTGAAGATCCTTCGCGCAGGCCCGTACCCGGACCGGGCCTGACTGGTCGGCGGTCCACGAATACCAGACAGACCTACTGGTGTTCGGATAGCCGCCATGATTCGGTTCTCCCAGCTCCTCGGTGGCGAAGTCGTTGTCGCCGCCGGTCAGGATCGGCAGTGCCGGTCCGAGGACCTGCGGTGCCGCGAAGTTGTCGTTCGCCGGGGGTGGGGCGTCCTTCAGTTTGAGGATGAAATCGAATTCGCCACTGATGTTCCCGCTCACCGCTATCCGGTAGGTGGTGCCCGCAATGACGGGAAGGTCCTGCACACAGTCAACCGAAGTCATGCTGGAAATCATCACCAGGGTTGCCAGCGTTGCCCCGGTGTACACGATCACCTGGCGATTGAGAGCGCCGTCATAGTAGGTCGTTTCACATTGCTCGACCCGGATCCGTCCGGTCGCCGGCGCGGTCCAGGAAAACCAGACCGAGCGGGAACTGGTCGGACCACCGAGCGCAGCAGGCTCGCCCGCTTCCCAACCGGAGTCAATGGTGGTGCTCGCCTGGCTGACCGGCAAGGCGGATCCAAGGTTGGTCGGTGTTGTGAAGTTGTCATTGGATGGGGGCGCAAGCGACCGAAGCAAAAAGTTGAAAGTTCCCTCGTTGTTTCGGAAGTCGATCTGGAAGCTGTAGGTCGTACCGGTGACCGGGATCAGTCTCAAAGCACAGCGACTGCTTGTCTCGGTGACCAATACCAGGGTGGCCAGAGTGACACCGGTCCGGACAGCGATCCCAACGCTGGGTTGGGAGACATCTCCGAATTCGACCGCACAGAGATCGATAACCACCGGGTTCGCGTTCGGGGCAGTCCAGCTGAACCAGATTGTCTTCTGCGGAGCATTGCTCCCGATCATCGGCTCCCCTGCTTCACTGGTTGCGCCGATGTTGTTCGCGGCAACCGCCAACGGAAGTGGGCCGCTGATCGCCTGTCTTCCCGCGAAGTTGTCATTCGCTGGCGCGGCAATCGCCGAACCTGAAGTACTCGCGAGAAATGCGAGGATTGCAACTGGAACTAGCAAAGCGAGACGAAACCGCTGGTTCATTTTCCTGCCCTCCGGTCGGGCCGGGTCCACCCCCGGGCAACTAAGGCCTAACACATTTGGGGTTGTTCGACCAGCAATCGGGATGAGAATTGGTCCTGCCGCTCTCAGTCCGGCGCGGTCGCGGGCTCCTGTGTGCGCAGCTCCTCAGCCAGACTTACCGCGTCATAGGCGCCGGTGTGCCGGATGCCGTTGACGAAGAAGGTGGGGGTTCCGTGGGCCCCGCTGGCGTCTCCCGAAGCCGCATGCTGCTGGACCCGCTTGGAGAATCTGCCGCCTTGTACATCCTCGACGAACCGGTCGACGTCAAGGTCGAGCTTTCCGGCGTATCCGATGAGATCCTCGATGTCGAGGTCCCCCTGATGATCGTAAAGCTCCACATGCATTTCCCAGAAGCGGCCCTGGGCGTTCGCCGCCTCGGCCGCCTCGGCTGCGAGCTCGGCATGTGGATGGACATCGACCAGGGCGAGGTGGCGGTACACGTAGACCATTTCGTCACCCATCCGTTCGCGCAGTTCCCGGATCATTCCGGTCGCCCTGCCGCAGTATGGGCATTCGTAGTCCCCGTACTCAAGCAGCACAAACGGTGCGTCGGGATTGCCGAGGTAATGGTCCCGCTCCGGATCGAAGGGTGTGTCGAGGAAGCGCGGCAGTCCGGCACTCACTTCGCCCCTGAAAACCGCCGCCAGTTTGAATATCGCCCAGGCCACAAGGACGGCAAGGATCGAAGCGATGAAGATACCGACCACGGCATGGTCCTGGGTCTGGATGTCGTCGTAAGCGAGTCGCGCGATCAGCAGCGAAATCGTGAAGCCGATCCCGGAGAGTGCTGCCCCGCCGACCGTCTGGCCTTTGCCGATCCCGCGGGGCATCTCACCGACCCCGGTCTTGATCGCGGTGACCACACCAGCGGTTATGCCCAGGGTCTTGCCGAGGACGAGTCCGGCGACGATGCCCCAGGTGAGAGTCGAGGCAAGCGCATCCGCAAGCACCCCGCCGCGCAGGTCCACTCCGGCGTTGGCCAGGGCGAAGAGCGGCACAATCAGGAAGCTGGTGAAGGGATGGAGCACATTCTGAAAGCGTTCATTCGGGGAGATCGCCTGCTGGACGCTCTGGTTCGCTGAACGGGCGACCTCAGGTAAGGGCGACTGGCGAAAGGCACGAGCTTTGCGGGCGGCCTTTTCGATCTTCTTTGGCTGGGGCGGGTAGGCGGCGACCAGCAATCCCGCGATCATCCCGGCCAGGGTCGCGTGAAAGCCGGATTCCATCGCGGCGATCACCGCAACGAAACCAGCGGCGAAGTAAGCGGCAGACCGCCAGACTCCGATGCGTGGGAAGAGAGCAATCAAGGCCAGTGCGGCGACACAGATCGCAATAGCTACCGGATCGAGCGATTCCGAGTAGAAGATGCCGATCACTGAAATCGCGACGATGTCGTCAACGATCGCCAGAGTCAGCAGAAAGACCCGGAGCTGGGTCGGGAACTTCGGCCCGACGATCGCCAGAGCACCGAGCAGGAAAGCGGTGTCGGTAGCAATCACGATGCCCCAGCCGTGTTCGTTTCCGGAACCGGCGTTGATAGCCAGGAATATCGCGGCCGGGAGTAGCATGCCGCCGATTCCCCCGAGTACCGCGACGGTGACCCGTTTGCGGTCGGTCAGTTCGCCCATCGCGAGCTCACGCCGGACCTCCATCCCGATCACGAAAAAGAACAACGCCATCAGGGCCTCGTCGATCCAGTATCGGAGAGAGTGATCGATTGACCAGTCACCGACGTTGATCGAGAGCGCGGTGCCCCAGAAGGAGTCGTATGAGTCCGCGACCGGCGAGTTGGACCAGATCAGAGCCGCAACGGCGGCAAGGAGGAGCAGCCCGGCGCTGCCAGATTCGGTCGCCAGGAACTGGCGCATCGGTTTCGCGACCTGCGCCGCAAGATCACGCCTGCTCTCGGTTGTTTCGGGGTCTTGAAGTACCTGCACCAAGTCCCCAAAAAACCTAGCGGGTCTCCGTTCCTGGCCGGGATTTCCACGGCTATTTCATGAAAAGTTCGGCCAGGCCAGTCGACTTCGGCCAGGCCAGTCGACTTCGCCCAGGACAGGTCTGACTCGACCCACCCTGGCCGGGATTTCCACGGCTATTTCATGAAAAGTCCGGCCAGGACCGGGCGGCTTTCCGAAGTGGCCGGGATTTCCACGGCTATTTCGTGAATTTTCCGGCCAGGATCTGCGGGGTTCGCTAGTGGGTGAGGCCGGCCTGGTCTGACTCGATCCGGTCCTCGAGCGAGTCGAAGGCTGCTTCGGCTTCTTCGACCAGGATCTCGACCCGGTTGCCGTTGGCGGTGATGATGATTTCGTTGCCGGTGACCTCGCCAATCAGCTCGATATCGACTCCCTGACCGCCCAGCTTCTCCAGCTCGGCCATGTCTCCGGCGAGTATGAAACCGCCGGGTCCTTCTCCAAAGAGAGCATCCTCGGGATTGTCGGAACGGCGGGCGATGATCGGCGCCAGGTCTGCTTCACAGCCAACTCCGGAACTGATCGCCAGTTCGGCGAGGGCCGTGGTGATTCCACCATCGGAAACATCGGTTGCAGTACGGACTACGCCGCCGCGGACCGCATCACGAACCAGTTCGATCGCCGCTCTCACCGGGGCGATCTCGACTTCGGGCAGACCCTTGCCGAGTTGCCCACGCTGCTTCTCCAGCTCGGAGCCGGCCAATGAAGGATCGAAAGGTCCGACAAGGGCAATCGAGTCGCCCTCGCGCCAGTTCCCGCCAGCGACATTGCCCGGATCTGGCAGCTCGCCCACCATGCCGACCACCGGAGTCGGGTAGATCGGGCCCTGCGGAGTTTCGTTGTAGAGAGAGACGTTCCCCCCGACCACCGGAGCTTCCAGCGCGCGACAGGCTTCGGCTAGGCCATCGATCGCGCGGCCGAGCTGCCACGCAACACCCGGCTTCTCCGGGTTGCCGAAGTTGAGGCAGTTGGTCACGCCGAGCGGCTCCGCCCCGACCACGGCCAGGTTGGAAGCGCATTCGAGGGTGGCCTCGACCGTACCCTGGTATGGGTCACAGGCGACCCGGCGTCCGTTGCCGTCGATCGCCACGGCAATCGCCCGGCCGGACTCGGGAATGCTGAGGACCGCCGCGTCAGCGGCACCGGCCCGATGCACCGTCCGCGACCCGACAACCGAGTCGTACTGCTCGAAGGCCCACCGCTTTGAAGCGATCGAAGGCGCCGCGAGCAGGGAGAGTGCGATGTCGCTCGGGGAGGCATCAGGCTCGATCGATTCCCGGTTCGGATAGGTCCAATCAGCCGGTTCTTCGGGGTCGAGGTCGTAGAGCGGGCAGCCGTCAACCAGATCCTCGACTTCAATCTCGCCAGCCGTGTCGCCGTTCCTCAGGATCCGGAACGTTCCCGTGTCGGTGATCTCGCCAATCACCGCGGACCGCGTCTGCCATTTCGCACAAAGAGCCAGCACCGCGTCTACCTTGCCGGGCTCGACCACGGCCAGCATCCGCTCCTGGGATTCGGAAACCATGATTTCGAACGGTTCCATGTCCGCTTCGCGGAGAGGGACCAGCCCGACGTCGATGTCGATTCCGGTTCCACCGGCCGAGGCCATCTCGCCGGCAGAAGAAGTGAGTCCGGCGGCACCGAGGTCCTGCAGCGAGACCAGCAGATCCCCGGCCAGTAGCTCCTGGCAGCACTCGAGCAGCTTCGACTCCTCGAAGGGGTCGCCGATCTGGACGGTCGGTCGCTTGGCGTCATCGCCCTCGTCGAGCTCGGCCGAGGCCAGAACGGAGGCGCCGCCAATGCCGTCGCGGCCGGTCAGCGACCCGAACAGCACGACCTTGTTGCCCGTTCCGGCGGCGGCCGCCCGCACCATCTCGTCGGTGCGGGCGATGCCCACGCACATCGCGTTGACCAAAGGGTTCTGTTCATACGGCGGTTCGAAGTAGATCTCTCCACCGACCGTCGGAATGCCCATGCAGTTCCCATAGTGACCGATTCCACGCACCACGCCGTCGACCAGGTAGTGGGTGCGCTCGGTGTCGGGCTCGCCGAAACGGAGCGAGTCGAGGATCGCGATCGGCCGGGCACCGAGGGCAATCACGTCGCGGAGGATGCCGCCGACCCCGGTTGCCGCACCCTGGAAGGGCTCTACCGCGGAAGGGTGATTGTGGGACTCGACCTTGAATGCGATCGAGTAACCGTTGCCGATGTCCACCGCGCCGGCGTTTTCGCCCGGCCCCATGACCACCCGCGGGCCTTCGGTCGGCAGGTTCTTCAGCAGCTTGCGGGAGTGCTTGTAAGCACAGTGCTCGGACCAGAGCAGCGAGAACATGGCCAGCTCGACCCCGTTCGGCTCGCGACCCATCTTTCCGCAGATAAGTTCGAATTCCTGGTTGGTCAGGCCGAGGGCACGGTGGGCGCTCTGCTCGCTCATGCTCCGGCTCCAGCGGTGGTGAGGGCGGGCCCCTGGAAGAGCGCGAGCCCGTCGGTCGAACCGCTGAAAGCCTCGACCGCATGTTCGGGATGCGGCATCAGGCCGAGTACGTTGCCGGCCTCGTTGGTCACGCCGGCGATGTCATTCAGGGAGCCGTTCGGGTTCTGGCCGGAGGCGTAGCGGAAAGCGACCTGGTTGTCAGCCTCGATCTGCTCCAGCAGCTCCGGCGGAGCGAAGAAGCGCCCGGACTGATGCTTGAAGGGAACCGAAATCGTCTGTCCTGCCTCATAACCCGCCAGGAAAGGCGAATCAGCCTCACCGACCACCAGGTCACCCTGGCGGCAGATGAACCGGGTCCGCTCGTTGGTCAACAGTGCCCCGGGCAGGAGGCCGCTTTCGCAGAGCACCTGAAACCCGTTACAGATCCCCAGGACCGGACCACCATTGGCGGCAAACCTGGCCACTGATGTCATTGCCGGCGAAAAGCGAGCGATCGCCCCGGCCCGTAGATAGTCGCCATACGAAAAGCCCCCAGGCACCACAATCCCGTCCAATCCCGAGAGGTCGGTCTCCTCATGCCACACCAGTCTGGAAGAGGGAGCGGAGTCGGACAAACCGCCACCTCGACCCGAAACGTCGTCAGCGCCATGCCCGACTCCGCTCTGCTCTGAAGGCTCAAAGACGGTACCGGTGGGGTCCTCGACGACGTTTCGGGTCGAGGAGAGGGCTCCACCGGTGCCGTCCCTGGAGTTCAAGCTGCGTTCTGCAATGAGACAGGCGTTGAGGGCGTCGCGCTCGTCGCAGGATCCGGGGAACTGCAGCACACCCCAGATCATTCGGAGATGGTCTCGATCTCGTAGTCCTCGATCAGAGGATTGGCAAGCAGCTTCTCGCAAAGCTCCTCGAGCCGGTCGGCAGTTTCGGCGCGGAGTTCGACGATACGCCCCACCCGTACATGCTCGATTCCCTCGAATCCGAGTGCGGGCAGCGCACCCTCAACGGCTTTGCCCTGGGCGTCGAGGATCCCTTCCTTGGGCCGGATCAGCACCCTGGCCTGGATCAAAGCTCGCTCCCTGTGATCCGCTCGAATGCCTCGCGGTATTTGGCCCGGGTTTGCGCGACCACATCTTCCGGCAGCTCCGGCGCGGGAGGATTGTGGTCCCAGCCAGCTGCGTTTGCCCAGTCCCGGACGTACTGCTTGTCAAAGGAAGGCTGGGACTTGCCAGGCTGGTATTCGTCAGCGGGCCAATATCGGGATGAATCCGGGGTGAGCACCTCGTCTGCGAGAACGATCTCCGCGCCGGCATAGCTGCCGAATTCAAACTTGGTGTCGGCCAGGATGATGCCCTTGCTGGCTGCGTGATTGGCACCGTACTCATAGATCTCGATCGAGATCCGCCGGAGTTCCTCCATCAGGTGGCGGTCCCCTACGATTTCGGCGGCCCGGTCGAAATCCACGTTCTCGTCGTGGTCACCCATTTCGGCTTTGGTTGCCGGAGTGAAAATGGGCTGCGGCAGCTTGTCGGATTCAGTCAGACCTTCCGGCAGGCCAACCCCGCAGACCGACCCGGTCTCCTGGTATTCCTTCCAGCCGGAGCCGGAAAGGTATCCGCGAACCACGCATTCGACCGGGTACATGTCGAGCTTGCGAACCCGGACAGCCCGGCCCTCGACTTCTTCCGGAACATCGTTCGAGATGAAGTGGTTGGGCACGATCTGTTTCGTGTTCTCGAACCAGAAGTTGGACATCTGGGTGAGAACCTTTCCCTTGTCGGGAATCGGCGTCGGCATGATCACGTCGTAGATCGAGATCCGGTCGGAGGCGACCAGCAGGAGGTCGTCCTCGATTTCGTAGATCTCGCGGACCTTGCCGGAATTGACGAGTTTTAGGTCTTCGATCGAGGAGCTCATTGAACCCGACTCTACAACTGTTCAGAACTCCGAATCACCCCCGAGAGAGCCCCACCCACCCATTCGCTGCTTCGAGTTGGCGGGGCAGGTTGAACCCGGAGGCCGGGCGTAGCTCGCCGACTGCAGTTAAGGTCCCTGCATGCGCAAGGTTTTCGTGGGTCTCTCCTCCTTCCTGGCTGTGTGTCTGCTTTCGGCAGGCCCGGCGGCAGCTGCAGAGGTGCCGAAGTGCACCGGTAGCTACGTTCAGAGCACCATCTTCTCCGGTCAGCCTGCGATCGAGAACCTGATTGTCGGCGGTGGCGGGGTGCTCTACACCTCGGGAGGCGACGCCAGCCAGAGCCTTCTGAACGCCTACACGAAGGGCACCGTGACTCCCCGGCTGGTGACGACGGGGTTGCCGGGCGGTGGTGGACTTGCCTGGTCCGGTAAACGCCTGCTCTGGGGTTACGGTGATTTGCTCGCGAACGGCATCGCCGGTGACACGAATCCGACGGCCGGTCTCTACAGCGTAAGAGTCGGACCGGGAACCAGTGAGGTCGTCTCCGATCACCTCGGGATGGCGAACGGAATCGCCCGCGGCAAGGATGGATTCATATATGCCTCGAACAATCTGGGCCTGAAGCTCGACCGGATTTCACCGAAGGGCGAAACCGAGAACGGCTGGGCGAACCTGCCTTCAGCGAACGGCCTGACGGTCGGCAGGCATGGCCGGTATCTGTACGCCAACCAGATGTTCGAAACACCTTCCACCATTGCCAGGATCGACACCACCGACCCTTCAAAGATGTGGACGTTCTTTACCTCCCCGGAGGAGGGGAACGTGCTGCTGGACGGCCTTGCCCGGGACGGTGCGAACAATCTCTACGCAGCGGTTTTCGGCAAGGGTGAAGTCTGGAAAATCAGTCCATCGAAGCAGGCCTGTGTGATCGCGTCCGGTCTTTCCCAGACCACATCGGTCGCGGTCAGCGGCGCCAAGAAGGGTTTCAAGGCAGGCAACCTTTACGCGGCCGGCTTCGACGGCAACATCATCCAGGTGACCGGCGCGACAGACGCCGGCTTTCCCGGCTGACGGGAGGCTGCCGGGTTCTCGGAGGCTGGTTGACTCCTGGCGGCTAGCCTGCCGGAGGTCGCCACATGAGCCAGAGAGGGATGCCCGGCTCCACCTCGACCTCCTTGAGCAACTGGAAGCCGAACCGGGCGTAGAAGGGGATGTTGCTCTCCCGCTGGGTTTCCAGCCAGCATCCGAGACCGTCGCGGTCGGCTGCCTGAAGTCCGGGTTTCAACAACCGGCTTCCGTAGCCCTGGTGCTGAAATTCCGGTGAAACGGAGAGCACTGAAAGGTACCAGTGAGGTTCCTTCGGCCAGCTTGAGGTGACCAGACGCTGGAGCTTTGCCGCCTTGCCGAGGTGGGGGAGTCCAGCGGGGAGGAACGGAAGGCTCTCGGCTAGCGTCTCCCGGAAGTTGTGTTTCCTGGTGCCCGGCGGATACCAGAGCGCGGCACCGGCTACTTCACCGTCCGCTCCGGTCGAGAACCAGCCTGAACCGCGCGGGACGAAAATGTGCTTGATCAGAGCCTGGTACTGGCGCCTCTCGACCCGGGCCCGGATCTGGTCGTCTGGCAAGAGCCAGACCCAGATTTCGTTGTCCTGGAAGCCCCGGGAGATCGCCTCGGCGGCTGACTTCACTTCTTCCGGGCCGATCAGCCTCGCTTGTCCGCTACGCGGCGGCAGGTCACTTTCCGGAGGCAGGGTTCTCCTTCGCCCATTTTGCGATCGCGGCAGAGTCACTGATCACATCGCCGTTGTCCAGTACCAGGATCGGCACCTCGTTGCTTCCGGAAAGTTCCTTGACTTCCTTGCGGTCCCCGGCCCGGTTCTTCCATGTCCAGGGCATCAACCGGTAGCCCCCGACTTTGACCAGGTCATAGGTGTGGCCGGCCTCGTCGAGGGCGTTCCCCGCCTTCGCGCAAGGATGCAATGCTCCCGGGCCGCCGGTGCCCGCACCGCAGACGTATAGCTTCATGCCGTCAGCTTAACGGCAAGGCGGGAGGGGTCTGATCCGCCCGTCAGGTCACACCGGACGACCCGCCGAGGCAAATGACGGATGGGCAGGCTCGAGGGCTTCTTCTTCCTGCTCGTCGGTCATGATCGCGTGGCGGAAGCCGGGGACGCCGAATTCATAAGGGCCTCCGATCACGCGGGGGATGCGTTCGAAGTTGTAGATCGGGGGTGGTGAGCTGACCTGCCATTCGATCGAGTGCGCTCGCCAGGGATTGGCGCCTGCTTTTGGACCGAACCTCCAACTCACGATCATGTTGTAGACAAAAACGAGTTGAGCAGCACCGAGGGCGAAGGCCGAGATCGATATCAGCAGGTTCCAGTTGCCGTACTGACTCGCATAGTCGGCGACCCGGCGCGGCATCCCGTCCATGCCTATCCAATGCATCGGTGCGAACGTGAGCCAGGTTCCCGCGAGGGTCAGCCAGAAATGCAAATGCCCGAGTCGTTCGTCGTACATTCGACCGGTCATCTTCGGAAACCAGTGGTAGATCCCGGCGAAAATGGTGAAGACCGATCCTGCGAAAAGCACAAAATGGATGTGAGCAACGATGAAGTAGGTGTCGGTGACGTGGATGTCAATCGGCACCAGGGCAATCATGACTCCGCTTATGCCTCCGACTACGAAGCTGGCGACGAAACCAAGAGCAAACATCATCGCAGTGCGATTCGCATGGATCTTCCCGTAGAAGAGGGTCCCCAGCCAGGAAAAGATCTTGATCCCGGTCGGTACGGCAATCAGTGTCGAGGTGAGCATCATCGGGACTCTCAGCCAGCTGAACATGCCGGATACGAACATGTGGTGGGCCCAGACTGAATAGCTGAGGAGGACGATCCCGATCAGTGAGAGCGCCATCAGCCGATACCCGAATATCGGCTTCCGGGCGTTCGTCGCGATGACTTCGCTGACGATCCCGAAACCGGGCAACATCATGATGTAGACGGCGGGATGGGAGTAAAACCAGAAAATGTGCTGGTACGAGACGACGTCACCGCCTTCGAGGAAGTTGAAGAAATTCATCTCCATCACCCGCGAGAGAAGAACCATCAACTGAACGCCGGCGATGAAGGGAGTTGCGCCGATAACAAGGAGCGAGGTCGCCAGGTTTGCCCAGGCGAGCAGGGGCATCCTCCAGATGGTCATCCCCGGGGCTCTCATTCCGATGATCGTGACCAGGAAGTTGACCGCCGCAAAAATCGAGGAGAAGCCGGCGAACTGCACGCCGATGTTGAAGAACGACTGGCCCAGGGGGGCGCCCGTTGATAGTGGTGCGTATCCGGTCCAGCCCGCATCGAAAGCCCCTCCCGGTGCGAGGAAGCTGGCCAGGAAAATGACCCCTGCGATTGGTAGCAGCCAGAACGAGAGGGCGTTGAGACGGGGAAATGCCATGTCCGGTGCCCCGATCATCAGCGGGAGAACGTAATTGGCCAAACCGGCGAAGGCCGGAATGACGAACATGAAAATCATGATCGTGGCATGCGTCGAGAACAGGCCGTTGAAGGTGTTCGCCGCCACGATCTGGCCTCCCGGCTGAGCGAGCTCGGCCCGGATCAGCATGGCCAGCAGACCACCGATGAGGAAGAAGACAATGGTCGTGACCACGTACTGGATCCCGATCACCTTGTGGTCGGTGTTGAAGCGAAAGTAGTCACGCCACTCCCGGGCGCCGTGGTCGGCGTGTTCGTCGGGCAGCTGCCGGGCACCAACAGCCCATTTCAGCCAGTAGTCAAAGCAGCCCATCCCCCAGAGGAATCCGAATGGTGCTGTGACCAGCGGAACAACAACGTGGGGGTATCCGGTCTGCTCGGTCTGGAATGCGTCGAGTCCCGAAATTGCCCGAATCGCAATAACGATCCCGACTCCGAAAGCGGCACCCGCGATCGTTCCGGCAACCGCCCTTGCGATTGGAAGGTGCCCGCGCGGAATCACCGCTGTCTGGCTTGAGTCACGTCCCTCCATGGGATTCTCACGCTAGGCCCCTCCACCCATAAAGTCCAATACCTAAATTGCACCTCTAACATAGGTATTGCCTATGGAACTCGAACTTCGTCACCTGCGCTACTTCTCGATTCTGGCTGAGGAAATGCATTTCGGCCGGGCTGCCGAACGCCTCCACATTGCCCAGCCCTCGCTCAGCCAGCAGATTCGCAAACTGGAGGGGATCCTCGAAGTTGAACTGTTTGACCGCAGTGGTCGAAACATCACTCTGACCCCGGCCGGAAAGGCGCTCTACGAACATGCCGCACGGACCTTCGAGGCGGTTGAGGTTGCCGTCACCGCCACCGTCGATGCGGACCGTGGCGTCACCGGACGTCTTGCCGTCGGATTCGTCGAAACTGCCGCTATCTCTCTGGTTCCCGCAGCAGTGCGCCAGTTCCGGCTCACCCATCCGCGGGTAGATCTTGAGCTCCGCGAACTGTCAGTCCCGGCCCAGATCGAACAACTGATCCACGGCACACTCGATCTCGGATTCATCAGGACCGAACCTGGCTCTGACGAGCTCGTCGTGGAAGCGCGAATCAGGGAACACCTCGTCGTCGCTCTTCCGGGCGATCACCCCCTTTCGAAGCGTCCGGGCCTGGCCCCGTGGCAGGTGGCAAGTGAACCGCTGATAGTGATTGATCGTCGGCTTCTGCCAGGGCTTCACGACGAGACGGTCACCCTGATTCGGGAAAACGGTGGCTCGATGAACGTCGCACAGCAGACGACCAGCATTCTGTCAACGCTTGGGCTGGTCTCGGCCGGACTCGGAATTGCCATTCTGCCCGCAGTCACAGAAGGACTGGCCTTCGAGGGGATCAACTATGTGCCGCTGCGGCCATCACCGCAAACCGAAATCCTCGCGGTGCGTCACCGCCGCAACGACTCGCCCCAAATCAGCCACTTCCTTGAAGCCTTGGCGGCAGACAACTGACCTGGCCAGCACTCCCGTTGGAGAGATCTCCGCTAGCGGAGCTCCTCTGAACCAAAGTGTCCGTTGGAGAGATCTCCGCTAGCGGAGCTCCTCCAACCTCTCAAAGACTTCGGGGAGGTGGGTCAGGTAGGCGCCAAAGTCGAAGATCTCGTCGAGATCGAGTTCCGGGGCGGCCTTGCCGATCAGTTCGCGAAAGTGCGTGTCACCGTCAAACGCCTCGTGGGCTGCCGCCTGGACCGTGCGGTACGCATCGTCGCGGGTCATGCCGTTCTCGACCAGAGCGGTGAGTGCGCGCTGGCTGAACATCGCGCCGTTGGTCTGTTCCAGGTTCGACGTCAGACGATCGACATGGACCACCAGCCCCGAAGCGACCTGGGTGGCGATGTAATGCATGTAGTCGAGACCGATCGTGGCATCGGGCAGGATCACCCGTTCGGCCCCTGAATGCGAGATGTCGCGCTCATGCCAGAGGGCGACGTTCTCGAGGCCGGTCTGGGCATAGCCGCGGAGCAGTCGGGCGAGGCCGGTCAGGCGTTCGGTCCGGATCGGGTTGCGCTTGTGAGGCATGGCCGAAGAGCCCTTCTGCTGGCCAGTCGCGAATGGCTCCTCTGCCTCCCGGACCTCGGTCCGCTGAAGATGGCGAATCTCGGTTGCGAAACGCTCGATTCCGGCCCCGGCCAGGGCGATCGCCGAAAGCAACTCTGCGTGCCGGTCGCGCGGCACCACCTGGGTCGCGATCTCCTCACGGGTCAGTCCGAGCGCGTCCATAACCCGCCGTTCGATTGCCGGTGGCACCGAGGCGTAGGTCCCGACCGCGCCGGACAGCTTGCCCCTCGCGGCCTGGGCGGTCGCGTTCTGAAGCCGCTTCCAGTTACGGTCTGCCTCGAAAGCGAAGCCGGCCAGGCGCAGACCGAAGGTCGTTGGTTCGGCGTGGACACCGTGAGTGCGTCCCATCGCCAGGGTGTCCTTGTACTCGAAGGCCCGCTCGATCAAAGCGTCGCGGTACTCCTTGGCACCGGAAACCAGAATCTCCCCGGCCTTGGTCAATTGAACCGCCAGGGCGGTGTCGAGCACATCGGACGAGGTCAGGCCAAAATGGATCCAGCGGCCTTCCTCACCGATTGATGCGGCCACGACATCGACGAAAGCCGCGACATCATGGTTGGTGATCTCCTCGCGGGCGTTGACCTCCTCGACCGTAAAGGATCCCTTCTCGCGGCAGGCAGCGGCGGATTCAGACGGAACCACACCCTCGGCCGACCAGGCATCGGTAGCCGCCAGCTCGACGTCAAGCCAGGATTGGAACTTGGCTTGCTGGGTCCAGACCGCGCCCATCTCGGGGCGGGTGTAGCGCTCGATCATCGGTTCCTAGGCAGCGAGGTTGATGATGCGGGTGGCGAGCACGCCGGCGTTCTTCGCGCCGTCGATCGCCACGCAGGCCACCGGCACACCCGGGGGCATCTGAACGGCAGAGAGCAGAGCGTCGAGGCCGCCGAGCGACTTGCCAAGAATCGGAACCCCGATCACCGGAAGCTCCGTATGGGCAGCGGCCACACCGGGCAGCGCCGCGGACATACCTGCACCGGCAATGATCACCTTCAGCCCACGCATCTTCGCGTTCGTGCAGTAGTCGACGACCAGCTCGGGATCGCGGTGGGCCGACATCACCCGCACCTCATAAGTGATTCCCGCATCTTCAAGGGCCTGGCCCGCAGGCTGCATTTTGCCCTTGTCGTTCTTTGATCCCATGATGATCCCGACCTGGGGCTGGTCCACATCGATCTCCTCGAAAAGCTGCTCGACCGAGGAGAGGGCTTCCGGCTGCTGGGGGGTTTCGCTCATTGTTCGTCTCTCTCGCGCCGGACCGCCCGTTCGGCGATGTCCCGTCGCATCTGTTTGCCATCAAAATTGACTGCGTCTGCCGCATCGTAAGCGCGATCGCGTGCGGTTGCTGCGTCGGGACCCAAGCCGGTCAGGTTCAGGACCCGGCCGCCGGCGGTCACGATCTGCCCGTTCTGCTCCCGGGTGCCCGCGTGAACTACCTCGGCTGATTCGGCTGCCCGCTCCAGTCCGGTGATCACATCCCCCTTCGAGGCGGAAGCAGGGTAGCCGGCAGAGGCCAGCACCACGGTCACGGCAAACTCGTCCGAAAAGCTCACAGCCTTCTCGTTGAGGCCATCGGAAAATGACGAGGCCAGGAACAGATCAACCAGATCCGACTGAAGTCGCGGCAGCACCGCCTGGGTTTCCGGGTCCCCGAAGCGGGTGTTGTACTCGAGCACTTTTGGCCCGTCCTTGGTCATCATCAGGCCGGCGTAGAGAACCCCATGAAAAGGGTGTCCCCGCCGGGCCATCAAGTCAACGATCGGCTGGTGCACTGTGGCCGAGAGCTCCGCCAGCTGGTCGCTGGACACTGTCTGAACCGGGGAGTAGCTCCCCATACCACCTGTGTTCGGGCCGGTGTCACCCTCGCCGATCCGCTTGTAATCCTGGGCTGGGGCAAGCGGAATCGCCCTCACTCCGTCACAGATCGCGAGCAACGAGAGCTCCTCGCCTTCGAGAAACTCTTCAACCACAACGGTGGTTTCGCCGAATCGCTGCTCGGTGAAGAAAACTTCGATCGCCTCGTATGCCTCCGCCTCGCTCAGGCAGATGAGCACTCCCTTGCCTGCTGCAAGTCCATCCGCTTTTAGGACAACCGGACAGCCGGTCTCGGCAACTTTCGCCAGAGCGGAATCCCGGCTGGTCACAACGCCGTACCCGGCGGTGGGTACCCCGGCCTCCGCCATCGCCTCCTTGGCATATGCCTTCGAGCCTTCCAGCTGGGCTGCGGCTCCGCTCGGACCGAAGGCAGCGATTCCCGCTTCGTCCAGGGCGTCAACGACCCCGGCGACCAGGGGGGCCTCCGGGCCGACCGCGACCAGGTCGATTTCCAGCTCCCGGGCCCTCGCCGTCACCGCCACAGGGTCTACCGGATCAAGGTAAGGAAGACAGGTGGCTTCCGTCGCTATGCCGGGATTGCCCGGCGCGCAGAAGATCTCCGGTCGTTGCGGAGATCGGGCGAGCCCTTTGACGATGGCGTGCTCACGTCCGCCGCCGCCGAGAACGAGTATGCGGATACTCAAAGAACTTCAGCTAGGCGCTCGGTCGAAAGCGCTGTCAGGGTCTGGCTCGTCATGGTTCCCCGTGAACCCATCTCGATCGAAACTTTCGCCATCACCTCTTCGGAGGGGGCTTCGATAACGGTCACAAAGTCGTATTGACCGAGCGTCGTGTACTGCGTGACGACTCTCGCTCCGAGCGCCTCGACTTCGCGATTCACTTCGGCGACCCTGCCCGGGTTGTTCTTCAGGGTCTGCACGCCTTCAGCTGTCAGGTTGGTCAGCATCACGAAAGTGGGCATCTGGTCCTCTCCTTGGTTTCTGACATGTTCTCGACCGGTACCGGTCTGCCGCCAGCATATGTCAGCCCGCCTGCGCTCCGGCGGCTCTAGCCCAGAACCGAGAGAACTTCGCGGGCCCAGCGCACGGTGCCCTTCTCGAATGAGATTCCCCGCTTCAGGGCGAGGTAGGGACCAAAGTTCTCCGATCCGGGACCGCGGCCGAGAAATTCAGCTTCGCTGCCTCCCCCAAGCAGAGTCGCGCGGAGGGTCTCATACATCGCGAGCTTTTCCTGGCTGGCTTCCATCCGATCCTTCACCGATGCCGCCACATCGGCGGCATTCGATTCATTCAGACTGGCGATCTTGACCAGCAGGTCGTCACGGATCACGGTCGGTCTGGTTTCCCCCCGGATGAAATCGAGCAGCTCTGCGCTGCCCCTGGGAGTGATGCGGAAGATCCGCTTGTCGGGCCGCTTCTGCTGGCGCACAGTTCGGGCCTTGACGAGTCCGTCGCCTTCCAGGCGGTCCAGCTCCCGATAGACCTGCTGGGATGAGGCGGGCCAGAAGTTCGCGACCGAGGCGTCGAAGCGCTTCGAAAGTTCATAGCCGGAACCTTCCTCGCTGGTCAGTGCGGCCAGCACCGCATGCCTCAGAGCCACCGGACTGGATTCTGCGTCGAAATCGCCTTATACTCAACAAATTGAGTAGTCACAAAGTTGAGTATAGAAAGGCTGGCGACGGAATGAGCGAACAAGTGTGGGAACGGGTCGTGCCGCCGATGCCCGACAAGCCGGATGTGGTGGTGATCGGCTCGGGCCTCTCCGGGCTGACGGCGGCCGCCTATCTCGCCGCAATCGGCCAGCAGGTCGTTGTGCTCGAGCAGTACGACGTGGCCGGAGGCTGCAGCCAGACCTTTCGCCGCAAGAACCAGTGGCAGTTTGACGTCGGTCTCCATTACATCGGCGGGGTGAAGACTGGCGAGATCGCCCGGATACTCCGCGGCCTCGGCCTCGAAGACAGGATCGAATTCCCCGAGCTGGACCCCGACGGATTCGACACCTTTGTCTTTCCCGATCTCGAGTTCCAGGTGCCAAAAGGCTGGGATAACTACGTCAATCGCCTGGTCGAGACGTTTCCCGAGGAAGAGGAAGGCCTGCGCGGAGCTACAGACGTGATGCGGAACATCATGGATGAGCTACGGATGGTGGGGATCCCGGACAGCAAGACTGACCTGGCCGACTACCTGGAGAAGGCCCCGACCGTGGTCAGCTGGGGAATGCGCTCGATGACTGAACTGCTGGATGAGCACTACCTCAGTGAACGCTCCCGGGCGGTGTTGCTCGGCCAGGCAGGTGACTATGCGACCCCGCCCTCCCGGACCCCGGTGGTTCTCCATACCGGACTGATCGACCACTACCTGCAAGAAGGTGCCTTTTACGTTCGCGGCGGCGGACAGGAACTGGCCGGCCAGCTGGTCGACCTGATCCACACCTATGGCGGCCGGGTTCGTACCCACGCCGAGGTCGAACGGATTCTCACCGACCCGATCGGTGACCAGCGCTCTGTCGAACCTGCCAACGGGGTAACTCACGGTGCGGGTGGACACCGGGTGACCGGGGTTGAGCTCACAGGTGGCGAGGTCATTCCGACCGACAGCGTGATCGCCACCGGGGACATCAAACACCTCTTTCTGGACCTGCTCGATGATGACGCGGTGCCGCAAGAGATCAGAAACCAGGTCGACAACTACCGCATGGCAACTCCGCTCTTCACGGTCTATCTCGGTCTGGATTTCGACATCACCGAGCGGATGCCGGCCACCAATTACTGGCTGCACTCCCGCTACGACCCGGAGGCCTATTACGACGTGATCAGGGACGGAGAGTTCGACACCGACCCGCCGGTCTACATTTCGTCGGCCAGTGCGAAGGACCCCGGGCATGAAGGCCATGCTCCTCCCGGCTGTTCAACCATCGAACTCATGACCTGGACGACTCCGGATCCGGAGGTCTGGGGAGTCGACCAGTCAGATGACGCCCCGAAATACAGCCGTCAGGCGAGCTACCGTGAGGCCAAGGACCGGGTGATGAACCAGCTGATCGACCGGGCCGAAAAGCAGCTCGGGGAACTCCGTCCGCACATTCTCTGGCAGGAAGCCGCCACCCCGATGACCCAGACCCGATACACCCTCTCGACGGGCGGGTCCTCCTACGGAATCGAACTTGCCACCGACCAGTTCGGTCCGCTCAGGCTCGAATACAAGACCCCGATCGAGGGGCTGATCCTCGGCGGGGTCTCCAGCCGCCGCGGCCACGGCATCGTCGGCGCGATGTCAGGCGGAGTCGACGCGGCATCGGCCCTTACCGGTCGAAATCTCCGGGCAGAGGTCGCCGCTGGCGAAGTCTTCGGAGACCCCTCGAAGCTGACCGCCGGAAACGAAGGCTGGGACGCCCTCGAGTCCTGCCGCACGCTCCAGGTGAAGGCCCTCCGCGCCTAGCCCGGGCCAGTAACTGACCCGGGGGGCTGCCGGATTTCGGCGGGAATGTAACGCTTTGGTCTCTGCGACCAAGTACCAGCATGAGCAACGACGATGTGGCAAACATCGGGCATGACCCTGACGTGCTCGAAACGTTCTATCTCAAGCATGTCGAAGACATCGAGCGTTTCGTCGCCCGTCGGGTTTCGGACCCGCACCTGGCAGCCGACCTGACCAGCGAGATCTTTCTGGCAGCGATCGACGCTGCCGGTAACTACCAGCCCCGGCGCGGAGTGCCAAGAGCCTGGCTGTTCGGAATCGCCCGTAACACGATTCACAACGAATTCAGGCGCGCCGGCCGGGAACGAGAAGCGACTCTGCGCATCCAGGGCCGGGCCCTGCTTGGCGAGGACGACCTGGTCCGCATGCAGGAGCGGATTGACGCCGGTGCGCAGTCCCGCGAACTGGGCCGGGCAATGGCGGAGCTGCCCGACAGTGAACGCGAGGCCCTCGAGCTTCAGGCAATTGACGAGCTTTCACCACGAGAAGTAGGCGAAGCGCTGGGAATCAGCCCGGTCACCGTGAGGGTAAGGCTGCATCGAGCACGCCGGGCCCTGCGCCGAAGCCTCGTGGACGAGGAATCACCCGCACAATTGCAATCAATGGAGGCATGACATGACAGACAAAGACAACTTCGAAAGCCGACTCCTGGGTGAGCTGCGACAGGTATCGGCGGACAACCCGGCGCCTCGACCCCAGCCAACCCGGTCCAGGAGCTACGGAAGGTTCGCTGCCGTCGGCGCAGGTCTGGCGGCTGTGGTCGCCGGTATCGCGATCTTCACCAGTACGGGAGGCAATACTCAAAGCGCGTACGCTGTCGAGTCCCAGCCTGATGGAAGTGTTCAGGTCGAGGTCAACAACCTGGATGATGCGGCCGGGCTGGAGGAGAGCCTGAACGCGGCCGGAGTCCCGGCGGTGGTCAGGACCACGCCGGTGAAGATTGTCGTCTGCGCCGACGAGAGTAAATCCGGTGGAGCCGGGGGGAAGGTACCGGTCGATACGAACGGAACCGACGCTGACAAGGCGAGCTTCTCGATCGATCCGGGGGCGATGGGTGACGGTGAGCAGCTGGTCATCACCCCGTCGGACACCGGCCCCGATGGGCCGTTCCCGGCTGACGCCCCATCGGCATCGCCGATCGCGGTAGTGATTGCAGGAGCGTCCGAAGCAGGCTGCTGAACCGCTGACCCCGTACTGGCCGCTGCCCGCATGACCGGGCAAGCGGCCAGCGGCGGTCATTCACAGCAACCATCACCCGACAACGCCAGCGTTGCGCGGACGCTTTAGTGGTCCGGGGCGTTACCGGGGGTCTTTCTCCCGGCGGCTTCGGAGCAGTTCCCGCTAAAGACCGAAGCCGGCGTGGATGTGATCGGTGTGATCACTCATTGCGAAAGCGGGCCCCGATCCGTCAACGTCCCATCCGTAGATCAGTTCGGTCGGCTTGACACCATCTGGCAGGCTGGCGAGGATCTGGATCACCTCGGTGCATGGGCTGCCCTCGGACTGGTCGGTGCAGGGGACCCCGTTGACCGCAGCGATGTCCATGGCGCGGCCGCCGTAATGGTTCGAAACATTGCCGGAGGCGGTCATCATGCTGTGGTCGGAGCGAAGTGATGAAAGCAGGATGCTGTACTTCTGGGTCAGGATCGCCAGCAGGTTGGTCACGCGCGGGTCGATCAGCCCGTTCTGGATGTCATTTTGTGCGGTCGAATTCAGGACTTGAAGGTTGTCCCAGTTGATCTCCGTCGCGTTGGTGGTGATCGGGTAGGCGATGTTCCACTCGGTTTTGGTCGTGTCGCAATCACCGGCGATCTTGCCGGCATCCCCGATCGCGGCCTGGACATACCAGGAAGCGTGGTTGTGTTCGAAGAGCCCGGCTTCGAGGGTCGGCTCGGACCAGAGCATGCGGGCGAAGGTGGCGATGCCATCCCAGGGTTCGTCGCGCTCGACGTAGCCGTCACCGTCGCCGTCAACGCCGTACTTTTTCCATTCCTCCCGGGAGAGACCCATCGGGCCGGTGTCCTCTAGCTGTTTCGCGGACATGCCGCGGCCGTAATCGGATTCGAGCCGGGCGACCGCGGCCAGCACCCAGATGCCGCGCTTGCCGAGTCCGTAACGCGACGCCGCATCCTCGAAGCCCCGCATGTAGTAGTTCGGGATCTCCAGCACCCGGGCATCCGAGGCCTGGCAGACATAGGTCTTCAGTTCTTCTTCTACTTCGACCGTGTCCTCGAGGTTGCCGTAACAGGCGGCCTTGTCCAGCACATCCTGGACGTACCAGTCGGCGTGGTTGTAAGCCCAGATCGCGTCATACCAGTCACCCGGCGCTCCGGCGGCCTGCAGGTAGCGGGCGGCGGCATGGATTGCGTCCTTCGGGTTGTACGGGTCGGTCTTTCCGTCCCCGTCCCCGTCAGTCGCGTACATGTCCCAGGTGGAAGGCATGAACTGCATCCAGCCGATCGCCCCGGCGTACGAGGTGACTTCGTTGAGTCGACCGAAGTCAGTTTCAATCGAGTTGATGGCGGCGAGGATCTGGGGTCCGCGCTCTCCGAGGCTGAAACGGTTGGAAGCCTCGATGTAGATCGGGATCAGGTTGCGGGGCGGTCCGGCGCTGCCATCGCAGGCGGCGACCGGGGTCGCGTCACCTGAAAGTCCGAGGCTGGAGCCGGTAGTGATCTCTGTTGAAAGCGGGTTGTCTGTCTCCGGAACGACCTCGTTCGGAGTTTCATCCGGGACCGGGTCGGTGGTCTGCGGCTTTGACTCCTTGCCGGTATTTCCGTTGTTGGTGCTGCCTTTGTTTCCTTTGCCCCCGGGGTTCTTGCCGTTGCCGGAGCCATTACCGGTGGTCGGCTTGTCACCGGTGCCTTTGTTCTTGTCGCTCCCGGTGGTCCCGGTTGTTCCGGTCACGCCGGTTGGTCCGGTCGGGGTGACTCCCCCGTCGGTAGCGGTCGAATTCGCGGCATCGGTCAGCGGTGTCGCGCCTTCGGCCCCGGCCGCGTGGCCGGTGGCAAGCAGGGCGCCGACCGAGATGGTCGCGAGTGCTGTGCGAATCCTCCCCATGGTTCTTCCTAGCCCCGGACCTGGCTAACCAGCCAGCCTTTCCCTTTCTCCTTGACGAGGGCGAGTCGAAGTTCGCTTGTCGCGCCGGTTCGCATCAGCGAGACGCTGACATCCATCGAATCCTTGTCGCTGCTTCCACGGACAACGTTGACAACCGTGGCCTTCGGGATCTGTCCGGCTGAAGGCAGCTTCGGCGGGTCCTCGGAGAGTTCCTTTGCCAGATCCTTTGTGGCGGAGTTGCGAAACTGGTTTGCAGCGTTCTTCTCGCCAACTTCGTAGCCGACGAATGTCGATGCGAACTTGTGGGCCACCTTGAGCGGTGGCGACTTGGGAACGGGCGCGGGCCGGACTACCGTGTTCGGCAGTTGCCGGTTCGCGCCCTGACTACCACCCTGCTTGCCGTTCTTCTTCGCAGTGGTGGCGAAACTCGGAACGACGCCCTGGAGCGTGTCGTCTCCGTTGCCGGCATTCGGGGTTGTGTCCGGGGTGACGATGGTGGTCGTCGGGGTCGGTACGGGTGGGATCACGGTTTCGGCCGGCGCCGCTGCGTCGGCAACCACCGGGTGTTCATCCGGATTCTCCGACTGGTTGTAGAAGTAGACAGCCGCGGCGACAGCTCCGGCCGTCAGGGTCACCATCAGGGTTACCCCGATGTATGCGAAGGGGCTGCGATAGCGAAACGAATTCGTGAACCGGCGGAAGGAATCGCCGATCGGCCAGAGAACGTATTTCTCCATGAACCATCCGAGCCTCCGGATCGGCCAGAGCAGCCTGCCGGGTGCCTTCCCTTGGTCCTGCCATTTGTCGTTTGGTTCCTGATGCATCGAGTTCAAGCCTTATTTCCGCCTGTGATGGGCTTCTTCCGGTGCCCGGGCGGGGTTCACAGGGTAGTACGGAAACCCGAAAGGGCAAGTAAAGGACCGGTTAAACGGGCGTGATGCTGCAAGCGGTCGAACTGGCCCCAACCCAAGGCGGGGAGCCGAAAACGGCTCCCCCCGGGGTGGTTTCAGATGCCTCGGACGCGCCGGTTATTTCTTTGTGAACACAAGTTCCCCGTCGTCAGCATCGATCACGACCGAATCACCTTCGGAGAATTCGCCCTCAAGAATTTTCAGGGCGAGCCGGTCGACCAGCTGTTTCTGTACCACCCGCTTCAGCGGTCTGGCACCGTAAGTCGGGTCGTATCCGAGGTTGCCCAGCAGAATCCTTGCGTCATCGGTCAGCTGGATCTCGATGTCCTTCTCGGCGACCCTGCGGGTCAGACCGTTGACCTGGATTTCAACGATCCGGCCGATGTCTTCCTTCGAGAGGCGATGGAAGATCACCGTGTCGTCGATCCGGTTGAGGAACTCCGGCTTGAAGGTGGTCTCGAGCACCTCGGTCACCCGTTCGCGAATCCGTTCGTCGACGCTTTCACCGGCGATCTCCTGTGAGCCGACATTCGAGGTCATGATCAGCACCGTGTTCGCGAAGCTGACCGTGCGACCCTGACCGTCGGTCAGGCGACCGTCGTCCATCAGTTGCAGCAGCGTGTTGAACACATCCGGGTGGGCCTTCTCGATCTCGTCGAGCAGCACCACTGCGTATGGACGACGACGGACCGCTTCGGTCAACTGACCACCTTCCTCGTATCCGACGTATCCGGGGGGTGCCCCGATCAGCCGGGCAACGGTGTGCTTCTCCATGTATTCGGACATGTCGAGTCGCACGATCGCCTGCTCGGTGTCGAACATGAATTCGGCCAGCGACTTGGCCAGCTCGGTCTTGCCGACCCCGGTTGGTCCGAGGAAGAGGAAGGAGCCGATCGGCCGGTCCGGGTCGGAGAGTCCGGCCCTTGAGCGGCGAAGCGCGTTAGCGACCGCTGAGACTGCTTCGTCCTGGCCGATCACCCGGTCGTGGAGGCGCTCCTCCATGTGGACCAGCTTCTCGACCTCGCCTTCCATCAGGCGGGTGACCGGGATACCGGTCCATTTGGCGACCACCTCGGCCACATCGGCTTCGGTCACTTCTTCGGTCAGCATGGTGCCGCCCTCGGCCTGCAGTTCGGTCAGGCGGGTCTCGGCATCGGCGACCTGCTTTTCAAGTTCGGGGATCTCGGAGTAGCGCAATCTCGCCGCCCGTTCCAGGTCGGCATCCCTTTCGGCCATTTCGGCTTCGCGGCTGGCCTCCTCGTGCCTGGCCTTGGCTTCCTTGATCTGCTCGATCAGGCCTTTCTCGGTCTGCCAGCGGGCCTTCATCGCACTCGACTTCTCGTTGAGTTCCGCCAGCTCTTCCTCCAGCGTGCCGAGGCGTCCGCGCGAGGCTTCGTCGGTTTCCGCCTTGAGGGCTTCCCGCTCGATTTCGAGCTGCTGGATCCGCCTCTCGACCTCGTCGATTTCGGTTGGCATCGAATCGATCTCGATCTTCAGCCGTGAGGCCGACTCGTCGATCAGGTCGATCGCTTTGTCGGGCAGGAAGCGGTCGGCGATGTAGCGCTCGGAAAGCGTCGCGGCGGCGATGATCGCCGAGTCGGCGATCCGCACGCCATGGTGGACCTCGTAGCGTTCCTTCAGTCCGCGCAGGATCGCGATCGTGTCGGGCACATCGGGCTCGCCCACGAGGACGGGCTGGAAGCGCCGCTCAAGGGCAGCATCTTTTTCGATGTGCTGGCGGTACTCGTCGAGGGTGGTCGCACCGACCGCGCGCAGCTCGCCACGGGCCAGCATTGGCTTCAGCAGGTTCGCGGCATCAACTGCGCCTTCCGCGGCGCCGGCCCCGACGATCGTGTGGAGCTCGTCGAGGAAGAGCACGATCTGGCCTTCCGCATCCTGGACCTCGGTCAGAACGGCCTTGAGCCGTTCCTCGAATTCGCCGCGATATTTGGAGCCTGCGAGCAAGGCACCGATGTCGAGCGCGATGACGCGGCGATCGACGAGACTCTCCGGCACGTCGCCGGAGACGATGCGCTGGGCGAGGCCCTCGACGATCGCGGTCTTGCCGACCCCGGGCTCTCCGATCAGGACCGGGTTGTTCTTGGTCCGGCGGGAAAGCACCTGGATCACCCGGCGGACTTCCTCATCCCGGCCGATCACCGGATCGAGCTTGCCGGACACCGCATCCGCGGTCAGATCGCGGCCGAATTTCTCAAGTGCCTGGACCTGATCCTCGGGGTTGGGGGAGGTGACCTTGTGGGGTCCACGGACCTCACTGATTGCCTTGGCCAACGATGCCCGATCAGGGAGCAGATCGGCCAGCGGCGATTTCAAATCACTGATCGCGAGCAGCATGTGCTCGGTCGAGACATACTCGTCGCCCATCTGGGCCATTTCGCCCTCCGAGCGGCGCAGCACGTCGGTAAGGGCGGAGGAAGGCCGCGGATCCAAAGATTGCTGTTGGGCACCCTCACCCAGGGTGGGCAGGTCGGCCAGGGCCGACCGCGCACGGCTCTTGGTGGACGGAAGGTCGGCACCGAGCTTGTTCAGCACGGCGGGTACCAGCCCGTCTTCCTGTTCGAGCAGCGCTACGAGCAGGTGGGCCGGGACTATTTCGGGGTTTCTGGACGCGGCAGCCAGACGCTGCGCGGTCTGGATCGCCTCCTGGGATTTCACAGTAAATCTGTCTGGTTGCACGCCACGAATTGTACGCATTCAACAACAGATTGTCAAGAAATCTAAGTCATTCCCGCTTAGGTATAGGACAGGCCTTGCTTCAGGTCCACTTTGGCTCCTGAAAGACATTGAGAGTAAAGAAACGGCCATGTGGCGCTCCAGCCTTCAACCTGGCTTTCCGAAACGGGATTGGAAGCCGCCCGGCCCGAGCCGTGGAGAATCGAAATGGCAGAAGCGGGTCGCTATGGTCCCAAACTGCCATTTCGATTGGCCCTGGCCACTCCGGGTCCTGTCGGGACGACTACTTGAGCCGGATCTTCACCCCGCTGGCCCGGCCGGTGATCTTCAGGGTGTAGCTGCCCTTCTTGAGTTTCCCGGCGCGGGGGATCCTGATCGTGGCCTTGCCGGCTTTGGCCCGGGTCTTGCCCTTGCGGGCCGCTTTGCCGTTCCGAACCAGTTTCCAGACCAAGTTGGCATTGACCGGTTTGGTCAGCTTCACCTTGCAGGTGACCTTGCGTTTGGCTTTCTCGGCCTTGGCCTTGCAGGTGACCTTGGCTCCCTCGGCGGGATGAGAGTTCTGTCCCGATGAGCCGGTTGGCCCGGTAGCCCCCGTGGGTCCCAGCGGACCGGTCTCGCCGGTGGGATCGGTCGGGCATTCATCACCCGTAGGGCCGGTCGGCCCGTCATCACCGGTTGGGCCGGTATCGCCCGTGGTGCCGATCCCGGTCGGACCCGTCGGACCGACCGCGTTGACCACGCCGATCGTGACCCCGGTGCTCGTGATGCCGAGCGAGTCGGTCAGGGTGATCCGGTGGCTGCTGATTCCCGGAGTGGTCGGAATGCCGCTGATCACGCCGGTGGTCGGATCCAGATCAAGCCCGGCCGGTAGGGCCGGGGCTGCGGTCACCGTCCTCGGGCCGGTCGCCTTGAGGGTCTTCGGCAAAGCCGAGAAAGGCTGTCCCTGGCTGACGAGCAGGGTTTCCTTGTAGGCGATCGCCGGCAGGAACCTCGAGGAAACGATCCAGGAGGACCCCGAACCGGGCCGGGCATTGTTGGCGATATCGGTGCCGACGATCAGGTCGGCTCGTCCGTCGCCGTTCACGTCGCCCGCTCCGGCCACCGAATACCCGCAACGGTCATCCGCCAAGGCTCCTGAGATGGTCACGTTCGCCTGGTTGCGCAGGTCACGGCTGCCCGTGGCCTGCGCCGATCCCGCCATCGCCAGCACACCGGTCAGGACCAACACCAGCCAGCAAACCCCTAAGCATCATGCTGCTCATCTCGTACCCGCCATTGTGCTTCACACCGGTCTACTCCCAGTGAGACCAGGCCAAGACAACTGATGCCTGGGCCTTACAGCAAGGGCTCCCAAGCTGGAAGAGGAGCGTCTAGTCGGTAGAGCGGCGGACCGGGATCTCGACCGGCGGGTCGGGTTCGTACGCGCCGTAGGGGACGATCTCTGTGTGGAGGCGTTCGTGGACCCGGGCCATCTCCTCGGTCAGCTGGGTCTCCAGTTCTCGGGTGCGCTGACGCATCGCTTCCAGCTCGGCCCGCATCTGTTCGACCCTGGACTCCATTTCGAGGACCGTCTCGACGCCGGCCAGGTTGAGGCCTTCGTCGTTGGTCATCTGCTGGATCCGCTTCAGGCGTTCCACATCACGCTGCGAGTAAAGCCGGGTGTTCTTGGGCGAGCGTTTCGGCGTGATCAATCCGCGGGCTTCGTAGATCCTCAGGGTCTGGGGATGCATGTCCGCCAGCTCCGCGGCCACCGAGATCATGAAGACGCCACGGTCCTCGTCGACGGTTACCTCGACCCGGCTTCGCTCCACCCTTCTGCCGCGTTGGTCGGGCATCAGGAGCCTGATTTCACCTTGGCCCGGCGGAGCAGCTCGGCCCGCGGGTCCTCGCCGTTCATCGACTCGGCCAGTTGGTCGACGGCCCGGCGCTGATCGTCTGTGAGGTCTTTGGGTATCACCACATTCAAGCGGTACCGGATGTCGCCACGGTTCTTGCCGCCGGCCTGCGGCGGGCCTTCGCCACGCAGCCTCTGGATCGCACCGTTACCGGTGCCAGCCTGGACCCGGATCCGCTTGGTTCCGGACAGGGTCGGTACCTCGATCGTCCCCCCGCGCATCGCCTCGGTGACGGAAATCGGTACCTCGGCCTCGAGATTGCCGTCATCGAGCCGCTTGAAGACCGGGGAGGGGGCGACCTGGATAGTCACGAAAAGATCCCCCGAAGGGGCGCCGCGAACTCCGGCTTCTCCCTTGCCGGCAACCCGGATCCGGGTGCCGTCCTTGACTCCGGCCGGGATGTTCACTTTATAGCGCTTGGTCTGATGAGTCAGGCCCGATCCGCCGCAAGTGTGGCAGGGGTTGGGGATGATCTGCCCGGTACCCTGGCACTGTGGGCAGGGCTGGCTGATCGAGAAGAAGCCCTGGCCCTGGGCTTCGACACCGCGACCCCCGCAACGGGGGCAGGTTTCCGGGCTGGTGCCCGGTTCGGCACCGGAACCGGAACAGGTCGGGCAGCGTTCCGACTTCGGGATCGTGACCGTGAGTTGGGTCCCGGACATCGCATCGTCGAAAGAGATCCGCGTGTCGGTTTCGAGGTCTCGGCCGCGCTGGGGCCCGGCGGCGTCGCCGCCACCGCGATTGAAGATGGTGGAGAAGATGTCACCGAAACCGCCCGGAGTGCCCTGGCCAAAAGGATTGCCCTGGGCGCCGCCCTGGCCAAACGGGCTACCGCCCTGGCCAAAGCCGCCGAACATGCCGCCGCCGGAGTCGTATTCCTTGCGCTTTTCCTCGTCGCCGAGCACGTCATAGGCCGCCTGGACCTCCTTGAACCTGTCCTCGGCAGCTTTGTCATCCGGATTGCGGTCCGGGTGGTATTGCCGCACCAGCTTGCGGTGGGCCTTCTTTATCTCTTCCTGCGATGCCTTCTTGCTGACACCAAGTACGTCGTAAAAATCCTTCGCCATTTCATCTCACCTCCCCGGTTGCTTCGGGGTCTGCTTGAAATCTGTCACTGACTGACCACGACCCGGGCGTGGCGGATCACGCTCTCCCCGGCCCGGTAGCCCTTCTGCATCTCTTCGATAACGACGCCCGACTGAACGCCCTCGGCCGGAAGGGCCTGAAGCGCCTCGTGAAGGTTCGGGTCGAAAACCTGGCCTTTCGAGTCGAAAGCCTCGACCCCCGCCTTCTTCAACACCGAATTCAAGTCCCGGTAGCTGACGATCACGCCCTGGGTCGTGACCGGGGCCTCGGCGGGAATCTCCCCCTCAAGGGCTGCGTCCTCGCTGATGCCCGCGGCATCGAGAACCCGTTCGAGGTTATCCACCGCCTCGATCAGTCCCGAGGCAACTTCGATCCGTCCGCGCTCGACCCGGGCCTGGCTTTCGGCTGCCATCCGCTTGCGGTAGTTGTCGAAGTCCGCCTTGGTCCGCTGGGCGAGCTGGAGATACTCGTCCCGCTGGGTCCGGGCCTCCTCGATCAGGGCGTTCAGGTCCTGTTCGACGCTGGCCCCGGCCGCCTCGTCGGCAACTCGGGCTTCAGAGACCGGTTCCCCGGAAGACCCCTCCGGGGCGGCTTCCGCCGCCCCTTCGGGTTCGGGCTCCGACACCACTTCGGCGTCAACTACCTCTTCGGCTTCGGGCTGGACCGCCCGCTCTTCCGGCCCCGGGCTCACTTGCTTTCGTCCTCGTCAACCACTTCGGCGTCAATCACTTCCTCGTCATCCGGGGAAGGCTCACCGCCGGACGCGGCGTCTTCGGCACCGGCAGCCTGGGCCTCTGCCTGGGCTGCCTGGTAGACCTGCTCGGACACCTTGTGGAAGGCCGCCTGCAGCTCTTCGGTCTTCGCCTTGATGTCTTCGGCGTCTTCCGATTCCAGCACGCCTCTCAGCGTCGCGATCTTGTCTTCGATCTCGGTCTTTGAGGCACCGTCGATCTTGTCGCCGAGCTCCGCGACCTGCTTCTCCGAGGTGTAGGCGGCGTTCTCGCCGATGTTCCTCGCTTCAGCCAGCTCGCGCTGCTTGCGGTCATCGTCGGCGTGGGCCTCGGCATCGGAGACCATGTTGTTGATCTCCTCGTCCGAGAGTCCGGAGCCGGACTTGATCTCGATCTTCTGTTCGGTGCCGGTGCCGAGGTCCTTGGCGGTCACGTTGATGATGCCGTTGGCGTCAATGTCGAATGTGACCTCGATCTGCGGCATGCCGCGGGGCGCCGGCGGGATACCGGTCAGCTGGAACTTGCCGAGGCTCTTGTTGTAAGCAGCCATCTCTCGCTCGCCCTGGAGCACGTGGATCTCGACCGACGGCTGGTTGTCCTCGGCGGTCGAGAAAGTCTCGGACTTGCGGCTCGGGATGGTCGTGTTGCGTTCGATCAGCTTGGTCATCACCCCGCCCTTGGTCTCGATGCCGAGGGTGAGCGGCGTGACATCCAGCAGCAGGACGTCCTTGACATCGCCGGCGAGCACACCGGCCTGGATAGCGGCGCCGACCGCGACGGCCTCGTCCGGGTTCACGCCCTGGTGCGGCTCCTTACCGGTCAGTTCGGTGACTTTTTCGCGCACGGCAGGCATGCGGGTCATGCCGCCGACAAGGACGACGTGGTCGACTGTCGAATCAGCGTCACTGAGCGCCTGCTTGACCGGCCCGACCACCCGGTCGAGAAGTTCCGAAGTGAGCTCGTTGAGCTTCGAGCGGGTCAGCTTGATGTCGAGATGCTTCGGCTGGCCTTCAACCGCGGTGATGAACGGGATGTTGATCTGCGTCTCCTGCGCGGAGGACAGTTCTATCTTCGCCTTCTCGGCGGCTTCGTAGAGCCGCTGAAGCGAGTTCTTGTCGGCACCGAGGTCAACACCCTGGTCCTTCTTGAATTCGGCGACCAGCCAGTCAACGATCGCTTTGTCGAAGTTGTCGCCACCGAGGTGGTTGTCCCCGGCGGTTGACTTCACGTCGAAGACGCCGTCGCCGATCTCGAGCACGGACACATCGAAGGTGCCACCGCCGAGGTCGAAAACGAGGATCGTCTGATCATCGTCTTCCTTGTCGAGGCCGTAGGCCAGTGAAGCCGCCGTCGGTTCGTTGATGATGCGCTTTACGTCCAGCCCGGCGATCTTGCCGGCGTCCTTGGTCGCCTGACGCTGGTCGTCGTTGAAGTACGCAGGCACCGTGATCACTGCCGAGTCGACCGTTTCGCCCAGCTTCGCTTCGGCGTCGGCCCTGAGCTTGCCGAGGATCATCGCGCTGATCTCCGGTGGTGAGTACTGCTTGCCGCGCACGTCGACGCGGACATCTCCGTTCGGGCCGGCTTCGACCTTGTACGGAATCATCGTCTCCTCTTCCTTGACTTCGGCTTCCTTACGGCCCATGAAGCGCTTGATCGAGAAGATCGTGTTCTCCGGGTTCATCACGGCCTGGCGCTTGGCTACGGTGCCGACCAGCCGTTCATCCTTGTCGTTGAAGGCGACCACGGAAGGAGTGGTACGCCCGCCCTCGGAATTCTCGAGAACGGTCGGCTCGCCGCCTTCGAGGATTGCAACGCACGAGTTGGTCGTGCCGAGGTCGATTCCTATCGTCTTTCCCACTTTGTTTCTCCTGTTTGGGTATCTCGCAGCCGCATGAGGGTGCGGCCAAAGTTGAAAATCTAAGTGAGAGTATGTCAGATTTGTTGCTTTACGTCAATTCATACGAGATTTGCAGGGATTTCCACTTGCCATGCGCGTCGCATGTCGTCCGGAACCAAACCGGGGGCGTTTGCTACCCGCTTTCGAATAGCAAACGCCCCCGGAGGCAATTCGCCGGCAATCTTCATTTTGCCGACGACAGAATTATGGCCTGCCTCTAGGGCATCTTCAGCTCGGACCAGACCCCCGCGTGGTCGGAGTTCCAGTAGCCGTTGACTGCCTTGCGGCCTGTCACTCCAGCCTTCATGGTCTTCACGGCCTTGGGCCGGTTGGTCATGATGTGATCGATGTAGTGGTCGAAGTCCTTCACCGAACCCTGGTCGGCGGTGAGGATGCTCGACTTGACGCAGCAGCTCATCGGCTTCTGCGTGCCACGATCAACCAGGCCACCCTGCTTGAGGGCGTTGTAGGCCAGGGGATCGTCCCCGGAGACAGTGTCGTCATCCGAATTCAGATCTCCGACCAGAACTGCCGGCATGCTGCCGCTGCGAAGCGGTCCGCCCGGTGCGATCAGTTCCTTCGCCTGGGCTTCACGGATCGTCGGCTCGCCGAACGCCTCGAAATGAGTGTTGACGAAGCGAAACCACTTACCCTTGCGGACCTTGACATCGGCCGAAAGCCAACCACGCTGGACATTGACCGGAATGCCAGAAATGACCGGCTTGTAGATCGTCGAATAGTTGGCTGCCTTGAGGTTCTTCGTCTTCACTCCCGCACTGACCTTCGCCAGGATCACATCCCGCATGGTCAGCCGACCGTTGATCTCGCCACCCAGGGTGGCAGCACCGGTAGCCGGGTTGTTGTCGTAATCGGCGGGTGCCTCGAAGTCGAACTCATTCTGGACATTGACCACCCGGTAGCGCTTCTTGCCCTTGTTGATCTGGCTTAGCAGCTCATTGAGAAAGTCCATATGAACAGTGGAAGCCGTGTAGTTGCCGGTCAGCGGCGGGTTGAGGTCCGCCGGCCCGGTACGCCAGAGGGCGACTTCCTGCAGGCCGACCAGGTCGGGGCTGACCGACTTGATCTCATCTGCAAGTCCGCGGGCGCGAACCGGGAAATTGTTTGTGTCGACGTCACGCAGGATCTGGCCGTTCTTGCTGATGAAGTCACCCGGTCCTGTAGCCGCGATGGCCGGGCCGAGGTCGGCACCCAGGTAAAGATTCCGGGTCATCACCTTGGCGGTGTTCTGGTTCTTCTTGTGCTTCTTGCTCTTTGCGTCAGCCGAAACGGCCAGCATCGAAGTCATGGCCAATGCGCCGATCAACGCGAATGCCAGGGCGATCAACAGTCGGCCCTGTCGGTTCCGGGCCCGGTGGCCGATGGAAGTGGTCTGCATCAGGTTCTCTCCTTTTTCAATCGGGGCAAGACGCGGCAACGCGTCTACTGCGGATCCCCGATCGCTATTCCAGGAGAATAAACCCGGCAAATGGCCGGGAGGTGCGGATCAGCCCTTGCCGGCGTTCTGGGCGACGAAATCGGCGATCTCTTCAGCAACCGTTCCGGTCACGATTCCAGGCGGCATGCGGCCAGGAACGTTGGGGTCGTCTGCGCCTTCTTCAAGCGCAGTCATTACCTGGGTGTGGATGCCATCGATCGCGGCCTTGTCGGCAGCCGGGCCGGCCGGGGCCAGCTTCTGATCCAGATTCGGTCCGAAGTCCCCGTCTGTACCTGCGGCATACAGCGCATGGCAGTTCCCGCAGTTGGTCTGGAACAGCTCCTTGCCGGGTGTGCTCTCGGAAGAAATACCGCGATTGTTGGCTACGTCACCATCGCGTTCGAAAGCCCAATACGGGATCACGACGACGAGTAGCGCGAGGACGAGACCGAATATGACGAAAGTCTTCTTGTTCATGTGAAACCGGCGCAAATCTGGGTAAGTGCCGGACGGACGGGAATATTACCCGTAGGACCCGGTTCCGCGTTCTACCGGCCCGACCCGGGGCCGCGCCCATAGGGACACATCCGCATCAGGGAACATTTCCCACAGACCGGATTCGGGCGGCAGAGAGTACGTCCGTGGCGGATCAGGTTCATATGGAACTCGTACGAATCCTCCGGATCAACGAGGGCCAGAACCTCGTCGTGGGCTTCGTCGAATGAAGCGTTCGGCCGAAAAAGTCCAAGTCTGCCACCGATCCTGAAGACATGAACATCTACCGGGATCTCGGGCCGGTTCCAGGTGAATACCTGGACGCAGGCCGCTGTCTTCCGCCCGACGCCGGGCAGACCGGTCAGAAACTCCATTGCCTCCACCCGGTCGGCATGCTCGAGCCAGCCAAGGTCGAGGTTTTCGATCTCCTTCAGGACCGCCTGGATCCGGGGGGCCTTCTGACGGCTGAGTCCGCCGGGCCTGATCGCCGCCTCAACCGCTTCTTCCGGGGCATCCCGGACCGACTCCCAGTCATCGAAGCGGGCTTTCAGCCCGGCGAAAGCCCGGTCCCGGTTGGAATCACTGGTCGCCTGGGAAAGAATTGTCCGGACCAGTTCGTCCACAGGCTGACGATGCGGCAGATTCACAGGACGGCCGTACATCTCGCGCAACCGGTCACGCACCCGCTTCACGCGGGCCCGGGACGGGCGTTTCCAGTCAGCACGACTGACTTTCGCCTTCCAGTTGCTCACCGCACCTACTGTGCTCCCCAGCCGCGAACTGCGGCAGCGGCTGAACCGACAGCTTCCGGCAGGACTTCACCGACCAGTTCCAGATCCCAGCCGCGGCGGGCCAGCCCGGCGGCGAGGCCACCCATGAAGGCATCACCCGCACCCAGCGGACTCACCGTTGGGACCTGCTCCGGATGGTGGACTTCCTCTATCGCCCCGGCGGTAAACACGGTTCCCGTCCCGTCGGTAACCACGGCGAGAGCGGGACCAAGGGTGACCAGGTCCCTCGCGGCGGTCAGCAGGTCGCTGTTGCCGGTGATCAGTTCCGCCTCGGTCCGGTTCAGTTTGATCACATCGGAGACGCCGGTCAGTTCCCGGCAGAACTCGATCGCGGTTTCGACCTTGGCCCAGCGATTCGGCCGGTAGTTCGGGTCCAGCAAAACCGGCCGTCCCCGGTCCCGCGCAAGTTCGATTGCCCTGCGCGTGACTTCGCGTTCGGTTTCGCCGACCATCGTGTTCGATCCGACGATGAGCGCACTCGATCCGGTCACGGCCTCGTGGAGAAAACCCGACGTAGCCGCCATGGTCGGGCCGATCTGCTCCCCGTAAACACGAAACGAGGGTTCGTTGTCAGGCCCGAACTCGACCACGGCGACCGGAGTTTCAGCCCGCTCGAGCCGGGCGAGCCATTTCGTCGACACCCCCTCGGATTCCAGCGTTTCACCGAGCCAGCTACCCCAGCGGTCGTCGCCTACCCCGCCGACCAGAGCGACTGACACACCCGCCCTGGCGACGGCGACCGCAACGTTCGCGAGAGCTCCGCCGGGATGGGGGACATAGCAATCAGCAGTCTCGCCGGCCATCAGGTTCCGCTCACAGATCAAGTCGGTGATCGCCTCTCCGAAGCAGGCGATCGGACGGTCGCCGGGAATCTGGCTCTGGGGTTTCCGATCAGCGACCATTCGGGTGCGCGCAGCCTACTCCAGCCTCAAAGGTTGGAAACTGCGTGCGCCACTAGACTGGGCAGTCATGCCCGCGCTGATCGTTCGGATCGGAGAGTGGCTCCCCCAGGGCTGGGGGGACCTCTTTCGCCAACTCCTGCTCTACCTCATTGCCGATACCGGTTATGAGTTCGCGCGCGGAATGGCCGATGGCCGGGCGAATGTCGCCTTCGCAAACGGCGAAAGGGTCATGGATGTCGAAAGGAGCATGGGACTCTTCTTCGAGCCGGGCATGCAGGGCACCATCCTCAATCTGCAGTGGATGGTTGACATCGCGAACACGATTTACCTGAACAGCCAGTTCACCGTGGCGCTCGCCTTTCTGATCTGGATGTATCTCTTTCGCAACGAGTACTACTACTTCTTCCGCAACATGCTTTTCGTTTCGATGGGTCTTGCCCTCGTGGGATACATCGGATTCCCGACCGCCCCGCCGCGCATGTTCCCGGAGTACGGGTTCATAGACACCGTCAACGCACATTCCAGCGTCAACCACGACTCAGCCCTTGCGAAGCTCTTCATCAACCCTTTCGCTGCGGTGCCTTCCATGCACTGCGCTGTCGCGCTGATGATCGGGTGCACCGGGTTCATGGTGTGCCGCAACTGGTTCGCACGAGGGTTCTGGGCTGCCTGGCCATTGATCGTCGCCTGGGTGACTGTCGTCACCGCAAACCACTATTGGGTCGATGCGGTACTCGGCTGGATGGTGGCCGGGGTTTCCTTCCTGATCGCCGCTCGTGTGCTGGCGGAGCTAAAGCCGGAAACCTGGGCATGGAGCCGCGACGCGGAGCGACAACGGGCCGAGGCCTGACCGGGGCGATTGATGTCCCGACTCCCCTACAGCTCCGGAACCAGGGGTTTTCTGGTCGCCCCTTTGGTGGTTGTCACCGGTCTGGCGATCGTCTATCTGGTGATGGCCCCGCTGAGTGCCGATCACGCAGCTCAGACTTTCCGCACGGAACTCTTCGAGCTGTCCGGGCCCACCGTCTGGAACAACTACTGGTTTGCCGGGCATTACCTGCCCACCTATTCGCTTCTTGCGCCACCGATCGGAGCCTGGATCGGGTTTCGGGTGATGGGTTCGCTCGCGGTAATCGGCACGGTCGTTCTGTTCACGTTGATCGTCCGCCGGTATTGGGGCGATCGGGTTCAGGCAGGGACGATCTGGTTTTCGGTTGCGGCGACCATCAGCCTCTTTTCGGGGAGGCTGACGTTCGCCCTCGGCGTGCTGCTGGCAATGAGCGCAGTTTTCTGCGCCCAGCGCGGATACCGGGCAACCTCGCTCGTACTGGCCGGCACGGTCGGGCTTGCCAGCCCGGTTGCGGCTCTGTTTCTGGCCTGCGCCGGGTTTTCCCACTTTGTCGCCGAGAGGCCCGATCGTCGCGGACTCGAACTGGCGGTCGTCTCATTCATGGTGGCTGGAACGGTGGCCTTGCTGTTTCCCGGAGGCGGGGACGAGCCGTATGTCTTCTCCAGCTTTCTGCCGGCAATCGTCGTGACGCTGATGAGTGCGGCAATGGTGCCGTCGGGTCAGCGCCTTATCCGGATCGGGATCCTGGTTTACGCGGCAGCGCTGGTTGCGTCCTTCGTCATAAGCACGCCGATGGGCGGAAATGTGAACCGGATGGGCAGCCTGCTGCTCGGGCCGTTGCTGGTTTGTGCTCTTGCCGCAGAACCCCTCACCAGGCAGCTTTGGCGAAGGGCTTTGCTGGTCTTGCTTTTGCCGATGATCGTGTACTGGCAGCTCGGACCAGTCATTCGCGACCTCGAACTGGTTCATGACGAACCAGCGGTAACCAAGGCCTACTACGCGCCGCTTGCTGACGCTCTGGAGCCGCGGCTCGAGCGGGAACCCGCGCGGGTCGAGGTCGTGCCGGTCGCTTCCCACTGGGAGGCGGCACGCGCGGCTCCCGAGTTCCCGCTTGCCCGCGGTTGGGAGCGCCAGACTGACCGTCACCTGAACCCTCTCTTTTACGCCGACCAACTGGACCCCGAGCGCTACCGCAAGTGGCTGGGCCGGCTGGCTGTCGGCTATGTCGCCCTGCCGGCCACCGAACTTGACTATGCGGGTGAAAACGAAGCAGCCCTCATTCGTAGCGGGCTCCCCTTCCTCAAGGAGATCCCGGTCGGCGGGGACTGGAGACTCTTCAAGGTGCTGGATGCGACACCGATGGTGGAACGTCCGGCCCGCCTGACCGAACTCGACACAGATGGTTTCGCCGTCACTTCACCGGCTTCCGGCAGCTTCGAAGTGCGAATTCGTTCGACCCCCTACTGGAGGGTGGAGGCCGGTCAGGGTTGCGTCGGTCCTTCCCCCGGCGACTGGACGACGGTCGTTCTTGACCGGCCTGGTTCGATCAGGGTGGGTGCCGACTTCAGTCCCGGCGCCCGTTTCAGCTCGGACCGCGACTGCCGTCCCGAACGGTGACGGACTAGAGTCCCATCCATGGAGTCTTCGTCCGGCCCCCCGGAGGGTGGTCAGCGCAACGGACCTGCTCAGGATTTCCGTGCGCAGGCCCGCAATGCACTTATTCAGTCACGGCTGACGCCGAATGCAATCTCGATGGTTGGCCTGGTCGGGAATCTGATCGCGGCCGTGCTCGTAATCGAGGGGATGTTCTTCTTCGCGGGTCTCGCGTTCATCATCGGTTCGGTCATGGACACGCTCGATGGCCGGTATTCGCGGATGTCCGGCAAGGGGTCGCTGTTCGGAGCATTTCTGGATTCCACCCTGGACCGGATCGAGGAGGGTGTGGTGATCGCTGCGGTCGCCTGGCATTTCGCCGAGAATGGCGAGAATGTGGCCGCCGCGATGTGTGTGCTGGTGGTGCTCGGGTCACTGATGGTCAGCTACACCCGGGCCCGGGCCGAGGCACTTGGAGTCGAGTGCAAGGTCGGGATCGCGACCCGTCCGGTCCGGGTAGTCCTGCTTTCAGCCGGCCTGGTTTTCGCCGATGGCGAACTGATCTCCGGTTTTGACCTGCTCCCGATCGCGATCTACGTGATGGCGGGCCTGACCGCGATCACCACTTTGCAGCGAGTCTGGCATGTCCGGACCGAGTTGAAGAAGCTCGACGCAGCCGCCAAAGAAGCTTGACTTCCGGTCGGTCCGGCACCGTAAATCTGTCACGGATACCTGTAACCGATCCTGATTTGTGGTGTCATTAGGGGTCGACCCCGGCCTTGCGCCCGGATTAGGCGTGGCTTAATGCCCCTCCTCCGCGCGGTCCGGTGCCAACCCGGCAACAGATGCCATCCCACCCACAGGAGACTTTCGCTTACCCATGACTGAGAACGGACTTTCCCCCAACGGAAACGGCAGCGGCGCCAGCCGAGGCGGTGACGACAAGGTACGAGTAGCCATCGTCGGCGTCGGCAATTGCGCCAACTCCTTCATCCAGGGCGTCCAGTACTACAAGGATGCAGACCCGTCAGACCAGGTTCCCGGCCTCATGCATGTCGACCTCGGCGGCTATCACGTCAACGACATCGAATTCGTTGCGGCCTTCGACATTGATCAGGAAAAGGTCGGGAAGGATCTCTCTGACGCGATCTGGTCCGGCCAGAACGACACGATCAAGTTCGCTGATGTTCCGAACCTGGGAGTCACCGTTGAACGCGGCATGACCCTCGACGGGCTCGGCAAGTACCTCAAGCAGGTCATCACCAAGGCCCCGGGCCCGACAGCCGACATCGTCCAGATCCTCAAGGACACCAAGACCGACGTCCTGGTCTGTTACCTCCCGGTCGGCTCGGAAGATGCCGTCAAGTGGTATGTCGAGCAGGCGATCGCGGCCGGAGTCGGTTTTGTCAATTGCCTCCCCGTCTTTATCGCCAGCGAGGATTACTGGGATGGCCGCTTCAAGGAAGCCGGACTGCCGATCATTGGTGATGACATCAAGTCCCAGGTTGGAGCGACGATCGTTCACCGCCAGCTCGCCCGTCTCTTCCACGAGCGTGGCGTCGAGATGCAGCACACCTCGCAGCTCAACGTCGGCGGCAACATGGACTTCTTCAACATGCTCGAACGCGAGCGGCTCGACTCAAAGAAGATCTCGAAGACCAACGCGGTCACCTCGATCATGGGTCTGGAACTCGAAGATCGCGACGTTCACGTCGGACCCTCGGATTACGTGCCGTGGCTGACCGACCGCAAGTGGGCCCATATCCGTCTTGAAGGCAAGTCCTTCGGTGACGTGCCTCTCAACGTCGAGCTCAAGCTCGAGGTCTGGGATTCGCCGAATTCTGCCGGGGTTGTGATCGACGCGGTGCGCCTGATCAAGCTGGCCCTCAACAACGGAATCGCCGGTCAGCTCGACGGACCATCCTCCTACCTCATGAAGTCGCCGCACAACCAGCGGCCCGACGCCGAGGCCAGGGCGGACACCGAGTCCTTTATCGAGGACAACAAGCGCGGAAAGTCACCGATCAGCGGCGCCAAGCCGGTCGCCGAGGTCGAGGACAGCAAGTCCGAAGCCTGATCCCCTGGAACCACTTTCGATAGTCCAGTTCACTCCGTTCCCCTGGTCGGAACGGGGTGGCATCAATGAATACACGCGCCGGGTCAGCGATGAGCTGGCCCGGTGCGGTCATTCGGTCCTGATCGCGGCGCCTTCGGGCGGTCGCGGCGGTGTGGCCGAGACGAAGACAGCGTTGGCCGGGCTCAAGGATGACCCCGAGGCGCTTTTTGCCCCCGGTGAGGAACCGCGGGTCCTTTCAATGGGAGGTGGGGTGAAGATCCCGCGGACGGGACGGCGGCAGGCCCCGGTCTCCGTTGATATGGGCAACCGGATCGAAGCCCTTCTCGGGCAGGGAAGATTCGACATCGTCCATGTTCACGATCCCTTCGTTCCGGGGTTCTCATCGAATGCGCTCCGGCATTCCTTCTCGCTTAACGTCGGGACTTTCCACGAAACCGAAGAGCGGCCTTTCGCCACCCAGTTCGCGCGGCCTTTGTTGGAGATCTTCTTCGGCCGGCTGGATGCCCGCACCGTTTCCTCCCGGGCTTCCGCCAAGCTTCTCAACCGCTACTTTCCCGGTTCGTACGAGATCACTCATCCCGGAATCGATCCGACCGAGCCGGCCCAGTCCGGAAGTCTGCCTCTGAAGATCGCATTCTCGGAGCGCGAGGAGCCGGGAGCCCTTCGTCTGTTCGTCCGGGCTCTCAGGAAGCTGCCTGCCAATCTTGACTGGACCGCGACGATCTTCGCCGAACAGCCCGGCCAGGTGCAGATCAGGGTCGCAAGGGAAATCCGCGAACGGATCAAAGTGATCGGTCCCGACCAGGCGTCGCTGGCCAGTCTGCTCTCCCGTTCCGATGTCTTTGTCGCTGCGTCGAACGGTCCACGTCCCGACCAGGCAGCGGTCCGCCAGGCGATTGCCTCGGGAGCGGTTCCTGTCACGACCACGATTTCCCGGTACGTCGAACTGGTCGGGGACGGCCAGCGCGGACTGCTTTTCCCGGCCGGAGACCCGGTCACCCTGGCCGGACAGATCGACCGGCTCGGCCGGGACGAGAAGCTCCGCGAGGGCTTCCGCAAGGCCTGCGGCGAGTTCGATGTCGAAACCTGGCCCGAGGTCGCTGGTCGCTTCGAGGAGATCTATCAGCGGCTGGTTGCCCGTCGTCACGACCCTGAAGGTGACGAAGAATTACGCAGCAGGTTGCTGGAACGTCCGCTGATCGATGTCGACCTGCACATGCACACCGACCACTCCAGTGACTGTGCCACACCGGTGCAAGTCCTGATCGAGACCGCCCGCGACCGGGGCTTCGGAGCGATCGCGATAACCGATCACAACGAAGTCACCGGCGCGCAAGAAGCCGCGAGGATCGCCGAAGGTCTGGATGATTTCAAGATCATCCTCGCCGAGGAAGTCATGACCAGTGATGCCGGGGAGGTGATCGGTCTCTTCCTCACGGAGAAGATTCCCAAGGGCGTGACCATGCGGGAAGCGATCACAGAGATAAGGCGGCAGGGCGGGCTCGTATACGTTCCACATCCTTTCGATCGTCTTCACTCGGTCCCGGACTACGAGAATCTCCTTGACATGGTCGAGGACATCGACCTGATGGAGGTTTTCAACCCAAGGGTCGCGATTTCTTCGTTCAATGAGGAAGCGGAGCGCTTTGCCCGGAAGTACAATCTCATCCCGGCCGCGGGTTCCGACAGCCACGTCGCCCAGGGACTCGGGGCGGTTCGCAACCGTCTTCATGATTTCGATGGCCCCGCGGAGTTCCTTGAAGCGATGCGGGAAGCGGAGATAACCCGCCGTCACAAGAACCTCGTCTATGTCCAGGCGTTGAAGTTCATCCAGACCACGGGTCGGCCGAAGGCGCCAAAGCGGTCGGTCAGTGACGCAAAACCGGCCAAGGGTGGGCGTCGAAAGGCCCGTGGGTCAAAACGTGCAGCGAGCAAGAGCTGATGCAGGGACCCGGCATGTACGGGTCACGGGAAGGACCGTCGACCGGTGCGTCAAAAGAAACCGGGAGCGATGCCTGCGACCGATAACGAGATAAAAGAGAAGTATCTGGAACGAGCGATCCGCGAGCTGAATCAGCTCAGCCGGGATCTTCAGGGCTGCGATGCCTGTCTGGGCAGCCGGGTGATGCCGGTGCTTGGGTCGGGCCATCCTCAGGCCGACATCATGCTCGTCAAATTTGCCCCGAGCACCGCCGAAGTGGAGGAGGGTGTCGCGTTCTATGGACGGGCCGGCAATGCCCTGATGAAGAGCTTCAAGCGGCTCGGTATCGACCCGACCGTGATCTACGGCACGGTCTGTGCCAAGTGCCCGGTCGAGGATCCGACTTTTGCCGATCCGGAATGCGTCGCACGACTGGCTGACGAGTTCAACATCGTCCAGCCCCGGATCGTGGTGATCATGGGTGAATCTGCGCTGGAGACAATCAACAGTCTCGCCATGCCACTCGCGCGTCCGCTCGATGCGCGTGAAGGGGAAATCCAGGCCTTCACACCCGCCTGCGATGTCCTTTACACCCCCGATATCGACGGTGCGCTTGACGAGGAAACCGCCAAGCGTCGCTTTTGGCGTGCCTTCCGCACCCTCGGACGCTGGCACGACGACCTCCCTCCGTACTAGCCCTGGTTCCCGGCGGGGCCATCGAGGGGCACCTTCAGGCCCTGGACGGGTCACTTCCTGCCTCTCGAGCTTCTGGGCTTCGAAACCCCTGCGCCCTTCGGGGGTAGATGCTCTTGTGGAATCGACCGGACAACCGGCAGCAATGACAGCGAAGCATGCCAACGGTAAAGCGCTAGCTTCGCTGATTCTCGGGGTGTTCGCGATCGCGAACGTGATCCTGACCGTGCTGATCTTCGTTTTCTGGAGCGACCAGTTCGACGGCTCGGGTCTTTGGCTGCTGCCACCCTTCCTTGCGTTCTGTGCCGGAGTTCCAGCCGCGTTTCTCGGTTCGCTGGGCTGGATCGATGTCCGCCGGGGCGTGACTGATCAGCGTCTGCGTGAAGCCCAATTCGGATCGATCCTCGGCGGTATCGCTGCCGGGCTGGTAGTTCTCTCCTTCATCGTTGCCGTCCTTGCGTTCATCGCGCTGATGTTCAGCTTCAGCGTCGACGGCGGCGGAATTGACTAGCCGGTCTTCTTGCGTGGCCCCGTCCCTATGCGAGCCGCGGTGCCTTCAACATGCATCTCGATTGAAGTTCCGGCCAAATAACCCTCTTTTCTTCAACCCAGCTTCCCCCGGGGGCCGGTGAGGGCATCCGGGGTCGGCGAGAGCAGGCGGCCAGTCGGTCCACCGAACGGGTCAGTCGGTCCACCATCCGGGCTGGATTTCACCGTCACCGGTCATCTTCTGGCCGGTCGCGAGATAAGTCATTCCTTCCGGTCCGGCTTCGAAGCCACGGACAATTTCCGGCGCGACCCTGAGCAGACTTCCTTCAGTCAGGTCAATCATCTCGTCATCGAGCTTTGCCCGGCCAGAGCCCGCAATGATGAAGTAGACCTCTTCGGCCTTGTTGTGATGGTGACCGAAAGGCTGCCGCTGGTTCGGATGCAGACGAAACCAGGCAACGCCGACCTGACTGGCGTCGAGGTCACCCGTAGCGAATCGGGCTTCCTGGACCTCGGCGAGGCCGTGACCCTTGGCCAGGTCTTCGACGTCTTCGACCTGAACCAGCTTGTAGCCGGGCTTCGGAGAGGCGGCACGGGGATCGTCGAGCCGGGCCTCGATGCCACCCAGCGGGATCAGTTCGATCACTTCCATATCCTCGATCAGCGGTCGGGCCCTGGCGATCAACTCCCGGTTGCCATCATCTTCCAGCGATGCCTTGACGGCATCCTGGTCAACCCAGGCTTCGGTAACCCAGATCGTGTCCGGATCGAATACCGACTGGTGAACTTCATACTGGAGGCAGCCTTCAACGGCCCGGTTGGCCTCGGCTGCCTCAAGCAGTATTTCGGCGAGTTCGCCACCCTTGCCGGACTTCGCGGTGGCCTTGCCGTAGCGGGAAATCTTCTGTTGGTCGGGCATGCCCGGACTCTACCCGGCTGCGTCGGCCCGCAGACCGAACCCGCTCAGGGGCCGTAGTCGTGCTTCTGGGGGGAGAGGTACCGGTCAATGAAGGCGAGGCCGATCGCCGAGAGGACAAAGACCATGTGGATGATCGTCTGCCACATGACCTCGACTTCCGTCAGGCCTGTGTTCTCGGTGCCGTATTCGATGAAAGTTTTCAACAGATGGATCGAGGAAATTCCGACTATCGCCATCGCCAGCTTCACCTTCAGCACATTGGCGTTGACATGGGAAAGCCATTCGGGCTGGTCGGGGTGATCCGAGACCTGGCGGATTCGTGAGACGAACGTCTCGTAGCCACCGATAATCACCATGATCAGCAGGTTGGCGATCATCACCACGTCAACCAGGCCCAGGACCACGAGCATCACGTCGTTCTCGTCGAGGCTTCCGAAATCGGTAACCAGGTGGATTAATTCCTTCCAGAACTTGACCACATACACAGCCTGGGCGGCGATCAAGCCGATGTAAAGCGGGGCCTGAATCCACCGGCTGGCGAAGATTCCCCAGCCGATGACCGTCGCCGGGGTGTGGTCCCTCTTGGGCGGCGGCGGAGCCATCTGCGATTCAGTGATTTCGCCCTCGGGGGTGTCAGGTGTCTGCGACATCGAACCGGAATCCAATCAGAACGGCTACACGGGAGGATCTGCCGCCGGAAGGGGAACAGGGCCACCGCACCCGGATGATTCCCCGGCTGCGGGACCGGATCCGGACTCAGGCCGGAGCGGCAGCGCGGGCGAGCTCGACCATCGGCTCGATCCGGGCGGAAGCCAGTCCACGAACCACGATCACGTCGAGTGCGTCGTAGGCGGCCAGCTTCCGCTGGGCATCTGCCGAATCACTGGCCGCGACACCGACCGTGCCTTCAGGCTTGCCGAGACGGGCGAAGTGGTTCCGGTATCCGTCGTGTAGATCACGGTAAAAGGACTCTTCCTTGGCCAGCCGGTCGGCGGCATCGGGACCGACCGCGGTTCGCACATAACCGAAGACCGGGGGAGCGCCATGGCCGGCTTCGGTGGCACCGGTCTCGACTTTGGCCCGGGCATCTGCAGCGAAGTCAGGGGTCATCCAGTTGAAAAACGCGCCGTCGTATTCAGCTCCGGCAAGGCCGCACATCTTCGGGCCCATCGCAGCCATCACGACCCGGATGCCGGGCAGCTTTTCGCGCAGAACGCCGATCTGTTCGGTCATGAACGTGAGCGGCTTCCTGGAGAAACCGGCCCCTACCCCGATCAGGAGGCGGGAAGGGTCGAGTCCCAGCCGCTCGATGTCAACGGCGATCACTTCCGGCCCCTGCCGGTCCAGTGCGATCACAGCGACACCGAGCTCGATTCCGCTGGTCCCCTTCGCGAACTCGGCCAAAGTCTCCAGGCCTTTCGCGTAGGGATGGTCATTGGCCCAGATCGAGCTGTAGCCGGCTTCTTCACAGGCCGAAGCCAGGGGCCCGCAAACTTCTTCGGGCAAGCCGGCGGCAACTCCAAATGCACGCTGCTGGACGGGACGGGTCATTTGCTTCTTGCCTCCTTGGTGGCCTGGCGTCGCTCATCGCGTTCGCGACGCTTGCGATCCGTGGGGGATTCGACGTACCTGACCTCGCCGATCAGATCGAACTGGGCGACACATTCGATATGCGGGGTCTGGGGGAACATGTCAACCGGTCTGACCCGGGTCAGACGGTAACCGGCCTCGACCAGCTGCGCCGCGTTCGGTGCCAGTGTGGTCGGATTGCATGAGATGTAAACGATCCGGCGGGCTTCGCATTCGATCAACCGGCGCACGATCTTGGCCGAGAGCCCGGCCCGCGGCGGGTCGATTGTCACCACATCGGGCCGTCCCGCTTCCTCGATCAGAGGCCGCATTCCGGTCCGCGCGTTGGCAGCGACGAAGCGGGCGTTAGTGATGTTGTTCGCCTTTGCGTTGCGCTTCGCGTTCTCGATCGCGTCCGGCACGATCTCGAGACCCCAGACCTGGCCGGCCTGCCCGGCCAAGCTGAGCCCGATCGTGCCGACTCCGCAGAACAGGTCGAAGAGCTTCTCCCTCCCGGTCAGGCCGGCATATTCGGCGGCGAGGCCGTAGAGCTTTTCGGCCATCTCGGTGTTGGTCTGGAAGAACGCGTCATGGGAAAGTTCGATGTCAAGGTCAAAGATCCGCTCGCGGAGGGTTTCTTCGCCGAGTACTCCAGTCGGCCCGGATGTGGAGCCGGATGGGCCGTCGATGATCGTGTGGAGATCGACCGGGGGTCGCGGGAAATTCGCCCTCGACGTGACCAGCCGGGTCTGGATCTGACCGGTCCGCCGGCCCTCGCGGACGACCAGGTTGCGTAGGGTGCCACGGTGATCGCGGGGGTCATATGCGTTCAGACCTTCGGTCTTGGCCCAGGCGAGGACCTCATTTCGGGCCTGGTTGGTCGCCTCGGAGGAGAGGTGGCAGTCCTCGATGTCAAGGACTTCATCCCAGCGGCCGCGAGGGTGGAAGCCGAGTACGAGCTCGCCGTCCTGCTCACCGAATGAATACTCGACCTTGTTGCGGTAGCGCCACTGCTGATCGGCTCCGATAATCGGGTCGATGCTCAGGTCACCGAGCTTTCCGATCCGGGTCAGGGCGTCGGCGACGTGTTCCTCCTTGTAGGCGAGCTGTTGTTTGTAGCTCAACGCCTGCCAGGAAGCACCGGGGCAGGCTTCGTCCTGATGAATGTCAACGTCGGCAAGCCGGTCGCGAGAGGGGGTGACGATTGCCGTCGCGATTGCTTCTGCGTAACCCTTCTTCGACTTTGTGATCTCGGCCCGGACCGTGTCACCGGGCAGTCCGCCATTGACGAAGACCACATAACCGCCGGGTTTGGTGATCCCCCGGCCACCGTAGGCCAGGGTTTCGATCTCGCCTTCGAAGGTTTCGCCGCGACGCAGGCGGGTCGGCTGGCTGGTGGGGTTCGTGGGGTTCGTTGCAGACATTGGACTCTCCACTATCTCAGGCGGAAAGCGGGCGTAGTATTCCCGTCGTGGCTGATTCGCGCCCCGGGCACTACATAGATGGCAGTGAAATCTCCGGTAAACGGCTGGTCAATCTGATCGACCGGGCCGAGGAACTGAAGGCGGGACGGCCGCTTGAAGCCGCGTCCACCCTGGCTGGCAGGTCAGTCGCCCTGATCTTCGAGAAGCCGTCCACCCGCACCCGGATTTCGTTCGAGGTCGGGGTGGCAGAACTGGGTGGACATCCGGTCGTGCTGAGAGGTGACGAAATGCAGCTCTCGCGCGGCGAGTCAGTCGAGGACACAGCCCGGGTCCTTTCCCGGTTCGTCTCGGCGATTGTGATCCGGTCCGGCTCCCATGAGAACGTGGTGGCGCTCTCGGAGAACGCAAGCATCCCTGTGGTGAACGCCCTGACCCCGGCGTTCCATCCCTGTCAGGCACTGGCTGACCTGCAGACTTTGAAACAGCGTTTCGGCCGGCTGGATGGTTTGAAGATGGCCTATGTCGGTGACGGAAACAACGTCGCCCGCTCCCTGGCAATTGCCGGGGCACTGGCCGGGGTCGAGGTCGTTGTCGCTGCGCCGGCCGGATATCAGCTCGAGAACGATGTTCCGGCCACTCTGACTGGCGATCCGATCGAGGCAGTGCGTGGTGCCGATGCGGTTTACGGGGATGTCTGGGTCAGCATGGGTGACGAGGAAACTGCCGACCAGCGTCGCGCAGACCTCGCTCCCTACCGGATTGACGGACACCTGCTTTCCCACGCGAAACACGAGACGATCGTGATGCATTGCCTGCCGGCTCATCCCGGCGAGGAGATCACCGCCGATGTTCTTTACGGCAGCCGATCTGCGGTCTGGGATCAGGCGGAGAACCGCCTCCACGCCCAGAAAGCCCTGCTGGAATACCTGCTGGGTTCCTGAACCGGGCGCCCCGGAAGGCACGGCACGCCGCGCTTTCCCGGCAACTGAGAGAATGTCCGCCGCGTGGCCCCGTGGTGCAACGGTTAGCACGCCAGGTTTTCAACCTGGAAACGCGGGTTCGACTCCCGCCGGGGCTACTCTGAAGCGTGAGCGGTGACATCCGGTCACCGGTTCACCGGCTCCGCATCGGTAGGGTCCGCATCGTGATTCCGGAGATCTCGATCGGCCCGTTGACCCTGCAGACTTTCGGCCTGATGTTCGCGGCCTCCTTCGTCGTCTCCGGCCTGATCGTCTACAAAAGGCTCGGTGAGTTAGGCAAGCCACCGGACTGGGCATATGAGATGGTCTTCGCGGCTTTGGCCGGCGGGCTGATCGGCGCGCGCCTCTATTTCCTGGTCGACAACTACGACACGGTCAAGGACGATCTGCTCGGCAATATTTTCAGCGGTTCCGGCCTTACCTGGTACGGAGGCGCTGTGGGCGGTGCGATCGGGGTGATCCTCTGGGCCTGGTGGCGCAGGTTCCTCAACCTCTGGTTGCTCGACCTCGCGGCCCCGGCGCTCGCCGCCGGCTATGCGGTCGGACGGATCGGCTGCCAGCTCTCCGGCGACGGTGATTACGGGAGGCCCTGGGATGGTCCCTGGGCGATGAGTTACGAGGATGGCACGGTTCCGACCCCGCCCGGCGTGACCGTTCACCCGACCCCGATTTACGAAACCCTCGTCATGGGTTTCGGGGCTTTCCTGCTCTGGCATCTCCGGGACCGGTTCCGGCTCGGCGTCCTTTTCGCGATCTATCTGATCTATGCCGGAACCGAACGCTTCCTGGTCGAGTTTCTACGGACCAACGTCGATGTCGCGCTGGGTCTCACCGCCGCCCAGCTTGAGTCACTGGCGATGATGCTCGCGGGGGTGATCTGGATCGCCGTGGTCAAGAAGCGTCACGGCACCCTGGAACGCCCGGCCGATCAGGTCAGTGCCGCGGATGTTGCGAGCAAATAGCGGCACCAGCGATCGCGACTTCAAGTGCCGACCACTGTTAAGGTCAGCAAATGAATCTGTGGGGAAAAGCAGCGGGGATTCTGATTCTCGCCGTCGGGGCAATCGCGTTTGCCGCGCCGGCGACATCGGCAGCTGACGAAACGCTCAGGCTGGAGATTCCCGAACTGGCCGGAAACGGCAAGGTCGGGACGCGGTCGTTCGAGCTGGTTGACGGTTCGCGGGCCGCCGGCTTCGACCAGACCGGGAAGCGCCGGCTGATGGTCCAGGTGACTTACCCGCGGCGCAAGAAGGCCGGAACCTGCCGCAACGCGCTGTATCTGCCAAACGGTACCCGGGACAGACTGCTGTCCTTTCTCGCCCTGGAAGGTATTTCAGTGGAGATCGAGACCCGGGCCTGCACCGGTGGCCCGGTTGTGAAGAAAGAGCTCCCGCTCGTCGTCTTCTCGCATGCGTACACCGCCGACCGGGCGGTCTACACATCGCTGGTCAATGATCTCGCCAGCCGTGGCTACATGGTTGCTTCGATCGATCACACCTCCGACGCTTTTGCGGTGCAGTTCCCGGATGGGGAAGTCGTCGACGGGATCTATGGCAGTCCACTCTCCTCGAAGCCAATCGAGGAAACGGAGCTGGTCAACCTGGTCAACGTAAGGACCCGGGATGTCCGTTTCGTCACCAGCTGGCTGCTGCGGCAGAACCGTGCGAAGGGATCGTGGTTGAGTGGTCGGATCGATCGCAAACGAATCGGTGTCTTCGGGCACTCGCTGGGAGGAGCTACCGCCACTCGGGTCGGCCTGGTTGACAAGCGCTTCCTGGCCTCCGCCGATGTTGACGGGTCACTCTTCGGCGAGTGGCCGCTGGTGGCGAAGAGCAATAAACCGTTCCTCCTTTTCACGGCCACGGATGGACTCGCATCGGTGCTGCCGGAAGACAAATCCTGTCGGTATTTCACGAACGCCACCGGCCCCAAACTGGCCTGGGAGCTTTCGGGAGCGAAGCACCTTTCCTTCAGTGACTTTCAGGTTCTTGCTCCCCAACTCGCCGAGCGCAAGCCGGATTGGGCGTTTTCGGGCCTCTACCCGATCATCATCGGAGATCTCGACCCGGCTGCCTCGGTGCTTTCTCAGCGAACCGCTATCGCACGTTTCTTCAACGCATATGTGAAGTCAGGCAAACGGCCGAAACAGGTCAAAGCTCCGGCGCCTCCCACCGGTGTAGGCGAGGTACCAGCCGACAGACTCGCCTGCGCCGCCCCTGCCTGAACATCAGGCAGGAATGGTCCAACCTGCGGTCTACCGGCACAACCGGGCATAATGCCGCCTTCTGGTTCGCGGCCGATCAAGCCTCGAACATCCGGGCGGTTAGCTCAGTTGGTAGAGCGCCTGCTTTACACGCAGGATGCCGGGGGTTCAAGTCCCTCACCGCCCATAAACGCCTGGAATCTCGTGTGCTAGACAATATGTCCCGGTGAACGTCCGGTCTCGGCTGTGTTTTCTGTCCGGCCGTCAGGTCGGTATTCGAAAGATGCCTCTCGTTGACTGACGAGGACAGCTATGGATAGAGAGACATGAGTGCATTCGCCATCTTTTGGAGCGTTCGGCGGTGGAAGATGCTTGTCAGTGGGGTCCTTCTGATCTCAATCACTGGCACCGGGGATCGGGTCTGTGAAGCGCCAGAAGGGCAAGGTGACGGTGACTGCCCGTCTTGCCAGCCAGTCGGTGCGTTCGGTGGTCAGACTCAGGCGGTAGGGTGGCTCATCCCGCTGCGAGTTCGGCCCAGATGAAACTGACACTGCAATCCGCTGCCGACGGGGGACTCACCCTGGTCGACCCCTTCCCGTTCGAGATCGGACGTGACTCAAGTTGCGAACTCTGGATCGGAAACGATCCCGAAGTTTCGCTCTTTCACGCGCGGATCAGTCGCGACGACTCCGGGGACTGCTTCATTCATGACCTTGAAGCCGGCAACGGCACATTCCTGAACGAGGAGCGGGTTGCCGCTGGTCAACCCGGCCGACTGCGTCAGGGGGATCGTCTCCGGTTCGGAAAAACGGAATACATGGTGAACTTCACCGATGCGCCGCTGAAAAGGGGCCAGACTGATGAAACCGAAGCAGCGAACGCAACCCCGGTTGCTGGTGAAAGCTCCTCCGGCAATAAAACTGCCTCCAGTAATGAGAGCTCCTCTGGCAAGGCAAAGAAGAGCCGGAACCGGTTCATCTTTGGTGGACTGGCGGCTCTGGCGCTGATTGCGGTGGGTTTTGCCCTCGCGGGACGTGGTGGATCCGATCACCAGAAATCAACCAGCGAGGTTGTGGCTGAAGCAAAGCCGTCGACGGTTCTGGTCGTTTCTGGTATTGACGGCAAACGGAACGGCAACGGTTCGGGCTGGGTCTATGACGCTGAAGAAGGCCTGATCGTGACCAACGCCCATGTGGTTGATGGCAGCACCGAGTTCGCAATCGGGGTGGAAGGAGAAAACGAACTCAGGGAAGCGGAGATTGTGGGTGTTGCACCCTGCGATGACCTGGCAGTCCTCAAGATGAACGAGACCGAAGGGCTCCGGACCATGCCGCTGGGTTCCCAGTCGGAACTTCAGCAGGGGGATCGTTTGCTGACCCTTGGGTATCCGGCCAACGGAACCACCCAGGATGACCTGCAGGTGACCGACGGCGTGGTCTCGGTGGTCGAGACGGTGGCGGACGAGGCAGCGTTTGAGAATCCCGACTTCGCGGTCTACCCGAATGTGATCCAGACCGATGCAGCGATCAACGCCGGCAATTCCGGCGGTCCCAGCATCTCCGAGGAAGGGAAGCTGATCGGAGTCAACACGCTCGGGAGCCTCGAGACTCAGAACCAGAACTTCGCGATCGGAGTGGACAGGGTCAAGGAGATCGTCCCGGACCTTGCGGCCGGCGACTCGCATGGCTGGGCCGGGTTTGGTTTCGCCGCCTACTCACGTGACGAACTGGCCGCCGAGGGGGTCTATCTGGATGGAGGCGCTCTCGCCGTGACTTCGGCCGCGCCCGGCACCGCAGCAGAAGAACAGGAGTTCTACGTCAATGATCTGATCACATACGTGAACGGTGAACGGGTAGCGAACCGTCGCCAGTACTGCGAGGCGGTCGAGGATGTCGAGTCAGGTGATGTGGTGCCGGTCACGGTGCTCGACAGCGTTTCCAACTACGCCAAGTACTACGATCTCGAAGTCCCTTTCGAGTAGGGCGTCGACCGGGGAGCACTCTTCAACCGGCCTCTACACCGAAGCGCTTGGCCTCTACCGGCCGTTTTGCGTGACAGCGACCGATGAAGCGATCTGCGTCGGGTCTTCACAAACGGTGTCTCCGTTCCGTCGGCTCTGGTCATCCTCAAGCGGAACCCTGCTGACGAGTCGCTGAGTCAACAACCCCTCGACGATTGCTGGACGCTACCCCAGCCTCGTTGATGGACAAGTTGCCGGACCGCGGTTAGGGTGACGACAGTCAGCAATTCGGGAACGAGGAGGGGCAAAGATGGGGCTTTGCGCGAAGGATGTGAGGTTCGCGAGCTTGGTCGGCAGGCTGGCCGGGGCGATCGGATTCATGCTGATTGGACTTTCTTCGGTGGCCGGACCAGCTACGGCAGAACTGGTGTTCAAATCACCCCAGAACATCACGACCGGGAACTTCGTGTACGACGCGAAAGTCGCTGATCTGAACGGGGACGGCAACAAGGACCTGGTCACGACCAGCCACGGGGGTGCTTCGGTTTCGGTGGTCCTGGGTTCCAGCCAGGGTCTGACCGGAACCCTGCAGAGCTACCCGGTCGGGACGAATCCCGAACATGTCGTGATCGGTGATCTGAACCTCGACGGAAACCCGGACCTGGCCGTCACCAACCTGAGCTCGAATGACGTGTCAGTCCTGCTCGGTACCGGAACTGGTTCATTTGGCCAGGCAACCAGCTTCCCGGCCGGTACCAGCCCGCGGGACCTGGTCGCCAATGACTTCGACAACAATGGCGGGCTCGATCTCGCGGTGGCCAACGGGACCGACCCGGGAAGCATGTCGGTCCTCACGGGCACCGGCTTCGGGAGTTTCGGCATACCGTTGTCCTACCCCACCGGCAAGTTCTCCCGTTCAATCGCCGCCGCCGATTTCAACAACGACGGAAAACTTGACCTGGTGACCGCAAACGGCGGAGACAGCAACGTCTCGGTCAAGCTCGGGACGGGAACCGGGGCATTCGGCGCAGCGGCCAACTTCCTGACCGGCTTTTTCCCCGCCGATGTCAGCGCCGCGGACCTGAACGGTGACGGCCGTCCCGATCTCGTGGTTGCGAATTCAGGTTCCTCGACAGTGTCTGTCCTGCTCGCCACGGGGCCGGCTACCTTCGATCCTGCTGTCTTCTATTCGGTCGGGTCGGGCACTGCCTTGTCGGTCGCCCTCGGGGATGTCAACAACGATGGCGCCCTGGACATCGTTGCCGGCAAGAACTCGCCGACCAGCATGATCTTGCCCGGAGTCGGGGACGGAACCTTCGGTACCGGGATCAGCCTGCCGGTCGCGACCGCCTACTCGGTGACGGTCACTGATCTCAACGGCGACGGTGCCAGGGACATAGTCGGTGCTTCCGGAACCGCGAACCTCGCGACGGTTCTGATCAACGCCCCCGATCCCGCGGCCGCCCCCAACTCGCTGACCTTCGGCAATCCCACGCCGATCCCGCTGGGTCTGGTCAGCCCGCCGGAAGTTGTTCTCGTCGAGAACGACGGGGTGGCGCCGATGAATGTGAACGGCTTCGCCTTCGGCGGGGCCCAGCCCGGGGACTTCTTCATCGGCAGCGACAACTGCCGGAGGGTCCTCTTCGAAGGAGACCAGTGCTCGGCCAGGGTCTTCTTCAGCCCCAAGACCAGCGGCACCAGATCGGCGTCCCTGACGGTACGGACCAACGGTGAAACAGATCCGGTCGTGTCCCTCGAAGGGACCGGGGGAACCCTGCCTCAGGGTCCGACCGGCCCTTCCGGACCTTCCGGGCCTTCAGGCCCGACTGGGCCGGCTGGCAAGTACGCCTCGATCAACATGGTCACCGTAAGCGGACCATCCAGCTCCCGGAAGGGAAAGAGCGTCACCTACACGATCAAAGCGTCCAACAGCGGCAATACGACGGCGACCGGGGTTGGGGCCAGCGCAAGTGGCAAGGGAGTCAGTGCCGGCAAGGGCCTGGGAGCGATCGCGGCCGGCGCGACCGGAACCATCAAGCTGAAAATCAAGTTCAAGAAGACCGGCAAGTTCCAGGTCAGCTTCAAGGTGACTTCCGACAACGCCGGCAGCAAGACGGTCAAGAAGACGGTCAACGTCAAGAAATAGACCAGAGGCCGGCCAGAAGAAGCCTCTCCCGGGGCGGGCGGGGATAATCCCCGCCTTGACAGGCAGTGAGAAACCTCCCCGGCGGACCTGGGTCAGCGTGTTCTGCTGGCTTCTGGCCGGCGGCTGCATGCTCTGGGTGATCATGCGAATCGGCGGGCTCGAGCGGGGGTTCCCGTTGGTCCAGCTGGTCGCATACACGCCCTACATGCTGTTACTTTCACTTTTGGCCCTGCTGGTTGTGGTGCTTTGCCGCCGCTGGCTGGCGGCCGGCTTTCTGCTCCTGGCAGTGATCGCCCTCGCGCTGGCGGTGCTGCCCCGGGAGATCGGCGGACCCGAAGAAGTCCCGGGAGGCCAGCCGGTCAGGGTTCTGGCGCTCAACCTCGGAGTGGGTCATGCCCACGCCGATCAGGTTGTCGACCTCGCCCGGGCGAGGGATATCGACCTGATCGCAGTGCAGGAGCTGACCCCGAAAGCGGCGGTCGAGCTTGATCGTGTCGGCTTCGGATCCGACTATCCGCACCGCGTCCTGCAGCCCGAAGCCGGGGCCACGGGCGGTGCGATCTACTCGCGCTGGCCGCTCCGGGACCGGGGCAGCCTCACCGCCGAATTTCATCAGCCGGTCGCCGACATCGAAGTCCCCGCGTCGATTCCGATCCAGCTTGTGTCGGTCCATCCGATGGCCCCGACCACCCCGGCCCGGACTTCACAGTGGGCAGCAGAGTTCGGGTCACTGCCGGAGGCGTACAGCGCGAATCTGCCCCTGGTTCTGGCCGGTGATTTCAATGCGACGCTTGACCATGTAAACCTCCGTGACCTTCTCGACACCGGTTACCGCGATGCGGCCGAGGTCACCGGCGAAGGACTTATCAGCACCTGGCCCGCTCGGCTGGAACCCAGGCTGCCGGTCACCCTCGACCGGGTGCTGGCCGAGAAAGGAATCTCGTTCGGTCAGTACGACGTCGAGAAGATCGACGGTACCGACCATCGCGCGGTGATCACCGAACTGCTGCTGCCACCTGTCGCCGACGGCAACTGAATCAGGCCCGTTTCGGTTCCGGCCCGAATCCGCACCAGACTGCGAAGGCGATCACCGCGAGCAAGGTGCCGAGCCAGTGAACGTCGACCGCGACACCCAACAGTCCCGGGACAGCGGCGATCAGCACACCCATCAGCGTGCGGGCAACCGGCAAACCGAGAATCTTCGCGGTACCGAACGCACAGAGCAAGAGCGCGGTCGGACCGGAAAGCCAGCCCCAGTCAACAAAGAATGATTTGGGAAGGAGAATCGCGAGCAGGACGGCCAGAACGGCGACCAGCAGGAACATCACGAGACCAGATCTGAGGGCGGTGGAGGGGCTCATCGTTGCTGTGAGATCGGTCCATTGAGGGCTGTGACCGGAGCCTATACTGCCATGCAGATGGAGTCCGGAGCTAAAGGGACAGCCCGGTCGAGGGTCAGGATGCGCCAGAACCTTGCGCTGCTGGCTTTTTTCATGCTGATCGCCGGACTGGCGGTGATGGTCCCTTCGAACGCTACGAGCGCTGACCAGAACCCGATCCGCGGCGCGAAGCTGAGTCAGAAAGGCCGCTCGTTGATCTTCCAGGTCAGGGTCAGCCAGCAGGTCAACATGGGCAAACTGGATCGTCGACCGGATTTCATCCGCGGCAACCAGAGATACACCTGTCTGCTGATGAACCGCAAGGGCAGGTCCAGTGTTGTGCGGATCTGCCTTGGGGGCAGCGACCGAACCTATCGGGCACTCGGGGTATCCCGGACCTCGGCAAGCGGCAAGGTCAGGTCCAGCAAAGTGATCAGAGCTGAAGTCAAAAAGGTAAATGACCTGCAGATCGTCGCTACCTTCGACCCTCGTGATGCGGGACTCCCGCCAGGCAGATACGCATGGCGGGTGGTCAATCACTCTGGCGGCTGTCCGTCCGGAGGGCCGACCGCGAAGCCAAGCGAAGACTGCCTCAGCCAGTACCCGCCGAAACGCCGCGCGGTCTACGGGTTGCGGCCGGTGGTCGCGGTCGGCTGTACCGGCGGCAATGGTGAATTCGTAACTCACGGACCGCGCGGCCGCAAGAGGGTCGCCCTCACCTTTGACGACGGACCCAGTGATTACACACCGGCCATCCTCCGGATTCTCGCCAGGCGAAACGCCAAGGCCACATTCTTCATGCTCGGCCAGCAGGTTGCCAGTAATCCGCGATCCGCACGCCGGGTGCTTGCCCTCGGGCACGAGGTCGCCAACCACAGTTACGACCATGACCAGCTTCCCAGTGGCTCGAACATCCGTCGATCAACAAGGCGAATCCGGCAGGTGACCGGGTTCCGTCCGTGTCTTTTCCGGCCCCCCTACGGGGCAGTGAGCAGCACTCTCAAACAGTCCGTCCGGGCAAACCGGATGAAGACAGTGAACTGGGATGTCGACACCAGCGACTGGAAGCTGCCCGGTGCTGCTTCGATCTCGTCAACCATCGTCCACCGGGTGAGGCCCGGCTCGATCGTCCTGATGCATGATGGTGGCGGACCGCGCAGCGGCACAGTCGCGGCGCTCGATTCGGCGATCACCGGTCTGCGACGGCGCGGATACAGGCTGGTCACCGTCTCCGAGTTGCTCGGCAACAGGGTTATCTACCGGCCGGCCCGCTGAGCGACCCAATCGGGTGCCAGGTCCGGGACGACCGGGTGAAGGCGTCCGGTCCGGGACGGCCGGGATGTTTCCCGGGTAAAGAAAAGCCCCGGAGCCAGGACGCTCCGGGGCTTTCACAATCGCTGGCTGGCTTTCCCTAGGGCAGGCTGCCGTCCCAGGAATCGCCATAACAGGCGCGGGACGGACACAGGTCCGAGATATAGCCGTTCGGCTGCAGGAATGACGAGGTCTGGGCGACCGCGAGACTCGCGCCGCCCGGGGCGCCGTGTGGATCCTGGGCAACCCGGTTCGGCTGGTTGATCAGCGGCGGAACATCAGTGCCGATCGTCTGGCTCGGGTTGTTCGGATTCGGGCGGACGGGACCACCATCGAAATAGATGATGTTGCTGCCGCGGTACGGGAAATCAGCCGAGGTCAGTCTTGGCACATTCCAGAGCACGTCATAGTCCGGCCAACGGCCAGGATCGACCGGGACCTGGTTGGTCTTCATGTCCAGCGAACGGGCCATGGTGTCCGAGGTGAAGTTGGACACCTGATGGTCGCCCAGTGCCACCTGGAGGGTGATCTTGTGGGCTGGCGTGTTCGGTGGCGGATTGTCGGTCATCACGTGGGTGTAACCGTTCGGCTCGCTACGGTCCCAGAGCATCTGCATCAGCTGCAGCAGAAGCGGGTGGACCATTTCGTCCGGATACGACCCGTAAAGCAACAGCTTGTAGAGGTCGTAGTTGGTCGAGCGAGGCAGCAGGATCGAGTAGGTCATCGCCCCGACCAGTAGCGACGACTGAATGAAGTCCGGCGAGAGGGCGGTCAGTGGTCCTCCCAGGATTCCTCCTTGGCTGGCGCCCATGTAAAAGACATGGTCGGTTCTGATTACCGATTCACCGGCCGTGTATCCGTCGCCGTCCTGGAAGGCGGCGTGAGTACCGAGCCCCTGGGGGTGGTACATGAGCCGGGCCAGGTACAACTCGTTGATCAATGCCTGGGCGAGACGGTCAGCCAGCACGTCGAAGTTGGACAGGTCAGGCAGCGCGGTGGTCATGACCTGGACCACGTCGTTGCTGGCCATTCCGATTTCGTCGGTGGCACAAAGCGTCATCCCGGTATCGGCGAGCTCAGGGTTCACGCCGCCATACACGCCGTCAGCCCGGCCGAACAGGCCATGCCCGAAAACCATCGGCCGGGTCTTGGCCGCTCCCGGCTCGACACCAACCTGGGGAACGACACAATCCAGGTTGGCCTGGTAGTAGCCATTACGTGTCGGCAGCCCGTCTGCGGTGAGTTTCATCGTTCCTCCCGGGCCGCAACTCGGCTCGAGGAAGCATGGCACCATGAAGCTGCCCTGAATCTTGCGGGCGATCCGGGGGTTCTGGATGGGGGTGAACGTCTGGACATTGTCGATCTGGAACGTCGGCGCGTTACCCTGGACGATCTGGTCACCGAGGTTCGTGTCGCCAAGCTCGGCGAAAGCGCGGTCGCGCATGCTGAGCGCACGCTTGTAGTTGTTCTCATTGCTGGCGACAGTGAAATCCCAGGCCAGGTAGAGGTCGTTCCGCTTGATTCCCGCTTCGCGGAGCTTCTCGAAGAGCTTTTCGAAGTGTGGCCGCCGGTCATTGATTCCGGACTGGCTTGACGGGATCTGGTCGCGGTAATAGCGGAAGGCTGTCGGTGCCGTCAGCGGACTGCCGTTGACGTCGGTGAGGTTCCGCAGGGCCACGATGTAATGGCCACCCGCATCGAAGTTCTCGGCGGGCTTGATCTCCAGGGTTCGCGATTGATCCGAGGTGGCGTTCGAGTCGGCTTCCGCCCAAATCGGATGTCGTTCACCGGTCCTGGTGTTGATGACCACGACTTTCTGGTCGGGGCTGGCGTAGTCACCGAGGTGGTTCAGCGGGACAAGGTTGTTGGCCTTGACAGCTTCCAGTGAATCAACGCCGGGGATCCGGACGACAATCCCCTGGCCGTGGCTGAAGCCATCTGAATCGGCGAACTTGCCGGGGTTGATCGGTGTGCCTGACGTGTTGCTGGGCATCGCGTCGGCGGTGAAGTTGACCCGCTTGCCGGTCGGGCTGGAAGGATCGTTGACTGTGTAGAAGTCGTTCGGGAAAGGCAGCATGCACATGCCTTCCTTCGGTTTTGCGATGAAGTCACAGGTCGCAGCCCGGGTCAGGTCAACCCCCGGCAGCTGGCAGGGAGCCTGGTCACGGTCCATCGACTTTGTGACCTTGGTGCGTCGCTTCCCGTTCACGACCGTGAAAGTCAGGGTTCGCGCCTCGCAGCCGTTGACGGCGACTTTCGAATTCGCGGTCAGATTGAGCGTGATTACTTTCACCCGCTTCTTGCCGAACCGGACGGTCTTGCCCTTGGCTAGTTGACTGGAAGGAACATCGAAAGTGCCGGTGGTCGCTGAAACCCGGATCTTTGCCCGCTTGTTCGCGCGGACCTTCACCTTCACCTTGCCTCTGGCGAGCTGGCTGGATTTCAGGGTGAGAACCTGAACCCGCGGCTTCACTGCCTTGACCTTCTTCTTTTTCTTCTTTCCGGTCTTCTTGGCCGAGGTGTCGGCCGGGGCGGCGGTGGAAACCGCAGAGATGGAACCGGTGAAGATGGTTCCCGCAAAGAGAATCATCAACAGAACCGCAACGCGACGCATCGAGTACTTCCTCCCTAGATATTTGAACTGCTCCCTGCCTTCAGGCTACAGGGGAATGAAGATTCTGTGTCTTCCATCACACAGAGCAGGAGTCCGTACGGGCTCAGGTTTTCCGAAGTTGCCTCCAGGAGCCGATCCGGACCTGAAACAAACCTTGCTGCGGAATCGCAAGCTCCCCATGGGAGGGCCATTTGATGCCAATCTGGAGCCTGGGTCCGCAGCCAAGTCCGGACCTCGACGAGTCCTGCGGGCGCTCTGATTCTCTACTGGCCGTGTTCAAGAACCTGATGACAAAGACACATTTCCGGCGTTTCGGGCTGCTTGCCTTGGCTCTGCCGGTGCTCTTTATGGCCATCCAGTCCGCAGCACAGCCCGCACAGGCCGGGATCTACAACCGTGCCGGAATGTGGATCTGGTACGTCGACGATTCGAACGGCGGGAATCTCGGATCAATCATCCGGGAAGCGAAACGGGCCAGGGTCGGCACGGTCTACATCAAGTCGGGTGACGGGGACGATGCCTGGAGCCAGTTCAACCGCCGCCTGGTGAACCGCCTCCACCGGGCAGGACTCAAAGTTTGTGGCTGGCAGTACGTGTACGGCGACAAGCCCGTTGCCGAAGCCCGAATTTCGGCAGTCGCGAAGCGGCGCGGAGCGGACTGCTTCGTGATCGACGCCGAAGCTGAATACGAGCAGAGCAAATACGCAGCGGCCGACATGTACATCCGGGAACTCCGGCGGCTCGTCGGCCCCCGCTTCCCGCTCGCACTCTCGACTTTTCCCTACGCGCATTACCACCCGAGCTTCCCCTACTCGGTCTTCCTTGGTCCAGGAGCGGCCACCGCAAACCTGCCGCAGGTCTACTGGCATGCGATCGGTGATTCAGTCCGCACCACGGTTGAGATCACCTGGGAGCAGAACACGATTTACAAACGGCGAATCTGGCCGGTCGGACAGACCTACGAAAACCCGCCGATCAGCGAGATCCTGGCGTTCCGGCGTTTCATGCTGAACTACGGCAGCGCCCCGAGCTGGTGGTCCTGGCAGGAAACCAACTCGACTGAATGGAGGGCTCTCGGCAAGACGGTGCCCCGGGTGGGCGGCTACCGCCCATACACGGGAAAGCCGACAGTCGAGAGAGGCATGAAAGGTGACCAGGTCGTCTGGCTCCAGCAACATCTGATCGGGGCCGGCTACAACCTCGAACCAACTGGAATTTTCTCGGCGAGCACCTACCGCGCGGTGCGGAAGTTCCAGCAGTCGCGAGGACTGGAAGTCGACGGTGTCGTGGGCACCTCGACCTGGAACCGTCTGCTCAGGGTCACACCGGTCAGGGTCCGTTGGTCGGCAGCACGCAACCGCGCCCTGAGGGCCGGGGTTTCATCGGCCGGAGGCGTGAAGCCGGGGAATCCGCTCTCGGCGAACCTGCCGGCGGTCAGGAACGAGTTGGCCGGAGTTTCGAAGTAGAAAGACCGGGGTTCCCGTTCAACGGGCGATCATCGTGGTCAGTTCGCCGATCTGGGGGGAGCTGACCACAAGTTCGTCGCCGTCTTCCAGCCAGGTCCTGGGATCCATCGCGAGGCCGACCCCGGATGGAGTGCCGGTTGAAATGATGTCGCCGGGCTCGAGGGTCATCCAGGACGAGAGTGTGGAGATCAGCTGGGGGACCGGGAAGATCAGGTCGGCGGTGGAGGAACTCTGGCGCTCTTCGCCGTTGACATGCATCGCGATTCCGATTTCGTTGTGAGGCCCGGCTTCGTCGGGAGTGACCAGGGCCGGTCCACAGGGCGCTGAGCCGTCGAAGACCTTGCCGGCCATCCATTGCATGGTCAGGCCTTGCAGATCACGGGCCGAAAGGTCGTTCAGAAGGGTGTAGCCGGCCACATGGTCGAGAGCGTCATCAACCTTCACGTCTGAAGCACGGCGACCGACTACAAAGGCGACCTCGGCTTCGTAGTCAACCTTGCGGCTCGCTTCGGGCAACTTCACCGTCGCCCGATCCGGGACCAGGGCGTTTCGGTACTTGCCGAAGATGGTAGGTGCCTTCGGTAGATCCATTCCGGTCTCTTCTGCATGGGCGCGGTAGTTGAGACCGATACAAATGATCTTGTCCGGGTCCGGGACCGGAGTGAGAATGCCGCCGGGGCCAACCAGCAGCGCCTGGCCGGAACCGGAGTCAACTGCGGACTTCACCTCGTCCAGACGTCCGGAAGCAATCAAGTCCTTGAGGCTGCTTTCGGTTTCACCACCGATCAGATCCCAGGCATCGATCACCCCCGCTTCTGTCTGGACACCGGCCCGCGGGCCCCGATCGGATGCGTAGGTGACGAGTCTCATGGCGGCGAGTTTACGGGCCGGGACGGGTCAGGTGTCGCCATTCGATCGAGACTGCGATAATGCCCGCCCGGTTGGTTTCGACCGATCGCCTCACGGGGGCGTAGCTCAGTTGGTTAGAGCGCTGGCCTGTCACGCCAGAGGCCGCGGGTTCAAGTCCCGTCGCTCCCGTTACATGTGGCGTCTCGCGCGCCTGAACGCCGTCAGCGAAACGCTGGCGGCGTTGTTCGTTGGCAGGAGAACTACCAGGGCGAGGGTTTGTAATCCTTGAGGAAGACGCCGTGGATGTCTTCGCCGGCTTCGCCGCGGATGATCGGGTCGTAGACGCGGGCCGCGCCGTCCACAAGGTCGAGCGGGGCGTGGAAGCCGTCTTCGGCAAGGCGTTTCTTCATGGGGTGGGGACGCTCGTCTGTAATCCAGCCGGTGTCTACCGCTGTCATCAGGATGCCGTCGGATTCCAGCATCTCGTGGGCGCTGGTCCGGGTCAGCATGTTTAGCGCCGCTTTGGCCATGTTGGTGTGAGGATGGCCTGGACCCTTGTAACCCCGCGAGAACTGGCCTTCCATCGCCGAGACATTGACCACGTAAGTACGACGGGCGGCTGAACTCGCCATCGCCTGCCGCAGCCGGCCGATCAGGATGAAGGGAGCGGTCATGTTGCAGAGCTGTACCTCGAGCAGCTCGATCGGATCCACCTCGCTGACCGTCTGGATCCAGGAGTTCGTGTCCACCACATCCGGGACCAGGCCACCGGCGTCGATCGCCCGTCCGGAATCAACCAGGTCGAAATCAGCCGATCCGGCCGTCAACGCCAGGGCGGTGACGGCATGCGGCGTCGGCGCCCAGTGGGCCGCTGGCTGTGCGGCGGGTCGGACCTCCGACACCTCACCCTGCTTCCCGCCCCGGTGGTTGCCGGGGCCCTCGAGATGGGCCGGGTCAAGGTGGTGTTCTCCGTGGCGGG
>WPCI01087340.1_pt1 | contig 63249 bp, 53 predicted proteins | sample 5399871 | NCBI WGS metagenome assembly WPCI01 (sample SAMN12869469, study PRJNA574797) | sludge metagenome | isolation source: wastewater treatment of pH7 | place: China:Beijing | collected 2019-05-20 | reverse complement strand
GGTTCCGTGGTGTAGGGGTTAACATGCCTGCCTGTCACGCAGGAGATCGCGGGTTCAAATCCCGTCGGGACCGCTTCTGGCTCGGTAGCTCAGTTGGTAGAGCAATGGATTGAAGCTCCATGTGTCGGCAGTTCGATTCTGTCCCGCGCCATCAGAGTTGCGGGTGTAGTTTAGTGGTAAAACCACAGCCTTCCAAGCTGTTGTCGCGAGTTCGATTCTCGTCACCCGCTTTAGTTTTTAAGAAGGGCCTATAGCTCAGCTGGTTAGAGCGCACGCCTGATAAGCGTGAGGTCGATGGTTCGAGTCCATTTAGGCCCATTAATATTTATATCCTGGCCCGTTGGTCAAGCGGTTAAGACACCGCCCTTTCACGGCGGTAACACGGGTTCGAGTCCCGTACGGGTCATTGTTTTTTCGGAGGATTACCCAAGTCCGGCTGAAGGGAACGGTCTTGAAAACCGTCAGGCGGGTAAAACCGTGCAAGGGTTCGAATCCCTTATCCTCCTTTTTAATATTATTATCGCGGGATGGAGCAGTCTGGTAGCTCGTCGGGCTCATAACCCGAAGGTCGTAGGTTCAAATCCTGCTCCCGCAATTGAAAACTAAACGCATGGTTCCGTGGTGTAGGGGTTAACATGCCTGCCTGTCACGCAGGAGATCGCGGGTTCAAATCCCGTCGGGACCGCCATTTAATTAAAACTTTAAACTATATAATATGGCTCGGTAGCTCAGTTGGTAGAGCAATGGATTGAAGCTCCATGTGTCGGCAGTTCGATTCTGTCCCGCGCCACCATGGAGGAGTAGCGAAGTGGCTAAACGCGACGGACTGTAAATCCGTTCCTTAGGGTTCAGTGGTTCGAATCCACTCTCCTCCATTCGTTTCAGGGGCATAGTTTAAAGGTAGAACAGCGGTCTCCAAAACCGTTAGTGTGGGTTCAATTCCTGCTGCCCCTGTTTTTCTTAATATGGCGATCGTGGCGAAGTGGTTAACGCACCGGATTGTGGCTCCGGCACTCGTGGGTTCGATTCCCATCGTTCGCCCTTGTAATTTATTGGGGTATAGCCAAGCGGTAAGGCAAGGGACTTTGACTCCCTCATGCGTTGGTTCGAATCCAGCTACCCCAGTTTTTCTTAGAAAAGTTTCAGGAAACTCTCTTGAAAAATACTTGTTCTAAGAAGAAAACAATAGTATAATGGCGGTATAGCCAAGTGGTAAGGCAGAGGTCTGCAAAACCTTCATCACCGGTTCAAATCCGGTTACCGCCTTAGTACTAGAATATTTATTGACATGCCGGCGTGGCGGAATTGGCAGACGCGCTGGACTCAAAATCCAGTGCCCTCACGGGCGTGCCGGTTCGACCCCGGCCGCCGGTATAAAGAGCTAAGATGGTTATTTCATCTTAGTTTTTTATTTGAAATTGAATAGCACCATGGCGATCGTGGCGAAGTGGTTAACGCACCGGATTGTGGCTCCGGCACTCGTGGGTTCGATTCCCATCGTTCGCCCTAACGAAGAGACTAAACATTTGTTTAGTCTCTTTTTTTGGATGTTTCGAAAACTAAATGCTATGCAGGGACATGAGAGATTTCAATGTGCGATAAAAAAGTCTCATAAAATGTGTACACAAAATCATCTTAACGTTATTCGTAATACTGTGTTTAGAAAAATAATTCCCAAAATAATCTGTATTATCGACTTTTTATTAAATCCGAATAAAAAAAACAATGAAAATATTTTAATTGATTAATTTATATATAAAGTGTATCTATCTATATAAAAACGTCATAGATAGTAAAATGATATGAATTTTCTTTATTGAAAACGGAGAGATACAAATTGAAAATTTTTTTTTTTTATTTTTATAAAAAAAGAAAAAGTGGAGTTCGCAGCATACTATTGATAAGATGCAATAAATGAAACGTTTACAATAAAAGATTATTACGGGAGAGCGTGATTGATCTAAACTCACCACCGAAGGAATAAGTTGCTGAATCAGCAGGAATCAGTAGTGAAAATCTCAGGTAAAAAGGACCGTAATATGATAAAACTTCTGGAAAGCACCAGTTTTGAGGTGCGCCGATGGAGCAATCCTTTGAACAAGGAGAATCTCTCAGGCATAAAAACAGAGAATGACTGCAGATACTGCCGTTGTTCTCTGTTTTTCTTTTATCGATGTTCAAATTTCTAAGCCAAATGTCATGTGAAAAGATCAACAATCAGTTAAGGGGGAGCAAACTTAAAATGAAGATTGTGACAAATAATCCGATGGTTCAGGAGCAAATGCTGAACATAGGAAAAATTGATTATATTGAGGGTTCATATGATCAGGTGTTGGATAAAGTCAAAACCTTAATTATTAAGGAGAAACTCTCTTTGGTGAGTCACCCATTAAGTGGAAGCATCAAACCGAATGAAACGTATTATAAGACGATTTTTATTTCAGAGACCACTTCTCAGTATATTGATATTGAGAGTTTGGAATATATTGAATCAGCGATAGCTGTCTATGAAAAATTCATCAAAAATAAACAGCGCCCTAATTGGTCCTTAGCGGTGCTCAATGATTTTGCTTTTGTAGATTTTTCTATCGCCCAAAGTACATTGGATAGAATGGGGGTGACAAGATAAGATTCAGCGATCTGCAACTAATTAGAACTGAGGTGAATAAATGAAACTAGAAGTTGGAAACATCGAAATCAAAGAGGTTATTTTAGGTAGAGAAGAGAAAATCGAAAACGGTACGCTAACACTTGATCCGGCGAAAATTAAGGAACTCGTATTGGAGGATGATCGTTTAGCGGCCTGTGAGATTGAACTCGCCAAACCGGGTGACAGCATTCGTATCACACCAGTTAAAGATGTGATCGAACCAAGATGTAAAGTTGATTCAGAGACAGGAATTTTTCCAGGAGTCATTAATAAAGTGGATGTCGTTGGTAGTGGACGAACTCACGTATTAAAAGGCTGTGGAGTTATGACGGTTGGGAAAATCGTGGGTTTCCAAGAAGGAATCGTAGATATGCAAGGTCCTGGTTCTGAACTGACACCCTTTTCACAGTTGATCGAAATTTGTTTAGTTTTAACACCACAAGAAGAGTTGGATACTCATTTATATGAAGAAGCCGTCCGTTTTGCAGGGCTGAAAACAGCTGATTATATTGGCAAGCTTGGTGAAAAAAGTGAACCCGACAGTATTGAAACCTTTGAAACATTACCCTTATTAGAGCAGATTCAGCAATATCCAGATCTGCCAAAAGTCGGTTATGTTTATATGTTGCAAACACAGGGCTTACTTCATGACACCTATGTTTATGGAACGGATGCGAAGCACATCGTACCGACGATCCTCTATCCCACAGAAGTCATGGATGGCGCGATCATCAGCGGAAACTGTGTGTCCGCTTGTGACAAGAACACGACCTACCATCATTTGAATAATCCAGTGATTGCTGATCTATACAAACAGCATGGCAAAGAAATTAACTTTTTAGGTGTGATCATAATAAATGAAACAGTCTATTTAAAGGATAAACACCGTTCTAGTGATTTTGTCGCAAAATTAACGGAATATATTGGATTAGAGGGTGTCATTATTTCTCAAGAAGGCTTTGGAAATCCTGATACGGATTTGATCATGAACTGTAAGAAAGTCGAAGAAAAAGGTATTAAAACAGTGATTGTAACAGATGAATATGCTGGAAGAGACGGTGCTAGCCAGTCCTTAGCAGATGCAGACAAATTAGCAACTGCGGTGGTTACTGGCGGAAACGCAAATGAAACGATCCAATTACCAAAAATGGATCGCTTAATCGGACAATTAGATTATGTGGATGTCATCGCAGGCGGCTTTGACGGCAGCTTGAAAGAAGATGGCATGATTGAAGTTGAAATCCAGGCAATTACCGGTGCAACAAATGAATTAGGTTTTAACAAAATGTCTGCAAAAGGCGTTTAAAATCATAAGAGAGAGGAAATACTAATGACTTTAGATCTAAAAAACAAAAAAGTCTTGGTGATCGGTGACCGTGATGGTATCCCAGGACAAGCAATTGAAGCTTGTATCGAGGGTACGGGATCAGAAGTAATATTCTCATCAACAGAATGTTTCGTCTGAACGGCCGCTGGTGCAATGGACTTAGAAAACCAACGTAGAGTAAAAGAAGCAGCAGAGAACTTCGGAGCAGAGAACGTGGTCGTTCTGATCGGTGCTGCCGAAGGAGAAGCAGCTGGGTTAGCTGCTGAAACTGTAACAAACGGAGATCCTACGTATGCAGGTCCATTGACCAATGAACAGCTAGGTTTAGCTGTATATCACGCTGTAGAGCCAGAATTTAAAGAAGTTGTTGACTCAGATGTTTTTGAAGAGCAGATCGGCATGATGGAAATGGTTTTAGATGTTGATGACATCATTGAAGAAGTGTCCGAAATGAGGAATCAATACGCCAAATACTAACCAGCAAAGGAGCATCTTATGACTAAGTTTAAAGTTGTTCACTACATCAACCAGTTTTATGCTGGGATCGGTGGTGAAGAAAAGGCGGATATCCAATCATTCTCGAAAGCCGAAGTAGTAGGGCCAGGTCTTGCTTTCATGAATTCATTTGGCGATGAAGCAGAAATCGTTGGCACCGTAGTGTGTGGCGACAGTTTCTTTAATGAGAACTTGGATAGTGCCAAAAAAGATGTATTAAATCGGATCAAACAATTTGAACCAGATATTGTTATCGCAGGCCCAGCCTTTAATGCCGGTAGATATGGTATTGCTTGCGGGGAGGTTGCCCAAGCAGTCATGACTGAACTGGATATACCAGCTGTAACGGGGATGTATGAAGAAAACCCTGGAGTTGAAATGTACAAAAAGGGTGCTTACATCGTGCCGACTAGAAATAGTGCGGCAGGTATGAGAAAAGCAGTGCCTGTGATTGCTAATCTTGCGTTGAAATTGTTGAAGAAGGAACAAGTTTCACCAGAAACGGATAATTACTTTGTTCGTTATCGAAAGAATTTTCAGGATGAAAAACGCGGTTCTGCCAGAGCGGTGGATATGCTGATACGTAAGTTGAATGAACAAGAATTTACGACAGAATATCCCATGCCTGAATTTGATAACGTCGCACCAGCCACTGCGATAAGTGATCTATCGAAAGCGAAGATCGCGCTTGTAACCTCTGGTGGAATAGTTCCTAAAGGCAATCCAGAACGTATTGAATCAAGCAGTGCTTCGAAGTACGGAACGTATTCGATTGAAAATGTCGATACATTAACTGCGGATTCTTATGAAACAGCTCATGGCGGCTATGACCCTTCTTATGCGAATCAAGATCCAAACCGGGTATTGCCATTAGATATAGTGAGAGAAATGGAAAAAGAAGGCGTAATCAGTAGTCTACACAATTACTTTTATACAACCGTTGGAAATGGAACAGCTGTCGCCAATGCTAAGAAGTATGCGGCTGAGATCGCTCAAAAACTAGTTGCTGATGGTGTTGATGCAGTCATTTTGACGTCCACCTGAGGAACCTGTACTCGTTGCGGTGCAACGATGGTTAAGGAAATTGAAAAAACAGGCTTGCCTGTAGTTCATATCTGTACAGTTGTTCCAATCTCGCAAACCGTTGGCGCGAATCGAATCGTGCCTGCCATTGCGATTCCTCACCCATTAGGTAATCCAAGCCTAAGCTTGAAGGAAGAACAAAAACTGCGTCGCGGTATCGTTGAGAAGGCTTTGAAGGCGATGACGACACCAGTCGACGAACAAACGGTATTTGAATAATCTTTGACTGCCTGAGTGAGCCTTCTTTCAGGCAGTGATTGAGGGGAGAGCATGGAAATATGTACGATGTGATTATTATCGGCGGTGGACCGGCTGGATTAACCGCTGCTATTTATAATGCTAGAGCACGTTTAAACGTATTACTTTTAGAGAAAACCAAATTAGGCGGACAAATCGTGTCGACCCATGAAATCGCCAATTTCCCGGGTTCAATCAAATCGACCGAAGAGGAAACTTCAGGCCCGGAATTGATCAAACGGATGGCAGATCAGGCTCAGCAATTCGGCGCGGAAATTCAATTACGTAAAGAAGTGACTGATTTAGAGCTTGATGGAAAAGTCAAAAAAGTCATCTGTAAAGATGGGAGTATGTATGAATCTCATGCAGTTATTTGTGCCAACGGTGCTTTTCCTAGAGAAATCGGTTGTGTCGGTGAACGAGCATTAGCAGGAAAAGGCGTGTCGTATTGTGCGACTTGCGATGGTGCATTCTTTGAAGACTTGGAGGTTTATGTGATCGGCGGCGGGAATTCCGCAGTGGAAGAAGCGATGTTCATCACGACTTTTGCCCGCAAAGTTCACATCATTCAAAATTTGAGCGATCTGACGGCGGATGCGATCGCCGTAGAACAAGCCCAAGCCAATGACAAGATTGATTATATCTTTGACTCTGTTGTAGAAAGTATTGAAGGCGAAGACATGGTGGAAGCGATGACGATTCGCAATACGAAGACTGGTGAGTTGACACGTTTTGAGGCAGATGAGGAGGATGGCTTATTTGGTATCTTTGTCTTTATCGGAAATGTACCAAGTACGAAGCTGTATGAAGGAAAGATTCCGTTGAATGATTATGGCTACATGATTACTGATGAAGCAATGTGTACCGAAATTGAAGGTGTCTTTGCAGCTGGCGATATGCGGCCCAAAGTATTACGTCAAGTTGTAACCGCTACTGGAGATGGTGCGACGGCGGCCTTCTCAGCACAGAAATATGTTGAAAGAATTAAAAGGGAGGTACCAACCACATGATTGAATTAACTGTTGATAATTTTAGTGCAGAAGTATTAGAACAAGACAGCCCTGTCTTAGTCGACTGGTGGGGCGAAACCTGTGAAAACTGTTTAGCTTTGATGCCCGATGTGGAAGAACTGTACGAACAATATGGAGAAAAAATTCGTTTTACTAAATTCAATACCTCCCAGAAAAAAGTTCGCCGCTTTTGTATTCAACATAAGGTACTAGGCTTGCCGGTCATTTCAATCTATCAAAACGGTGAAAAGGTAGACGAAGTTGCCAAAGATGATTGTACCAAAGAAGCAATTGAAGAAATGATCAAAAAAAATTTCTAATAGTATTTTTGATTGGATTTTTTAAACCGGATTGCTGTTTTTGAAAATACGTGGTTAAGCTCTGTATCAACAGGATGGTATGCATAACGATGGAAAGATTTTCAAATTGGCAATCCGGTTTATGAATTGAAACGATCTCAGTTTGTGAGAATGATAGGCGAGGAGAATGTCCATGAATTATTCGACTTTAAGAGGTGCGAGCTATGTCTTGGTTCATACACCAGACATGATTGAACATAATGGGACGACCCAAACAACAGAGAAAATCACGACCCCCGACAGCCCCTATCTAGCGAATCTGTATGATGATTTGCGCAGCTATGATGAAGTGGTCAACTATGCACCAAATCAGACTTATATTGGTAATTTGAGCTATCAAGAGTTGAAGAAATTACCACAGCCTTGGGTCAATCAGACATTTGAAGGGCAACGCGAAGGGAAATACGGCGAAATTATGCCGGAATTGGAATTTTATGGTTTGCTGCAGATTGCTGATGTATTTGAATTAGTACATTTAGAAGAAAGTTTTGCGGCAGTAGTTCGTGAAGCGTTAAGTATCCATCTTTTATTCAAGGAGGATATTGAAAAAATCAAAGAAGGAAAAACAGTTGAGTGGATCGAAAAAGATGTCGCTGAAAACCATGCGGAACCATTATATTATGAGCGTCAGTTAGTTGGATGTGTGAGCCCAGCTCACCAGATCGATGTGAATTTGAATGCCCATGTGATGTTGGAAAATTTAGTAGTGAAGGCTAGCGGAGTATTAGCTTTACGTCAATTGATCAGTAAGCATCGGCTCGATCCGAAAGAGATTGATTATGTGATTGAATGCAGTGAAGAGGCTTGTGGTGATATGAATCAGCGAGGAGGCGGCAACTTTGCCAAAGCGATTGCTGAATTATGTGGCTGCGAACACGCAACGGGTTCCGATATTCGCAGTTTCTGTGCGGGGCCGACTCACGCTTTGATCACAGCGGCTTCCCTAGTAGCGGCAGGAACTCATAAAAATGTTGTTCTTGTAGCTGGTGGAGCGACTGCAAAACTAGGAATGAATGGTAAATCCCACGTAGGTAAGGGCTTGCCGATTTTAGAAGATGTAATAGGTGGTTTTGCGGCCTTAATCAGTGAAAATGATGGTGTACACCCAATTTTGCGGCATGATTTAACAGGGAAACACGAAGTCGGTAGCGGATCGAGTCCGCAGGCTGTAACGACAGCGCTAATCGCTAGTATTTTAGAAAAAGCTCAATTATCGATCAAAGATGTGGATGTCTATTCAGTCGAAATGCAAAATCCGGATATTACAAAACCAGCAGGTGCCGGGGATGTACCGTTAGCCAACTTGAAAATGATTGGTGCAATCGGCGTGCTGCGTAAAGATATCGAGAAAAAAGATCTGATGGCCTTTGTTAATGAAAAATCATTAGTAGGCTGGGCGCCCACCCAAGGGCACATTCCAAGCGGCATTCCTTATTTAGGCTTTGCGGCAGAGGACTTAGTCAGCGGTGATAAGAATCGTGCGATGATCGTCGGAAAAGGCTCGCTTTTCTTAGGTCGGATGACCAACCTGTTTGATGGTGTATCGATCTTGATTGAACGCAACAGCGGCAAAGTATCGAAAGAAAATCAGCAAGGTTTAGAAGAATTAGTCAGAAAAGAAGTTGCGCAGGCCTTAAGAAGCTTTGTTGCCAATCTTTCAGTAGAATAGAGGTGGAGCCAATGTCTGATCAAGTAAAACAAACAGTCAAAAAAATTTTTGAAGAGTTAGCTACTAGTCTTGAAAAGGGCCGAATGGAACCTAGAATTAAAATCGGCTTGACCATTGACGGAAGCGAACTTAGCATGGAGGTCATGAAACAGGCGGCGTACACAATCAAGCAGAAAAATCTTTTTGATTTGGTATTGATCGGTAGCGATGTAGATTGGGCCGAGGATTTCGAGCATTATTCAACGACTAATTGTCAAAAAGAAGCCTCTGAGTTGATGGAGAAATTACTCGACAGCGGAGAATTGCAGGGGTGTGTGACATTACACTATAGCTTTCCAATCGGTGTCTCCACCGTTGGTAAAGTTGTTACACCGGCATTAGGTCGTGAACTTTATATCGCGACTACAACTGGAACGACCAGTGGGGTTCGAAATGAAGCGATGGTCTTGAATGCCGTCAATGGGATTATTGCGGCCAAAGCTTGCGGTATCAAAGAGCCAACCGTTGGTATTTTGAACGTCGAAGGAGCAAAAACAGTTGATCGTTCATTAACCACTCTTCAGAAAAACGGCTATGCTCTCATTTTTGGCGAAAGTCAACGGGAGGATGGCGGGAAAGTCCTACGGGGCAATGATTTATTGTTAGGCAGTGTTGATGTCGTGGTCTGTGACAGCTTGACCGGAAATATCCTAATGAAGCTTTTCTCTGCCGGTTCTAGTGGAGGAAATTACGAAACATTAGGAGCTGGTTACGGTCCAGGAATCGGCCGGAATTACGAGCGTAACATCTGTATTATTTCCCGTGCCAGCGGCGTTCCCGTAATCGTTAATGCATTGGAATACGCCTATAAATTAGCCAAAGGTAAGCTGGGGAAAATCAGCCGAATGGAATATCAAAAAGCTGATCAAGCCGGTTTGAAGAGAATTTGTGCGGAACTGACCGAAACGCCAGAAACAAAAACCGCAAAAGAGATCGAGCCACCAGCTAAGGAAATCGTGACAAGTGAGATCGCCGGTGTCGAAATCATGGAACTGGAGGATGCAGTGAAGGTTTTATGGGCAAATGATATTTATGCAGAAAGCGGAATGGGGTGCACAGGTCCGATAGTTTTAGTCAACGAGAAGCATTTAACAAATGCAATAAATCAATTGAAAGCAGCAAACTATTTATAAAAATTATACCGTTCTCTTTTGTACTTAGTTTTTTGTTTCTTATTCGATCTAAGTTATGAAAAAGGACACAGTTACATCAATCTTTAGTAAAAGGAGACAGTATATGAAGGAAGGAAAACACATTTTTTATGGCTGGTGGATTGTTGCTGGTTGTGTCGTAATTACGGCGACAATGGTCCCTTTAGTTATGTCTTTGTCGGGAAAATATGCGCTAGCTGTAATTGAAGAACTACAAATCAGTCGTAGCCAGTTTATGCTGGTAAACACCATTGTTCAGCTGATCGGTATCTTTTTATCCCCGATCGTATCGAAGCGAATTGCCTCTGGCCAGATGAAAGTATTGCAAGTGGTCGGCGTTATGGGTTTTTGTATTAGCTATTTTACTTACTCACTGGCTCAAGGAGCGGTCCATCTGTATATTTCCTCTATCTTTGTGGGGCTTTTTTATTGGGCATCTACGATAATTCCAATTACTTATATGATTACGATGTGGTTTAAGGAAAAACGTGGGCTAGCTATGAGTATTGCGATGGCAGGGATCGGTTTAGGTGGAACGATCTTTTCTCAAGTCATAACCATGTTTTTGAATAATTATGGTTGGCGAACAACGTATCAGTTAATGGCGGGAATCGCGTTAATATGTGCATTACCAATCGTATTATTTGTTTTTAAAAGTTCTCCTGAAGAAAAGGGACTGGTTGCTTTTGGCACTGACATTGCGCCTGTGGATCAATCAGAAGGCGCGATTGAGGAAAGTAAAAATTCTTCAATCACAGTCAAAGAATCCTACAGTAAACTTTTTTTCTTATTAGCAATGATGGGGATGTTCTTAAATGGTCTAATCAACACCGGTGCACTATCCAACTTCCCGGCAGCTATCCAAGAGATGCATGATCCAGCAACTTCTGCTAATATCATTTCCATCTACTCATTTGTCGGAATCTTCGGGAAGTTGATTTTAGGATGGGTAAATGATCGATTTGGTATTGTTGCCAGCAGTATTTTCGGTTGCGGCTCATTTCTGCTGGCGTTTATTTTGATGCTGTTCGGGGATCGTTTGGCGATTATGTATTTGATGGCTTTTGCATTTGGTCTTGGAACGCCAATCGGAACTGTTTCTCCACCACTGATTACTGCCGGCGTTTTTGGACAAAAGAATTATCCTGAGGCATATGGTTTAGTTAGTAGTGTGGGAACAATCGGTACAGCATTAGGTTCTGTTTTTGTAGCGAGCATTTTAGATGCCTCGGGCTCGTATCAGACAGCTTGGTTATTTATGATCGTCTTTACGGGATTAACCTTGTTTGGTTGGGTGGGTTCTTATGTCACTTCCCGGAAATATTTTAATGGTAATATGGAACTTTCCGAGACAATTGATTAGAAAATTAGTTTGCAATATGGAATCAAAAAAAGTTTTACCAAATAAAGGAGGAATTTAATTTGAATTTGAAGGAACAGCTTTTTGCGGAACTTCGTAAAAAAGAGGAGAGAATGATTGAGATTCGTCGCTATTTGCACGAACACCCTGAATTGTCTTTTCATGAGACAGAAACGGCAAAATACATTGTTGATTTTTATAAGAATAAAGACTTAGATGTGACGGTGGAAAGTCATATCAATGGAGAAAATGGAGTCATTGTAACGATTGATTCAGGAAAACCGGGAAAAACATTGGCCATTCGAGCTGATTTTGATGCTTTACCCATCGAGGAAGCAACTGATTTGCCGTTTGCTTCCAAAAATGAAGGTGTCATGCATTCTTGCGGTCACGATGCCCATACTGCTTATATGCTAGTTTTAGCGGAAACGTTAGCGGAGATGAAAGAGCAGCTTCATGGGAAAATCAAAGTTTTCCATCAGCCGGCTGAAGAAACACCTCCCGGAGGAGCTATCGGAATGATCAAGGCAGGCTGTCTAGAAGGGGTAGATAATGTTGCCGGAATTCATGTAATGAGCACCTTTCCTTTCGGCAAAGTATTTTATCGTGAAGGTGAAGTCCAAACAGCACGTTCTTTCTTCAAGCTGACGATCAAAGGCAAGGGCGGTCACGGTTCTTCTCCTCATGAAGCCAATGATGCAATTGTTGCGGGAAGTTATTTTGTGACCATGCTTCAAACGGTGATCAGCCGTCGAATCAATCCTTTTGATATGGGTGTGGTTACGATTGGTTCCTTTGATGCAAAAGGGCAGTTTAATATTATTAAGGATCAGGTAGTATTAGAAGGTGACATTCGTTCTATGAGTGCTAAGGCGCGGGAAGTCATTGACGGAGAAATAAAGAAAGTCTGCAAAGGTGTGGAAGCGGCCTTCAGTGTTACGTGTGAATTGGATTATACGACAGATTATCCGGTCTTGTACAATGATCCGGCATTCACTCGACAAGTAGCTGAAATTTTGAAAAATACAAAATTGGATCGTGTAGAATCGGTTGAGATAACCGCACCGATTCCACCCTCCGAAGATTTTTCTTATTTCGCAGAAAAGGTGCCAAGTACTTTCATTTATGTTGGAGCTGAAGTGGAAGACAAAGCCGTCTATCCACATCACCACCCTAAATTTGACATCAATGAAAAAACACTTTTGATCTGTGCCGAGGTTATGGGAAGTATCGTAGTCGATTATTTGAATCAAGCTTAGTTTATTGAGTTACTGGAGCCGCGGACAGATATTTGTCTGCGGTTTTTTTGTATATCTGTATAAAAATTGAGTAATTGGATCAATTTTGGAATTTTTCAATTTTTATTTTTTACTGGAATCAGCACTTCAAATATCTGATCTTCAGGATTTTGAGAAGTTGTTTCATCCTGCCATAGTAATTCCCAAATATCCCCATTTAATTCTAGGTCATTTTCCTTCAGATATTTTCTAAAACGATTGTTGAAAGTATTGATATGATGGATCTCATCTTTGATAAATCCTGAGACATAGTAACCAGCTGGGCGCTTGATCACACGTTGTTGGTTATAAATGGCTAATCTTTCTTCAGGTATTTTAACTAGAGAACGATAGGGGGCCGCATGGAAATTTGCTTCATAAAAAGCAGAACCGTCGACTAAAAAGCCGATAGGATAGCCGCTGAATAGATCAATACTTTCGACAGATGAATAGAAGCGTCCGTAAATTTGAACGGAATCAATGTCATCGTAATTTTCAATTATATCTGAAATTACAAAAGATTCAGCTTCACGATAGGAATACGTAATAGACTCTAAATTGAAATGCTTTAAAGTAGTATAGCGTTCAATATAACCATCCAAGGAACTACGAATGCCCTTCAATTTATTTATTTGCTCATCGACTTTTTGTCTTTGACGCATGAATCCTTCCAATACATAATCCACGTTACGGTTATGCAAGAATGTTTGAATTTCATATAAGGGAACATCGAGATTCTTTAGTATCAGAATCACGTCTAATTCAAAATATTGATCGATTCCGTAATAACGGTAGCCGTTTTCACCGATTTTGGCCGGTTTAAATAAATCGATTTGGTCATAATAGATCAAGGTGCGGCGGCTGATACCGGCATATTTTGCCATCTCACTAATTGTCAAAAATTTTTTCATTAAAATCACCATTTCCCGCTTGACTGTAACGTTACGTTACACTTTATCCTAACATAGGAAAAGGAGGGGAAAAAGATGAAATTATTCAAAATGTTTTTCAAGGACTATCAAAGAATGTTCGTATTGATCTTCATCTTAATGATCGTACAGGCAGTTGGAACGTTAATGATTCCCTACTATGTTGCTAAAATTATTGATGAAGGTATTTTAACTCAGGATCAAGGAGCCATTTGGCGAAATGGTGCTTTTATGCTAGGAGTTGCAGTTCTAACAGGTGTCATTTCAATTATTGCTAGTTATTATTCGGCCATTTTAGCCGGTCGATTTGGCTATTTTTTGCGAAAACGCTTAGTTGATAAAACGCAAAAATTATCTATAGCTGATATGGATGAATTTGGAACGCCGACGTTACTTGCTCGGACGACTAGTGATATTACTAATATCCAACAAATTTTGATGATGGTCTTTCAAATGATTCTTCCTGCGCCTTTAATTTGTTTAGCTTCAATTATTTTAACCGGTACGATTTCATGGCGTCTTATTTGGATTCCGCTAGTCACCATTCTGTTGTTTTCACTTGTAGCACTACTTGTGATCAAGAAGGCCATGCCATTAGCTGATGTAATGCAACAACGAATGGATAAAATGATGCAGCTTTTAAGAGAATTTTACAGTGGTGTTCGAGTTATTCGGGCATTCAATAAAACGAGCTTTGAAAAAAAAAGGACGGATAACACCTTCAGCAGTTACGCCGATGTGATGATTCGAGTGAATAAATTATTTGCTGTATTGAATCCGATGGTGAATTTAGTCATGGGACTAGGCCTGACCGTAGTATTGGTCTTTGGTGGCGCGCTAGTGCTTCAAGGAAATGTAGCAATCGGTAGTTTAACGGCTATTAGCGAATACACGATCTTAAGTCTTTGGTTTTTAACGATGGCTGCGATGGTTATTGTAATGATCCCGAAAGCCATGGCATCATTGGAACGAATTGGTGAAGTCTTAGCGAAAGAAGAAGAAATTGAAGATGGTGCCAAATTGTCTTTTGAGTTGAATGAAAATGAAAAGGAGCCAATTGTAGTATTTGATCATATTGATTTTGCTTATAGTGGTGCAGAGGAGGCAGTTTTATCCGATCTTCATTTTGAAATACCTAGAGGAGTAACAGCGATTGTTGGTGGTACAGGATCAGGAAAAAGTACGATTGCCAAAGCTCTTTTACGTCTGCGAGACACGACAGAAGGAGAGATTCGTTTCTTAGGCGAGCCGATTCAAAATGTTACTCAAGAAGTGTTACGAGAACAAATCAGTTATGTTCCTCAGAAAGCTTTTTTATTTAGTGGAACAATCAGAGATAATTTTCTCTTCGGCAATCCTCAAGCAACAGAAGAGGAAATAGAACAAGCAGCAAAGGTGGCGCAGGCTGAAACGTTTATTTCGAATTTACCTGATCAGTATGATGCTTTTGTTGCACAAAAGGGCAATAACTTTTCTGGGGGGCAAAAACAGCGTTTAAGCATTGCGCGGGCCTTGATCAAACCTGCTAAGCTGTATTTTTTTGACGATAGTTTTTCAGCTTTAGATTATCAAACAGATGCGAAATTACGAAAAGCATTGAAACATTATTTGACGGATGCGGCAATCGTGATCGTTGCTCAACGGCTTTCAACGATTAAAGATGCAGATCAAATCATTGTGTTGGAAGAAGGTAAGATCGTGGGGAAGGGGACTCACGAACAGTTACTCAGAACTTGCCGTGTTTACCAAGAGTTCGCTAAGTCACAAGGAATGGAGGGGGAAAAGCATGAGCATCAAGCAAGTTGATGAAAAAGAAGTAATGACAGAAAAACCAAAGGAATTCAAAAAGACCGGTATACGTTTGTTTAAACTGCTGCTGGAGCAAAAAAGACGTTTCTTCATTATTATTGCTTCAGCCGTGTGTTTTGCTACTTTGATGACGATCGCTCCTTTGATTCTAGGCTGGGGATTAGATGCAATAATTACTTTGATTCGGACAAACCAAGTAACTTCAGCACATCTTTTTGCGGCATTGCTGCGTCCAGTGATCTTTCTCCTCCTAGTTTGGGGCGGAGTCTCCCTATTTTCATTGTTGCAGGAGTATACGATGGCAAGTATCGCTGAAACGTTAACTTTGCGTCTAAGGAAAAGCTTGACCGAGAAGTTAAATCGTTTGCCGATGAAGTTCTTTGATGACTATCAAACAGGAGATATCTTAACAAGAACTACCTTGGATTTAGACAAAGTATCAGAAGTTTTGCAAGTCGGATTAATGCAGATGATTTCAGCTGTTTTATCGATTGTTATGGGATTAGGTTTGATGATTTATTTGAGCCCAATACTAACGTTAGGGATTGTGGGGATCCTATTACTCAGTCTCTTTTTAACCAATTACTTGGCTCATAAAAATCAGGAGTATTTTTCCGAAAATCAAGCAGCTTTAGGGGCTGTAGGAACCAAAGCTGAAGAAAACTATTCGGGCAATCTGGTGATCAAAGCTTACAATCGTCAAAAAGAGACTGCTGAAGAGCTAGACAAATTGAATGAAGCTCAATTTCAAGCTTTTAAAAAAGCCCAATTTGTCAGCTTTGCAATCAATCCCCTAATCCGCTTAATTAACCAGTTGGGCTTTGTGACCAGTGCGGTTGTCGGCGGGATCATGGTTATCAATGGGCAATTGTCAATCGGGTTGGTTCAGGCCTATTTACAATATGTCAACCAAGTCTCTGAACCGATTACGCAGGTTTCTTATGTAATCAATAGTTTACAAAGTGCGTTTGCTGCATTAGAACGGATCTTTGAAATTTTAGATCAAGCAGAAGAGGTAGAAGATCACTTGAATGTCTCAGTTCCTGAGAAACTTCGAGGGGAAGTTTCTTTTAAGCATGTTGCTTTTGGGTATACACCTGAGAATTTATTGATGGAAGATGTTAATTTTAAAGTAAAACCCAAACAGACGGTCGCGATTGTTGGTCCGACTGGCGCGGGTAAAACAACAATGATCAATTTATTGATGCGCTTTTACGAATTAAACGGTGGCCAAATTGAAGTGGACGGTAAGAATATCAGTCATTTCTCGCGGTCTGCAATTCGTCAAAAGTTCGGTATGGTATTGCAAGATACGTGGTTGTTCGAAGGAAGTGTAGCCGCTAATATCGCCTATGGTAGACCGGATGCGACCAGAAAGGAAATTATTCAAGCTGCAAAAGATGCCCAATGTCATCATTTTATTCGCACCTTGCCAAATGGTTATGACACGATCATTTCTTCAGATGACAGTCAAATTTCACAAGGCCAGCAACAATTGCTGACAATTGCCCGGGTGATCCTAGCAAATCCTCAATTGTTGATTCTAGACGAAGCTACTTCCAGTGTGGATACTCGAACTGAAGAAGTGATTCAAAAAGCAATGGATCGTCTCACTACCCAACGCACAAGCTTCGTCATCGCCCATCGTCTATCAACAATTAAAAACGCTGATCTAATTTTAGTGATGAAAGATGGTGCAATTATTGAACAAGGAAGTCATCGTAGTTTAATGGAAAAAGGCAATTTTTACGCAAAGCTTTATAACAGTCAATTTGCTAGTTAAGTTCGACAAACTTGTCGAGCTTTTTTTATAATGAAATCATATTGGCCGGAAAGGTTCGAGTGATTTTTAAAAATAAAGTTAATTGACAGCGGGCAACAACATTTATTTAAAATCTTAAATAGCAGAAAATAAATAGAAAAATATAATTAGAGAATATTCTAAAAATTCATTGACTTTTAATCTTGTGAACTGTATAGTATAAAAAAATGATTAAGATAGCATTAGAAAAAGGAGCCGATTTTTATGCGCAAGAGTAAATACAATAATTTTAATGGCATCGTCTTATTAATTATTGAGTCCAGGACTTAGAACGCGGAAGAAGTTACAACCGTTAGTTTGAGTCCTATTTGCGTTAGAAATGGGATTCTTGCAAGAGCATCCCATTCATGAATGGGATGCTCTTTTTTCGAAGGTAGGGAGATGGACATATGAGAAGTGATCAGATAAAAAAAGGAATCGATGCAGCACCGGCTAGAAGTTTGTTATATGCGACGGGTCAAGTAAAAAATATCCAAGATATGGACAAACCTTTTATTGCGATTTGTAATTCGTATATTGATATTGTACCGGGACATGTCCATTTACGTGAATTAGCAGATGTGGCGAAGGAAGCTATCCGTGAAGCAGGAGGAATTCCTTTTGAGTTCAACACCATCGGGGTCGATGATGGAATCGCAATGGGGCACATTGGGATGCGCTATTCTTTGCCCAGTCGGGAATTGATCGCCGATGCAGCAGAAACGGTCATCAATGCTCATTGGTTCGATGGGGTATTTTATATTCCTAACTGTGACAAGATTACACCAGGAATGATTATGGCCGCTGTTCGGACAAATGTTCCTTCAATCTTTTGTTCAGGCGGTCCGATGAAAGCCGGGATCGATCCACGGGGACATCAAACGACATTGTCCTCGATGTTTGAAGCAGTAGGGGCTTTTAAAGAAGGGAAAATGACTAACGAAGACTTTTTATTTATGGAACAAAATGCCTGTCCAACTTGTGGATCCTGTGCCGGTATGTTCACAGCGAATTCGATGAACTGTCTGCTAGAAATTTTAGGTTTGGCTCTACCGGGAAATGGTACAGTTTTAGCTGTTTCAGAGGAACGGCGGGAATTGGTAAGAGCATCGGCAAAACATTTGATGGAATTAGTGAAAAAACAAATCAAACCGCGAGATATCGTGACCAAAGAAGCGATTGACGATGCTTTTGCTTTAGACATGGCGATGGGGGGATCAACCAATACGGTCTTGCATACACTTGCGATTGCCAATGAAGCAGAGATTGACTACGATCAATCGGAGATTAATGAGATCGCCAAACGAGTTCCGTATCTTTCTAAAATTGCTCCTTCTTCGAGCTATTCAATGCATGATGTACACGAAGCTGGGGGAGTACCCGCAATCATTAATGAGCTAGTCTCGATTGATGGTGCGATCCATTCAGATCGAATCACTGTGACAGGAAAGACACTACGAGAAAATGTTGCGACAGCTACAATTATGAACGAAGAAGTAATCCATCCGAAAACGGCACCTTACAGTCCAGTTGGAGGATTGTCGATCCTCTATGGAAATATTGCACCTGAAGGTAGTGTTATCAAAGTCGGTGGAGTTGATCCTAGTATTAAAGTCTTTAAAGGAAATGCCATCTGTTTTGCTTCACACGATGAAGCAGTCGAAGCGATTGATAATCATACCGTAACTAAAGGTCATGTGGTGGTAATTCGTTATGAAGGACCTAAAGGCGGACCGGGAATGCCAGAAATGCTGGCACCAACTTCGAGTATCGTAGGACGAGGATTAGGTAAAGATGTTGCTTTGATAACCGATGGCCGGTTTTCAGGAGCCACTCGAGGAATCGCAGTTGGTCATATCTCACCGGAAGCGGCGGCTGGCGGACCGATTGCCTTAGTTGAGGATGGTGACGAGATTACGATTGATTTGACGAATCGTACATTAAACGTCAATGTGTCGGCCGATGAATTAATGAAGCGACGAGAAAACCTAATGAAATTTCAGCCGAAAGTAAAAAAAGGCTGGTTAGCTCGTTACTCAGCAATGGTGACCTCAGCACACACCGGTGGGGTCATGAAATTACCAGAAGAGTAGGTGAACGGGGGTGGAAGAAATGAAGCAAAAAGTGGAAGCAGAAAAGTTGCAAAATGGAGCAGAGCTATTAATCAAATGTTTAGAGAAACAAGGTGTCGAAATGATTTTCGGCTATCCCGGCGGTTCCGTTTTACCATTGTATGATGCACTTTATGATGGTGCGATCCCTAATATACTTACAAGACATGAGCAAGGCGCGGTCCACGCAGCGGAAGGTTATGCCAAAGCAACTGGTAAACCAGGAGTAGTTTTGGTTACAAGTGGACCAGGCGCAACAAATGTCGTGACTGGAATTGCTGATGCAATGATTGATTCCGTTCCGTTAGTTGTTATTACAGGTCAAGTAACCACACCAGGGATTGGTAAAGATGCCTTTCAAGAGGCGGATATGTTGGGAATCACGGTTCCTATTACTAAAAATAATTATCAGGTTCGTGATATCAAAGAGCTTCCTCGGATTATTAATGAAGCTTTTCATATAGCAACTACCGGACGAATGGGTCCAGTTTTAATTGATTTGCCAAAAGATATGACGGTTTCAACCGCTAATCCGAAAATCGATGATCCGGTTCATTTAGAAAGTTATCAGCCAACCGTTACTCCTTCCATTCTACAAGTTGAACGTCTGATGAACTTACTGCAAGAAGCGGAAAAACCACTAATTTTGGCAGGTGGTGGGATTGTCGCAGCGGGAGGAGAAAAAGAACTACGGAAATTTGTCGAAAAATATCAAATTCCAACTGTTTGTACGTTATTAGGTTTGGGGCTGTTGCCACATGACGACCCTAATTTTCTTGGTATGGGTGGAATGCACGGGACGTATGCAGCGAATATTGCAATGATGGAAACGGATTGTTTGATTAATATCGGCAGTCGGTTTGATGATCGCTTGGCGTGTTCACCAGCAGACTTTGCCCCCGATGCAAAAGTTGTTCATATCGATGTCGATCCAGTCGAAATTGGTAAAATAATCCCAGCTGATATTCCGATTGTTGGAGATGCCAAAGTTGCTTTGAATCAAATGCTTTCGATTGAAATTGAACCGCCTGAATGTGAAGAATGGCGCCTGCTTTGCAAAAAACGTCAGACGGCGCATCCTTTCCAATATCAAAAAACAGCGAATGTGATCAAGCCTCAGGCGGTCATTGAGCTAATTGGACAAATCACAGAAGGAAAAGCACGTGTTGTAACCGATGTTGGCCAGCACCAAATGTGGACAGCCCAGTTTTATCCATTTACTTTTCCTAAACAGCTGATTACGAGCGGTGGTCTCGGCACAATGGGCTTTGGAATTCCGGCGGGCGTGGGAGTTAAATTGGCGAAACCCAAAGAGCCGGTTGTTGTTTTCGTTGGCGATGGTGGCTTTCAAATGACCAATCAAGAGTTAGCCATCTTGAATCAATACAACTTGGATATCAAGTTTATCTTACTAAATAATCAATCATTGGGCATGGTACGCCAATGGCAGGAAACCTTTTTTAATGAACGTCGTTCGCAGTCTGTTTTTGAAGAGCAGCCGAATTTTATGAAAATGGCCGAAGCCTACGGGATTGCAGGTAAGAAAATTACCGATCCAGAAAGCCTTGAAGCGCAATTGCAAGAAGCTTTTGCTGAGCCCGGACCAATTTTAATCGAAGTGATGATCTGCAATCGTGAACATGTGCTGCCGATGATTCCGGCTGGAATGCCGAATGACCAAATGTTGGGAGTTGATTAGATGAGGCGAATGATTACAGCGATGGTTCGCGATCAAGCGGGGGTGCTGAGCCGTATTACGAGTGTCTTGAATCGGCGCCAAGTAAACATGGACAGTGTTTCAGTTGGTCGCACAGAAAAAGCCGGTGAGTCACGTATGACAATTATTATTCAAGCAGACTCCTTGGCTGAAGTGGAGCAGGTAACTAAGCAGTTAAATAAACAAATCGATGTCGTAAAAGTTTCTGACGTGACAGATGAGCCGCATTTGGAAAGAGAGTTGGCGTTAATCAAAGTCAACGCACCAGCAACGACCCGTTCGGAAATTCAAGCAATGATTGAACCTTTCCGGGCTGATGTGGTGGATGTTGGATTGAAAACAATTGTTGTGCAAGTTGCTGGCTCCACCGAAAAAGTCAATGCCTGTATAGATGTCTTACGACCGTATGGGATCAAGCAATTAGCTCGAACCGGGGTGACCGGATTTAGTAGAGGTTAAACGCGAAATTAGTAATTAATTTTGCTATTAATATAGTTTATAAATTGGAGGAGAAATTATGGTTAAAGTTTATTATGATGATGCAGTAACGAAGGATGCTTTAGAAGGAAAAACAATTGCTGTCGTGGGCTATGGTTCACAAGGACACGCCCATGCACAAAATCTACGTGACACGGGTCATCAAGTCGTGATCGGCGTTCGTGAAGGAAAATCCGCTGAAGCTGCCCGTGAAGATGGCTTTGAAGTATTGCCAGTAGCTGAGGCAACAAAAAAAGCGCAAGTAGTCATGATTTTGGCTCCAGATGAAATCCAAGGGGATCTATATGCAAATGAAATTGTTGAAAATTTAACTGATGGCGATGCGTTAGTCTTTGCTCATGGCTTCAATATTCATTTTGATGTGATCAACCCACCCAAAAATGTGGATGTCTTTTTAGTAGCTCCTAAAGGTCCCGGTCATTTAGTTCGTCGGACCTTTACAGAAGGGTTTGCAGTCCCCGCTTTATTTGCGGTTTATCAAGATGCAACAGGAACTGCTCAAGAGTTGGCATTGTCTTATGCGAAAGGGATCGGTGCTACACGAGTAGGTGTCTTGGAGACCACCTTTAAAGAAGAAACGGAAACGGATTTATTCGGTGAACAAGCTGTCCTTTGCGGTGGCTTGACTAGTATGATTGAAGCAGGTTTTGAAACATTAGTAGAAGCCGGTTACCAACCTGAATTAGCTTACTTTGAAGTTTGTCATGAAATGAAATTGATTGTTGATTTGATTTATGAAGGTGGTTTTGCCAAAATGCGTCATTCAATCTCTAATACGGCTGAATACGGAGATTATGTTTCTGGCCCGCGTGTGATTACTGATCAAGCAAAAGCTGGGATGAAAGATGTTTTAACGGATATCCAAAACGGAAAATTTGCTAAAGGGTTCATTGAAGACAATAAGAATGGTTTCCCTGAGTTCAAGAAGATGCGTGCTGAAAGTGCCGGTCATCAAATTGAAGAAGTCGGTGGCGAATTACGCAAAATGATGCCATTTGTAAATCGCAAAGACTAGTGGAGGTGTAGCGATGGAATTGATCAAAGATACTGAGGTACGCAGTGCCTATCAGCTATTGAAAAATGCTGTCAATCATACGCCATTGCAATATGATCGTTATTTGTCTGAAAAATATCAAGCAACTGTCTTATTAAAACGCGAGGACTTACAAAAAGTTCGTTCATTTAAATTGCGGGGAGCTTATTATGCGATTAAGAAATTGCCAGAGACAGAATTGAGAAAAGGTGTAGTTTGTGCGAGTGCCGGAAATCATGCACAGGGAGTTGCCTATACTTGTCATGAATTGAAAGCAAAGGCAGCAATCTTTATGCCAACTACTACACCGCAACAAAAAGTTTCTCAAGTAAAATTTTTCGGTGGTGAGTTTGCGGATATTCATTTAGTCGGTGATACCTTTGACGCTTCTGCTACGGCCGCGAGAAAATACTGTGAAGAAAACGGTATGACCTTTATTGATCCTTTTAACGACAAAAATATCATTGCAGGCCAAGGAACATTAGCTTTAGAAATGATGACCGATGCAGAAAGTGAAGGCTATAAACCAGATTTTGTAGTCACTGCAATTGGCGGTGGCGGGTTAATCAGTGGAGTTTCTTCCTATGTAAAAAATACTTCACCAACTACTAAAATAATTGGCGTCGAACCTAAGGGTGCGGCTTCGATGCAAGCGGCCTTTGAGGCAGGACAGCCAACCAAATTGTTTGAGATCGATAAGTTTGTTGACGGTGCGGCAGTTCAATGTGTGGGTGAGATCACCTACTCGCATAGCAAAGAGTATGTAGATGAATTGATGTCTGTCGATGAAGGTTTGATCTGTTCCACGATTCTAGATTTATATGGCAAACAAGCGATCGTGGTTGAACCAGCTGGAGCACTGAGCGTGGCCGCATTAGATTTAATGAAGGACCAAATTAAAGGGAAAACAGTAATTTGCGTCATCAGCGGCGGTAACAATGATATTAATCGAATGGCTGAGATTGAGGAACGTTCTTTGATCTATGAAGGTCTAAAACATTATTTTGTAGTAAATTTCCCGCAACGTCCAGGGGCACTGAAAGAGTTTGTTTCGGAAGTTTTGGGGGAAGGCGACGACATTACGCGTTTCGAGTACACTAAAAAAGGAAATCGCGGGACTGGACCAGTCGTCATTGGCATCTTGCTAAAGCAGCCAGAAACGTTACCAGCATTACTGCAAAGATTAAATGAATTTGATTCGACCTACATTGAGCTAAGTCAAAACAAAACATTATATAATCTGTTAGTTTAAAAATAGCCCCAAAGTTCAGCTAAATTGAACTTTGGGGCTATTTTGGATTCTTATAAGAATTAGAGCGTTAATTGATGATCTGAATTGAAATAATTTTTATAGGCAGTATAGCCGCCGATGATTGAACCGAGACTTGTCGCTGATAGTAACATAAAAGTGACCATGATTTGATACTTAATTGCGTAGACTGGATCTAATCCAGCGAATATCAAGCCGGACATCATCCCTGGTAAGCTGACTAAACCAACCGTTTTAGCAGAATCTATGGTTGGTTGCATCGCGGTCTTGATACTTTGCTGTAAGATCGGTTTGGAAGCCAGCTTAATCGAAGCGCCTAAAGCTAGCTTCTCAAGTGTTTGCTGGCGCAGATCATGAAATTGTGTATTGAGCGCTCGATAACATAAGCCTAAAGCAACCATAGAATTACTAGCAATCATTCCTGTAATCGGAACAATTTGTGAGGGAATAAATTTAATTGCTCCAGACAAAATCAAGACACCCAATGTTACATAAGTGCTGATAAAGATCGCCGCTAATGAATGAAGATAGCTCTTTTGCTGGGCAGGGTTTCTTTTATGGGCATTCCAAGCAGCGTTAAAGACAATAAAGAGACTCATCGCTAGTGTCAATAAAGTATTATTGACTTGAAAAATGTATTTCAGTAAGTAACCGACAATCACTAATTGAATGATTGCTCGGATCACGCTGTACCAAATATCTTTAGAGAGCTGTAATTTTTCCTTGTAGCTGATTGCGACCGCAATTAGAACTAATGCAAATGCGGCGACAAGAGATAGATTGTTTACGGCTAATTGATTCATTGAATGAGTCTTCCCCCTTGGATAAGTAGTAAATTTTCTGCAGACTTAAGTTCTGATTCATCATGGGTTACTTGTAAAATGGTACAACCCCTTTGTTGAATTTGTTTCAGTAAACGTTGAATAATGGCTTTTGTTCGTTCATCAAGTCCTGCGGTTACTTCATCTAATAGTAAAACTTGCGGCAGAAACAGAATATTCCGAACTAAAGCAACTCGTTGGCGTTCACCACCGGATAACTCAGTAATCTTTTTAGTCAGATAATCAGCGGGTAGATCAACTAATTGAAGTTGCTGGATCATGTATGCTTGATCTGGAACTTGCTCGCGAATCAAGTAAGGAAAAATTAAATTGTCTTTTACAGTTTCGCCAAAAAGCGTGGGCTGTTGAAAACAATAAGAAACTTGTTGGCGATAGGTCGTATAGTCGTAGGAATTTTGATCTTTACCGTCAAAAAAAATCGTACCACTGGTTGGTGTTAATAATGAAGCAATTAAGCGCAGCAAGGTGCTTTTTCCACTACCAGATGGCCCTGAAATTGTTAAAAAATCTCCTGACTCTACACTTAGCGTAATTTTATCTAAAATCAAGCGTTGCTCGGCTTGATAACTGACCGCCTTTAATTCTAATACCGTCATATCAACGATCCTCCTTTTTAAAGTCGTAAGGGACGACGATCAAAAGTTGCGGCAAGGTTTGGATGATTAACTGTTTGATTTTTAGTTCAGGGTAAGAAACAAAGTCACCAGCTTCACCAAAGCGTTCTAAAAAGTATGCTTGAATCTGTTTTTCCGGCCACTGTCTGGCTGGGAAATGCCAGTAGTGATCATTTTCTTTTACAAAGACAAAGCCGATATTTAATGCTTTATTTATTTCGATGGGTAAATTCTTTAATTCTTTCTGCAAATCTTTCATAAATACCTCCATAATTTTCTAGTTGAAAAATCCATCATAGTCCGAATGATCATTCGGAGTCATTTGTTTACGGTAAATTATTTAGTTCACATTATACGCTAATTTTAAGTCTAATTAAATTTCGAACGTTCTTTTATCGTGAAAAAATAGTCTTTTTTCATCTTTCATGAAAATAGGACAAATTATTTGGAGTTTGACCAATTCTGATGTATTATGACCTCAGACGGTTACTTACAAAAAGTAAAAGTGTAAATCTTTTTCATTTTGTTAAAAATGTTTTACACTATATCCGTAAGAATTTTTATACTTTTTAGGAGGTTTGTTTATTATGGCAAAAGAACATTATGATAGAAGTAAACCACACGTTAATATTGGTACCATTGGTCACGTCGATCACGGTAAAACAACATTAACGGCAGCAATTACTACGGTATTAGGTAAAAAAGGTCTAGCAAACCCTCAAGACTATGCTAGTATCGATGCTGCACCAGAAGAACGTGAACGCGGAATTACAATCAATACTGCCCACGTTGAATATGAAACTGAAAAACGTCATTATGCCCATATTGATGCCCCAGGACACGCGGACTATGTAAAGAACATGATTACTGGTGCTGCACAAATGGATGGTGCAATTTTAGTAGTATCTGCTACTGATGGCCCAATGCCACAAACACGTGAACATATCTTGTTATCACGTCAAGTAGGGGTTAAACACTTAATCGTCTTCTTGAACAAAGTTGATTTAGTTGATGATGAAGAATTGATCGATTTAGTTGAAATGGAAGTTCGGGAATTGCTTTCTGAATATGGTTTCCCAGGCGATGATATTCCAGTACTTAAAGGTTCTGCTTTGAAAGCTTTAGAAGGCGATCCTGAACAAGAACAAGTAATCCTTGACTTGATGGATACGGTTGATGAATACATCCCAACGCCTGAACGTGATACTGACAAACCATTCTTGTTACCAGTCGAAGATGTCTTCTCAATCACAGGACGTGGTACGGTTGCATCTGGTCGTATCGATCGTGGGGAAGTTAAAGTCGGTGATGAAGTTGAAATCATCGGGATCAAACCTGAAGTGCAAAAAGCTGTCGTAACTGGACTAGAAATGTTCCGTAAGACATTGGATTACGGTGAAGCTGGCGATAACGTTGGGGTTCTATTACGTGGGATTACTCGTGATGAAATCGAACGTGGACAAGTATTAGCTAAACCAGGTTCAATCACTCCACATACGAAATTCAGTGCAGAAGTTTATGTATTGACGAAAGAAGAAGGTGGCCGTCATACGCCATTCTTCAATAACTATCGTCCTCAATTCTACTTCCGTACAACTGACGTTACTGGGAATATTATGTTGCCAGAAGGCACCGAAATGGTAATGCCTGGTGATAATGTAACTATCGAAGTTGAGTTGATTCACCCAATCGCGGTTGAACAAGGGACAACGTTCTCTATTCGTGAAGGTGGACGGACTGTTGGTTCAGGTATCGTCACTGAAATTGAAAAATAATTGTCTGTTAAAAGGTCCGCAGCGTTAATTGCTGCGGACCTTTTTTGTCTTCTTGCAACTACTTCTTTGACTTGGTATGATGGATAAAAAAGGTGAGCTGATGGAAAAAGTTTTTGCAAGTCCGATGACCTATCGTCAAGGAGAAAATGTGTTGTGGAATCATTTGACTGATATTTTAGCTTTTGGTCAAAAAGGAGTCGTAGTAACCGATCGTTTTGTTTATCAAATGATTGGCGAACGATTAGTGAATGAATTAACAAAACTAGGCGGAGAAATTACTGTTTGGCTGATAGAAGAAGAGCGGAAGGAAAGAGACTTTGATTATGTAGTGGCACTTGGTGGTGGTCGCGGGATTGATTTAGGAAAAGCTTGGGCTTTTGAAACAAAAAGTCGTTGTATTGTTGTGCCAACCGCGGCGTCAACAGATGCGCCAACATCGCGAATATCTGTGGAGTATCAGAATGGTCATTTTGAAAAATATAGTTATTATTCGCAAAATCCTGATCTGGTCTTAGTTGATACCGGAATTTTAATTCAGAGTCCAGTCCAATTTTTGATTGCCGGAATTGCCGATGGCTTATCAACTTTTGTGGAGGCGCGAACCGTCCAAACAAATGCCGGGGTGAATACGTTAGGTGCTAGACCGACTTTGGCGGCGCAAGCGATTGCTGAAAAATGTCGTGATGTCTTAATTGAATTTGCAGAGATGGCAGTTGAGGCAAATCAACAACAGAAAATTACGTCGGCTTTTGAAGCAGTTGTTGAAGCTAATATTTTGTTGAGTGGGATTGGTTTTGAGTCAGGTGGTTTGAGTATTGCCCACGCGTTGCACAATGGGATGGTTAGCTTGTGGGGCAATAAGCTTAAAGCTAGTCACGGTCAGATTATCGCTTTGACGACCTTGCAACAGTTGCAGATAGAAGGGCGCGAAGCGGAATTTTTGCGGTATCGTGAATTGTTTGAAAAGCTAGGGTTGCCTTGTATCTACGAATCGTTAAATCTTTTTCCGACAATGGAAGAATTAGAAAAAGTAACTGAACTGGCATTTTCAGCGGCTGATGGGATTATTCGTAGTCAATCGCCAGCTACGCCAGTAGAGGTTTATCAAAGCTTATTAAGTTTCAGAAAAACCCGTGAAATCTAAAGAGATTTCACGGGTTTTGTGTTAGACATTTAGAACTTTATTTAAGAAATCTTGTGTTCGTGGGTTGTGGGGATTATTGAAGACTTGTTCTGGTGTACCATCTTCTAGAATTTTTCCACCATCGGTGAAGATCACACGATCGGCAACTTCTTTAGCGAAGCCCATTTCGTGAGTAACGATCACCATCGTCATGCCTTGCAACGCCAAGTCTTTCATAACTTTCAGTACATCGCCGACCATTTCGGGATCGAGCGCTGAAGTGGGTTCATCGAACAGCATGACATCCGGGTTCATTGCCAATGCTCGAGCGATAGCAACCCGCTGTTTTTGTCCACCTGACAGGCTGTCTGGATAGTCATTTTTCTTTTCAGCAAGTCCAACTTGATTCAATAATTCAACAGCTCGTTTTTCAGCAGATTCTTTTGATTCACCTTTCAGATCAAGGGGTGCTAAAGTGATATTTTCCATCACAGTCAGGTGCGGGAACAAGTTAAAGTGTTGGAACACCATGCCGATATGTTGACGAATCAAGTTAATATCGGTGTGCTTATCCGTCAAATCTTGACCATCAATAATAATCTCTCCCGAGGTCGGTTCTTCAAGTCGATTCATACAACGGAGGAAAGTACTTTTCCCTGAACCGGATGGCCCGATGATGCAGACAACTTCGCCTTCACTGATACTAATATTTAAATCGTTTAAGACAGTATTGTCACCGAATTTTTTTACTAAGTGATTTACGACGATTTTTTTATCAATTTTGTTTTCCATCTATTTCACCTTCTTATCTAAACGGTTTGCTAATTTGGTTAAGATCGTAATCAAGACTAAATACATAATCGCAATGATTAAGTACACGTAAGAACTTTGGGTTGTCCGAGCCACGATGATCTTCCCGGTTTGCAATAACTCAACCACGCCGATCGCAGAAATGATCGTTGTATCTTTCAAACTGATAACGAATTGGTTAATGAAAGAAGGAATCATGATCTTGATAGCTTGTGGTAGAATGATTTTTTGCATCGTTCGGTTATAGGAGAGTCCCAAACTGCGGGAAGCTTCCATTTGACCAACGGGCACGGCATTGATCCCACCACGAACGATCTCAGCAATGTAGGCACTCGCATTCAAAGTCAATGTTATGATTCCGGCGGCAAAATCGGGAACCTTAATCCCGGTAATCCCTGGTAATCCAAAGAAGATGAAGAAAGCTAGAACCATCATCGGAATCCCGCGAATAATATCGATGTAGATCCCAGCCAAGGTACGTAATCCGCGGACTGGTGAGACCCGGAAGAGGCCGAAAATAACCCCTAATACTAAGGCTAATGCGAATGAGACTAACGCTAACACGATCGTTTTCCATAATCCGTCTAATAATGATTTATAGTTGTTTTTCAATAAACCAGTAATAGTGGACTCGTCAACGGCATCTTTTTTATCTTCTTGACCGTCCCCAATATATTTATCGAGAATCTGATCGTATTCGCCTGTTCGTTTTAACTCTTTCAATCCTTCAGTAAACATTTCTCGTAGTTCAGGGTTTTGGCCTTTTTTGACAGCAAAACCATATTCGCCGCCAACTTCTCGTTTAATCGGTGTCTTTAAGTCTTGACCTTGTTTCACTGCGTAACCGATAACTGGATAATCATCCATCATTGCATCGATTGAACCAACTTTTAGTGCGTCGTACAATTGATCAGCAGCATCAAAGTTTTTGATGGTATAACCGTACTCATTTTTGTGGGCTTCTAAGAAATCAGCGCTTTCCGTTCCTACTTTGGCGCCCACTGTTTTATCTTTCAAATCTTTATAAGACTTGATATCCTGATCATCTTTGGCAACAGCTAACTGAATTCCGCTTTGGAAATAGGGATCTGAAAAATCATAATTAGCTTTGCGCTCGTCTGTAATCGTCATGCCGGCAATCATCCCGTCAGCCTGTCCCGATTCTAAGGCTTGCATCGCAGAAGAGAAACCAATAAATTTCGTTTCCAATTTAAAACCTTGCAATTCGGCTGCTCGATTTAATAAATCAACATCGATTCCTTTGTATTCACCATCACTGTCTTTGTACTCAAAAGGGGCAAAAGCGGAATCGCTAGCAATTACGTAGACGTCCTTTTTAGGTTCGATTTTTTTCATTTCTTCTGAAGGAGCCGCTGTGTTTGAACCAGTTGAAATGTATTTGTTGACAATTTTATCGTAAGAACCATCTTTCTTTAAATCTTGTAGTCCTTGATTGAATTTTTTCAGTAATTCTTTGTTTTCACCTTTTTTTACTGCAAAGCCGTATGAGCTACCAGCTTCAGGATCACCAACTAATTTGAAGGGTTGACCGTTGGTTACCGCATAGCCTAGGACGGGATAGTCATCAAAAATCGCTACAGAATTTCCGTTAGTCAAAGCATTATACAGTGCATCGGCTGCTTCGTATAGCTTAATTTCGTAGCCATATTTTTCTTTATTTTTTTCCAAGAAGGTTGCACTTTCTGTTCCGATTTTTGCAGAAACAGTTTTACCCTTGAGATCCTCGTAATCTTTGATGTCCTTGTTATCATTTTTGACTGCCATTTGAATCCCGCTGTCAAAGTAAGGCTCAGAAAAATCAAAGGTTTTCTTGCGTTCGTCAGTGATGCTCATACCAGCGATCATGCCATCCAATTGATCGGACTGCACCCCTTGAATCGAACTGTCGAAGCCTAATGGTCGCAAATCTACTTTAAAGTTTTGATCATTGGCGATCTGATTGAGCAGATCTACGTCGATCCCAATATATTCGCCATCTGAATCCTGAAACTCGAAAGGAGCAAAAGTTAAGTCCGTTCCGATTTTATATGTTTTCTCCGCGGCATTTGTCTTAGTAGCAAACCCTAGTGTGAAGAGACTTGCCATTAGAAAAACAACAAAGGGAATTAATTTGTTTTTTCTCATAATATTCCTCCTAATTACTTATCATTTGTTTATTATATGTTAGTTTAAGGATAAAACACAAGGGGCTTCATTGTCCAATATAAAAAAAGCTAGAAACTCTTAACAGATAATGTAAGAAAATGTGACATGCGCTTCTTTAGAATCTTTTAAAGCGAAGAACTAAAAATGGCGAAAATATGTTCGGTATGCTATAATTTTTAGGTAGAAAAGTTACGTTTATTTAATTGAAAAGGGGGATTTTTGTGTGATTGAAAGAGTAACAGATAATCTGTTTGACCTTCATTCAAAATATCAGCCTGCTGGCGACCAGCCTAAGGCCATTGCGCAATTAACCGAAGGGGTCGTCGATGGAAAAAAAGCTCAAATACTTTTAGGGGCAACGGGTACGGGGAAGACCTACACGATTTCTAATGTTATTAAGGAAGTGAACAAACCCACCTTGATCATCGCCCATAACAAAACGTTAGCGGGACAATTATACGGTGAGTTTAAAGAATTCTTTCCTAACAATGCGGTAGAGTATTTTGTCAGCTACTATGATTATTACCAACCGGAGGCTTATGTTCCTTCCAGTGATACGTATATCGAGAAAGACTCCAGTATCAATGACGAAATCGATAAACTTCGCCATTCGGCTACCAGCTCTCTCTTGGAAAGAAATGATGTGATTGTGGTTGCCTCTGTTTCGTGTATTTTTGGTTTAGGTTCGCCCAAAGAATATATGGAACAGGTGGTTTCTTTGCGAGTTGGGATGGAAATGGATCGCAATCAATTATTACGGAGTTTGATTGATATCCAGTTTGAACGAAATGATATTGATTTTCAACGTGGTCGTTTTCGTGTGCGGGGGGATGTTGTTGAGATCTTTCCAGCATCAAGAGATGAACGAGCGTTGCGAGTGGAATTCTTTGGTGATGAAATTGAGCGGATTCGGGAAGTCGATGCTTTGACGGGGGAAATTACGGGTGAAACTGAGCACGTAGCGATTTTCCCGGCGACGCACTTTTTAACCAACGAAGATCATATGGAAGTCGCTATCAGTAATATTCAAAAGGAACTTGCGGATCGTTTAGAAAGCTTGCGTAGCGAAAATAAATTGTTAGAGGCCCAACGTTTGGAACAACGGACCAATTATGACATCGAGATGCTGCGGGAAATGGGATACACCTCAGGGATCGAAAACTATTCGCGCCACATGGACGGCAGAAAAGAAGGGGAACCACCTTATACTTTGATGGATTTCTTTCCAGATGATTTCTTGCTAGTTATTGATGAGTCCCATGTAACGATGCCACAGGTCCGGGGAATGTACAATGGTGACCGGGCTCGCAAACAAATGTTAGTGGACTATGGATTTCGTTTGCCTTCAGCGTTAGATAACCGTCCTTTGCGTTTAGAAGAATTTGAAGAACGGGTCAATCAGATCGTCTACGTTTCAGCGACACCGGGACCTTACGAGCATGAGCAGACCGATACGGTGGTCGAACAGATCATTCGACCAACTGGTTTATTAGATCCGGTTGTTGAAGTGCGGCCAATTATGGGGCAAATCGATGATTTGGTCGGCGAAATCAATGAACGTTCAGAACGTAATGAACGGGTCTTTGTTACGACCTTGACGAAAAAGATGTCAGAAGATTTAACTGATTATTTCAAAGAGTTGGGGATCAAGGTCAAATACTTACACAGTGATATTAAAACATTGGAACGAACCGAAATCATTCGTGATTTGCGTTTAGGCAAGTTCGATGTTCTAGTTGGGATCAACTTGCTTCGTGAAGGGATCGATGTTCCGGAAGTTTCGTTAGTCGCGATTTTGGATGCTGATAAAGAAGGGTTCTTACGGAGTGAGCGTTCCTTGGTTCAAACAATTGGGCGGGCCGCGCGAAATTCTGAAGGGAAAGTTATCATGTATGCTGATAAGATCACCGACTCTATGCAACGAGCGATGGACGAGACTTCACGACGACGCAGTACGCAACAGCAATACAATGAAGATCACGGGATTGAGCCTAAGACGATTATTAAGGAAATTCGTGATTTGATCTCGATCAGTAAAGTGGCCGAGGAGACGGGAACTTATGATACAACGTCCTTTGAAGAGTTGTCGAAAGCCGAGCGTAAAGAGTTGATTGCGAAATTAGAAGACGAAATGCGGGAAGCGGCTAAGACGCTTGATTTTGAGACCGCCGCAACTTTGCGTGATACCATTTTAGAAATGAAAGCAGCAGAGTAGTTTAATAGGACACTTCCGGCTGGAAGTGTCCTATTAAAAGGTTGTATACTTATGAGGATGCATAAATAGCAACTCTACTTTGTAAAAGCTGCTATTTCATAAAGCTGATGCAACGTGCTTTTTGGCAAAATAATAGATAAAAAAGAACTCATGTTTCCTTTTGGAAAATATTATACGAAATAGGAGAAATTACATGGCGAATGATAAGATTGTGATTCATGGAGCGCGAGCTCATAATTTGAAAAATGTGGACGTCACGATTCCTCGTGACAAAATGGTCGTGGTTACTGGTTTGTCAGGTTCCGGGAAAAGTTCATTGGCTTTCGATACGCTTTATGCGGAAGGGCAACGTCGGTATGTGGAAAGCTTATCGGCTTATGCTCGGCAGTTTCTTGGACAAATGGATAAGCCGGATGTTGATAGTATCGATGGGCTGAGTCCGGCCATTTCGATTGATCAAAAGACGACGAGCAAGAATCCTCGTTCAACTGTAGGAACTGTTACAGAGATCAATGATTATTTGCGCTTGCTGTTTGCACGGGTTGGACATCCAATTTGTCCTAATGATCATATTGAGATTAGCTCGCAATCCGTAGAACAAATGGTCGACAAAGTACTGGAATTGCCGGAACGAACCAAGATTCAGATTTTGGCGCCAGTGGTAGCAAAGAAAAAGGGTCAGCATAAAAAAGTGTTTGAAATGATCCAGCGAGAAGGTTATGTCCGGATGCGGGTGGATGGTGAGTTATATGATGTGACTGAAGCACCGGAATTAAGTAAAAGTAAAAAGCATGATATCGAAATCATCGTTGACCGAATCGTTGTAAAAGAAGGGATTCGCTCGCGGCTGTTTGATTCGTTTGAAGCTGCGTTACGTTTAGCGGAGGGCTATGCGATCGTTGATGTGATTGGTGAAAAAGAAATGCTCTTTAGTGAGCATTATGCCTGTCCATATTGTGGCTTCACTGTAGGGGAGCTAGAACCGCGTCTCTTTTCATTTAACGCTCCTTTTGGTGCCTGTCCTGATTGTGATGGCTTGGGAATCAAATTGGAAGTTGATTTAGACTTGGTAATCCCGGATCAAAGCAAGACGTTACGGGAAGGCGCCTTGGTGCCTTGGAATCCGATTAGTTCGCAGTATTATCCGCAAATGTTGGAACAAGCGTGTCTGAGTTTTGGGATTGATATGGATACACCATTTGAAGAATTGCCTAAAGAACATCAGGAAATTGTTTTGAATGGTTCAAATGGTGAAAATTTCCATTTCCACTATGAAAATGACTTTGGTGGCGTGCGTGACGTAGAAGTTCCCTTTGAAGGAATCATCAACAATATCAATCGACGCTACGCAGAAACCAATAGCGATTTTACGCGCGATCAAATGCGCTTATATATGACTGAGCTGACTTGCCAAACTTGTCATGGGTATCGGTTGAATCCGCAAGCTTTATCGGTTCAAATCAATGGCGAAAATATTGGTGACGTCAGTGAAACATCGATTAATGGAACTTTAGAATTTTTTGAAGCAGTCGCTTTAAGTGAACAAGAAAAAATGATCGCTAAACCGATTTTAAAAGAAATCAAAGATCGATTGACGTTCTTGCGGAATGTGGGGTTAGACTATTTGACGCTTAGCCGTGCGGCCGGTACTTTATCTGGTGGGGAAGCGCAACGAATTCGTTTAGCCACTCAAATTGGGTCAAATTTATCTGGTGTGCTATATATTTTGGACGAACCATCAATCGGTCTGCATCAACGAGACAACGACCGTTTGATTGATTCATTGAAGAAAATGCGCGATTTAGGGAATACCTTGATTGTTGTCGAACACGATGAGGATACGATGCGAGCAGCGGATTATTTGATTGATGTGGGGCCTGGTGCGGGAGACCAAGGTGGTCAGATCGTTGCGGCTGGCACCCCAGAAGAAGTGGAGAAAAATCCAAATTCCTTAACCGGTCAATACCTATCTGGAAAACGTGAGATTGCGGTTCCTAAAGAACGGCGCAAAGGAAACGGCAAAAAGATCAAAGTAACAGGGGCGGCAGAAAATAATTTAAAAAATATTGATGTTGAATTTCCTTTAGGTAAATTTGTCGCAGTGACTGGTGTTTCCGGTTCTGGAAAATCAACCTTAGTTAACCAAATTTTGAAAAAAGCGTTGGCTCAGAAGTTGAATCGAAATTCCAACAAGCCAGGGAAATTCAAAAAAATCACCGGATATAATACGATCGAAAAATTAGTCGATATCGATCAAAGTCCGATTGGTCGTACACCGCGAAGCAATCCAGCGACTTATACAAGTGTCTTTGATGATATTCGTGATTTGTTTGCCCAAACAAATGAAGCAAAGATTCGTGGCTATAAAAAAGGGCGTTTCAGTTTCAACGTCAAAGGGGGACGTTGTGAAGCCTGTCGTGGCGATGGAATCATCAAAATCGAGATGCATTTCTTACCAGATGTTTATGTGCCTTGTGAGGTATGTCATGGGAAACGGTACAATTCAGAAACATTGGAAGTCCATTATAAAGGTAAGAACATTGCTGATATTTTAGAGATGACCGTCGAAGATGCCGTGGAATTCTTTAAACACATTCCTAAAATTCATCGCAAACTACAAACAATCGTTGATGTTGGGTTGGGCTATGTCACGATGGGGCAACCAGCGACAACCTTGTCTGGCGGTGAAGCCCAACGGATGAAACTTGCCAGCGAATTGCATAAAAATTCTAACGGTAAGAACTTTTATATTTTAGATGAGCCAACAACCGGGTTACACACGGATGATATCGCGCGCTTATTAAAAGTTTTAGAACGCTTTGTTGATGCAGGCAATACCGTTTTAGTCATCGAACATAATTTAGATGTTATTAAGTCAGCTGACTATGTGATCGACCTAGGACCAGAAGGTGGCGATGGTGGCGGAACGATTTTAGCCACTGGGACACCAGAAGAAATTGCAGAAGTCCCCGAGAGTTATACCGGACATTATTTGAAACGTGTTCTCAAAAAATAAATAACTGCGAAAGCTTGATGCAAGTAAAGGATTCTCCTTTGCTTGCATTTTTCTTTATGGTATGATTATCAAGGATTTAGAATGAGAAGGTGTAGAAAATTATGACTAAAAAACAAAAATTTGTACCGATTCTATTAGGAAGCGACATTAATGTTTATGGAATGGCCCGTTCCTTCCATGAAGCATATGGCATCGTTTCTGAGGCATACGCTGGTTTACAGTTGGCCCCAACAAAATATAGTAAAATTGTCAATGTTCACGTTGTACCAGGTTTTGATAAAGATCCTGTGTTCATGGAGCAAATGCGTAAATTAGCTGCAACTACCTACAATGATCCTGAAACTAAATATTTGGTTATTGCCTGTGGTGATGGCTATGCTGAATTGGTTTCCCAGCATAAAGAAGAGTTATCACAATGGTTTATTTGTCCTTATATTGAGTTTGAGCTATTGCAGCGTTTGATTAGTAAAGTGAGCTTCTATGAAATTTGCGAAAAATATGAATTGCCGTATCCTAATACTTTTATTATCCGGGAAGATCTGTTAGAGGCTGGTAAATTAAAACAAGATTTACCTTTTGAGTTTCCAGTTGCACTCAAACCTGCGAATAGCGTGGAATGGTTATCGATCGATTTTGAAGGTCGTAAAAAGGCCTTTATTTTAGATACACGAGATGAATTTGACACAATCATCGAACGAATCTATCAAGCGGGTTATACAAGTGAGATGATTGCTCAGGATTTCATTCCGGGTGATGACAGTAATATGCGGGTCTTAAATGCCTATGTCGATCAAAACCATCAAGTTCGAATGATGTGTCTAGGGCATCCGCTCTTAGAAGATCCTTCACCGGAGGCAGTCGGCAATTATGTCGCAATTTTACCAGAGTATAACGAAAAAATTTATCAAACCATCAAAAGCTTTTTAGAAAAAATCAATTATACTGGTTTTGCCAACTTTGATATGAAATATGATCCTCGCGATGGCGAATACAAATTATTTGAGATTAATTTACGTCAAGGTCGCAGCAGTTTCTTTGTCACTTTGAATGGCTTTAATCTAGCACAATATGTCACAGAAGATCGTGTTTTTGACAAGCCCTTCACTGAAACAGTTTATGGTAAAGCGGAGCCAGCAACGTCCATGTTATGGATGGGTGTGCCTAAGAGTGTTTTCGAAAAATTTGCACGGAACAATGATGACAAGCAAAAAGCCTTAGATTTGATTAAAAAGAATCAATGGGGGACCACGGTCTTTTACAAAAAAGATATGTCCTTGATGCGCTGGATCTTAATGAAATATATGTTTAGTAAATATAAAGGACGATTTGATCTATTCTTTAAAGAGAAAGAAGGATAAGGATGGAAAATTTCTTTAGTATTCTTGGCGGGATGGGGACGATGGCGACAGAAAGTTTTATTCGAATCTTGAATAAACGGACGCAGGCCCACAATGACCAAGAATATTTGAACTATGTGATGTTCAATCATGCCACAGTTCCTGACCGAACGGCCTATATCTTAGACCATGAAGCAGATAATCCCTTGCCTTTTCTATTAGACGATATTGAGAAGCAAAACTTATTGCAACCGGATTTTATCGTGTTGACCTGTAATACAGCACATTACTTTTTTGAGCAACTTCAGGCGGCAACGAAGATTCCGCTTTTGCATATGCCGCGAGAGGCGGTCAATGAAGTCACACGCCACCATCAAGTGGGGGAGAAAATCGCTGTTTTGGCAACGGAAGGTACGATGACTGCGAAGGTCTATCAAAAGGCATTGCAAGCAAAAGGTTTTGATGTCTTACTTCCTGATCAAGCATTGCAGGAGAAGGTAAATTATTTAATTTATCATGAAGTAAAAGAAAATGATTTTATTAATAGTGAGCTGTATTTAGAAATTCTTTCAGACGTCTTTGAAAAATATGGCTGTCAAAATGCGATTTTAGGGTGTACAGAGTTGTCTTTAGTGCATGAGTTGACCCCAGCAGTTCCTTATCCAGTGATTGATGCTCAATCCATTCTGGCTGATCGTACGATTGAATTAGCATTGAAAAACAGATCTTCCAAATAGGGAGATCTGTTTTTGTCTACTCTAGCCGCTATTTTTAACACACGTCAGGGCATGACATAAATGATTAAACGTTAGAAAAAGCTAAAGAATGATAAATAAGTAGCAAAGACACGCCAGGAGTGTTATAATTTTTGAGAAGGCAAAAGATTTTGCCTTTTTTTAGCGTGAAGTATCGATTTGACTAAGTGGTATAAATATTTTTGTCAAAAAAATATTTGTAGTTCTAGCTTTAATCAGAAGAGCGTTGTGTTACAGAAACCAACCAAGTAATTAATAATAAGGTATACGATTTAAAATAAGAATCATTGAAAATGATTTTCCTAATTATGAGAAAGGAGTGACACACATGACTGAGAGTTTACGTTTAGTTGTCATTACCGGAATGAGTGGTGCAGGAAAGACGGTTGCCATTCAAAGTTTTGAAGATATGGGGTATTTTTGTGTAGATAATATGCCGCCTGGGCTAATTCCTAAATTTTGGGAGTTGATTCGCGAATCAGGTAAAGTAACAAAGATTGCTTTGGTCGTCGATTTGCGTTCGCGGTCATTTTTTGAAGATATTCAAAAAATGCTGCTTGAAATTGAGAACACAGGTTTCATTGATACGAGTATTTTATTTTTAGATTGTTCAGACGAGGAATTGGTTTCTCGCTATAAAGAAACACGCCGAGCTCATCCCCTTGCAATGGATGGGATGATTACGGAAGGGATTCGTAAGGAACGAGCGATTTTAGATGATCTAAAAAATCGTGCCACTCTGATGATTGATACGACAGATTTGACCCCGCGTCAATTAAGAGAAAAAATCAATCAATCCTTTAAACAAAAAGATGATGTTGGTTTTCATGTAGAAGTGGTATCTTTTGGTTTTAAATATGGCTTGCCAATTGATGCGGATATCGTGATGGATGTGCGATTCTTGCCTAATCCTCATTATATTCCAGAATTACGCCCACAAACGGGTTTAGATAAACCGGTCTATGATTATGTCATGTCGTTTCCCGAAACAGAAAGCTTTTATACCAACTTTGTCCGTTTGTTGATGGATATTTTACCGGGCTATATAAAAGAAGGGAAAAGTTCCCTCACTGTAGCTATTGGCTGTACGGGTGGACAGCATCGCTCCGTCGCATTGACTGAACGAGTTGGCAAAGCGCTTAAAGCCTCTGACTACAAAGTAAATATTACCCACCGTGACAAGGACAAACGCAAAGAGACGGTGAATCGCTCATGAAAATGAAAACTTATCGGATCCGCAAACCTAAAATCGTTGTGATTGGCGGGGGAACGGGTCTGCCAGTTATCTTAAAAAGTTTGCGTAATCAAAGTGCTGATATTACGGCAGTTGTGACTGTCGCAGATGATGGTGGTAGTAGTGGTGAACTACGGGATTCCATTGATATGGCACCACCAGGCGATTTAAGAAATGTGTTGGCGGCTTTATCCGATATGCCAAAGTTGTATGAAGATCTCTTTCAATATCGCTTTCATAAAGACGATAAATTTTTGGCTAATCATACAATTGGCAACATTTTAATCGCGGCTTTGTCAGAAATGCGCAACAGTACCTATGAAGCAATTCAACTGTTGTCCAAGATGTTACACGTGGAAGGCCACATTTATCCATCTTCGGAAACACCGCTTGTTTTACATGCTGATTTTACGGATGGAACTAGTGCCGTTGGCGAATCTAAAATTGCTTTGGATCGTAAAACGATTGAAAAAGTTTATGTTACCGAAAAAAATGGCGATACCGCCGTCCATGCTGCCCGCAAAGTAGTCAGCGCGATTCAGGAAGCCGATATGGTGGTCTTGGGACCGGGTTCGTTGTTTACGAGTATTTTGCCGAATCTCGTAATTGAAGAGTTAGGCGAAGCGGTTCGGACGACACCTGCTGAAGTGGTTTATATTTGTAACATTATGACGCAAAAGGGTGAAACTGAACACTTTAGTGATGCAGACCATATTCGTGTGCTACATAAACATTTAGCTAGTAAATTTATCGATACGGTCTTGGTTAATACTGAAAAAATCCCTGAAGGCTATATGGATCCTGAAGTTTATGATGAATATTTAGTTCAAGTCACCCATGATTTTAACGGTTTACGGGAAGAAGGCTGTCGTGTCGTGTCCACCGATTTCTTGAAACTAAGAGACGGCGGGGTCTTCCACGATGGCGATAAAGTGGTGGATGAATTGTTCCGAATTGTATTTGGAGCTAAAATTTAAAAAAAAATCCTATGTCGTTTTAACATAGAGTCAGGAGAATGGATTTTTCATTTTGAAAAATTCATTCTTTCGTATGAAGAGGAGGGCTCGTCATGTCTTTTGCAGCAGAAGTAAAAAAAGAATTAACGGGTCTGACAGTCCAAAAGAATCTTGCGCAAGCTGAGCTCGCTGCTTTGATCCGAATGAACGGTTCGCTTAGTTTGAGTAATCATCAATTTGTTTTAAATGTCCAGACAGAAAATGCGGCGATTGCTCGCCGGATTTTTACGTTACTAAAAGAACATTATGGTGTGCGCAGTGAATTATTGGTGCGTCGGAAAATGAAATTAAAAAAGAATAATGTCTACATCGTTAGGCTGAAACAAGAAACCCAGAAAATTTTGCTTGATTTAGATATTATGGATGGGTTGATGTTCCAAGCTCATATTTCTAATGAAATTAAAAAATCAGATGAGCAGACACGGGCTTATTTACGAGGAGCCTTTTTAGCATCGGGTTCAGTTAATAATCCGGAAACTAGTCGCTATCATTTGGAGATTTCATCGATTTATGAAGAACACAATCAAGATATTTGCGATTTATTGAATCAATTCGAGCTTAATGCGCGAACGTTGGAACGGCGCAATGGGTTTATCACCTATTTAAAAGGAGCCGAGAAAATTGCTGATTTTTTAACGTTGATTGGTGCAACGAATTCGATGTTAAAATTTGAAGATGTACGGATCGTCCGTGATATGCGTAATTCTGTCAATCGTTTAGTGAATTGTGAGACCGCCAATATGAATAAAACGATCGATGCGGCTTCAAAACAAATTGAAAATATTCATTTTATTGAGGCGACCGTCGGACTGCAGTCTCTACCGGAAAAATTACAAGAAATTGCCGAGTTAAGAATTCAAAATCCGGAAATCAGCTTGAAAGAACTCGGGGAGATGATTCCATCCGGTGCGATTTCTAAATCAGGGATTAACCATCGCATTCGGAAAATTAATGATTTTGCTGAGAATTTACGAAAAAAGACCGTTTGATTTCAAACGGTCTTTCGTTTACTCTGCAATATAGTTTTTTAATGTCACTTCATCAATCGATTCATCAAAAATATGGTCACCTAAAATAAGGGTAGGTACAAATTGGATGTTGGCTTGTTCGGCTTCGTTGCGAATTTCTCGACGTAAACTTTCGTTGTCTTGTTGGCTGAAGTGTAACGTCTTTTCAGCGTATTGAGCAACAGCTTCTAATTCTAGATCTTTCCAAGTTTCCTGAGTTGCAAAAGCCTGCTGAATTTGAATTAAGGCCTTTTTAGGATCGTCACTGATATATTCGTGCATAACATTTCCTCGCTGTAAGCTGACCTTGTCTTTATCCAACAATTTAATGATTCGTTGAAGTTGTCCTTGAGCGACTGCTTGATTCAAAGTATCATTTGTTTCTTCAAACCATTGCTTGCAATAAGGACAGCGTAAATTGATAAATTCAACGATCCGCTTGGAAGCAGTATTAGATCCGATTTTAATGCCATTGAAGTCGTTGACTAGAGCTGGGTTGATCACCGTAATATCCATGAGAAAACACGTCCTTTCATTTATTAGTGTACAAGAGTTTCAAAAGAAAACAAACTTTTTTCTTTCAGAGAGTATAAGAAGTCCGATGCTTTGTTTAAAATTATTACAGATTAGTTTATAATAAAAGCGTTATACTAAAGAAGATAGACATGCGCAGCCGTTTTTTTAGTTTTAAGTAGCATAAAAACCGAAATCCGCTCGGAAGATCGACGGAGGTAGGTTGGGGTTCGGCTGTTAAGCAAATGTGACGATAAATAAGGAGGAGAAATATGCGTAAGACGAAAACAATGGACGGAAATACAGCTGCGGCTTATATTTCGTACGCCTTTACTGAATTAGCAGCGATCTTTCCGATCACTCCTAGTTCTACAATGGCTGAGCTAGTTGATCAATGGGCTTCGCAAGGCAAGAAAAATATCTTTGGTCAGCCGGTCTCCATCACGGAAATGCAATCGGAAGCCGGAGCTGCCGGCGTTGTTCATGGGGCTTTGAAAACGGGCGCTTTAACGACTACTTATACAGCATCTCAGGGATTATTATTGATGATTCCTAATATGTATAAGATTGCTGGGGAATTATTGCCAGGCGTCTTTCATGTGGCAAGTCGGGCAATTACCACAAATGCACTGAATATTTTTGGTGATCATGGCGATGTGATGGCCGCTCGTCAAACCGGTTTTGCGATGCTTCAGGAAAGCAGTGTTCAAGAAGTGATGGATTTATCAGCGGTGGCGCATTTAGCTGCTATTGAGGGTAGTCTGCCTTTCATGAACTTTTTTGATGGCTTTCGAACAAGTCACGAGATTCAAAAAGTCGAAGTATTGGATTATGAAGAGTTAGCTCCTTTAATCAACCAGGAAAAATTAAAAGCTTTCCGTAAACGCAGTATGAATCCGAATCATCCAACGATTAGCGGAACAAATCAAAATCCTGATATTCATTTTCAACAACGAGAAACCATCAACCAGTATTACGATGAATTGCCAGCAATCGTTCAAAAGTATATGGGAGAAATTAATCAATTACGCGGAACAAACTACGATCTAGTCAATTATTACGGTGCAGAGGACGCCGAAGAAGTGATTGTAGCGATGGGTTCAGTCGCTCAGACGATTGAACAAACCGTCGATTATTTGAATGCGAATGGTCGTAAGGTCGGCTTTTTGAATATTCATTTGTATCGTCCGTTCCCAACAGAAAACTTTTTAGAAAAACTACCAAGTACTGTCAAAGGGATTGCTGTTTTAGATCGTTCGAAAGAACCTGGTGCCGATGGAGAACCGTTATTGTTAGACGTTCAAGGTGTGATGTATGAAGCAGCTGTTCGTCCGAAAATTATTGGTGGTCGTTTTGGGTTAGGTTCAAAAGACGTTACCCCAGATCAAATCGTGGCGGTCTATGATGAACTGTTAAAAGATAAAAAAGCAGCCAAAAAACGGTTTACTATCGGGATCGTCGATGACGTGACGAATTTGTCCTTAGAGAAAAAAGCAACCCTTGATTTGACCAATCCTAAGACTTTCCAAGCAAAATTTTGGGGCTTTGGTTCAGACGGGACAGTCGGGGCTAATAAATCAGCAATCAAAATTATCGGTGACCATACCGATAAATATGCTCAAGGCTATTTTTATTATGATTCAAAAAAATCGGGTGGCTTAACTGTGTCTCATTTACGTTTTGGGGATACTCCGATTCGCTCGACGTATTTAGTTGAAAGTGCCGATTTTATTGCTTGTCATACACCAGCCTATATTCATACCTATGACTTGTTGAAAGGTTTGAAGCCAGGCGGGATTTTCCTAATGAATACCATGTGGAATGACGAGCAGCTGGATAAATTATTACCGGCCAAAATGAAACGCTTCATTGCTGAAAACAAGATTAAATTTTATACGATCAATGCGGCAAAATTAGCGATGGAAGTTGGATTAGGTCAACGGATTAATACAGTGATGGAAACAGCTTTCTTTAGTTTGACGGGGATTATTCCGTTTGATGAAGTCTTGGATATTTTAAAAGAAGAGGCAGATAAAAGTTATCGTCGTAAATCTGTCGAAATTGTTGAGAAAAATATTGCTGCAATTGACCAAACGGTGGAATTATTGCATCACGTAAACGTTCCAGCAACTTGGCAAACAGTTGAGATTCCTGAAAAAATTCGGAAGACGCCGGTTTCCCAATATGTGGAACAAATTCTTGAGCCAATCAACTCAATGCAAGGCAATGATTTGACGGTGAACGACTTAGTTGCCAATGGGATGACTGATGGAACGATGCCAACTGGCACGGCAAAATTTGAAAAACGGGGTGTCGCATTAGAAGTTCCTCACTGGATCAGTGACCGCTGTACGATGTGTAACGAATGTTCCTTTGTCTGTCCTCATGCAGCGATTCGTCCATTTTTAGCAGATGATGAGGAATTGGAAGAAGCACCCGAAGGTTATATCGTTCGGGAAATGCGCGGAGCAGACGGCTTGAAATACCGCATCCAAGTTTCAGTAGAGGATTGTACGGGTTGTGGCTTGTGTGTTGAGGCTTGTCCAGCAAAAGGGAAAGCTTTAGTGATGAAGCCTTACGAAGAAGAAAAGGAACAAGCCATCAATTGGGCCTTTTCAATGACCTTAAAACAAAAAGCCAACCCAGTCAAAACCAATTCAGTGATCGGTTCGCAGTTTAATAAACCATTGCTTGAATTTTCTGGCGCTTGCTCGGGCTGTGGCGAAACCCCTTATGTCAAATTGATGACGCAAATGTTTGGTGATCGAATGATGATCGCCAATGCGACTGGCTGTTCGTCAATTTGGGGTGCAGCGGCACCAGTAAGTCCTTATACAACAAATGAACAAGGACAAGGTCCGGCTTGGTCGAATTCACTTTTTGAAGATAACGCTGAGTTTGGTTACGGGATGTTCCTAGCGAATCAAACGCGTCGTAAAGAGTTGGCAGATAAAATGAATGATGTGTTGAATCAAGTATCTGACGAATTGCGTGAGTTGATGGAAGACTGGATGGACCATATGTTCGAATCCGAAGGGACGCAGCAACGGGCGACAAAATTAACTGCAGCGCTTGAGGCAGAAGGGTTAACAGATCCTAAACTCGCTGACATTTATGAAAATCGGGACTTGTTTGTGAAGACAAGTCAATGGATGTTTGGTGGCGATGGCTGGGCTTATGATATCGGTTATGGCGGTATCGACCATATTTTAGCCAGCGGAGCAGATGTTAATATTTTAGTTATGGATAATGAAGTGTATTCTAATACTGGTGGTCAAACCTCGAAGGCTACTCCGGCTGCAGCTATTGCAAAATTCTCGGCTGGCGGAAAGTATCAATCGAAGAAAGATTTAGGCATGATGGCGATGACTTATGGTAATGTTTACGTCGCGCAGATTGCTTCAGGAGCCAATCAAATGCAAACTATAAAAGCATTAGAAGAAGCAGAAAAATTCCCTGGACCTTCTTTGATTATTGCCTATACCCCATGTATCAACCATGGTTTACGAGGCGGTATGAGTCAAACACTGCGTGAAGCAAAAGAAGCGGTTGAATCCGGCTATTGGTCACTGTATCGTTTCAATCCAGCTCAAAGGGAAAAAGGGAAAAATCCAATGACTCTGGATTACAAGAAACCAAACTTTGCTGAGATGATTGGTTTCATGAAACAACAAACCCGTTTTTCTGCTTTGGAAAGAATTCAACCAGATGATGCACAACGCTTATACCAAAAAACGGTCAATGATGCTGAAACGCGTTTTTACAACTACGCACGATTAGCTGGTCAGGAAGAAAAAATTCGAGCAAAATTAACCGGTGCTGATCCAGCTGAAGTGAAAACTGCTAAGCCAAAGCGTGAACGGCAAGCAGCCCGTCGCGCAGCGCGAGCTGAAAAACGCAATAAGTAATAACGGAATTTGCGTTCCATCAACCTATGAGCAATTTATTTAGCAGGTTGCGGAATAAAATGAAATAAAAAAGAAGAGTCTTGGCTTGCTGAGGCTCTTCTTAAATTTTATGTCAGACCTGTACCATTGTGGTATAATTGTAGAGAATTTTGGATAGAAAGAGAGGTAATCTATGCCTAATCGTCTAATTGAATTATTCAAACCGGAATATTGGCTTAGCTTTTTTTCTGAGAATCTTTCAACCTGGGATATTATTGTCAACTTGTTAGATATATTCGTTGTCTGGTTTTTGATTTATCGATTGTTTGAATTGGTTCGTGGAACAAAAGCGGTTCAACTACTTAAAGGTGTGGCCGTTTTCATTGGGATTCGAATTCTTGCTGAATTGATTGGCTTGCACACGCTATCGTGGTTAATGAACCAAATCATTACTTATGGTGTGATCGCAGCAATCATTATTTTCCAACCAGAGGTTCGCCGTGGCTTGGAACATTTAGGTCGCAGTTCATTCTTTAAAGCAACCAAAAAAGAAGAACGTGAAGACGAACGAATGATCTTAGCGTTTGACAAAGCGATTCAGTACATGTCAAAACGGAAAATCGGTGCTCTAGTAACGATCCAGCGTTTCACTGGTTTAGAAGAATACATTGAAACAGGAATTGATTTGGATGCGGACATCACCGGAGAGCTGTTGATCAATATTTTTATTCCGAATACACCGTTACATGATGGTGCCGTAATTGTTAAAAACGGGAAGATCGCAGTTGCTTCTGCCTATCTACCATTGTCAGACAGTATGTTGATTCCGAAAGAATTCGGTACTCGCCATCGAGCGGCAGTAGGAATCAGTGAAGTAAGCGATGCGCTGACCTTTATTGTTTCAGAAGAAACAGGTGGTGTAAGTATCACGCTGAATAATGATTTTCTACATGATCTGTCACAAGAAGAGTACTTAGCTGTGATGCGTCGAGAGTTATTGCCAGATGAGAAAAAAGCTGGGAAAAAGAGTCTCTTGCAAACTTTTTTTGAAGGTTTGACTAAAGGAGGCCAAAAATGAGGATTAAATTTAAGAAAAGTAATTTGCCCTACATGCTGATTTCTTTGCTATTTAGTTTAATTCTATTTTTCAACGTAAATAGTCAAAATTTCAGCCGATTGGTTTCTTCTGATACGAGTTACGAAGAAGTAATTCAAAATGTACCAATCAATGTTGTCTATGACTCTGATGAATATTTTGTTCATGGTTTTTCATCAAATGTCTCGGTTAAACTGAGTGGAGCCAATCGAATTCAGCTGAATCGGGAAATTGATCCGGACACACGAAATTTTAGCGTTGTAGCTGATTTGACAAATTTATCCAGTGGAACGCATGAAGTGCGCTTAAAAACCAAAAATCTAGCTAGCTCACTTTTTGCAACAATCGAACCGGATAAAGTTTCAATAACTATGGAAAAAAAAGTTAAAAAAGAATTTGAGGTTTCACCGATTTTAAGTAGTGCAACCAGCAGTAATGGGTTGAAGATTGGAGAAATGTCTGCTAAGCCAGGAAAAGTTGAGATCACAACTGGAGAAGATACGATGAAGGAAATCGATCGTGTCGTTGCATCCGTGGATATCAGCAAACTAAAAGCGGACCAAGAAAGTATTTTAGCACCTGTCCAGGCTCTGAATGCCAATGGTGAAGCATTACCGATTCAATCGGATCCACAAAATGTGACGGTTAATTTTGAAATTCAAACCCCAAGCAAGGAAGTTGCACTTTATCCGATTCAAGAAGGTGAATTGCCTGAGGCGGTGGAGAGTGTCAAAATTGACTTGAACCGTTCTAAAGCAACAATTACTGGCGGACAGTCAGTGCTTGATCAAATAGATAGCATCGGTATCCCAGTGGATGTGAGCCAAATCCAGGGAACGGTAAAAAAACTGATCGATGTGCCTGTCTCGGGAGAATATCAAGTTAATCCTAAAACGGTGAGTGCGCAAGTAACACCGATATTTAAGAAATCACAAGAGTCACAAACAAGTAGTACAAACAACGCTAGCTCGTCAACGACTGAGGACACTGGAAATTCCAGTGAAACTACAAAAGCCTCTGAAACAGAAACAAGTCAAACAACAGAGACTGTTGAAGAGTCCTCAGTCCAATCAACGAACTAGCTGAAGAGATGAAGAAGGGAATTATAATTTAATGGGTAAATATTTTGGAACAGATGGCGTACGCGGAATCGCAAACAAGGAGCTAACACCGGAACTAGCATTTAAATTGGGCCGTTGTGGCGGCTATGTCTTGAGTCAGCATCACGAAAGTGCTGAGCGTCCAAGAGTTTTAGTGGGACGTGATACTCGAATTTCGGGTGAATTATTGGAAACAGCGTTGATCTCAGGTCTATTATCTGTAGGAATCGAAGTGTTTCAATTAGGTGTTATCTCAACTCCTGGAGTGGCCTATTTAACGAGATTACAAAAAGCTTCAGCGGGTGTGATGATTTCCGCTTCTCACAATCCAGCGGAAGACAACGGAATCAAGTTTTTCGGTGGCGATGGGTTTAAATTGGTAGACGAACAAGAAGCTGAAATCGAAGCGTTACTGGATGCAGAAGAAGATACGCTCCCTCGTCCATCAGCGGAAGGTTTAGGAACATTGGATGAATTCCATGAAGGATTATTGAAATACTCACAATTCCTTGTTCAAACGATTTCCGGTGATCTATCGGGCTTAACAGTCTGTGTCGATGCGGCAAATGGAGCAACTTCAACGAGTGTCAATCGTTTATTTGCTGATTTAGAGACCGATTTTTATACTATGGGAACATCACCGAACGGCTTAAATATCAATGCTGGGGTAGGATCAACTCATCCAGAAGCATTGGCAGAAATGGTCGTTGAAAAGGGTGCTGATGTGGGTCTAGCCTTTGATGGGGATGGCGATCGTGTCATCGCTGTGGATGAGTTAGGAAATATCATTGATGGCGATCGGATTATGTTTATTTGTGCTAAGTATTTAGCAGAACGTAAACGATTGAAAAAAGACACAGTAGTTACTACTGTTATGAGTAATTTGGGATTCCATAAAGCAATTGAAGAAATTGGCTTGAAGGATGTCATTACGCAAGTCGGTGACCGTTATGTCGTTGAGGAAATGCGCAAAAATGATTACAATCTTGGCGGTGAGCAATCAGGGCATGTATTGTTCTTAGACTACAATACGACTGGTGACGGTATGCTGACGGGAGTTCAATTGTTGAACATTATGAAGCAAACAGGTAAAAAACTTTCTGAACTGGCGGGAGAAGTAACGATTTACCCGCAAAAATTAGTTAATATTCGTGTTAGTGATAAATATGGTGCGATGGACGTTCCGGCAATCAAGCAAGCAATTGAAGAAGCCGAAGCTGAAATGAATGGCGATGGTCGGATTCTAGTTCGTCCTTCAGGGACTGAACCTTTACTACGTGTGATGGCAGAAGCCGCAACAGATGAAAAAGTAAATTACTACGTTGATAAGATCGCTTCGGTTGTACGTGCCGAAATCGGTTTAGATTAATTTAAAAAAGCTCGGTCTGAAAAGACCGAGCCTTTTTAGCGGAAAGATCTAAAAAAGGGTTGAGCATGCTCAACCCTTTTATTTATTCTACAGTAACTGATTTTGCTAAGTTACGTGGCTTATCAACATCATAACCCCGTAACAAGGTAGCGTAGTAGGCGATCAATTGTCCAGGAATAACTGAAACTAACGGACGTAAGAATTGATGAACGACTGGTAAGATAATTTGGTCGCCCTCTTTACTTAGTTCTTCTGAGGCAATCACTAGTGTATGCGCTCCGCGGCTTTCTACTTCACGAAGGTTACCGCGCGTATGAGGAGCGGTAACTGCTTCAGTGATGATTCCGATGACTGGAGTTCCTTCTTCAACTAAAGCGATTGTTCCGTGTTTTAATTCACCCGCGGCAAAGCCTTCAGCTTGGATATACGAGATTTCTTTTAATTTTAAAGCGACTTCCATTGAAACGTAGTAGTCTTCAGAACGTCCGATATAAAAGGCGTTGCGCGTTGTTGCTAAATAATCGGCTGCAATTTCTTCAATCATTGCTTTTTCTGCAATCATAACATCCATTGCGTTAGCAGCAATTCCTAATTCTTTTGTTAAATCGAATTCTTTGGCTGCTGCAATATTCTTAGCTTCGCCAACAGCTTTAGCCAAAACAGTTAAAGCGGCAATTTGAGCCGTATAGGCTTTGGTTGAGGCAACCGCGATTTCAGGACCGGCATGTAGCAACATTGTATAGCTGGCTTCCCGAGATAAGGTCGAACCAGCTACGTTGGTCACTGTAAGAGCAGGGTGACCTAATTCGTTCGTCTTGACTAATACTTGACGACTGTCGGCAGTTTCACCACTTTGCGTTAAATAAATGAAGAAAGGTTTTTCTGAAAGTAAAGGCATGTTGTAGCCGAATTCGCTAGACAAATGAATCTCAACCGGAATTCCGGCTAGTCCTTCAATGATTTGTTTGCTGGCCCAACCAGCGTTATTGCTAGTACCGCAAGCCACGATGTAAATCCGATCACTGTTCAATAAACTTTGTAACAACTCATCTTCAATCACAACGGTTCCTGTTTCATCGGTGTATTCACTGATGATCCGACGCATTGTAGCGGGTTGTTCATCAATTTCTTTTAACATATAGTAAGGGTAAGTACCTTTTTCCATATCTGAAAGGTCGATTTTTGCTTCGTAAGGGGCACGTTGAATTTCATTGCCGGCTGGATCTTCGATTTCAATGTGGTCTTTAGTCACGATGACCATTTCTCCGTCATTGATCTCAACGAATTGATTCGTTTGCTGTAACATGGCTAAGGCATCACTACAGATGACGTTAAAGCCGTCGCCTAAACCGATTAGTAATGGACTTTTGTTTTTTCCAACGTAGATGGTTTCCCGATCATTTTTATCGATTAAGCCAAAAGCGTAAGAGCCGCGGATTTCTTTTAATGCTTTTTTGAAGGCAGCTTTTGTTGAAAGTCCTTGATTTGCAAAATATTCGATTAAATGAACAGCGATCTCTGTATCGGTCTCTCCGTAAAAAGTATCATCAGCTAAATATTGTTGTTTTAGTTCATCATAGTTTTCGATAACGCCGTTGTGAACTAAGACAAAGCGTTGACTTTGTGACGTATGGGGATGCGCATTTTCTTCGCTTGGTTCGCCGTGAGTGGCCCAACGCGTATGACCAATCCCGATCGTTCCTTGAACTTCTTCACCAATCTTAGCGGCTAAGTCTTTAATCCGGCCTTGCGATTTAACTAAATACTCTTGCTTTTCATCGGCTACAAAGATACCAGCGGAGTCATACCCGCGATATTCTAATTTTTCTAAGCCGCTTACTAAAACTTCTGTTGCTTTTGGATTTCCTACGATTCCTACAATTCCACACATAATGTCTTTCCTACTTTCCTATTAATGTCATTACATGTTTCCGAGCTGTCTGACTACTTTTTTGTTCTTTTATCAAGTTTTTGTAATAGTCTGTAGAGCACAGCCGCCCTGAAGTCACCCGCCGAATTACTCGATCAACTTCTTCCTCGTCACCTTTGAAAAAGGTCTGGCGCTATCTTATTGGTACATTTAAGATTTTTTTGTTTTATTATCGGAAACAATGATTAATATAATATAAAGATTGCTTCGAGTCAAATATATTTTTATTTTTACAAAATTGGTATATATGTAATTTGTGAAAGGAGAAAGCTGAGTTCAATCAATCTCTGCAATTCATTTAAGAATAAGGTAAAATGGTGAGGTACGTTTCTATAGTGTTTAAAAACGTTAGATTTTTATTATGTGAGAAAGCGTTGCTGAGTTAATAGTTAAATTCTGGTGACGGGCTTCACAAAAATAATTGAGGGGGAAATAAAATGAATCAACCAGAAAATCTTACCATTGGAGAGTTGCGGAAATTTTTGACGCAGCTTACTGATAATCCGGAAATCACGGACGATACAAAAATCTTTTTGGATACTGGCTGGGACAGCATTCAAGAAATCAATCCTGATGCATTGAGTATCGAGGAGGCCCAAGCCTTTGAGATAGAAGATCCTTTGACGCATGAACTTTTCGGTGGCTATTCGCTATTAGAAAAAGCCGAAAAGATGCAGGGAGCAGGACCAATTGAAAAAGTTTTGATTATTCGTAATTTATACTAAAAAGAAGTAGGAGGAAGCGAATGAATAAAAGACGTTGGGTTGCGGTGGGAATCGCGGTAGTATTGCTACTATTTTCTGTTCTTTCATCGATGATCAGCCGCAATAATGAGAATGAAAACAAGCAAGAGCTGAGTCAAGTCAATGAATTATTATATGGCAGTGATGACCCGCAAGAAAAAATTGAAACAAATGGTTCGAGTGATAAAAAGATTGTAAAATTGAGTGTCGAAGGGACAATTGTCGATGACGGCACAAGCGGGTTATTTTCAACGGGCGGCTATAATCATGCATCATTCATGAAACAACTAGCTAAGATCAAAAAAGATAGCCAAGTCAAAGGGATTTTATTGGAAATTAATTCTCCAGGTGGTTCAGTCTATGAGACGGCGGAAATTACTCGTGCTCTAAAAGATTTACAAAAAGAGCAGAAAATTCCGATATACGCTTCGCTGGAGAACCAAGCTGCAAGCGGTGGCTACTATATTGCTGCGAATTCCGACAAAATTTTTGCTGCCGAAGACACGATGACCGGTTCGATCGGAGTGATCATGTCGAGCATGAATTATTCTGGTTTAATGGAGAAATTGGGAATAACAGATACAACGATTAAGAGTGGAGCTTTAAAGGATATCGGTTCTAGCTCGCGACCACAAACAAAAGCAGATAAAGAAGTTTTACAAGCCTTTGTTGATAGTATGTATGGTCGGTTTGTCAAAACGGTAGCGCAAGGTCGTAAGATGGATGAAACCAAAGTTCGTCAATTAGCAGATGGCCGAATCTATGATGGTGTTCAAGCAGTTGAAAATGGATTGGTGGACGAGTTGGGTTATCCCGATCAAGCGTTGACGGCGTTGAAAAAAGAGGCCGGATTAAAGGATGCTACGGTTGTTTCTTACACAGCTGGTGCAACTAATTTTATCAATACTTGGTTTGGTAATAGTTTAGCCGAATTGCAAGGAATCAAACCTTCGCAAGAAGAGTTGGTTCGGAATATCGTGGAGAGCGTCGGAACCCCGCAAGCCCCTAAAGCGATGTATCTTTATGGAGGTGAGTAGCGATGGTGACAGAGACGAAACCAGCAGTCGGTCCCGTTTCAAAATTACTTGAAAAGCCACAGCAACAGCCTGAATTCCATTATTATCCTGAATATTTTTATACTGGTTTTTGGATTCGCTGCTTTGCGTATTTAGTAGATTTATTGTGTATTGCAGCGATTACAGGGATTTTACTGGGATTACCAGCTAATTTATTCAACCTCGCCAAAAGCCGCGAGCTAACAAGTGTTTATGGTCTTTCGGCACTAGGAATCTATTTGGCCTATTTCATCCTGTTGACCAAGCTAAATCAAGGACAAACAATTGGCAAGATGATTTTTGGGATTCGCGTAATTTGTTTTAAAGAAGAAGAACTGAGTTGGCAAACGGTTTTGATTCGTGAAGGAGCGTGTCGCTTTATTTTACGGGGAGCCTTTTTTATGTTCGGTTACTTGGTCACTATTTTCACCCCTAATAAGCAACATATCGGTGATTATTTTTCTGATACGAGTGTGGTAACCTTAAATTTATTGGCGGCTAGAGAGGGCGATGCAGAAGCATGAAACCAATTGAATTTCCTAATAACGCTAACTATTATTTAGCATTAGCAGAAGAAGCTTTTTCTGAAGGGAATCAGCAACAAGCATTAGAAAATTACAAACAGGCCTATCAGTTAGAGCCCTCGGCTAAGTTGAACCGCTTAATCGCAAGTCTAGCAATCGAGCAGGGCGATTTTTCTGGGGCTGCAACTTATGCGGAGGAGGCGGCTGACAGTTACCTCGAAACATTGGAGACCATGGAGTTATATTTACAAATTCAGCTCTATGGACAACGCTTTTTTCCGGCTCGGGAATTTCTGTGGCGAGCACAAAAAGTTAAGCTGCTTACGGAAGAGCAAAAAAATCGTTGGGAAATGCGGATTGCAGATCAAGAAGCGTTTTATCAAAAACAACAGCAAGCACAAATTAATCAGCTTGAGACTGAGTTAGCTATGCTGCCGCTATTAGAACCGATGGAACAGCTGGTGCTAGTTCGAAAAATCAGAGAGTTGCCCGCAAATCAGTTGAGAGCACGGGCAGAAAAGTTGATGGTTGATCCCAACGTGGCCCCCTTGGTTCGTAGCTATTTATTTGAAAGCCTGGCACGGTTAGGTTTTAATGAAAAAGTTCGCTATTTAACCATTCAGGCAGAGATTATTGAGTTATCACCAGCTAGTGCTGGTTTCGATGATCGCCTGTTGCTAGCGATTGAAGAAGCTTTAACGCTACGACTGCGGGATCAAGATCCCATTTTATTGAGCAATTTATTGGAACAAGTAAAAGTCGAGTTGGCATTTTTATATCCACTTCAAAGTTCATTTATGGACCCAGAAGCCTGGACAGCTAGTTATCTAGCGGAATATCTAGACATACCAGAGCCACTAAATGACAAAATTGAAACGATTCGCGAGAAAATTAAACAACTGATGTTCGCTTATCATTAAAAAATGCCGAGAGTAAAAGCTTTATATTTACATTTCACAATCAGTAGTGTAATATTTAATGGTATGCAAAATGCAAGTATATTAGTATTCGGAGGGAATAAATTTGACTGCAAATTTTGAAAAAACAGGCACCAATGATGGTGTGTTAACATTCTCAATTGAACAAGTTGAGATTCAAAAAGGATTAACAAATGCATTCAACAAAGTGAAAAAAAATCTAAACGTACCTGGCTTCCGTAAAGGTAAAGTATCACGCCAAGTATTTAATCGTATGTATGGAGAAGAAGCGTTATACGAAGATGCTTTGAATGATGTTTTGCCAGCTGCTTATGAAGCTGCGGTTAAAGAAGCTGGAATCGATCCTGTTTCTCAACCAAAAATTGATGTAGACAGCATGGAAAAAGGCGAAGCTTGGGTAATCAAAGCAGAAGTTACTGTAAAACCTGAAGTAAAATTAGGTGACTACAAAGAACTAGAAGTTCCTAAGCAAGACGTTGAAGTAACCGATGCAGACGTTGATGCTCGTGTGAAATCAGAACAAGAATCACAAGCAGAATTAGTAATCAAAGAAGATGAAGCTGCTGAAAATGGTGACACAACGGTTATTGACTTTGAAGGTTTCGTCGGTGACGAAGCATTTGAAGGCGGCAAAGGTGAAAACTATTCACTTGAATTAGGTTCTGGCTCATTCATTCCTGGTTTTGAAGAACAATTAGTTGGTCATAAAGCTGGTGAAAACTTAGACGTAACTGTAACTTTCCCTGAGGATTACCAAGCAGAAGACTTAGCTGGTAAAGAAGCAGTCTTCAAAGTAACTATCCATGAAGTAAAAGCAAAAGAATTACCAGAATTAGATGATGATTTTGCCAAAGACGTTGACGAAGAAGTAAATTCTTTAGACGAATTAAAAGCAAAATATCGTGACGAATTGACAAAACAAAAAGAAGAAGGCGCGAAAGAAGCGAAAGACGAAGCTGCCATCAAGCAAGCTGTTGAAAACGCTGAAATCGTAGAACTTCCACACGTAATGGTGCATGATGAAGTTCATCGTTCAATGGATGAATTTTTAAATAATATGCAACGTCAAGGAATCTCACCAGAAATGTATTATCAATTAACAGGTTCAACTGAAGAAGATCTTCATACTCAATTTGAAGGCGAAGCTGAAAATCGCGTGAAGACGAACTTAGTCATGGAAGCCATCGTTGAAGCTGAAAAAATTGAAGCTTCTGAAGAAGATATTGCTAAAGAAATCAAAGAATTGGCTGAAATGTACCAAATGCCTGAAGAACAAATTCGTCGTGTCCTAACAGAAGACATGTTAGAACATGATATTAAAATGAAAAAAGCTGTTGAACTTGTAACTGGAACAGCTGTTGAAAAATAAGTAACTGACTTTTTATTAGCAGATTGCTAATAGTGACTTTTTAAGTATGCGGCACGGAATATTGTGCCGCATACTTTTTTGTTTGGCCTGTTATGAGTTAAAAACGGGAAACAATCAACTCTTTATTTTCTGTTTTTTTATAGAACTTTTAGATGAATACCTTCAAAATAAGTGTCAGGTTTGATAAAATTAAATTATTAATAAATAAAACGAATGCTTGGATGAGTCATTTATAAGTTATTCTTTTGAGGAGAAGTCAATGAAGAAAAAAATTTGGGGATTATGTTTTTTAACTGTTTTAAGTTTAAGTTTTTCAGCAGTCGTTTCTGCAGAGGAGAATTCCACGGAAACTAGTGAAGAGACAGCGCAGACAGTTGCTGCGACTGTCTCCACCGAAACCAATCTTTCAACGGAAGAGCCAGCTCAAAGTGTACTAAGTAGTCAAACAACTGAAGCAACAAGAGAAAGTATGGAAGATAATCAAACAACGAGTTCTGAATCAGCAGAGCCGGCTGTTCCTGAAACACAGATTGAAACACCTGAAGGGACGATGAATTTACCTAAAGGGCGCTCGGATCTTTACCCAACGATCCAATTATATTCAGCAGTGCCAGCGAGTTCGGTCACAAACACTAATACGCCAAGTAAGAATTTTATAGATATTTCGTCTCATAATGGCAATATATCTGTGGCGAATTTCCAAAAAATCAAAAGTTATGGTGTCACAGGAGTCGTGGTGAAATTGACTGAAGCCACAAGTTATACCAATCCTTACGCTCAAGTACAAATTAATAATGCCAAAGCGGCGGGCTTGAAAGTCTCCGCGTATCATTACAGCTGGTTCATTAACGATGCTCAAGCGGTTGCTGAAGCTAATTATTTTGCCGCAGCTGCCAAAAGATTTGGTTTGAGTACTAGTGCAGTAATGGTTAACGATATTGAAGAACCACAAATTGCTGGCAAAGGAAATCATACAAATAATTCTAAAGCCTTTGAGAACCGCTTAAAAGCGTTGGGCTATGAAAATGTCCGTCATTATATTGGTTTAAACTGGCTGGACTCTAAAAATCCACTCATTAATGCTAGTACGATTGGCAATAAAAATATTTGGGTAGCGGCCCATCCATATTATCCAAAAGAGAATTTGTACTTGCAATATGGTGCTTGGCAGTGGTCAGCGCAGCTAACTTTCCCGGGGATTAACGGTAATTTTGATATTAATGCAGATTATACTGGAACATTCAGCAGTCAATCTACACCAACGCCGCCGGCTAATACTGTTCAAATGTATCGTTTATATAATCGGAATAGTGGGGAGCACTTTTATACCCAAAATGCTGTTGAAAAAAATAATTTAATAGCAAAAGGGTGGAATTATGAAGGTGTCGCTTGGAACGGACCAACTTCGGGAAGCCCGGTGTACCGTTTGTACAATCGCAACGCGGGGGATCATCATTACACGTTACATGCTTATGAAAAGGATAACTTAATCAAAAAAGGCTGGCGCTATGAAGGGATCTCCTGGTACTCGGGCGGATCAAATGTTTTGCAACGTCTGTATAATCCAAATGCCAAAGCCGGATCCCATCACTATACGTTGAATGTGAATGAAAAAAATAATTTAGTATCAAAAGGCTGGAAATATGAAGGTGTCGCTTGGTATGCTAAATAGTCAAAAGCTCTCGTTTTTCGAGGGCTTTTTTCTTTAGAATTCCTTTTAAAATGCTTGCGGTTTCTTTGTCTTTTAGTTGCTTTATGGTATTATAGATAAAGACTGCAATCGTGGAAACACTTGTAGAGAATGAAACAAGAGGTGACAGCCATGTATGAAAGCACAGGCGCAGGTGAAACAGTCCGCTGTTCATTTTGCGGAAAGACTCAAGAAGAAGTAAAAAAAGTTGTTGCAGGTCCAGGAGTATACATTTGTAATGAATGTATTGACCTTTGTAAAGAAATTATCGACGAAGAGTTTCATGAAGAAGCGATTCGTGAATTTATTGATGTGCCAAAACCCAAAGAATTGCTGGATGTCTTAAATCAATATGTCATCGGCCAAGATCGGGCGAAGCGAGCTTTATCCGTTGCTGTTTACAACCACTACAAACGTGTCAATACCGAAAACGAGGATCTGGATGAAGTCGAGTTGCAAAAAAGTAATATTTGTTTAATTGGACCAACGGGTTCAGGCAAGACCTTTTTAGCGCAAACCTTGGCTCGAACCTTAAATGTGCCTTTTGCGATCGCAGATGCCACTAGTTTAACTGAAGCAGGTTATGTCGGTGAAGACGTTGAAAATATTTTATTAAAATTATTGCAGGCGGCTGACTACAATGTAGAACGGGCAGAAAAAGGGATCATCTATATCGATGAAATCGACAAGATCACCCGCAAGAGTGAAAATGTTTCGATTACCCGCGATGTTTCAGGTGAAGGGGTCCAACAGGCCTTACTGAAAATTTTAGAGGGAACCGTGGCAAGCGTACCACCCCAAGGTGGACGGAAACATCCTCATCAAGAATTTATTCAAATCGACACGACCAATATTTTGTTTATCGTTGGCGGTGCCTTTGATGGCATCGAAACGATCGTGAAGAACCGTTTAGGTGAAAAGACGATCGGCTTTGGCACGAATAACAAAAAGATCGATGATGATGCAAGTATCATGCAACAAATCATTCCCGAAGATTTATTGAAATTTGGTTTAATTCCTGAATTTATTGGACGTTTGCCGGTTACGACTGCGTTAGAGAAATTGACAACGGAAGATTTGGTCCGGATTTTGACGGAACCTAAAAATGCGTTGGTTAAACAATATCAAAAATTACTTTCCTATGACGATACAGAATTGTCTTTTGACAGTGATGCGCTTAATGCGATTGCAGACAAAGCAATTGCTCGTAATACGGGAGCACGAGGCTTGCGTTCGATTATTGAAGATGTCATGATGGATGTTATGTTTGATATTCCTTCCGATGAGACGATTGAAAAAGTTATCGTTACGAAAGATTCTGTCGAAGGAATCGGAAAACCAATTATCAAATATCACAACGATAAGAAAAAAGCAGGTTAACAAGGTGTAGGTTGTGGCAGAAGTGGTCAGTTTCAAGAAATGAGAGGGAGTCTTCGAAAATTGTTACTCAGATTTTTGTGGAATTTCGACTTGTTTCTGAAGAGGCTACTTGTGCCGTGCCGTTTATTTGGAAAAAGGGGCTGTGATAAGGCTTTTGTCACAGGCCCTTTTTGAAAGGCGTGAAAGAATGAAAGTGCATAATGCAGAGATCGTGATCAGTGCGGTCTCACCAAAACAATATCCGGAAACCGATTTGCCAGAGATTGCTCTAGCAGGTCGTTCGAATGTCGGAAAGTCCTCATTTATCAATACGTTGATTGATCGCAAAAATTTAGCGCGTACGTCAGGAAAACCCGGGAAGACTCAGACTCTGAACTTTTATTTAATTGAGGATGCCTTACATTTTGTTGATGTTCCTGGTTATGGTTATGCCAAGGTTTCTAAAACCGAACGGGCAAAGTGGGGCGAAATGATCGAGACTTACATTACAAGCCGCAAACAATTGCGGGCTGTGGTCTCCTTAGTGGATGTTCGTCACGATCCTAGTAAAGAGGATATTCAAATGTATGAATTTTTGAAATACTATAATATCCCGGTGATTGTGGTTGCTACAAAGGCAGACAAGATTCCTCGTGGAAAATGGAATAAGCACACAAGTGCGATCAAGAAAAAATTGGATTTTGATCCAAATGATACCTTCATTCTTTTCTCATCTGAAACAAAGCAGGGGAAAGAGGAAGCGTGGCAAGCAATTGAAGCCGCAATCGAAAAGGATCAGGCAAATTAAGCCTGATCCTTTTTTTTATCTATTTTTTCAGTTTTAGGTTTTAAGAATTTTTCAATTTCCTCATTCTTTTGAACTTTCTTTTCAGGATCAACTACAAATGACTCAAACAATTTGTCCAAATCATCCGTTTTTTCAAATTTTAGGCCCATGAGAACACCTCCATCTTTATTTTTAACATAAATTATTATAGGATGCAATTTCTTAAAAGTTACCAATCAATTTCATAGGGTTTTTATAATATTTAAGCTATAATTATAATAGAAGGATGAGAAAGGGGAAAGCGATGGAAAAAGAGCAGCGATTATATAGCGTTAGCCAGCTTTATGGTTTAAACCCGGTCGATATTCAATCAAAGATCAATGATTGGCTCGTGATGAGCCGTCTGTTGCTGGAACCGGATAAGATGTCAATCAATGGAAAAGAGCAAGAATTCGAACTAAATCAGCTGCGTCAGATGATTGAAGGTTTTGGTACGAAAGAAGATGTTTGGTTTCGCTTAAGTAATGAAGCAGAAGAAGCAACGGTCCATCTAATGGGAGATACTTTATTTGAGAAATGGATCATTCAAAAGTCAAATTTCCATTATTGGGAAGCGGTCTACCTGGATTATCTCAAAAATCGTCTAATTGAACATGGCTTCTTTGCTTATATTCGTTCTTATGAGGAATATTTGTACCATAATACCAGCGAACTCGATAAACGACGCTCCTTTGAAACGGCAGAGGAAACGCATGCTTTGCCAAAAATGAAGGGACTAAACGGTGACGTGGTTGTGGATTGTAATTCTTTTCCCGGTTATGACGTGTTCTACAAAGGCGTTTGTTTAACGGCTTGTTGGTGGTTGTTTTTGGGAGAGCCATATAAAAAATTATTTGCAAAACAGCTGTTACTAGAAATTCAGCAAGTTGAGCGGGTGGCAGAGCTAGGTTCCGGCGTCTTCTTTGAACTTTATAAAGATCCTTTTCAATGGAAAGAAGTCGCAAATTTAGGATTCCAACAATTGTTTCGTGATCAGTTAGGAATCCCACAACTAGCCTATACAAATGGGGTTGGTTTGCTGAAACAACCTTATATTGAATTTGCTTTTGATGACACGGTGATTCAAACGGTTCAATATCAGAATGAACAATTTCAGCCGACTGAGAAAAATTATGCTTCTTATTTCGTGACGCGGACCTATGATTCTTTAACGGATCAGTATCGTGTCAACCGGATGAAAGGTGGACTGAATGCACTGGCCTATTTTCCTTGGATTGATGAGGAAAGCGAACGAATGATGAATTATCATATTTTATACCCCGAGTTAACGTTAGACAAAGGTCTGGCAGCTTTCGAGTATTATATTCGAGATTCACTTGAGTTTGAGATTCAAGATCAGCGCTATAAAGATTACACAGCTGTTCTACAATTATTTATCCCTAAAAAAGCTTTCTTAGACTTTCCCTTAGAAGAATTGAAATCAGTTTTGAAGGATATGACGATTCACCAAGTCAGTCGTAAAAATGATTCTTTGACCTTTTCACTGGAAAAAGAATCACAGCATTTGATTGTTTCGTTTATTGATCAAAAGAAAGTATCAGCTAAGAACCAATTAGATATACTTGAAATCTAAAAAGGAGAGGATAACTATGGATCGGAGATATATCAAAATTATGGGGATTTGTGTCGTGATTGTGGGCTTTATCTTTGCATTGCCGCTTGCGGTGCTGGAAATCCCTCTATCAATTGGTGTTTTCTTTATTGGAATGATTTTATTTGCCGTGAAACCGAAACCTCAACCAGTCAGGGTTCGTAGAAAAGATCGTTGGATGTAGCATGTCTAAATAGCTAAAAAAGGGATTATGACAAATATTTTGTCATAATCCCTTTTTTTTACTATTGTGCAACGGGTTTTTTAACTAAACCATAGATGACGCCAGATACGATGGCACCAATCGCGATGAATAAAAGATAAAGTAGTGGATGACTTAACAATAGAACAACGAAGATTCCACCATGAGGAGCAAGTAATTTAATTCCAACTGCACCTACTAGACCACCAGCAAGAGCTGAGCCAACTACAAAACTTGGAATAACGCGAAGTGGATCGGCTGCGGCGAAAGGAATCGCACCTTCAGTGACAAATGACAATCCCATGACAATATTGGTTAAACCAGCATCAATTTGACTTTGTTCGAATTTATTTTTGAATAACCGCGTAGCGACAAAAATTGCTAGTGGAGGAACCATCCCGCCGGCCATGACAGCAGCCATCACGATTGACCCGCCTTGAGCAACGGTAGAAGCAAGAGTAGCAGTTCCGAAAACGTAAGCCGCTTTATTGATTGGGCCCCCAAGATCGACGGCCATCATGCCGCCAAGCAATGCGCCTAATAAAATGGCATTTGAGCCGCTAAGTCCGGTTAGGAAACCATTTAATCCGTCATTGATGGCTTTCATCGGAATATTAACTAAAAGCATCAAGAAACCGGTAATTAATAAACCAAAGAACGGATAAAAAAGAATTGCTTTGATTCCCTCAAGTGATTTAGGTAAGTTTTTAAATAGTTTTTTCAAGAAAACAATTACATAGCCGGCAATAAAACCGCCAAGTAAAGCGCCTAAGAAACCCGCGCCACCAGCATTCGCTAAAGCACCAGCAGCAAAACCAGCAATTAAACCAGGGCGATCAGAAATACTTGAAGCAATGAATCCAGCTAAAACAGGTAACATGAAGCCGAATGCGGCTCCACCGATTTGATTGAACCAACTAGCGATTTGATTATAGTTCCCTAAACTAGCCAATTCAGAATGAGGAACCCCCATAAATTGGTCAATCATGAATGATAGTGCGATCATGATCCCGCCACCGATAACGAAAGGCAACATATGAGATACGCCATTCATTAAATCTTTGTAGATTCGTTGACCAACCGTACCGTTATCACTTTTTTCTTCATTAGCTGTAGTTGCTTCTCCGTCTCCATGATAAACCGGTGCATTTCCGCTTAACGCCAAGTTAATTAATTCTTCAGGCTTACGAATTCCATCACTAACTGGACGGTTTACCAATTCTTTGCCATTGAAGCGATTCATTTCAACTTTTTTATCGGCTGCTACGATGACACCGTCTGCCCGAGCAATCTCTTCGGCA
>WPCI01498621.1_pt1 | contig 65064 bp, 51 predicted proteins | sample 5399871 | NCBI WGS metagenome assembly WPCI01 (sample SAMN12869469, study PRJNA574797) | sludge metagenome | isolation source: wastewater treatment of pH7 | place: China:Beijing | collected 2019-05-20 | reverse complement strand
CGAAGGGAGTCTTGTAATGGACATTTTATTAGCGCTTCTTCCTGCAATTGCATGGGGAAACATCTTATTAGTAAGCGTAAAAATGGGCGGTGGTGCATATAGCCAAACGGTAGGTATGACAATCGGTGCTCTATTCTTCGCAACAATTATGTATGTATTTACTCAACCAGCTTTAACAATGACAATCTTGATTGTTGGTTTTATTTCAGGTTTATTCTGGGCTTTAGGACAAGTAAACCAATTAAAAACAGTTGAAAAACTAGGCGTTTCAACTACTGTAACAATTTCTACTGGTATGCAACTTGTTGCAACTTCTATCTTTGGGGTTATCGCTTTCCGTGAGTGGACTACTACTACAACGATCATTCTGGGAACGATTGCAATCCTATTAATCGTAGTTGGTGTTGTATTCACATCATTAGATGATAAAGAAAATGCTCAGCCACCAGGACAATTGAAAAAGGGACTTCTTACTTTAATTGTTTCTACTTTTGGCTATCTTGTATATGTAATTATTATTCGTTGGTATAACATCGATGGTTGGTCTGCTATTTTACCACAAGCAGTTGGTATGTTTGTTGGTGCGGTTGTACTGACATCTAAACATAAACCATTTAACAAATATGCAATCCGTAACGCTTTATCTGGTTTACTATGGGGAACTGGAAACTTATTCTTACTTCTTTCATTACCACGTGTCGGAGTAGCAACAAGCTTCCCATTATCTCAAACTGGAATCGTTATCTCAACATTTGGTGCGATTGTCTTCTTAGGCGAAAAGAAAACGAAACGTCAATTGATCTTTATTGCACTAGGTAGTGTTTTAATTATCGGCGGCGCTGTATTACTTGGTATGACAAAAGCATAAACTTATAATCTATTAGTAAACCCCTGAGGCACATATGCTTCAGGGGTTTTTAATTCTAATTATTTTCTAGATATAATTATTTGTATGTTTTTGGCCCTTATAATTATTCTTCCACTCTAGCAAACCCGCTACACATATAAAGAGATTAATAACAGCTAATATTAGCATAACATATAACCCAGTGGAGATATAAATTGAAATACTAACTACATTATATAAAATCCATAAATGCCAGTTTTCTAGGATTTTTCGACTTAGCATAAATTGAGCTACTAATCCTAGTACAGCATTTAAAGCGTCTAAATATGGACTTGTTGATTCTAAGTAATGGACTTGATAATACCCCCAACCAATCCATGCAACTAAAATAAAGATTATATAAAAAATCCAACCTTGCAAATCTAAACGAACTGTTGCTTTTACCTCTTCCTCCCCACTACGTGCAATCCAATGATACCAACCATATACATTAAATATAAATTGAAAACCTGCCAATACTGCCATTGCATATAAACCTTGTGTAATAAAAATATACAGAAATACCGCAACGGTAATCATACCGAATAAAAAGTTGGATACTTTTTCTCTTGCTAATAGCCAAACATTAATAATTCCCATGACCGATGCAAAGATTTCAATATAGCTCGATTGAATATACAATCCAACCAATACACAAATAATACTAGTAATGAGTAAAAAGAGCGGACTTCTAATCATAATCATCTCTCCCCAGATGTGTAATAAATTCCCTATCACTAGTATAAGGAATCACTCTCCCCTTCACCATTAATTTCCTACTTTTCATTATCTATTCCATCTACAATAAGCCTTTTCTTTTTACAAAATTCTCTTAAAAATGGTATCGTTTTTTATAACATATCTCCACTAGAAAGGAATAGAGGATATGCTAACTAAACATCGAATTCTATTTATTGGTGCTGGTCGTATGGCAGAAGCTATATTTTCCGGATTACTTAAAACAAGCAAAGAATACATCGAAGAAATTATCGTTTCTAACCGAAGCAACGTAGAAAAACTGGAACAATTACAAGCGCGATATAATGTGTCTACTACAACAGATTGGAAGCAGCATGTTACATTTGTTGATACGATTGTTTTAGCAATGCCGCCTTCTGCACATGAAGAATTATTAGCAGAATTATCTCCTTTACTATCGAATCAACTTGTCGTAACGGTAGCTGCCGGCATCGGCCCATCTTATTTAGAAGAAAGACTTCCTAAAGGAACGCCTGTTGCTTGGATTATGCCAAATACAGCTGCTGAAATTGGTAAGTCTATCTCCTTATACACGATGGGACAATTCGTAAACGAGACTGATCAAGAAACCCTGCAATTGCTTTTAGGGGGCATTGGTACTTCGCAACTTTGTACCGAGGAAGAAGTTCATCAACTTACTGCAGTTACTGGAAGTGCACCAGCCTTCCTTTATTACTTTGCTGAAAGTTTAATTGAAGCAACAAAAAGTTATGGAGTCGATGAAGCAACCGCAAAACACCTTGTCATTCAAATGATTTCTGGCTCTGCTTCTATGCTTGAACAAACACAAGATCCAGCTAACCTCCGTGAACAAGTAACAACGCCAGGTGGTTCCACAGCTGAAGGTCTCAAAGCTTTATATGAATATAATTTTTCAGAGGCAATTCAAAAAGCAGTAGAAGCGACAAACAAAAAAGCTAGGGGGGAAATAATATGAGTTTAACAAGTTTAAAAGACTATACAACATTACATAACGGTGTAAAAATGCCTTGGTTCGGCTTAGGTGTTTTTAAAGTAGAAGATGGTTCAGAAGTAATCGAGTCTGTGAAAGCAGCAATTAAAAATGGCTACCGCAGTATAGATACTGCAGCAATTTATCAAAATGAAGAAGGCGTTGGCCAAGCAATCCGTGAATCAGGTGTTTCACGTGAAGAATTATTTATTACATCAAAAGTATGGAATAGCGATCAAGGGTATGAAACAACACTTCAAGCATTTGAAACTACATTAGAAAAATTAGGACTAGAGTATTTAGATTTATATTTAGTACATTGGCCTGTAAAAGGGAAATATACTGAATCATGGAAAGCGTTAGAAAAACTTTATAAAGACGGCCGTGTTCGTGCAATTGGCGTGAGTAATTTCCATATTCACCACTTACAAGACGTATTTGAAATTGCTGAAATTAAGCCAATGGTCAATCAAGTGGAATACCACCCACGTCTAGCACAAGAAGAGTTGCACGCTTTCTGTAAAGAACATAATATCCAGCTTGAAGCTTGGTCACCGTTAATGCAAGGACAACTACTAGATAATCCAACGTTGCAAGAAATTGCGACAAAATATAATAAATCAACTGCGCAAATTATTTTACGCTGGGATTTACAAAACGAAGTTGTAACAATTCCTAAATCAATTAAAGAACATCGTATTATTGAAAATGCAAACATCTTCGACTTTGAATTAAGTGCTGATGATATGAAAGCAATTCAAGCTTTAAATGAAGATCGTCGCGTTGGTCCAGATCCAGATAACTTTAACTTCTAGTAGAAAAACCACTGCCATATGCAGTGGTTTTTCATTTGAGAAAACTGAAAATTTAAACTATATTTCATTCAGTTGACACTTCATCATCCAAGGTGTAAGATTTTGAATTATCAAAGAAACACAAAAATTAATAAAGTTTATTCGTTTACTCATTGTATCAAGAGAGGTGGAGGGACTGGCCCTTTGAAACCTCGGCAGCAGGTTCATTTTTGAATACTGTGCCACTTCCTGCAAGCTTTATAGCTTGAAAGATAGAATGAGGGACTTCGTTTATATACGGGTGCATAACTTGTACGTAAAAATCCCTCTTTCTCAATATGAAAAGAGGGATTTTTTATTTTTCATTTCCCTCATCATCATCCAAACTTAATTATTTAGGAGGAAAATCAAATGAAAAAGAAGTTTGTACCCGGTATTGCATCAGTTGTAGGAGTAAGTATTTTATTAACTGGTTGCGGTAGTTATAAAAACGAAGCAAGCGGAGCAAATGCAAAAGACGAGGCACCTAGCAAACAGGTTTTAAACTTATCTTCACCTACTGAAATACGAACAATGGATACGGCTCGTGCTACAGACACTGATTCTGGCCAAATAATGAGAAACGTATTTGAAGGCTTGTATAATCTTGGTGAAGGTAATAAACCTGTCCCTGGTGTTGCAAAATCTCATGAAGTAAGTGGCGATAAAACGAAATACACATTCCACCTGCGAGATTCAAAATGGTCAAACGGTACTCCTGTTACAGCGAAAGATTTTGTCTTCGCTTGGCAAAGAGCTGTCGATCCAGCAACAGCCTCTGAATATGCATTTCTATTCTTTGATATTAAAAATGCAACAAAAATTAACAACAAAGAACTTCCAGCCGACCAACTTGGTGTAAAAGCAGTTGATGACCATACATTTGAGGTAGAATTAGAACGCCCTGTTCCATATTTTATTAGCTTAACAGCGTTCCCAACATTTCTACCAATTAACGAGGAATTCTTTAAAAAACAAGGTGATAAGTACGCTTTAGAAGACAATACAATCTTGTACAACGGCGCTTTTACACTAAGCGATTGGAAGCATGAACAAAGCTTTAAATTCAAGAAAAACCCTACCTATTGGGATAAAGATACTGTCAAACTAGAGGAAATCAATTTTAACGTCGTAAAAGAAAAATCAACAGAAGTAAACCTATTCGAATCAAAACAATTAGACCGTATAAAATTAACATCCGACTTCGTTGATAAATATAAAAAAGATGCGAACTTTAAAGAACGCCCGAACGTAGGCGTACAATTTTTACGTATGAATCAACAAAACAAAGTACTACAAAACGTGTCTGCACGCCAAGCAATCGATCAAACAATTGATCGAAAATCCTTTGTAAATACGTTATTAAATGATGGCTCTACACCAACCTTTGGTCTCGTTCCAAAAAACTTTGCAAAAGGGCCTGATGGAAAAGACTTCCGTACTATAAACGGGGATTTAACTAAAGTTGATACAAAATCTGCACAAGAGTTATGGAAAAAGGCAAAACAAGAGCTTGGTTCTGAAAAAATAACATTAGAATTATTAACAAGTGATGCTGACCTTGATAAGAAAACTGGTGAGTTCTTAAAAGGACAACTAGAAAAGAATTTAGATGGATTAACAGTAAATGTGAAACCACAACCACGTAAACAACAAGTTTCACTTTTATTAAAAGGTGACTATGAAATTGGTATTGATGGCTGGAGCCCTGACTTTGCTGATCCAATTACATTCCTTGAATTGTTTACAACGAATAATCCATACAACTTAGATCATTACTCTAATAAGGAATTCGATAAAACAATTGAAAAGGTTAAAACGACTTTAGCTGGTGATGAAAAAGCTCGATGGGAAGCATTACTAGCATCCGAGAAAATATTATTTAAAGACTCTGTTATCGCTCCTCTTTACCAGAAAGGCGAATCTTATTTAGAACGTTCTTATGTGAAAGGAATTGTGCAAGTAGACTTTGCAGGTCAATTAAACTTCAAATGGGCACAAATTGAAAAATAAAGTGAAACTTTAATCAGCCCCAACCAATCGGGCTTTTACGGGCAGTTGATCTCCCACCTAACTTCTTTGCTTCCGCTGAATTTTGAGGTGAGGATCTTACTGCCCGTTAATGCGGGATAAAAGGCAAGCTGAATCGATGTTTTTCTATCTATAGTAATTATTTTATTGAAAAAATGTATTAAAAGCGGATTCTCAATAAGAGGAAATCCGCTTTTTTAATATATTATTTTAAAAAATTAATGCTCAACTTTTTATTATTGACATATAGTTCTTTCCAGTGTTAATATTCTAAATAATCAAAGAAACAAAATATTTCACCATCATAATATAACGTCTACTACGTTGAAACATATAACGATAGATTATAGTTCAACATGTATATACATATAGAACACCTGATTACCTACATGTACACATTTATAATAGGTTTTCTCTTCTTCTATAAATACACTTTAAGACATGGACATTATGACGTTACGAACAACACATTTAGGGAGGAACGAACAATGAAGAAAAAAGTTGTACCTGTTGTTGCATCTGTTTTAGGGGCAAGTCTATTACTAACTGCTTGCGGGGGAAATAAAGATAACGCAAGCGGAGCGAAAGCAAATGATAAAGCACCTGATAAACAGGCAATTAACTTATCATTTGCTTCAGAAATTCCAACAATGGATGTTGCAAAAGCAACGGATGGGGAATCCATGAACGTAATGCGTAATGTTTTTGAAGGGTTATATGCAATGGGAGAAGATAATAAACCGATTCCTGGTGTCGCTGAGTCGGTTGACGTTAGTCCCGATAAAACGAAATATACATTCCATCTGCGTGATTCAAAATGGTCAAACGGGACTCCTGTTACAGCAAAAGACTTTGTCTTCGCTTGGCAACGTGCCGTAAACCCTGATACAGCAGCTGAATATGCATTCTTATTCTTCGATATAAAGAATGCGAAACAAATAAACCAAAAACAATTGCCGATTGATCAACTAGGGGTCAAAGCTATTGATGACAAAACATTAGAAGTACAACTAGATCGTCCTGTTCCCTACTTCTTAAGTTTAACGACATTCTCAACATTCTTACCAATTAATGAAGAGTACTTAAAGTCTCAAGGCGATAAATACGGTTTAGAAACAAATCATTTAATTTACAACGGTGCCTTCACATTAGATAACTGGAAACACGAGCAAAGCTTCCAACTGAAGAAGAATCCTAACTATTGGGATGCTAAAACGGTGAAATTAGAAGAAATCAACTTCAATGTCGTTAAAGATAAGTCTACAGAAGTTAATTTATATGATTCAGGACAAATTGATCGCGTTGCTTTAACTGCGGAGTTTGTTGATAAATATAAGAGCGATCCAAACTTCAAAGAACGCGCTGAAGTTGGCATTCAATTTTTACGACTCAATCAAAAAAATGAAACATTAAAAAATCAACATGCACGCCTTGCTATTAACGGAGCAATGAATAAGAAAGCATACGTAGAAACAATTTTAAATAACGGCGCTGTTGCAGCTGAAGGAATGGTTCCTGCGAAATTTGCAAAAAGTCCTGATGGCAACGACTTCCGTAAAGAAAATGGAAATCTAGTGAAAGATGATGTGAAAACAGCGAAAGAAAACTGGAAAAAAGCGAAGCAAGAACTGGGTACTGACAAAGTAACAATTGAACTCCTAACAAGTGATAATGCTTTAGCTAAAAAGACTGGTGAATATTTAAAAGGTGAACTAGAAAAGAACTTAGATGGATTAACAGTGAATTTAAAACCACAACCACGTAAACAACAGTTAAAACTACTGTTAAGTGGTGACTATGAAATCGGTATTGATGGCTGGGGCCCTGACTTCGCTGATCCAATTACATTCTTAGATTTATTTACAACAGATAGTGCTTACAACTTCGATAAATACTCTAACAAAGAGTACGATGAGCTAATTCATAAAGTAAAAACAGATTTAGCTGGTGATGAAAAAGCTCGCTGGGAAGCAATGAAGCAAGCTGAAAAAATTCTATTACAAGACGGTGCTGTCGCTCCTTTATACCAACAAGGTCGTTCTTACTTACAACGCGGATTTATTAAAGGACTTGTAACAACTGACTTCGGTGGTGAGTTTAACTACAAGTGGACAGAAGTTGCAAAATAATAAGTGCTAATAAAAAGGTATCCCACCGAGGATACCTTTTTATTTTATGCTTCTTTAACTACAGAGCTTCTTCTTCCCTTTACCATTCCTTTTATGGCTAAAGTCATCACTGCTACTGATTGTGTAACCAATACAATAACTAATAACGAAATAATATTTCTCTCTAAATTAACTCCTCCAAATATTATTGTATAATAGCCATTCGCTGCATATGTTGCAGGAAATAATCCGCCGATTGTTTGATATGTTTTAGAAAGCATTTCAGTACCTCCTCACAACTTCAATTTACCATATACATACAAATCGTTTTTGATTTAAATTGCGGATTAGTCCTTATGACTACAGAATAATAATTTATTTTTAACACATACATAATTACATGATTTTGGGAAAAACTTGTATAGAACGAATTTACATAAGGAGGAATTTATAATGAGAACTCTACTATCAGTTTTATTAGCTCTTATGCTAGTACCTGCATTAACAGGATGTAAAGCTCCTGCAAAAGAAGATACAACTTCTAATAAAAAGACGACTGAAGAAGCAAAAAACGAGGCTCCTGCAGATTTAAAACTAAACTTCAATGAATTCGATTTAAAGGCAGACTACCAAGATACAAAGAAAGACTACGAAGCAGACTATAAAAATGTAGCAGCTGATAAGAAAATGGAAGCAAAAATTGAAGATCATAAAGCAGATGTAAAATTAACAGGAGACGAGGCTATCACAAAATTAAGCCCACTTCTACAAGAATTAAAATTTGATAAAGATACTGCTGACCAAGAAGTAATCGATCAAGTAGTGAACGTGTTCAAACTTGATAAAGACTATCAAAAATTTGATTTAGAAGTTGTCTTCTCTGATGGAACGAAAAAAGAATATAAAAGAGAAATAAAATAAAGAAGTAGGCAGTTGCCTACTTCTTTATTTTTGCATATCTTAAATCTGGTTTAGATCCAACATAATATTGAAGTCCAGATACCGTTTGTTTTTGTAAATAGGAATCCGACGGGAATATAATTGGAATTAATGGTGAATCTGTAAACATAATATCTTCCGCTTTATGCAATAAGTCAAAACGCTTATCTTCATTTTGTTCAACTTCTGCTTCCTTCACTAAAGCATCAAATTCTTTATTATGCCATTTTGCATAATTGTTTGGACCATCACCTGCATATAAATCTAATTTAGTAATTGGGTCTAATAGAGAACCGCCCCATCCCATATAAGCTAATTGGAAATCACTTTGCTTATATGTGTCGATATAACTCTTCCACTCTTTATTTTCTAATTTAATATCTACGCCAAGGTTTTTCTTAAACATTTCTTGCATTGCTTCTGCTACTTTTTTATGTTGTGTATCTGTAGTGAACTTTAATGTTACTTCAGGTAATGTAGACCAGCCTTGTTCTTTCATGCCTTCTTCTAATAATTTTTTCGCTTCTGCTGGATCAAATTTAACGTAACCACCTTTTTCTTTACGGAAATCACGCCCACTTTGTGTTTTTGCTCCTTCTGGAACGAATGCATTTGCTTCTTGTGCATTGTTTTTATACAGTTTTTCAACAATAAACTTACGATCAACTGCTAATGAGAATGCTTTACGTACCTTTGCATTTGTGAACGGCTCTTTTTCTACGTTAAACGAATAAATATAAGATGAGAATCCTGCAACACGCTTGTATTCTTTATTTCCTTTTTCTTTCTCAATCATCTCTTGTGGTAAACCACTTAGTAAATCTAATTCTTTTGATTTGTATAATTGGTACGCTGTTTTAGAATCTGGAATAATACGAAACTCAATTTCTTTTAATGTTACCTTTTTATCATAGTATTCTTTATTTTTTTGTACTGTAATAGCCTGATTGTGCTTCCATTCTTTTAATGTGAATGGTCCGTTCGTAATTAACTCTTTTGGATCTGTTTTTAATTTATTATTATCATCAATTGATTTTTTAGATAATGGAATGAATAATGAGCTTGCTAATTTTTGTTTAATGGAAGACACTGGGTGCTCAAGTGTTACCTTTAATGTTTGAGGATCAATGACTTGAATGCCAACTTGTCCTTCTTCACCTTTTCCAGTATTGTATGCCTCTGCCCCTTTAATAAAATACATTTCTGTCGCATTCATAGAACCCGTTTTCGGATTTAATAATCGCTTCCATGCAAATTCAAAATCATTTGCTGTAATAGCAGAACCATCTGACCATTTAATATCTTTCTTTAAATGAATTGTATACTCAGTTCCATCAGCATTTACTTCTTCTTTCTCTGCTAATTCATTTTGATATTTCCCATCACTATCTTGCGTATATAAGCTTGAGAATAAATGTCCAATTACATAACCTGAAGTACTATCTGTCGCAATAGCGGAATCAAGTGTATATGGATCGCTACCAATATTCGTTACTAATCGATCTCCTTCTCCCTTACCAGCACTCGCCTTTTGCGTCTCTTTCTTACCGCAAGCGACAGAAGTAATTGCTAAAACAGTCATAATGACAAACAGTAAAAACTTCTTCATCCTACATTCTCCTTTAACCTGAAATTTTTGGTGTTGATGCCAACAGTGTTTTTGTATAAGAATGTTGTGGATTACGGAATACTTCGTCCGTAGTTCCAAATTCAACAAGTTCTCCTTTATATAAGACAGCTACTTTTTCACATAAATAGTGAACCATCGGTAAATCGTGTGCGATGAATAAATATGTATAACCTTGTTCCTTTTGGATTTTTTGCAGCAGATGTACAATTTGAATTTGCAATGAAACATCTAACGCTGAAATTGGTTCATCAAGAATTAATACTTCTGGCTCACACAATAACGCTCTTGCAATAGCAATTCGTTGACGTTGTCCTCCGCTAAATTCGTGCGGATAGCGATCGATATATCGTCTATCTAATCCCACACGTTCTAGCGCATCACCTGCTACTTTATCCTTTAATCCTTTATCACCTAAACCGAATGAAATATAACCTTCCGTTACGCTATCGCGTACTTTCCAGCGCGGATTTAATGCTGCTGTGGAATCTTGAAAAATAAACTGTACTTTCTGTAAGAAATCACGTTTATGAGCTGCCTTCAACTTGTGAACGACTTGACCGTTATAATCAATTTCACCAGACGTTGGGCTCTCAATCCCAGCTATGAGCTTACCAAGTGTTGTTTTTCCTGAACCACTTTCTCCAATAATTCCAAGCGTTGTGCCTTTCGGGATCACAAGTGATATGTCTTTTAACGCTGCGATTTCTTTATTTTTACTTCCATACGTTTTCGTTACTTGCTTTACAGTAATTAAATCTGTCGTCATGAAGCATTCACCTTCTCTTTTGATTTCGCTTTATTATGCTCCAGAACATGTTGCCAGCAATGTGAACTATGCTCCTTGGAATATGTTGTTCTCTCTGGGAAACGATGAATACATTCTTTTATCGCTACTGGACAACGATTTACAAAAGGACAACCAAAGCTATTTAACGTCTCAATGGAAGGTGTCGTCCCTTCTATTGCACGTAATACTTTTTCGGAATCATCCATATTGGGAATTGCTTGTAATAAGCTTTTTGTGTATGGATGTTTAGGGGAACCTATCACTTCCTCTATCGTTCCTTTTTCAACAACACGTCCTCCATACATCACAACTACTCGATCCGCTACTTCACGTACAAGTGCTAAATCGTGCGTAATTAGTAAAATACTCGTATTTTGCTTTTCCTTTCTTTCCTTTAATAACTCCATAATTTGCTTTTGAATTGTTACATCTAATGCTGTCGTAGGTTCATCCGCAATAACGAGTTTTGGGTGGCAAGCAAATGCGATTGCTAAACAAATACGTTGCCTCATACCTCCGCTTAATTGATGTGGGTACTGTTCAAAGCGTTTCTCTGCTTCATGTATCCCTAAATCATTTAATAAGTTAATCGCAATTTCTTTTGCTTCTTTTTTCGATTTCTTTTCGTGTTGCAAAATCACCTCTGTAATTTGCCTTCCCACCTTCATCGTCGGATTTAAAGATGAAAGTGGATCTTGAAAGATAAAAGAAATATCTTTCCCACGAATTTGATTCCATTCTGATTCTTGTAGATTCGTTAATGCCTTTGATTCAAAAGATATATTTCCATCATCAATTTGAATTGATTCTTGATTTAAGCCGATAATAGATTGTGCTGTAACACTTTTCCCTGAGCCACTTTCTCCTACAAGTGCAACTATTTCACCTTCGCTAACAGAAAAGGAAACATGCTTCACAATTGCTTGTTTACTATTCTCTTTTTCAACGGCTAACGTTACGTTTTCTAAAGATAAGAGCTGTCCCATGTTTTTTCTCCTTTCGATTCTGTTTTACGATTTTTGGATCAATTGCATCTTGTAAACCATCACCAATCGCATTAAATGCGAACATAATGAGCGCAATCATGATTGCTGGGAAGAATAGCTGCCACCATTCCCCGCTTAGTAATGTCCCAAGTGCATCATTCGTCATCGTCCCCCAGCTTGCTGCCGGTGATTGCACTCCTAGTCCGATAAAGCTTAAAAATGATTCTGAGAAAATAGCTGCTGGAATTGTAAATGATAAATTTACGATAATAATGCCTGTTAAGTTCGGAATTAAGTGCCCGTATATAATTTTCATATGTGATGTACCTAATCGCTCCGCTGCAATAACAAACTCTCTTTGTTTTAAAGATAAGACTTGCGCCCTAACGAGACGTGCCATACCAATCCATCCTGTTAATGCAAGGGCGATGATAATGGTAAAAAGACCTGGTTTCATAACAATTAATAGTAAAATAACAATTAACAAATACGGGATACCGTATAATACTTCGATTCCTCGTATAATCCACTCATCAATTAATGTCCCAAGGCGATTGCGCCCTCTCACATATCCACTAAATCCTCCAATTAGCACACCAAGTCCTATATCAAGAGCAGCTGCCACTAATCCAACTGTTAATGAAATTTTCCCGCCAGCCCAAGTACGTGCCCATATATCTCTTCCCAAATCATCTGTTCCGAACCAATGCTCACTACTAGGTGGTAAGTTTGTCGCCTCTTTTACTTGTTCACTCGCAGTAAATGGCGTTAAACTTTCACCAACAAGTGAAAAAACAATAATGAGTAATAACGTCACTGATCCTAAAACTGCGATTGGATTCGATACAAACTTACGAAACACTTCTTTCTTTCGGCTAATCTTTTGCTGATCTTTATTTATTGTTAATTCTTTTTTCTCTTCATTTGTTAATAACTGGTCATTAATTTCATAAGCCCCCATCTAAACATCTCCCTCCCTACGTAATAGAACGAATACGCGGATCAACAATACGATGAATAATATCTGTAATAAAAATACATACAATTAAAAGTGCACTATAAAAAATGGTTGTTCCCATAATCACTGGATAATCTCGATTAAAAATACTATCTACAAAATATTTTCCGAGACCAGGAATTGAAAAAATCTTTTCAATAACGAAAGTACCTGTTAAAAGTCCCGCCATTAACGGTCCAACAAATGTAAGTACCGGAACAATTGCATTTCGAAGAGCATGTCTTATAATAATTTTCTTAATCGGTATACCTTTCGCTCTCGCTAACTTAATATAATCACTCTGCAAAACTTCAATCATATTAGAGCGAACAAATCTTGTAATCACTGCTATTGGTCCTAACGCTAATGCAAAGGATGGCAATACCGTATGTTCAAATGTACCCCAAGAGGCTACTGGTAAGAGCTCGAATTGAATAGCGAATACTTGTATAAATAGTGGTGCTAAAATAAAGCTCGGAATAGAAATACCGAGGATGGCAAGTAAACTTACACCGTAATCAATTACCTTCCCATGATAGAGAGCAGCAAATGTACCTGCAGCAATTCCGACTAGCAATGAAATAATAAGTGCTTGTAAACCAATAATTGCTGATGGACCAAAACCAGTTGTTATAATTTCTGATACACCTTGCCCGGTTGATTGAACAGATTCACCAAAATCAAAATGAACTACGCCGTCTAAATAAGCAACATATTGATTCCATAACGGTTCATCAAGGTGATACTTCGCTCTCATGTTTTGAATCACTTCTTCAGGAAAGATTTTTGCATCTGATGAAAATGGATCCCCCGGAATAATATGCATAATTAGAAATGTCACCGTCGTAATAACCCATAGCGTGAACACCATAACTGATAATTTTTTAATTACATACACTCCAATAACCCCCTAAACACATATATTTACTTAGTTTTATGAACGTGCTTTTTCCATTACTCCCTTTCTCTTTTTAGAATACAAAAAGCCTTGATCTTAAAAAATAAGATCAAGGCTTAATAAACAAAGGCCTATCACTTATCTTTCAAGACTTGCTTGCTGGAATTAGCACGGTGTTCCTATTACAGAACCCGCTGCTGAGGTGTCATAGGGCCAGTCCCTCTACCTCTCTGGATAAGTAAATTGCTATATTATTATTTGGTTCAAATTGTATATTTCGAATTATAATTCTGAAAAAATGAAAAGTCAATCAAATTGGATATATTTAGAAAAATCAGTTTTTAATACTTTTATTTATCTATATCGTATTTCGCTTATAATAAAAAAAGATATGAAAGGAGTTATAAGATGGACCCCTTACTTCTAGCTACTATAGGATTACCCTTAACAATCGTTATACTTGTCATCATCGGCTTCTACAAACTCTTCATCAAAAAGAAAAGTATCACTTCTTTTTATACCCCTTTCGATAATATTACCGGGCAAACTATTTCCGAATTTCACGAAGAACAGAAGGTATTAGTATCCGAGGATGAAGATGGAGATGACAAGAAGAAAAAATAACCTTGCATAGGCAAGGTTATTTTTTCGTTTCTGCTTGAAAACGTTTATAGTATGTCGATGCTGTTGCAAAATTAATTTCTATATCACGAATCAACGATGAATCTTCTTCTTTAGCTAACTTCTGTAATTTTTTCATTGCTTGTTCCGATTCATTCAAGAAACCGACATATACCTCATGTTCTTGCTCTTTCGACTTCGGAACACGAATTTCTTTTCGTATATGATCAATATCTTCTAACATGCTCGTTGTTACCTTTTGCACATCTTCTTTATATGTAGCAGTCGTTATTTCCTTACCGCCCTTTTCTTTTGCCACTTCAAATAACTGCAGTGCGTTATTAATTTCTTTATTCATTTTCAAATCGTATTTTTCATGTACTGCACGGTATTCTTTCATTTCTTCTGTTTGTTCTGTAGATTGCTCTACCTTTTCTTTCGGTTCTTTCGTATCCTTATTTCCATTACATCCTGCTAGAAGAATCATACTTCCCATTACAGCAATACCCAAAACCTTCTTCATCTCTTCTTCTCCTTTTATCTACAGCTACTACTCATTATAGTTTCTTTTATCTCCACTTGTTATTATACCGAGAACATCCTACTTTTTACACTTAAGACGACATCGTAATATATATACCAACATGTTTGTCACAGTATCGTCACTTTATACAAATAACTTTTGCACTGCTTTACTACAGCACCTTACAAAACTATATGAGGTATTTCAAAGAAATGAAAAAAGAACTGATTCAAATATTCCCTTTGAATCAGTTCTTTTTTGTTAAGCCTCTAAATTTTGTCTTGCTTGCAGTTCAAACTGCTTTTCACTTCTTCTAGCCATAAATAAATAGCATAGTACCGCACCAATTTCACAAAGAGCTATTACAACACCCATCGGTAATGCCGTGTTGCTTCCACCTATACCTACTAGCGGTGCAACAAGCGCTCCTGAAATGAACTGTAATAAGCCTAATAAAGCTGATGCTGTTCCTGCAGCTTGTTTTTGATTTCTCATCGCTAATGAGAACCCAGTTGTTGAGACAACCCCAACACTTGATACGACAAGGAATAACGAGCATAAAACACCAATTAACCCTATTCCTAATAAGATTGTTAGTAGTAAAGATAAACCACCAACAGCTGCAATAACAATACCAGAGACAAATAATGTCTTCTCATTCACTTTCCCTGCTAAACGACCCGTAACCTGACTCGCAATAATAATACCGATACCGTTGATTGCAAAGAATAAACTAAATTGCTGTGGTGATGCTCCGTATATGTTCTGCAACACAAATGGTGAGCCCGAAATGTATGCAAACATTGCCGCCGTTACTAATCCTTGTGACAATGCATATCCCATAAACAAACGGTCCTTTAACAATTTTCCGTACGTCGCTAACGTCCCTGACAAACCGCCTGTTTCTCTTTCTTCAGGAGGTAATGTTTCACGTAATACGAAAGTAGCTGATATTAACATAAATACACTTATTGCTCCGAGAACGATAAAGACACCGCGCCACGTTGTAAACTGTAATAATTGTCCCCCAATAATCGGTGCCAAAATAGGTGCTGCTCCGTTTACTAACATAAGCAGTGAGAAGAATTTCGTCATTTCAGAACCTGAATACATGTCACGTACCATTGCACGTGATATAACAATACCGGCTGATCCTGAAGCTCCTTGTAGAAAGCGTAATAACACTAAAGTCCAAATAGATGGCGCAACAGCACAAAGTAAAGAAGAAGCAACATAAATAATAAGAGCAATAATAAGAGGTTTGCGTCTTCCGTAAATATCACTAATTGAGCCAACAAATAATTGTCCTACTGAAAGCCCAAGCAAACAAGCTGTTAATGTAAGCTGTGCTAGAGATGCACCTGTTTGCAAGTCATCCGTTAATTTCGGTAACGAAGGCAAATACATATCAATAGATAATGGTCCAATCGCCGTAAGTGTTCCTAATACAAGAATCATCCATAACCTGTTCATCTTTACAGGCTTATATATTTCCTGATTAACTTCATTCACTTTTTTCGTTCACCCTTTCCTATACATACTAAATCGTAACAATTATAGTTACAACATAAACATACGTCAAGTATAGCGCATTTTCCTGTTTAATTTTGTAAAAAAAGCGATAGAATCTCTATCGCTTTACTTGTTCAAATTACTATTTGTAAATTTGGATACGGAAGACATCGCCTCTCCTGTATCTAAATATGTGATTTGAATTGGATCTCCCACTTCTGTAAACATAGCATATGGGAACTTTTTCGCAGGTATCATAAACACTTTTTGTTCGTTCTCCAACAGTACATAAACAATTGTATTTTCACCTGATTTTTCTTTATATACACGTTGTACAACGCCTTCTTTTTGCGCCTCTTTTCCATTTGAAGTCGGTCTAAATGAATCTCCGCTTCCACTCAGCGCATTTTTATAATTCTCAAGCGCTTCTTTTTGCGTCGAACCTGTTGCAAATATTTTCGCATTAGAAGCATAGATAACCGTATGGGCACGCACTAACCCTCCATCATCAATAACAGGTACAATCCAAGAAGGTTTACCGTACACGTTATAAATAACCGGCATCGTTCCATGCCATTTCTCTCTCTTAAAGGAATTATCCACGACTTCCGAAGCAGCCGAACCATCCATAATTCCCTTTACTTCTTTTCCGTTATAGTAATACAACTTACCTGTACGCGCATCGATAAGTGAATAACCTAGTGCAGAATCTACTCCCTCTTTCGGAGAGGTGAAATCAGTAAAGTAATATAACGTTCCATCCTTACCGAAGATTGGTGTAACTCCTTCTTTCGTTCCCCACTCAGTCGGAATCTTCATGTCCGTTTGCGAGAATTTTGTATTCCAAAATCCGTGAATGTACTTACCGAAATACGTATTTAATGTAGATGCGGTCTCGTGATTTAATACGCCATCAACAAATTTAGGTGCCTTTCCTTTATCGTATCTTTTCACTTCACCTGTTTGTGCGTCTACTACTACAACGCCCTCTACCTCAAATCCAGATCTTCCTGAAATAAATTCACCGTACGTCATTGTATAATACGGTTTCCCTTTATCATCCACTTCAAATTTAGGTTTTCCTTTAAAGATTAAATTTGGTTCTGCTTGCCTTACCACACGCTCTAAATTATTTCCGAAAAACATGCTTGGCACGTATTTCATTTTATAACCAAGGTGCAGCTTTGCTTCTGCATCAGGATTCGTACCTGACATCGTGACGTACCCTGGAATTGTCTCAGCTTTACGTGCTTTAAAAAATCCTGAAACTTCAATCGGTGCTACATATAAAGCCTCGCCATTTACCATTTGTGGCGTTAATTCTCCTAGCTCAAAATAAGCTACTTTCGGAATATCCCCAAATACTTTTTTCATCTTATTCTCCGCTGTCTTTGGCGGCACTGTAAATGGCTGATCATTTTCAGTAAATGGCTCTGAAATATCTTTCTCTACCTTTACAACAGAATCATATTTCTTTTGCGAGATTACTATATCGTGCAAATAACCAAAGTAGCCGTAACTTGCAAGTAAAACAAACATTAGAAGTCCTTTTAACGTGCCTTCTAATTTACCTATTTGATCTTGGGAAAATAAAACAAGCCCAATTAAAATCGCTACTGCAACAGAATAATGAGTAAGAATTGAATCTGCTCGATCATCAATTAGCCAAAAATATTCATAGATTGCAATACCTATCCAAAATAAAACTGGAATAACTAAAATAGATGATTTCTTACCCTTTACAACCTTCTCATCCCCTTTCTTATCCACTGCTCGAAGTTTACTACCGCTTCTTCTTGTCCATGGAATCAAAAACAAAGTGAGAATAGCTAAAATTAAAAATTTCATCAAAGGCAATGTCCCCTTTTCTTTTGTCTTCCCCTTTAGTATAACAAATAAAGGTTATTCAGGTAAAAATGGGAATTGTTATATTTTTTTACTACTTAGTACAACTCCGCTCACTACATATAAGATAGATGCAATATAAAAAATCGTGCCGATCGTAAAGAAATCTACTAAATATCCTGTTGCAATAATTGCTACTGCTCCTCCAATCGATGTCCACACATGATATTTTCCAATCTCATAACCAGCATTTTCTTGTACAACTTTTCGTGCTAACGAAGTCTTCTCCGTATTACGCTGCACAGCCCCTAAAATACCCATTAAAATTTGAAGAATGTATACATGCCATACTTCTGTTGCAATAGGAAAACAAAGCATTAATATTGCCATAGACCAGGCGTATATAATTAGTAACTTTCTATCACCTACTCTATCAGAGATTCTTCCAACTAACGGATATACTAGAGCTGAAGTTAAGGCAAATAAGCCATATGCCCAGCCAAACTGTGAGAAGCTATTTCCAACATTCCGAAGCAATAGAATGTAAAAAGGAAATACCATACTTCCTGCCATCATAATGATGCTTTGTGAAGCTACAAATCTTCTATATGTCATTTCGTATACTCCCTATAAAATAAATTCACAAATCTCTCTTTTGGATCCGCTTCTTTTTTCTTCTGAAGAAACTCTTCTATACGAGGATATGCTCTCTTTAACTGCTCTTTCGTTGGATAAGAATAATACGGTAAATAATAACTACCGTTATGCTTTAACGTAACATCAATCATCTTCTGAATAACATCCTCTGTTTTCTTTATCTCATTTTCAGAACGCCCTTGATTAATTAAAAGAACCAGTGCAAACATATCACCTTTCGCATAGGATAAAACTGCATTTTCATTCTTTTCCACGTAACGAATCGTAATATTGAGCAAATTAAACTCTTCTTCATTTAATACGTTACGTAAATCATCTATGTATTCCGTGAAAGAATCTATAGGTACAAAATATTCTTGTAACACCTCTGTCCTATTCGGATTTTCATATTCCATAAAGGCACTATCTGACCTCATAACATTATTTCGCGTCTCATACTTTCCATCTGTACGTTCGAAATAACTTCTTTGTATATCCCAAAACGTATTCTTTCCCCAATCACTATAGCGTGATAATCCAAGTAAAAATTTCGGCGCTGCTATAATAGTTTCTTCTTTTAGTTCACTATACTCTTCCCTCATATTTTGATTTTGTGCCAATGTATAATCTGTCACATACATTTCTCTTAAGAATGAATTTGGAGCAACAGAAATACGAGCTAAGTGCATACGAACATTAGCATCTTTTTTCACTTTTTCTTTGAAATAAGACGTGTATTCTTTATAATCTAGCATTTTCGTATGCGTTTCATATAATTCATCATTTGTTAACTTTAAAGTCACATCTAAAATGACACCAAATAACCCGTAACCGCCAATGACGTAAGGAAATAAATCCGCATTCTCTTCTCTACTTACATTACGTACAGTGCCATCTGCCATTAGCAATCGAAATGATTCGACTGTATCAATCAATGCCTCATGACGAATATCACGACCATGTACATTTACACTTAATGAACCGCCAACCGTAAAAATATTTTGCGATTGCATCACCTGAACAGCAAGACCATATGGATTTACTTTCTTCTGAATATCATTCCACGTGACACCACTTTGAACTGTAATGCGCTTCTTCTCTGGATCAAATTCTAATATTTTATTATACCCTTTCATATCAAGCATCGTACCATGTGGATAATACGTCTGCCCGCCCTGACTATGTTGCATACCAGCAATAGAAATCTTCTCTCCAGAAACATTCGCATCTTGCACTAATTTTATTAACGATTGCTCATCAGTAGCACTTTCAACACGTTTTATTTTTGTCGGAAGCAATTTACCTACATCACTCATAATAGGATGATCGAGTTGTTTTTTATATATATGTACAGACGTTGCAAGCAACACTGTATATGCTACAATGACCACCGCTATCTTTCCTTTTTTCAAATGACACTCTCCTCTTCTACATCTTTTCCTCTTTATATTGTACCTATTTTCCTATGAAGAAAGAATACAAAAAAGAGGGACCTTATTTTAGGTCCCTCCTTATCAAAACTGTTACTTTGCTGCTGGCAATTGTATTGGGTCAAACTTTTCATACGACGTATATTTTGCGTTCGTAATAATATGTGCTTTATCCTTGCCATTACTACTCATAATCATGTCTATCTTTGCTGATTCATATTTAAAATCTTTTGTAATGATATATTCTGCATCCACTTCTTCTATCTTCGCATTTTGTGCTTGTAACATTTTCTTCTGCGTTTCATCCATGCTAGTTAACATACTTTCTGTTTCTTGCCCTTTTAATGTAAATTTCAGTTTATATTTATCTCCGCTTTTCTCCAGCTTCATTTTATCTAAAACTACTTCCGGTACTTCTAATTTATCTATAATATCTTGAGTCGCTTTCATTCCACCAGCGTTTAATTGCTCCTCTGGTACGGTTATAACTTCTCCTGTATTAGGGTTTTTTACCTCACCAGCAACTTTACCATCCACAGTATACACTACAACATCTGTACCGGAAATATTCATTTCAGAACGAGAATTCTTTGTCTTTGGCTCTAATTGCATCTTAGCCTTTAATATATCCATCTCTGTTCCCTCAGCTTTTACCCCTACACCATATGTCATCGTTACATGTTCTTCATCTTTAAAAGCTTCATTCGTTTTCTTGAAAACATCTTTCGCCGTTAATTCCTTTTCTTTTTGAACGGATTCTTTTTTCGGCTCATCCGTCTTTGCTGTTTTCTCATTACTACATCCTACCCCTAGACTGATTGCAAGCACTAAACTTGAAATAAAAATAATTTTTTTCATAATTCCGCCCCCCTTTCCCAAAATAATATCATCTCTTTTCCTATGAAATCTATATAAATTTCAATCTATATTCGCTATATAGCAACATGTTTCATGAAGAGTTTAAATATGATGTAAATAACGACAACTCATTTCAGGAGGTCATTATGAAGGCGATCATTTGCACACAGTATGGACCACCTAACGTTCTTCAGCTTCAAAATATAGAGAAACCTATACCTAAAAAGAACGAAGTATTAGTCAAGATTCACGCAACGAGTGTAACGACTGGAGATTGTAGAATACGTGGGTTTAATAGCCCTCTCTTATTTTGGATTCCTATGCGAATCATATTAGGTTTTAGAAAACCGAGAAAGCCTATACTCGGTGTAGAGTTATCCGGCGAAATCGAAGAAATAGGAACAGATGTAACTCAATTTAAAAAAGGAGATCAAATTTTTGCATTAACAGAGCTTAATGTCGGTGGTTATGCAGAATATACATGTGTACATGAAAGTGGATTAGTTGCATTAAAACCTACCAATGTAACGTATGAGGAAGCAGCAGTTATTCCCTTTGGCGCAACCTCAGCACTACACTTCCTAAGAAAGGCCCGTATAAAAAGGGGGCAACAAGTTCTCATATATGGTGCCTCTGGATCAGTAGGAACAGCTGCCATACAACTCGCTAAATATTTTGGTACAACCGTTACGGCTGTTTGTAGTCATTCAAATTTTGAACTCGTTCAATCTTTAGGGGCTGACAAAGTAATCGATTATACGAAAGAAGATTTTACTAAGCAGGGGGAATACTATGATGTTATATTTGATGCAGTTGGAAAATATAAAAAATCTCTTTGTAAACAAGTATTAACACCTAATGGAATATATGTATCTGTTAATGGAATGATGGCAAAGGTAAGTAAAGAAGATATGTTTCTACTAAAAAAGCTAACTGAAACAGAAAATTTAAAGCCTGTTATTGATAGAACTTACCGATTAGAAGAAATTGCTGAAGCTCATATATATGTAGAAAAAGGGCATAAAAAGGGGAACGTTTCGATTACCTTAAAATAAAATATATTCAGAAAATAACGTTGACAATTCTTTTTGTAAGATTTACTATTAGTACCATATTAAAAAAACTACATACACATACTCTTATCAAGAGTGGCGGAGGGACTGGCCCGATGATGCCCGGCAACCGAGCTTATAACGTATAAGCTAAGGTGCTAATTCCTGCAAAACGAGTTCTCGTTTTGGAAGATAAGAGAGGAATCTATTTTGTCTATTCGGCACCTCTCTTATTTTTGAGAGGTGCTTTTTATTTTGGAACGTATATTTAAGGAGGAATTATAGATGAAGAAAGTATTATTAAGCATTGTAAGTGGGGCTGTATTATTATTAAGCGCATGTAGCGGGAGTTCAGATAAAGAAGTAAAAGCGTTAGATGAGAAAAAGATTACTGTCGGTGTAACAGGAGGGCCACATGAACAAATTTTTGAAAAGGTAAAAGAAGTAGCAGCGAAAGACGGTCTCGAAATTGATATAAAAGTATTTAATGATTATGTAGCACCGAACGTATCCCTCGATGAAAAAAGCCTTGATGTAAATAGCTATCAAACAAAATCATATTTAGACGTATTTAAAGCTGAACGTAATATGAAATTAACTGAAGTATTTTCAACAGTAACATTCCCTATGGGCGTATATTCAAAAAGCTTAAAAGATGTAAAAGAATTAAAAGAGGGCGATGCAATTGCTGTACCAAATGATCCAACGAATGAACTTCGAGCTTTAAAACTATTTGAAAAAGCAGGGGTTTTAAAAGTGGATCCAAAAGCGACAGAAAAAGCGACTGCAAAAGATGTAATTGAAAATCCAAAAAATTTAAAGATCGTTGAATTAGAGGCATCTCAATTACCAACACAACTAAGTGAAGTGAAAGCAGCTGCCATTAATACAAACTTTGCATTAGGTGCAAAATTAAGCCCTGCGAAAGATTCTATCTTCCGCGAAGGAAAAGATTCACCATATGTGAACTGGGTCGTTGTTCGTACTGAAAATAAAGATGATGCTGTTGTAAATAAATTAAAGAAAGCTTATCAATCTAAAGAAGTAAAAGAATTTATCGATAAAAAATTTGATGGTTCTGTTTTACCGTCTTGGTAGGAGCTGACGATAATGATTGAATTAAAAAATGTATCCAAAGTATTTACAACAAAAAAGGGGAATGTGGAAGCTCTTAAGTCTACTTCCCTCCAAGTAAAAAAGGGCGAAGTATTTGGAATCATTGGATATAGTGGCGCTGGCAAAAGTACATTAATTCGCTGTGTAAATTTATTAGAAAAACCAACAACAGGAAATATTATTGTAAACGAGCAAGATTTAACAACACTGTCTACAAAAGAACTAGCAAAAGCGAGACAAAAAATCGGGATGATTTTTCAAGGGTTCAATTTACTTAAAACCGTTACCGTCTATGAAAATATCGCACTACCTTTACGCCTTGCTGGCATTCCAAAAGTAGAAATTGAAAAAAGGGTAGAAAAGTATTTACGTATTGTCGATCTTTTTAATCGAAAGGATGCCTATCCAAGTGAACTTTCTGGTGGCCAGAAACAACGTGTTGCCATTGCACGTGCACTATCACATGAACCTGAAGTGTTATTAAGCGACGAAGCAACGAGTGCTTTAGATCCAGAAACAACTGATTCTATTCTTGACCTATTATTAAAGATTAATGAGGAAATCGGGATTACAATTTTATTAATTACACATGAAATGAATGTCATCCAGCGTATATGCGACCGAGTTGCTGTTATGGAACATGGAGCAGTAGTTGAAAGCGGGACTGTGAAAGATATTTTTACAAACCCACAACATGTAACAACGAAGAAATTTGTAAATAGCGCATTTGCAGCGAAAATTCCAGAAGAGGTACAAAAAGAACTTCAAACTACTGGTGAAATTGTAACTCTTTCTTTTATAGGAAATTCTTCAGGAGAACCAGCATTAGCTGTCGCTACAAAACGATTCCAAGTATATCCGAATATTTTATCCGGTAATATTACTCAATTAAAACATGAAGCATACGGGAAACTTATCATCCATATGCAAGGGGAACAAAATGAAATCAACCGTGCTTTATCATTTTTACAAGAACAAGGAATCATCGTAGAAGGAGGTAGAACAGACCATGGAAAACAAGTCCTTTTTGGATGAATGGGGTAAAGTTATATGGGAGGCGACCATACAAACTTTTCAAATGACATCTATTTCATTACTCATCTCAATCCTTATTGCACTGCCACTTGGTGTCACACTTGTTTTAACGAGACCTGGTGGACAGCGAGAAAACAAAATCATTTATCCAATTCTTAATACAATTATTAATATCATTCGCTCTCTTCCATTTATCATTCTATTATTCTTCATTCTACCTTTTACAAAATTTCTAATGGGAACATCCATTGGTGTGCAAGGTGTTATCGTACCGCTTGTCGTCTTCACTGCTCCCTATATCGCAAGATTGATGGAGACCGCATTATTAGAAGTAGATCGTGGTGTGATTGAAGCCTATCAAGCGATGGGCGTTTCTACTATAAAAATTATTTGGCACGTCATGGTGAAAGAAGCTCGTCCCTCCCTTGTACTTGGATTAACAATTGCAACGATTGGCTTAATCGGCGCAACAGCAATGGCTGGCCTTGTAGGTGCTGGTGGGCTAGGGGACTTAGCATATCGCTTCGGACATTTACGCTATGAACCTGAAGTAATGTATGCAACTGTCTTTATTTTAATTATCCTCGTTCAAGGATTACAGTCTTTAGGGAATGGTATTGCACGAAGATTGAAGAAAGATTAAAAAAGAAGGTATCTCACCCTGGTGAGATACCTTCTTTTTACCTTTTGAATCCACCTTCTGAATGAATAACTTGTCCAGTAATCCATTCCGCTTCTTCACTTACTAAAAACTTAATAAGTCTTGCTGCATCCTTTGGTTCACCAATTCTACCAAATGGAAACATCGGTTTTAATCCTTGCTTTATCTCTTCAGTCATCCAGCCTGTATTAGTTGGACCTGGGTTAATTGCATTCACTGTTATTCCTAAATGAGCTACTTCTGCTGACAACGTACTAGTTAGAGCATCAATAGCCCCCTTCGTTGTTGCATACGCTAGTTCTCCAACCATAGGCCCTTGAAATTGTCCCGAAGTCATATTCACAATTCTACCACCAGATTGCTTATCAAACCCTCGGGCAAATTGACTACTTAATAATGTAGTCGCACGAATATTGACCATGTAGTGCTTATCTAATTCTTCAGCAGTCAAATTAGAGAAATCATTATTCGTAGAATACGCTGCATTATTAATTAATATATGAGGGTAGCCTAGTTGTTCAGTAACTTTATTTATAAGCTCTTTCGGTGCATCATTCTGAGTTAAATCTAACTCCATACTCGATACTTTCACACCGTTTTTTAGTAACTCTTCTTGTAATTGTATTTGTTCACTTTGATCAACGCCCCAAGGCATCTCTTTATCATACTCTGTCCAATACGTAAAAAATATATCGTATCCTGCTTCAGCTAATTCTTTACAAATTGCTGCGCCTATACCATCTAAACGACTTACACCTGTAACAACTGCTACTTTATGTTTTAATTGATTCATCATATACTCCTCCAATTTTAAAGGACGCATATTTTATATAAGAGATATGAATTTCCCCACATAGGTATCTATCCTTACAAAGGGGATACACAAGCCAAATATGCAGTCCTTGCATGATTTACAGATAGCTAAATACCCCCCCACTTATGAGAGAAAAATTCATCTATCTAATTTCGAATCATTACAAGTTCATCCACATATTGAGTCCTTGTCTCCTTTCCATATATCTCTATTTTTATCATACCAATATGATGTAATATTTTAAATGATAAAAAAATAAAAACCAATATTCCATTCCAAACTTCCATCAAATTTATTATATTACAATATTTTAATAATGAGAATAATCAGGAAAAAGACTGGTAAATATTTACTAACTTTCTTATAATAAAATGTGGGGCTAATGTGAGAGTTTAGTTTTAAACAAATAGGGGGAAGAAACATGTCCAAAAAATTACTTTCTTTATTTTCTGCAGTAATCGTAGCAGCTTTTGTAATAACCGGCTGTGGTCAAAGCGATACGACAAATAAAGAACAAAAAGAAAATGCAACAAAAGAAAGCAAAACGGAAAAAACGGATACGACGAAAGAAAATAAACCTGAAGATAAAAAATCCGAAAACAAGAAAACTGAAGATAAAAAGACGGAAAATACCGCTACTAGCTCCAGCGATTATTCTAAACTTATTTCCTACATGGAAAAAGAAACAGGTGGTAAAACAAAAGTTCTTTTTGAAAATAAGGAACCACAAGTTTATAAAGCTGAAGATGTTTCAGTATCGATGAACAGCTATACATTAGTTGAATTAAATGGATTCCATACGGACTTTAACATTCCATTTAACCGTCAAACAGAGGGCGGAGTTATTCTTGTGAACTATAGCGTAAAAAATAGTTCAGCTAAAGATATTTATTATATGCCAGCATTGGACATGTCATTTACTGGTGCGCAGAAAGTATATAGTAACTATAAAGACTTAATTCCAAAAGAAGATCAGCTACCAACTAAGCTTGCTCCAACGAATGATTACTTAGTAAAAGCAGGAGAAACTATTTCTGGTTATATCGCGTATCCATTCGGAAAAGATGATCTAGAAAAAATTTCAAGTCTCTCAACAGTCTCAGTCTCAGTCCCAACTGCACAAGCTAATAAAGGAAAATTCGATGCTCCAATTGGAAGCCCTGGAAGCTTTTCATTAAGTTTAAACAAACAAGGTGCTGAAAAGGTTGCAACAGATAAAGCTTTCTACCAAGATAAAGCTACAGCTAATAACATGGGCGATAAAAAAATGTTAAAAGAGAAATCAAGTATTAATAACAGCCAAGAATTAGGTGCTGTTCATGTTACATTAGACGGATACCAATTTACTCAATTCACACCAAATTCCGTCGAAGCACCACGCTTTGCAAATTTCAAAAATGGTATTGTTCTATTAACAGTGAAATTCAAGCTTGATAACAAAGATACTCAAGACGTTTCATTATCTCCTATAAGCTCTACATTAAGAGTGAATGATGGTACACAATATACAATTAATGAAGGTATGCTACTAAATTACGACTATAACGCTTCAGTCAAAACGGGAACATCTGGAGAGTTACTGCAAGTATTTATTTTAGATCAAGAGCAGTATAAGAAGATTTGGAAAGACAAAAGCTTTGAGATTGAGTTAGGACCTATGAGAAATAAAGAAGCTAAAGATATTTCACAAGGTAAAAAAGCTAAATTTACATTACCTAAATAAATTACTAAATATATAATAGAAAAGGCATATAACATATGATTGTTATATGCCTTTTCTATTTGTATCAAGAACAAAACTTTCATTTAAGTGTATACATTTATGATTACCTATCCGTTGTATAAGTATAGGGAGGAAAAATGATGGGAAAAGAAAATATATTGACCTCCTATCTTATCAATTTAGGGGAGGAAGTGTTCAAACTATTACTAGCGAAAGGGGCTATAAAAGAAGACGCAGAAGACATCATCCAAAATACTTTCTATAAAGTATATACGTTGCTAGATGACCTAACAGAGAATAACATACGTCCATGGTTTTTTAGGGTTGCATTAAACGAATACATTGACTTGAAGAGAAAAAAAGAGCAGCAAAACATCTATTTAACTGAAGAGATTTATTCAAAACTACAATATACAGACCGAGAATTAGATGCTGTTTTAAATAAAGATGAGATTTTCTATCTATTAAAATATATAAAACTAGAATATAAAGAAGCCTTCTTTTTAAAATATTATTATGATTTTTCATATGAAGAAATTGCCCTAATACTAGATATTCAAGTGAACAGTGTTAAACAAAAATTACATCGTGCACGTAAAACAATTCATTCTACAGTAGGAGGAAAAACTTAATGGATACTTCTTTAAAAGATGCATTAAAAAAAGCTAAAAGGAAACAGTTACTTAAAATCATTATTACTTCTATTATCGTTGTAATCATGCTGATTCCTATAATGTACAAGGTTGGCAATTACTTCGCAGCGAAAAGTTCTACGAAGCTGCACGAACATCTCTTTTTACATAACGCAATTGCAGAACCGAATGTGCAAATTGATTCTCAAGTAACGAGTAATTCTTCTATGTTTGGCGGCAATATCGTCTCTAATCGCTCTAAAAACATTAACGGTTACGTAGTACGATGGAATACACTGACAAGCTCTTACGATTGGTTTCGCTCTAATATCGATTACAACGAGTTAATACCAGGATCTTATTGGTCTAGCTCTAGTAAAGAGGCTTATAATTATGATAAACAAACGAAAAATAAAGTTGCTACATTTTATAATCCGGCTATCAAAGAATATCATAATGGAGTCAAAAATGAATTAAGTGCCGTTTCAACAATGAAAAACTATGTAGCGGAAGTCGCTATCTCTTTCAATCAACCTTATACATTAAAAGAAATTCAAACAAAAATACCAGACAACTTAAATATCGTATGGCTATATATGGTCTCACCTATTAAAGACGAAAGCAAAGGTCCTGCCGGTATGCAAGTTTACGGATTTGATCCAGAAAAAGAGCCTGAAGAAGCGTACAAAAGGTTCTTTGACTCCCTTAAACAATACGATGACGATGGATATGACGAAGATATCCAGAAATTTTTAAAAGCAAACAAGGACAAACCATTTGATCAAGTGAAAATCTTAGGGGTTATGCTAACTGGGAAAACGGAAAACTTTAAGGTATTAGAAAACCAAGACTTTGTTCGCGGTGCTTCTGTAGGGGTTACTGCACAAGTTGTTCCTTATATAAAACCGGAGAAATAATAAGGAACGCCCAGATGAACTTAAAGAATACACATAAAACTGTTTACTACGGGAGCTATCCGCTACAATAGATAGCTCCCATCTCTCATTTATTGCTTAATTTTCAAAAATAAACTTCATAATATTTTAGGTGCATTTTTATAAATAAAAAATCATATATTTGTTCACATTATATCCATTGTGAATTTTTTCACAATGGATATATAATAAACTTGTAAATACAATATTGGAGGGATTTCAATGGTTATCAATTTTTTAAGAACTGATAAACGTGCTGCTTTCATATTATTATTTTTACGACTTTACATAGGATATACATGGCTCGCTGCTGGAATCGGCAAAGTCTTTGGACAATCTTTTGACGCAAGTGGTTTTCTAAAGGGCGCTATTGCTCAAGCATTAGGTGACCACCCTGCCGTACAAAGTTGGTGGGCAGATTTCCTTCAACACTTTGTTCTTCCAAATGCAGACCTATTTAGCTTTTTAGTTCAATGGGGAGAAATTTTAGTAGGTCTAGGTTTGATTTTAGGCGGATTAACAAAAACAGCTGCATTTTTCGGAATCATAATGAATCTTTCATTTTTATTAAGCGGAACTGTTAGTGTAAATCCAAACCTGCTTATTTTAACTATGTTCATTTTAGTTGCAGGACAGAACGCCGGACGTATTGGATTAGATGGCTATGTTTTCCCAAAACTTTTCCGTAAAAACAGCCATGGAACATATAAATTAAGCAAAACTGCGTAGTAACGGTTTACTCTTAAAATATAAATAAGAAAAAGAGCCTGCGTATAGGCTCTTTTTTATTTACTCCAAATTTAAACTCTTAACGAGCCACGAAAACCTCTGGCAGCATAATAAGAGTCTGCTCCATTGTGGTACACGAAAACATGTCCGAAGCGATAATCGCAAAATAGCGCACCACCGAGTTCTCTAATATCTGAAGGTGTTTGTACCCAGCTTGATGATTTCATATCAAAATCTCCAAGTTGTTGTAACTCTCGATATTGTTCTTCAGTTAATAGTTCAATACCCATAGCGGCTGCCACATCAATAGCGTTATTTTCTGGTTTATGCTTCTTTCTTGATTCTAACGCTTCAAGATCATAACAAAGGCTTCTACGACCTTTAGGACTCTCCTTTGAACAATCATAGAAAGTATACTCGTCCTTCTCTTTGTCATATCCAACAACATCCGGCTCACCGCCTGTTACTTCCATTTCATTAAGTGACCATAATTTTTCAGCATTAGCTTCTATCTTCGCTTCAACTTTAGCCCATTCAAGACCTTCATGGCGGTTCATGTTTTTCTCAAAACGAGCTTGTAATACTTTTATTAGTTCTTCACGTTGTTCTACAGATAACTCATTTTTATTCGCTGTCATATTCGTCCTCCGAATTACGTTTCTTTATACTCACTTAAATCTCTTCAGTAATAGTTTAGTTTACAACAAATTATATAATTTGTTGAATCTCTTTTTCAACAATCTGACCCGATTACCCAACGGAAAATCCCTGCGCGGATATCTATTATATAGTTCTAAAATCTTTCATACTTTCCCCAAGTATATAGTGTGAAAACCACATCAAATTCTGCTTCATAATAGCCACATGAACTCCTGGTTGGTCAGAACTATATGCCATTTCTTTAAATATAATTAGTTCTGTATCAACTTCCATATCTCTTAATCCTTCATATAACTCATATGCATTTGTAACTGGAATTCTTGCATCCTTTTCGCCATGTTGGATTAAGGTAGGCGTACAGGCTGATTTAATATATGTCATTGGTGATGTTTTCTTATATATATCCGGATCATTCCATGGAGTATTTCCTAAATGCATTCTAATAAAATAAGGGATATCTGTATTTACGTAATGAGTACTCCAGTTCGTAATTCCGCCCCCAACTGAAATCGCTTTAAATCTATTACTAAATGTAGAACAGAACGCTGATATATATCCTCCGTTACTCCATCCCATAACTCCTACTCTATCTTTATCTACAATCCCTTTTTCAACTAGTTCATCCACTCCAGATATAACATCATCGTAATCAGCAAGTCCTTGTTTTCTGTAGTTCGCTTTTAAAAATTCATTGCCATAACCAGAACTTCCTCTATAGTTTGGCTCTAAAACGATAAAGCCTTTTTCAACAAACTGTTCAATCGGATATTTCTCATTGAAGCAGTCTGAAAATATCGGAAAAGATGCCCAAGCCGGACCTCCGTGAATTACTACTAATAAAGGATATTTTTTATTTGAGTCAAACTCTACTGGTCTTGATAAAACACCCTCTATTTTAAGACCATCACTACTTTGCCATGAGATGATTTCCCTGTTGCTTTTAAGCTTCCCTTCGAAAAAGCTATTTTCATTCGTTATTTTTTTATCGTCCAAATAGATTTCAAAGGTCTCATTTGTTATAGCTTTACTATAGGTTATATGATTGCCATCCTTTGTTATAGAAGCATCCATTATAAAACCATCTACGTTGTCACTTAATACTTCCATAGTGCCATCTTCAGCTAGTAACCCAATACGATAATTCGTTTTATCCTGCCATCTAATTAAAATCCCTTTAGCTATCCACTGTAATGGCATAACCGTACTATCAAAGTTTGTTAAGGGCTGAAGTACCTCTCCAGTATTCATATCATATATCTCTAATGTACTCTCTTGTATATGGTTTCTATAATACTCCTTCTCTCTTATGCTTGCTGAGTAACATATTTTGTTGCCCTCAGGAGAAAAGCAAACGCTCCCGCCCAACAACCTATCTACATTCATCTTTTGTAGTTCCTCAGCTTCAACATCTAATATATATATATCACCATTCATATAATCGTTTAGGCTTGGTGTAGCCATACATACAACTTTTTTCCCATCATTTGAAATATCAAAGTCATGGATATAAAAATCCTTACCATCAGTTAATTGATAAACACCGTTAATCTCTCGTTCCTCTTTATCATTTTGTATCACTTTTTCTATTTCAACGTAGCATAAACAATTATTTTGATGTTCCTTACCTACATGGTGGAAATCTCCATATCGTTCCTTACGTTTCTTTATTTCCTCACATTCTTTTGCCTGTGCAATATAATAAAAACCTTTACCAGTATGATCCCATTTGAATGTACTAATCCCTTCTTCCTCATCAGTAATTTGCACCCCACTATAACCATCTAATGACTTAACGAAGATTTGATTTTTCCCATTACCACCAGGGCTAAGGTATGCAATATCCCTAGAATTTGGAGACCATAACGGGCATGTACTATCTATATCCCCATTTGTTAATGGATAATTTTTCCCTTTACCTTTTTCATATATCCATACATGATTTCTATATGTATTGTCTTTCCAGTTAGCTGTCCTCTTAACAAATGCTACGTTTTTGCCATCATCACTTATGTTTGTACTTGATACGGCCGGTAATGAAATAATCTCTTCTATACTTAAATATGTTTTTTCACTCACTTTCATCAATATGCCCCCTTGTAATGTCCATAAATCTCTCGTCTCTTTTTGTCATAATAAAGTAAATTGTTCACGGATACTTAAAATAGTAACGGAAGATTCAGATAAATAAAAGTGCATCTGATAAAGTAAAACTTTAATCTATAGAGTTCTATCCACTCAAATTAAAGATTATGTGGTTTTCATCTAAATGGGAAAAATAAACGCATTTTGATTCATACATTCGTTTAAAGTGAACTTCCATCAGTGGGAGTCTTATAGCCTACGAATTGTGGAATAAAAAATGGACTAAGAATTTAATCTTAGTCCATTTTTTATTTTATATCCATTTTGTATGGAATGTACCTTCTTTATCTACTCGTTTATACGTATGCGCTCCAAAATAATCGCGCTGCGCTTGCAACAAGTTTGCAGGTAATTTGGCAGTACGATAGCTGTCATAATAAGAAATTGCTGCTGAAAATGCAGGTATCGGAATGCCCTGTTGTACCGCCATTGAGATAATTTGGCGTAATCCACCTTGATATGACTCTACAATTTCTTTAAAGTATGGATCAAGTAAAAGGTTCGGTAGGTCAGTGTTAGTCTCATAAGCCTCTTTAATGTTCTGTAAAAAGGCAGCACGGATAATACATCCGCCTCTCCAAAGCATAGAAATGCTGCCAAAATCAAGGTTCCAATCATATTCCTCAGAAGCTGCCTTCAATTGCGTGAATCCTTGTGCATAAGAACAAATTTTACTCATATATAAAGCTTGGCGCACCGCTTCAATTAATTCGGCTTTTTCAACTCCAATTGCCGTTTTATCTTTAGGGCCAGATAAAACTTTGCTTGCGTTCACACGCTCTTCTTTTAAAGCAGAAATGCAACGTGCAAATACAGATTCCGTGATAATAGGCAGAGAGATACCTAAATCAAGCGCGCTTTGACTTGTCCATTTCCCTGTACCCTTTTGTCCTGCAGTATCAAGAATAACATCCACTAATGGCTTACCAGTTTCTTCATCTTTCTTCTTGAAAATATCGGCTGTAATCTCAATTAGATAGCTGTTCAGTTCACCTTTATTCCATTCAGCAAATATTTCATGGAACTCTTCTGCAGTCAAATCTAGTGTTTGTTTCAAGAAGAAATATGCTTCACAAATTAATTGCATATCTCCATACTCAATACCATTGTGAACCATCTTTACATAGTGTCCTGCCCCATTAGGTCCGATATAAGAACAGCAAGGCTCGTTATTCACTTTTGCAGAGATGTTTTCAAGCATATCCTTTACTTTTTCGTATGCATCCTTCTGTCCGCCTGGCATAATAGATGGTCCCTTCAATGCACCCTCTTCGCCGCCTGACACACCTGCCCCGATGAAATTGATTCCTTCTTCGGCAAGACGTTTGTTTCGGCGAATTGTATCGACAAAGTATGTATTACCACCGTCAATTAAAATATCACCTTTATCGAGGTGAGGGACTAGAGAATCAATCGCTTTATCTGTAATTTCCCCCGCATTAACCATTAATAAAATCTTTCTAGGTGATTCAAGTGAGTTAACAAACTCTTCAACTATATGAGTACCAACTAAGTTTTTACCACGGTTTTCCTCAATGGTTTCATCAACTTTTTCCTTTGAAATATCATATAGGGCAACAGAATACCCTTTGCTCTCAAAGTTAAGTGCGAGGCTTTTTCCCATAACGCCCACACCAACAACTCCAATTTGTAACTTTTCCATATTCTATCGTTCCTTTCCATGTATGTTACTCTGTATTATAGTATATATACCTAAAATAACACTTTAATCAAATAATCCAACTTTTTCATTTCAATAGGCTCTGCCAGTATTCGTGCAAAAGGTTAAAGGGACACGGCACATCACTATCAAGTTAAAAAATAAAGAGAAATTTTCATCCTTATTAATCAATCATGAAAAATAACTGGTTAATTATGAAAAATCACATTAAACAGCTTCCGTATCCCTTTTACTGTTTAGAAAGATCTATACAAATAAACTTAATAATAAAGTAAACCCTAATCCGGCTACAGAAACGATAGTCTCAAGTAAAGTCCATGTTGCAAATGTTTCTTTCATGCTTAAACCAAAGTACTCTTTGAACATCCAGAAACCAGCATCGTTCACGTGTGAAGCAATTAAACTACCAGCCCCTGTTGCAAGGACAACTAAAGCAAGGTTAACATCAGATTGACCTAACATCGGAATCACTAAACCGACAGTTGTTAATGCAGCAACCGTAGCAGACCCCAATGAAATACGTAAGATGGCAGCGATAATCCATGCGAGCAAGATCGGTGATAAGGAAGTTCCTTTGAATAATTCGGCTACATAGTTACCAACGCCGCCATCAATTAATACTTGTTTGAAAGCGCCGCCTCCACCAATAATTAAGAGCATCATCCCAATATTCGAGATCGCTGTTGTACAAGATTCCATCACGTTTTTGATTGGAATATTTCTTGCCAATCCCATTGTATAGATCGCAACTAGTAAGGATATCAACATGGCAGTATCCGCATTCCCAATAAACTCGATCGTTGCTAGTAAACTATTATCTTTGAATCCCATTGTTTTTTGCAGCAAAGTAATAATTGTAGCGACTGCCATTAAAAGAACAGGCAGTAAAGCGGTAAAAACACTGATTCCAAAACCAGGGGTTTCTTCAAGTTTAAATACTTTCTGCTCACCTAATGATTGGATATTACCGGTTTTTGTGAACGCCTCAGGTACTAGTTTTTTTGCAAGTTTAGTAAATACAGGTCCAGCTAACACAACCGTTGGAACCGCTATCATAAAACCGTAAAGTAATACTTCACCGATGTTTGCATGCAATTCACCAGCGATAGCAGTTGGTCCTGGGTGTGGTGGTAAAAATCCGTGTGTTACAGATAAAGCAGCTGCCATCGAAATACCGAGATATAAGATAGAAACTTTTAATTCTCTTGAAATTGCAAATACAATCGGGATTAATAATACTAATCCTACTTCAAAAAATAATGCAATCCCGATAATAAATGAGGCAGTCACAACAGCCCATTGAATGTTCTTTTCACCAAATTTTTTCACAAGGGTCATGGCAATGCGTTGTGCACCCCCAGAATCTGAAAGCAACTTACCTAACATCGCACCAAGTCCAAAAACGAGTGCTAAGTGCCCAAGTGTTCCGCCTAATCCCGCCTCAATGGTTTTAAAAATCTTTTCTGGTGGCATTCCAAGTGCTAACGCAACCCCGACGGATACAATGATTAATGAAATAAAGGTATTTAATTTAAAGCGCATAATCAGTAAAAGTAATGCTAAAATCCCAATTGCTACAATGACTAATGGCATCGTAGTTCCCCCCTAATCTTAGCTGTATTTGTATTGATCCCGCTATTCGTGGGCAGTAAGGCCCCCACCACCTCGAGATTTAGATAGAAGCGAGGCATGGGAGATTACTGATGAAAGTTTTACTTTATTAAATTTCTTTGATAATTTGCAATTCGTGTATAATCGTCTTCTAGCGCCCTTGATAGGTTAATAAATATAGGCAGTAATTGTCTGTATTCTTTTGTTGCTTCTTCTTTCGGTGTATGTTTGTAGGTACTGCCAACCATTTCGGAAACGATTTCAAAAGAATCAATTTTTCCTGTGGCATAGAGACCTAATATACATGCACCTAGACAAGAGCTTTCGTAGCTCTTTGGAACAACGACTTCAGATGCGAAAATATCGGACATCATCTGTCGCCAAACGTCAGACCTTGCGAAGCCGCCTGTTGCTTGAATACGAGTTACAGGACCATCCATGCATTCTGTTAATGCTAAAAATACAGTGTATAAATTATATATAACGCCTTCTAAAGCTGCACGAATCATATGTTCCTTCTTATGTGACATCGTTAAACCGAAGAAGGAACCACGTACATCTGGATTCCATAATGGTGCACGTTCCCCTGCGAGGTATGGATGGAATAATAATCCGTCTGCACCAGGTCTCACGCGTTCAGCTATTTTAGTTAATACATCGTATGGATCAATTCCTAGTCTTTTCGCAGTTTCTACTTCTGATGAAGCAAGTTCATCACGAATCCAACGAAGGACCATTCCTCCATTGTTTACCGGTCCACCAATTACCCAATGCTTTTCCGTTAAGGCATAACAAAATATTCTTCCTTTTTTATCTGTTTGTGGTTTATCAATGATGGTCCGAATAGCACCACTTGTTCCAATTGTGACAGCAATCTCACCTTTTCGAATTGCATTCACACCTAGATTAGAAAGCACCCCGTCACTAGCACCAATGACAAACGGTGTTTGGGAATCGATACCAATCTTTTGGGCTAAATCTGGATTGCAGTTGCTAAATGTTTGGGTGGTCGGTACGAGTTCAGATAATTGACTTGATGTTATACCAGCAATTTTTAAAGCTTCCTCATCCCAACCTAGTTTTTTTAAGTTCATCATCCCCATGCAAGAGGCGATGGAATGATCAACAACATATTGATCAAAGAATTGTTTGAAGATATATTCTTTGATTCCAATATATTTCTTTGTTCTAATCGCAATTTCCGGATGATCATTCACGATCCATGTAATTTTACTTAATGGTGACATTGGGTGAATAGGTGTTCCTGTTCGTCTATAAACTTCATGGCCATTCAGTTCATCTTTGATTTTATGTGCCCATGCCTCACTACGATTATCTGCCCAAGTGATACAAGGTGTCAGCGGCTGATCATTTTCATCCATGGCAATGACACTATGCATAGCACTGCTAAATGAAATAAACGATGGTTTTTTATCTGAATGCTGTTTCGTTATATTTGATATCGCTTGTAAAACAGCTTGGAAAATCTCTTCTGGATCTTGTTCCGCTGTGGATATATCCGGTGTGCGAAGTGGATAACCAATATTCTCGGTTTGAATGACTTCGCCTTTTTCAGTAAATAAAACTGCTTTCGTACTTGTTGTACCGATATCTATACCTAACATATAGCTACTCATGTCCTTGCTCAACTCCTTTAGATAACATTTGTTGTGACATCCAGAGGTCTTCGACTTTCCCTTGAACATCATCAAAGTTTTGATGTAAGGCCTCAATCATGAGGGCTCGATCTTTTGATTCGATTGCTTTTATATAAAGCTCATGATTTTTAATAATCCGTTCAAAATCCTCGTACTTTTCCTTGAAACGAGTACGCATTGATAAAAGGATTAAGCTTTCCATAACAGGCTTTAAATTATTCCAAATCATCAGGATGTAGGAATGCTCAATGGTTCGAATAATCGTTTCATGGAATAAGAGATCTTGATAAGAAAATTCATCAGAATCATGATACTTAATGGCGATTTTCATCATTTCCATTATTTTATTTAGTTCTCTTACTAAATCATTTGTGTCCATCTTTCCAAGTCGCTCAAAGATAAACGTTTCTATAAGTAAACGAACATCATATATTTCTTCAATTTCTTTCTCGGTTAAACCAATGACAACTGCGCCCATTCTTTCTAAGCGAATAATATTTTCAGAAGCTAGTAATTTTAATGCTTCACGAACGGGTGACCGACTTACAGAAAAATCGGCAGCTATTTTATTTTCTGACAGGATGGTACCGCTTTCAATTGCACCTGCAATAATGCGCATTCTCAATTCGCTCGCAACACGATCACCTGTAGAAGCTTTTGAAAGCCATTTTTCAGGATAAAGAAATTCCATTGATTTCGTCATAAATCCACCTCGTGTTAATCAAGTATACTTGTATACAAGTATTATAACTCGGATTTTTAATTATGCAAGCGCTTTTATTGTTCGCGTTGGTTCTATTAGAGGAAAACCCATAATTATTAAACTAACAAATCAAGTCACCCCAAAACTATTATTGTTGATAAAGAAGATTTAGGAAATGGAAAACTAAACAAGTGGTATGAAAGACAAATAATTATAGAATCTATGTAAAAAGAAGCAGCTACCTTTAAATGGAGAGGTAGCTGCTTTTTTAGTTGTTCATATTCTGCTGATGCTTTGAAATTAATTTAGACATATAGACAAAACCCTAAATTACGTATTGTCTTGTAACTCCATGAATATCTATTCGCGCTATTGTGTTTATACACTGCTCATTGATAGTTTCCCGATTAATTCTCAATAACATCATGTAACCTCTCAGCAAACTCTTTATGATGCACTGTGTTATAACCCACATGATGTCCTGGAAACTCTGCCAATTCTGTTCCGAGGTGTTCTGCTAAGTTGAATGCGCAATGATAAGGAAAAGTTTCTCTTGAAATACTTCCACCAGCTGGACGTACCTGTATCGATGCAGGTTTTAATAGGGACTTTAATGCATCGATATTTAAAGTATAGCTGAGAATTCCCGGGATTTCATACTCAGTGAAATACATCGAATTGCCAAGTAGTCGCTCTGTTAGCATATCCTTCGATGGTTCGGAATTACTATCATCAATATTTGACAATAACTTCATGACCTCACTTTGATGATTCCCTTTAAGGTCTTCCATGAAATTTATAGCCTGCTTCAACTCATTTTCAGATAATAGTTGTAATAAAACCGGTTCGTGTGGAATTAGTAACTGTACCTGCTCAGGATGACGTATGTACAAATCAAGTCCGATAACAGCACCAGAACTACTTCCAAATACATAAGCCGGTTCTTTGGTCAGATTAGCTAGCAACCGATGAGCATCTTCGCTATGCGTGTGCACATGGTAATCCTCATTTTTATTGACGAGATTGCTACGGGAATGACCACGACGATCGTAAGTAACAACGGTATACCATTTAGCAAGATGGTCGGCGACATTATGGAACTTGTCGGCATCACCACCCCCACCATGAATCAAAAGAAGAATTGGACCCGAGCCACGCACCTCATAATAGATGCTTGCTCCAATTACTTGCAATGTTCCGTTTTTTACTATACTCATTTGTACATTCTTCCTTTCTTTTGTCATCTCCCTTAACATTACATGATTGGTGAATGATATAAAATGCAGGAAATAACTAAGAAACAAATTCACCATAAGAAAAAGCAATGTGTGGCTTTAAAATAAAGTTTGATTAAAAATATTGTGTTAAACCGTATTCTATGATGAATAAAAAGAAACCATTTTGAAAAAGTCTAATCAAAATGGTTTCTTATCCAACAGGTTTATGTTTATGTTTTATAAAAAAGTTTGATCATAGCTTATTTACAATTCTTTGATTAAAGAGATAAAGCATCGCACCTTTTTTATAAACGTCTTAACTTTATTTCAAAACTACACTATATGTAGGATTAAAATAAAGTTTGATCAAAAGAATGCTACAAATACTGATTTTATAATAGAAGAAACCCATCTATTTTGAAAAAAGATTAATCAAAATAGGTGGGTTTGATTTTTTAAATATTAGAGTTTTTATAAAAAAGATTGATCATTTTATAAGCTTTTAAACCAATCTTCTCCTTTAGTGTATCTTTGATGGTCGATTAAATGTACATGTAAATGTTGTGTTGAATCAATTCTTAATTTATTTTTATACATTCTTTGAAGAGAAGATTGATTCACCTTTTCAGTAGAATAATGAAAAATATGAACGTCCTTATTTTCTTCTTCAATTAAACTTCTAAACATCCCATTTATATGGCCATCATCTCCATTAAAACCATATCCAATAATAGCAATAGAATCACATTCTTTAAATTTCTCATACAGTTCAACATACCTTTGCGACATGGTAATAGATGTAAGGGGTTTAACTCCACTCTGAGTAAAAATAAACGGAACAACTATTTGCTCTGTAGGATTCACTTCACTTAAATCACTGATTATACGATTTTTATAAGGGTCATAATAATCTCGCACACCACCATTTAGATGATATATACTCACACCTTTGATATCATTCTTCTCAAAAATATCCATTATAAAGTTGTTATAGTTTGTAGTCCCAACTGCATGTAGGTCAAAATCGTTTTGCATAGTAATTAAATCATGATAAAATCCTGGACCATTTTCAATTTTAGTTTCATCTATCTTTGTTTGATCCTTGATATACCGCTGAACAGTATATAAAAATACAGCAATTTTGGTGAACTTTGCCCATTGAGATTTTGGATTATATAAATATCTAAAATGACTGTCTATTAATGATTGATAGTCCAATGTTTGACAATAAATTTGTTCTAATATTGTCTTTCCTAATTCAATAAATATTTTATTGATATCCGTATTTTCATCCACTTGTTCTCTTGTTTGCTCAATTACAATTTCCATTCCAACTTGTCCGACACTAGAGTAGTTTATATTAAAAATCCCACTAATATCGTCAAATATATTTACTGTAGTGGGCGCTTTCTCAAACAATTCATCGTTCAATTGAGATACAAGGTTTTGTCCTAAAGCTCCTAAAAGCAACTCTAAAAAAGCTGTAATAATTCTTTTCAAATCATTATTAGGTTGCAATTCCAATAATTTTAAAAATGCAGAGAAATATTCCGAATCAAACAAAGAAACTTGATCAGCTAACTTTTTATTCAAAGCAATTTCTTGAGAATATAATTTATCACCGATTTCAATTTTAATTTCTTTGGAAAATATTTCACGTATAGTATCTTCATCAATATCCCAATTATTTAAAATTCCAGCAATGTTAGAATCAAAGTTCTCAAGATACTTTAGTGTACTTTGTCTACGATGCTCTAAACTTGAAGAAATGATTTCTTCAAAATTCCCTTTACCGAATACATTAATTCTTTTTGATTGGAAGTTTTCAGGCAACCATTGAGTAGCAATTTGAGACTGCAAATCAATATTAGCTAGTTGTTCTCTAAAGGCTTCTCGATCTTCTTCTTTCGAGCCTTTAAATATATCTAATGCAAATCTTCCGCCCGAAGGTAAACCATATCCTAATTCGGCACCAGCTCCAAAAAAGAAGCCTAATTTTTTCTTTTGTTCCATCCTCCTACCCCTTTGCTAAAAATTTAAATAAACATTTGTTGCATGAAGCCTTTTTTCTGTTCTTTGTAAATATCTATTTTTTGTTGATGAAGAACAATAATGTTATCTAATTGTTTAAAGAATATCCCGATTTTTTCTTGTTCATCACGTTCTTTTGGCAACTTAATTTGGTATTTCAATACATCTGGTGGTGTAATACGTTTCTGACTATTTGAGGTACCGGAAGAAATTGACTCTAAGTCACGCGTCGTCTTATCTGAAAGCATCAGTTGTTCAAGAAAAGTCATGTCAATTTTTTCTGAAGTGAATGGCATGAATTCATTTGATGCGACAGCGTTATCCGGTGCGTCCTCAATAAGCCAAATACGTTTTTGACGAACATTAAGTTTATTAATAAGCAATACTTCACCAGATATTTTCAAACGCATACTTTGCATAGACTTACCAAGTACATGTTCTGGTAAACGGCCGTTATCGTATGAAGGCATACTGTATTCAATAAATTCAGAATCGGGTGCAGCCTGCGGATCTATACTTGTGCGGACGAAATCTCCAACTTCTTTCAAAGCCCGCTCTTCCCAATCCCCTGTAAATCCAGCAAAACGCATTTCTGGTTGTGCCTCGTCTGCTTTTGGAAACATCTTTTGTAAAAATCCTTTTTTCTGTTCTTGCAGCAAATCAATTTTTTGTTGTTGGAGTTGGATTTTTTCATCTAAAGATAATAACAGATTACTTATTTTTTGTTGTTCTTCAAGATTAGGTATTTTTAAATATAGTTTTTTAATTCCTTGGCTATATAAATGGACTACTGTAGCCCCCTGCGCATATTTTGATAGTTCTTGCTTTTTAATACCATTAATCTGATAACTAATAAATCGGCCATCTATATTATTCTTAAACCTCAATATATTAAGGTCTCCACCAATTAATATATTTTCTTGTAATACGCAAGTCGAGCAAGCTATATCTTTGGCAGTCTCGCCTGAAGATGGAATTAAAACATCATATTTTTTAGATTTTATTAATTCTTTACTTTCTATATTTGTCTTACTGTAAATTTCAGTTGTTACTTCACCATATTTCGTATAAAGTTCTCCATATAATATGCAAAGTTCCCCTTCACTACTTAACTCATTTTTGGAAATACCTTTTCCTTTGTGAAAATCTGCTATATCAGCTAATGAATAGGTTTCCCATTCCTCATCAAACTCTTTAAATCTCAACTTTGGTACGTTCACACCCTACACCCCCAATTCTTTGAAGTATGCAGCGAGTTCTTCATCGACTTTGGCAATTTCTTCATCGATTGCTTCAAGCTGTTTTGCGACTTCAGCTAAATCAACAGGTTCTTCTTCTTCAAATGTATCAACGTAACGTGGGATATTTAAGTTGTAGTCGTTTTCTCTGATTTCATCTAATGTTGCGGCGTATGAGTATTTATCAAATGTTTCGCGGCTTAAATACGTATTCACGATTTTTTCTACATGCTCGTCTGCTAAATGGTTTTGATTTTTACCTTTTTCAAACTCATTTGAAGCATCAATGAAAATCACGTTATCATCGTGTTTACGACATTTTTTGAGTACTAAAATACATGTTGGAATCGATGTACCGAAGAAAATATTCGCTGGTAAACCGATCACTGCGTCTAAATAGTTTTTCTCTTCAATTAAATACTTACGGATAACACCTTCTGCAGCACCGCGGAATAATACACCATGTGGTAATACAACGGCAAATGTACCGTTATCAGCTAAATGATGGATAAAGTGTTGAACGAATGCGAAGTCTGCTTTTGATTTCGGTGCTAGTTTCGCATAGTTGCTGAAACGTTCGTCATCTTGGAACTTATCATCTGCACTCCATTTCGCGCTGTATGGTGGGTTCGCAACGATTGCTTCAAAGCGTTTATCCAAATGTTGCGGTTCTTCTAACGTATCGGCATTTTTAATATCAAAGCGTTGATATGGAATATCATGCAATAACATATTCATACGCGCTAAGTTGTACGTTGTTGATACTTTTTCTTGTCCGTAATAGTTATAAACTTTTGCTTCTTTACCTACACGTAATAGCAAGGAACCAGAACCACATGTGCCATCATAAACATCTTTGATTTCTGTTTTCCCAGCTGTCACGATTTTCGCTAAAATGCGTGATACTTGTTGTGGTGTATAGAACTCACCAGCTTTTTTGCCTGCATTTGCGGCGAATTGAGAAATCATGTATTCATAAGCATCACCTAATACATCGATTTCGACGTCATCTTGTAAGAAAGGAATGTCTGCAATATTGACAAGGACTTTCGCAATTAGTTCAGAACGAGCTTTTACAGTACGTCCTAATTTTGACGAGTTTAAATCCATATCATCGAATAAGTTTTCGAAGTCTTCTTGGCTGTCTGCTCCCATCGTTGAAGCCTCAATTGCTTTGACACCATTTTGAAGCATTTCAATATCGAAGTTACCATTTGCCCCTAATTCGATTTCTTTGACGAATGTAGAGAATAAATATTGAGGTGTAATAATATAACCTAACTCATTGATTAAATACTCTTGTAAATCTTCACGGTATTCCCCGTTTCCCCAAGCTTCTGCAAAACTCAGTTCATCTTCTGCCAGTAATGAATTCGCACGTGATTCTACTTTTTCTGATAAGTAACGGTAGAAAATTAATCCTAAAATATAATCTTTAAATTCATACGCATCCATTTGGCCACGTAAGTCATTTGCCATTGCCCATAGCTTCTTATGTAATTCAGCTTGCTGTTGGCGTTGTTTTTCACTTGTTGTCATGTTGACGACCTCCTAATTGATCGATAATCTTCACCATTTGATGGTGAAGGAGTAATTGTTCTAATCTATCCTTCTCTTTTAAAAGTGCTGTCTTTCTCTTTTTTAATTGTGCAATCTTCCCTAATATTTTTTGCTTTTCAACATTTGGGAGGACAAACTCAATTTCTTTTACGTTCGATAACTTCAGTGAAGAAATAATACTTCCTTCTGTAAATAGTGCAATTTGCTTTTGAATGGAAGGATGCTCATTAAATAACCATTCCATAAAATGAACATCTACTTTTTCAAAAAAGCTTATTTTCATAAAGTTATTCGTCAGTAATAGACCCTGATATTGTGGAGGAAACCAAACAACCTTTTGTGTTAATGTATGCAACACAAGGCTTTCCGTATCCGTTAATACTTCTTGTTTAATCTTCTCTTTATTCACATAAATCGATCGATCCTTTTCTTGAGAAATCCGATAATCGACTCCAAGTAAATGATTAAATTCTTTTAATGTTACTAACTGCATCTGGACACTATCTTCACTTAAGTTTGATATTTCAACTCGATTGGTGAAGACACCTTGTGTAACATCTGCACATTCTCTTAACTTCATTGGGTGACCTCCTCTCTGAATAATATATTAAATGATATTTTAAACAATATCAAGTTAAAACTCATTTATTTTTGATATTTTTTAAAATAACATAAAAAAAGAGAGGTTTCCCTCTCTTTTTCCTACGCTCCATATTTTGCTACTTGTTCATGAATAAAGTTTTTAATTGCTTTAATCGCCTTGTTTTTCTTTAAGAACGATCCTGATAAACGGTCCATAATGGTACTATCTTCGATGATGTTGGCATATTCATAGGTCGCTACTTGTTCTTTTAAAACAGATTGCTCTAACCCTACTTCACTTGCAAAGGTATTCATTTCTTCTTCTTTTATCTCTTCTTCATACTTTGAATATTCATCAAGAATGGATACATTTGTACCGAGCTGTGGCACAATTTTATCTAGGAAATTATGAATTAGTTCAACTTTTAAACGTAATTTTTCATCAGACGCATGATCTAACTCTTGTTTGATTAATTTAATTTCTTGATCACGTGTTTTTTCATCATCCATTGTTAAATTGGCAATCAAATTCATAATATAGCTAACATTAATACGGTCTGTGTGCATTAACTCTAATTCAAAATCAATGTCTTGTAAGATGGATTCTTTACGGGGGTCTTCTTTTTTCAAGCGATCATGGATTTTGAAGTATTTACTCTTATAATCTTCGTAGGATTGTTCCGTAATTTGTAGTTCATCTTCATCAAATTCAAAGTCAGAGAATGATTGCAAGCGTTGAAGCATTTTTGTAACATTTTTGAAGGCAACAATAAATTCACGTTGATTTTCTTCTGTTTGAAGTGCATCTACTTGTTCAGGTGATGCTGCAACTTTTTTAAGTCCTTCTAATGCTTCTTTAAATTTTGCTAAATAAGCATCGTAATTTTGCATTAAAACATCGTCAACAGAATCTGTTTTAGAGAATAAACGGATAGTATCATCTGTTTGGTCCTTTAAATTACGGTAACAAACAACATTCCCATATGGCTTTGTCGCCTTTTCTACACGGTTTGTGCGACTATAAGCTTGTAATAGATTATGATACTGCAAGTTTTTATCAACGTATAATGTATTGAGTGGCTTACTATCAAATCCCGTTAAGAACATATTTACAACTAGTAGTATGTCGATTTGTGCTTGTTTCATTTTCTTAGATACGTCTGAAAAATAACGGTCCCATGTATCTGTTGAATAGTCCGTTCCAAACATTTGATTATAATCCACAATCATACGGTCCAAAGCTTCACGTGAATGTTCTTCTGTTCCATCACTTTCTTCATTCGCACCAAACGAATAAATCCCCGCAATTTTCAAGTTATGATTTTTTGATTTAAATAAATCATAGTATTTAATTAATGTTTGAATCGAATCAACTGCAAAGATACCACAATATCCTTTGCTTCTCGCACGACGATTATGATTGTCGATAATATGGTCTGCAATCATATTTAAACGTGTGGGATGGCGCAACACCTCATCTGTATCAATACCTTCTACTTTCGTATCATCAAACTCATCTGCTTTCGATTGGAATGTGCTAATGTATTCAACCGAAAATCCTAATACATTGCCATCACGAATCGCATCTTTAATTAAATAGTGATGTAAACATTTTTCGAATAAATCTGCTGTTGTACGGCCATCTTGGCTTTTGTTTTCTTCAAAACGTGGTGTACCCGTAAATCCAAAATATTGTGCATTTTGGAAGTGATGATCAATATCTTTACGCATATCACCAAACTGGCTACGATGACACTCATCAATAATAAAGACAACATGTTCTTGTTTATATGGTTCCATAATTTTTTCATAGCGTGGATTTTTCACCGCATTACTCATTTTTTGAATGGTTGTGACGATGAAACGCTTCATTGGGTTTTTAATTTGTTTAATTAATTCATCTGTTTTATCTGTACGGTCCACAGATCCTTTTTCAAACTTATTAAATTCTGCAGTTGTTTGGCTATCTAAATCCTGACGATCGACAAGAAAGAAGACTTTTTTAATACTCTCTTCATTCGCTAAAATCTGTCCTGCTTTGAAAGACGTCAATGTTTTACCAGATCCTGTTGTATGCCAAATAAAGCCGTTGTTATTTGTTTCATTTGCACGTTTTACTAAAGCTTCTACTGCATACACTTGATATGGACGCATCACCATTAATGCTTTGTCTGTATCATTAATAATCATGTAACGGCTAACCATTTTCGCTAGATGACAAGGTTGTAAAAATACTTTCGTAAAATCTTGTAAGTTCGTAATAATATTATTCTCTTCATCCGACCAGAAGAACGTAAAGCCAAATTGAATATCATAATCCGAGTTCGAGAAATATTTCGTATCGACACCATTACTAACCACAAAAATTTGCAAAAAATGATATAATCCTTGGAATGAGTGACGACGATAACGTTGGATTTGATTAAATGCTTCTTTGAAATCAAGTCCGCGACGTTTCAACTCAATTTGAACAATCGGTAACCCATTAATGAAAATGGTAACATCATAACGATTTTCATATTTACCAAACATCGTTGTTTGTGTAGTTACTTGGAATAAGTTTTTACACCATTGTTTTGTATTCATTAATTCTAAATACAGCTCTGTTCCATCTTCGCGTTCGATTAGTAATTTATCACGCAAGATTTTAGCAGATTCATAAATACTTTTATCTTCTGTTGCAACAAGTACACGCTTAAATTCTTTATCTGTTAATGGTTGACCATTTAATTTCTTTTCATTAAATTTATTTAATTGCGTACGAAAATTGGCTAATACAGCTGCATAATCTGGTAATTGTATAGCTTCATATCCCTGTGTTTGCAATTGTTCTACTAAATGTTTCTCTAGTTGTGCTTCTGACTGATAACCCACTCCTATATCCCCCACATATCCACTTTTATATATTCAAAATATCTTTACCTATCAATAATCATACCATCAAAAAGAATTTCTGTATTAATATTCCACAAAGTATATTGCTAAGTTTTTCTATGGAGGACTATATAATTTGTCAAACTAGCTTTTCAAATAATAATTTAGCTTTATGTATAATACTTTTCCTACTGTGTTTAGCTTTTTTTATAACAATACCTTCTCTTTCTATCCCCGTAATCAATTCCTTGGCCCAAACACCACTTTTATCCACTAAGCCCGACAACATGTCTTGAATAATTGAAGACCATTCCATACTGATAGTTGAGGACAATATCAACATGGATAAAGAACGACTTTCTCGCTCTATTTCTAGTATTTTATAATGTTTCCCATTAAACAATTCTATACTAGCTACTATGTACTTACGATTTGTACTTCCATTATCTAAGTAACTAAATTTCCGCTTTTCACTCCCTGTCGGTAATATACCTGTAGCTACATTAATTGTTTTAATTTCTGGATAACCTTCTAAAACCTTAAGTACATTAATAAAATCCAATAATTCACCTTGTGCCTGTATCTCATATAAAGATTTATTTTCTATTCCTCTTACAAGCTGATTACCGCCAACATCAGCGGTGGATCTTCTTGCATTATCCTCAATGAAATAACGTTTTGTATTTTCATCTTCTTGTGTTCGTTGCTTATTAGAATTTCTACGAATTTTTGTTACCTTCGGGAGCTTTTCGTATTCATGAATTTGATTATCCATTTCTATTAAATCAAAATCATCAGTTGTTCCCTCAGCTTCTTCATCTAATTTCATTTCAGGTTCACCTATACCATCATTCTGCTTTGAATGAAATGCATATTTTTTAGCTTCGCTTGTCCTTTCATTTTGCATTATCTCTGGATGAGTAAATGAAATCTCTTTATAAGGGATTTTTTTATTTTTAACACTCTTTATTCGAAGGATAGTTCCTCCCGCTACACTTGATTTCACAACAGCAGTAACCGTAATAGGTTGCTTAAATAACCAATCAAACTGTAGGACTCCTGTATTAATAAAGGTATAAGCTGTATTTTCGAACACTTGTCTTAGATCTGAATTTGTTAAAAGCCATACTAGCTGGAATAAGTAGGAGTCTTTCGTATACTTACGATGATATTGTGACGAAAAATCTAGATTTAGCTTATTTAGCTCGTATTGCTCAATAAAATATTGTGGAAAAGAATTCGTTTCAAATAAACGATATAATAAGAATCGATTTGGCGCTAAAATACTACGCACAACTTCAATAAGGGGCAAGATATATTTTTTATTTTGGTATGAAACAGTGAAACTACGCGAAACATCTTTATCATTTGTACCAAATATGCTCCAATCTCTTTCTGAATAGGTCATAGCGTTTGGGTAAATTGTAATTTCAACTTCTTCTATACCTGACGGAGGAATACTTTGACTAATGTCACCGTTCATGTAGTAATGCTGAATAGCTAAAGCTGGCAATGTTCCCCAATCAACTAATAATTTTTCAGTCCTATCATTTGCTCTAAAATAAGCATGGATCATCGTTTTTTTATCTTGCAAAAAAGGAGAGCTAATCCAAGTTAATTGTGCTTGCTCTCCTTCATCAAACGGCCAATTATTCAGTTTAACCTGTTGTTTTCTCATCGTTACTCACATCCTGTTTCTTTTTTAAATATCCTTCTAACTTTGGTTTTATTTCATGAAAATGATGCGTTTTTACTGCTGCTATACGCTGTACTTTCCATAGTATAACTGGTTCATCCATCGTTATCATTTGGTCAATCACTTTACAACAACGACGAATTTGAAATTGCTCGACTGACTCAGTTATTTCTTCTAATAGTTCCTTCGTTTGCGATAGTTTATCTAAATGACCCTCTAAGTTCGCTAATATCCCTAATCGTTTACCTACCGCTGAAATTGTTATTCGAATAGGTCTTTCTTTTGCTAATAACTCTTTATAGAGCGTTTCTATTTTCACGAAATATTCTCTATCTCGTTTATTCCAGTCTACTGTTTTAGTTGACTCTAGCTTTTTTTGTTTTATAGGCAAATTCTTTATCAACCATTCTTTATCATGCCGATATAAGAACATATATTGCTTTTTAAAATGTTCTCTCAAAGCTGTACGAGATAAATTGGGAAATCTTCGTATCCCTTCTATCATTTCATTTTTATATTGTTCAAGTAATGCTTTATTCTCTATTTTAACTTGATTACTTACTACCCCATGTCCCTCTAAATACCTTTTAACTGTCTTTGAATCGACTCCCAATTCTCTCGCAATTGCTCTTGTACTAAGTCTTTTCTTAGACAATTGTTTAAGTTTTGACTTCCACACTTCATCAAATACTTTTACTCTTCCTATGCAAAATCGATCTTTTAAAGACATATCAGGACCTTTTCTTGCATAAACAAAGCCACACGAGCAACTAAATGTACCAATTGGAACTTTTGATTTAGAGTCTCTTGTAATTTCAACACTAGGAATGACAGATTCTCCATAGTGTTCTGCTGCTTTATTCAAGCAAGGCCACGGCCCCGTACCAAACGGCCCTACATAAGCCTCTTGATTCACAAATTCATCCATATCCTGTTCTAAGAAATAAAGCATTAACAAATGCCTAAAAGGGTGTACATGACGTTTTGTATTACGAGTAATCACTTTTAACCAGTTATACTCATCCTCTATATTTAGAGTACTCTCATACTTTTCTAAAAAGCCTTTAGGGAACTTACTTTTAAAAGCTTGGTACAACTCTTTTTGGCGTACTCGATTCGAAACTGTAATCAAATTTAATTCACACAATAATGTATGGTATTTCAACTTAATATCTTCTCGTGAAAATTTATACGACGTTAATCGCAATAACTTATATGCTTGTTTTGATAAGTGAATTGAAATTTCTGCAAAAGGATCAGCTTTGTAAATAGAAGATAGGTTCATATTCTTTAACTCAAAACGAATGTATTCAATACGGCTGATCGTATCTACTGGGTATTTTCTCAATTGCACCGCATGGTGGGGACAGTAATCAATGCCTTGTAACTGATGCTCTCGATGTATATATGGCTCTCCAAATCGCCCGACATCCCTTTTCGCACATTCTGCACAATAATAGAGTCTAGATTTTCTACAAATACTTCCTGCAATCATACCAAGTCTTGTATAAAGTGCTTGTCCATTCCTAGCAACATCTCGTAGAATTTCTTGCTGACGCTGTTTTGTTAAAAATATTGCATAATAAGGATAAATTGTATGATTACCCAATATAGTCTCAACAGAATAGTTAGAGCCTAGTTGCTCAGCTAATATAGCAAAATGGCTCCCAATCTCCACACTCGGAATCACAGAACGACTTTGAAACACTTCTTCTAAGGTGTCTTTACAATCAATATTGCCACTATAAAAGTGATAACGTGCAATCGCTGAATATATCAATTCATCTGGATAAGGATTAGTGAAGAAGGTTAACATTTCTACATCCTCCTAGTAAAATTCCTCTAATGGATTTTTCACATAGCCGTTAACTGTCAACAATTCATATGAATGTTTCTTTTTCAGTAACGCTTGTTCTCGCAACTTTAATAATGGTAATAAGTTTACATTTCTAATACTGTTCTTAGACTTTTGTTCTTTCTTTTTCCCATTTAATGCTATCACTTGCTGAATAGACTCTAACTTCAAAGTATTGTAGTCACTATCAATAGGTTTATTCTCTACAACTTTTGTTATGAGCTTCCGAATATCATTAGCATCCAATGCATCAAAAATCCCTAGTGAAGCAAATTCAACACTTAAACTTTCAATCGTATCTTGTCGCTTATATTGCAATGTATTTTGGCGTTCTTTCATCGCTGCTTTGATTTTTCCCTCATACTCGGTGTTTTGCTTATGATTAATCATTAACTCGTCAAGATTAATCATAATATCCTCGTACTTATACATTGCCTTCAAATCATTTTTACGAATGGCATTAAGCATCGGCTGAATGATTTTCATATCCTCTTTAGCTGTTTTCTTCAACACTCGAGAAGAAATTGTTTCATCTTCATTTGATTCATCAAACAGCGCTCGCTCCTGTGCTAGAATAAACAAATTTACAGCTACCGAAGTAATTCCTTGGCATTCTTCATAAAACGTCTTTTTAATTTCACCCGTAAGTTCTGAACGAGTTTTTAAGCATTGTAACTCCCATAATGTTTCTAAAAAGAACTCCAATTCCTCACTGTCCTCAGCCATACGATCCCAAATGATTGCACCATCACTTGCTGCACGACGAGCTTGACGGAAGTTTCCTTTAAATAATTGTTGGGCCTTCGAGGTTCCAATTAACACTGTAGGAATGCCGACTGTATTTGATAATGTAACAAAAAAGTTCAACATCTCTTCTTGGTCATTTTTTGAATGTAGTAAATGCTGAATTTCATCAATAACTAACACTCCGATACCGTACATACTGGCTAAAGAAGTCATGTGTAACAGCATCGTTGACGTAACGCGATTTAAATAACCATACTTCTCCAAATAACGAGTACCGAGTAGATCATCAATCGCCTTGAAGAATCCTTTACACATTGTAGATAAGCTGCCATCATATGGACAATCGATTTTAAGCCAAACAATTTGTGTACGATTAAACGGTTCTCCTTTGTAAGCTTCATGTTTAATAACTTGCGGATACATAAGTAGTAAGCGCTCAATTGCTGTTGTTTTCCCAATACCCGAAATACCAATAATCGATAAACTATCTGCTGTGGAGCGAATATAATTTAATCGCTCATCAATATATTTATGTGCTTCCTCTTCATCTTCTCTTAGCTGGTGTAAAACCCGAATACGCTCTAGAAATGTTTTATCTAATGGATTCCGTGCTAAGTATCCTCGGCGAATTAAAGTTGATAGACGACGCTCTACTTCAAAATGGATAGGCAAAGGTTGAATGAAGTTTTTCACACGCTTCAACACATGATAGCGAATGTTCGTTTCACTTTGTTTATCTTGCTCTGTAATACGTGGCGTTACCATAAATCTTTCTAGCACATCATCCTCATCAAAGATTGGCGGGAGCGCTTCGATAAAGGGATTATTGTCATACTCAGATAAAACCTGTGCTTTATAATTCGCTTCCTCAAAATCACCTTTAAGGACAAGATTATTCGTCTTTTCCAAACTTCTCATCTCGCTTTTTCTTTAATTTTTCCATTAGGCGAGAGCTAGACTTTTTAGATAGCTCACTTTGTACCTTTTCTTTTGTAGAAAAATCAATTACTTCTGCTTTCTCACTAACAGCCGCTGGTGACAAATCAAACTTTTCTTGCTGTCTATTTAACTGCTTTTCCGTATTTCTATTTTCTCTAATAGATGCAATTTTTTCTCTTTTGCTAGTAGATGCATTTAAAGATTGATGTTTCTTGTTCTTTGCCTTTTTAATGATTTCATCCATCTTTGCATCTGTATTAATCGTTAGTTGTATTTGATTGGAACGTTCGATTTCTTCCCATTCACTTCGTAATTGTTGTTGAAAAATAATTTCTTCTAAGAGGTCATTGCGATATTGTTGACTTGGCTCAAGTAAAATACAAGACTCGAAATCCATCCCATTATCATGCGGAATATAAATTTTCTCTACGTTACGTGGATCGTAAACTATTTCGATACTCGTATTTCTTAGTTTTAGGTACCATTGCTCTTCGACAGCTTGTTTTGAACCATATAATAGATTTTTAAATTTAATACCAGCTCTAGAAATGGTAGCGTTTCCTCGTGGCAAAACATTTAGCCTTAGAATATTTCTATCAACAGTTCTTAGTCTTCCTTTACGATTTTGAATCCCCCAGTTCCATAATTTGATTGGAGTTGGTACTAAGCCATCTGTAATCATTTCTTTTTCCATTGGGTATTTATCAATAATTTTATGATTATGATGAAGAACCAACGTAATAATTATTGCTGTAAATTCTTTAAGACTTAGAGTCGCATCCAAGCGATAATCTCTATCTCCACGTTCACGGTATTCTTTTTGAATAGCACCTGGCGCCTTTTGTTTCACCTTGCCATTCAATGTACGAAATTTACGTTCTACAATCCCCTTTAAATCCCCTCGATAAGCGGTTGTATTTTCAATTTTGATATTTAAATTATTGATTAAGTTTTCGACAGAGTAGCCTTCAAACTCACCTCGATCAGCAATAATGATTTCAGGTAAATGTTTTGTAGGCCACTGTTCTTCTGTAATATCAATTCCATATTCCTTACAAAACTCAACTTTATTTGCCACCATATTATCTAGAGTCATCATCGCACCTAACCATGATGGACCTTCCAAACCGACATATAATCCAGTAATGGTTCGTGAATACACATCAATTACAGCGTAAATAACTGGGCGACCAATCACTTTATTTACATCAAACGAACTAACTAAGTAAATATCCGCAATTGTCGCATCAATTTGAAAGCGAGTTCCCGGACCATTTGTCTCAGATTTAGAATCACTTAAAATTGGTCGATGCTTTAGTTCAAATTCTTTCGCACTTTTACGGAATTGAATATCTTTTTTCGGGTCTTCCAATTTTTTAAACCAATAATAAAACTGATGATAGGACGGTATTCGATTTGTTTCCCATACTAGATACTGTATTTCACCATTTTCTTTATAGCGGTCTGAATAAAAGTCACGCAGAATAAAATGATATACGTCTTTTAATGAATAGTTATTTGTCTTGCGATAGTACTTATTAATGGCATGCTCGAACTGTAACTTCACTTCACCTGTTATATTGATACCAGTTTGATAATTCCCGCTGATATTTACCCTTCTCGGACGGCCTACCTTATTATTTGTTAAAGCTTTCGTTCTTCCTTTACCACCTGAATTTGCATAGTCTGGTAGCATAGCATTTTTATTCATACCACGCTGCCAATATCGACTGATGAGCTTTTTCACCTTAGTAGGAGTTACATTTAACTCTTCTGCAATTTCCTTTATTTTTGTCTCTCTTCCGCGTTTTTTCAGCAGTATATCCATATGTTTCAAACAGTATTTTTGAATAGTATCCCAATCATCTTCACGCTTTTGAATTTGCACTTCTGTTAAGTCACTATTGACTACAACTCTTGCGAAAGGATCTGCTATCACCAATAATTCCTTTTGTTCGATTTCTGTAACTAATGTGGTATATAACTCTTTTTTAGGCATAGATGTATGTGCATCAATATCCACAATAAAAACATACGAATCCTCTATTTCAACAACACGGATTCGCTTAAAATCCTTTACATATTGAAGTACTTGATTAATATAAATCATCCATACTTCACCTTCTTCATCTTACTTTCATCAATTGACTTAATATCAACAGGATCTTCTAAATTTAGTGGTTTAAGCATATCTACCACAATAATCTTCCGTGCAAGTAAATGATAAAAAAGGGTCACACTACTACCAAAAGGCAACTGTGTATCTGCATCAAATTCACTTGTAATAGTACGGACACTACGTGAATCATTTAGTAATCTTTGCATCAATGATAAAGATAAATCCTCGATAAGCTGTGAACTCATTTCCTGAAATGCATCGTAATCTCGAATATCGTAATAATCATGAATATAGCTAATATTCCGTGCCATTATTTTATGAATCTCTTCTTCTGTAACAATACCCCAATCAAAGTCTCTCCTCTGCCAATACTCTCGTTCAATCTCGAACTTTTCCAATACACGTTCCTTTAATAATTCATCCTTCATTTTAATTGTACGAGCCACTTCAAATACACCTTGTCCTTTATCTACTGTTAATAAAAAATCCGTTGTCATCACAATTGGCTCACCAGTTTTAGGATCAGTAGGATGCTTAATACCTAACTCATCTGCAATGACAATTGTTTCTTCCAACGGTAGTAAAGGAAATTGCTCCCGAATATCAATAATAAAATCGGAATGTTCAGTTAAATAAAAGTAGTTTCGTTCTAAATCCGATAAAAATTCATGTTGCCTACTCGTTTTTATTCCTTTTAAACGAGTTGAACGACCTTCCGAAGATACATCTTGAATCTTTAGCCACGGTTTATAATCTGCGCCTATCCCTGAACCTCGACCTTGTTTAATCCACTTTTCAATTTCAGATGTTCTTTTTCTTTTGGACATAAAAACACCCCTTTAGACAATCATATCTAAAGGGGTAAAACGGTGCAACTTTTTTATAAACGGTATAACTTTATTCAAAACGGTACATCTTTTTTATAAACGGTACGACTTTATTTCAAATCTACACTATATTTACTAACCTACTAATCTCCTACTCAACCGTAACAGACTTAGCTAAGTTACGTGGCTTATCAACGTCACACTCGCGGTGAAGTGCTGCGTAGTATGAGATAAGTTGTAATGGAATAACTGCTACTAGCGGTGCTAGTGCTTCGTGTACAGCTGGTAATACGAAGCTGTCACCTTCCATTTCTAAGCCTTTCATTGAGATGATACATGGGTTAGCTCCGCGTGCTACTACTTCTTTCACGTTACCACGAATTCCAAGGTTTACGTGTTCTTGTGTAGCAAGTGCGATAACTGGTGTACCGTTTTCGATTAAGGCGATTGTACCGTGTTTTAATTCTCCTCCAGCAAATCCTTCTGCTTGGATGTAAGAGATTTCTTTTAGCTTTAACGCTCCTTCTAATCCTACGTAGAAGTCTACGCTACGTCCGATGAAGAAACAGTTACGAGTTGTTGCTAAAAATTGTTTTGCTAATGCGTCCATTTCTTCTTTTTGATCACAAAGTTGTACCATTGCATTTGCTACAAGTCCTAGTTCGTGTGTTAAGTCAAAACCAAGAACTTCACCTTTTGCTTTAGCAATATCTGCAGCTAAAATTGAAAGTACTGCAAGCTGTGCTGTGTAAGCTTTCGTTGATGCAACGGCGATTTCTGGTCCCGCGTATAACGGAAGTGTATAATCCGCTTCACGAGAAAGTGTAGAACCAGGTACGTTTGTAATTGTTAATGCTTTATGACCCATTTCATTTGTTTGTACAAGTACTGCACGGCTATCAGCTGTTTCACCACTTTGTGAAATGTAAATGAAGAATGGTCTTTCTGTTAATAATGGCATGTTATAAGAGAATTCACTTGCTACATGCACTTCAACTGGCATTTTTGCAAACTTCTCGATAAATTGTTTTCCAACAAGACCTGCATGATAACTTGTTCCACATGCAATGATGTAAATACGATCGCTATCTAAAATCGCATTGCGGATGTCTTGATCTAATTCAATCTCGCCATTTTCATCTTGGTACTTTTGAATTATATTACGGATAACAAGTGGTTGCTCATCGATTTCTTTAAGCATGAAATGAGGGTATGTTCCTTTTTCAATATCACTTGCGTCTAATTCCGCTGTAAACGGTGCACGTTCAATCGTTTCACCTTGTAAGTTTTTAATTGTAATACTTTCTTTCGTTACAATTACAATTTCTTTATCCATTAATTCAATAAATTGATCTGTAACTTGTAACATCGCCATAGCGTCGCTCGCCACAACATTAAAGTTGTCACCAACACCTACTAATAGCGGGCTTTTGTTTTTAGCAACATAAATCATGTTTGGATTTTCAGCATCAAGTAATCCGATTGCATAAGAGCCATGTAAAAGAGATAGCGTATTACGGAACGCTTCTTCTACACTTAGTCCTGTGCTCACTTGTTGTTCCATAAGCTGTACGATAACCTCTGTATCCGTTTCACTTACGAACGTTACATCTTGTAAATATTCCTTCTTCACTAACTCATAGTTTTCAATTACACCGTTATGAACTAGTGTAAAACGCTTTGATGTACTTTGATGCGGATGCGCGTTTACTTTGCTCGGAACACCATGTGTAGCCCAGCGTGTGTGACCGATCCCCACGCTTGTTGCTACGTTCTCATCTACGATTTCGCGAAGTTTTGCAATACGGCCTTTTTCTTTGTATACAACAACACCGTTCTCTGCTTGTACTGCAATACCTGCTGAATCATATCCACGATATTCTAGCTTTTCTAAACCTTTTAATAAAATTTCCTTTGCATCTTGCTCTCCAATAAATCCTACGATTCCACACATGTTTAGTCGCCGTTACAAATGCTTACACTGCTCTGCGAACATGTAACGACATAGTCCGATACCATTTTTATTTATACTAAAAAACGGATTACATATTGCTAGCCCTGTAAGCTTGTAACGGCTTTCACCTTCCTCTCGATTGGGTTTAAGTCCGTATATACTTATACAGCTAGTTTGTATCCGTTCCTTTTCTCTCATCACACTTTCACCTTTGTCCACTAAGTCACCTTAATGATTTAAGTAAAAGCTTGCGGTTGTGATGAACAACCGGGAGCCATCCGCCGAAATCTCGATAAACCCCACCTCGTCAACTACACTACTTGTAGTTCTGGCGCTTCTATAATTTACAATATTTCCTTTGAGAAAAAGAACAAGACCATCTTATAACAAACATGGATAAACCGTCAATGAAAATTTTTTCACCATCTATAAAACATATGAAAAAGGAGCACTTATTGTGCTCCTTTTCAATAAATTTATTAAATTATTCAGCGCCAACTTCCGCTTTCACAACTTCTACAATGCGATGTACATATGCATCACAAACTTCTTGTGTTGGTGCTTCTGCCATTACACGAATAAGTGGTTCTGTTCCAGATGGACGAACAAGAATGCGGCCATCACCATTCATTTCTTCCTCTACAACACGAATAATTTCTTTAATTTTTTCGTTTTCTAGTGCTAGTTTTTTATCTGTTACACGAACGTTTACTAGTAATTGCGGGAATTTTGTCATTTCTCCTGCAAGCTCAGATAATGGTTTTTTCGTCATTTTCATAATGTTTACAAGTTGAAGTGCACTTAACATTCCATCACCAGTTGTAATGTAATCAAGTAAGATAATATGGCCTGATTGTTCTCCACCTAAGTTGTAACCTCCGCGCTTCATTTCTTCCATTACGTAGCGGTCACCAACTGCTGTTTTATCACTTGTAATACCGTTAGCTTCAAGTGCTTTGTAGAAACCTAAGTTACTCATAACTGTTGAAACAACTGTATTATGCTTTAGTTGACCAGTTTCTTTCATGTACTTTGCACAAATAAACATAATTTGATCGCCATCAACAATGTTTCCTTTTTCATCTACAGCGATTAAACGGTCACCATCACCATCGAAAGCAAGACCAATATCAGCACCTTTTTCTTTTACTAATTCAGCTAATACTTCTGGATGCGTAGAACCTACTCCATCGTTAATGTTCATACCGTTTGGTGAAGTTCCCATTGTTGAAATATCAGCTTCTAAATCAGCAAATAAGTACGGAGCTAAAGAAGACGTAGCACCATGCGCACAATCTAAAGCGATATGTAAACCTGAGAAATCTTCCTCTACAGTTTGTTTAATGTATTGTAAATACTTTTGTCCACCTTCAAAATAATCACTCACTTGCCCAAGGTTCGTACCTGTTGGACGTGGTAATTCATCCACTTCTTTGTCTAATAAAGCTTCAATTTCTGCTTCTTGCTCATCTGTTAATTTAAAACCGTCTGAACCGAAGAATTTAATTCCGTTATCTTGTACTGGATTATGAGATGCAGAAATCATAACACCAGCTTGTGCATCTAACGCTTTCGTTAAATAAGCAACACCTGGTGTAGAAATAACACCAAGACGCATTACTTCTGCTCCAGTTGATAATAGACCTGCTACTAAAGCTCCTTCTAACATATGTCCTGATATACGTGTATCACGGCCGATAATTACTTTTGGACGGTCTGTATCTTTTGTTAATACATAACCACCAAAACGTCCAATTTTGAACGCTAATTCAGGTGTTAACTCCTTATTCGCAACCCCGCGTACTCCATCTGTACCAAAATATTTACCCATTATGATTCGCTCCTTTTTCTGGCTCTTTTTGATTATCTACTGTTGGCTCTTGGCTAGTTTCTTTATCTTTATTTTGTTCCGATTCCTTCTCCTTTTCCTTTTCCTTTTCTGGATCAGGCTTAGGTTCAGGTTCAGGATTTTTTGGTGTTTCAGTTTGATTATCTTTATTATTATTTGAATTTGGTTGCTCACCGTTACCCTGTACTTCTTTATCGGGATTTTCTTTCTTCACAATTGTAACTTTAGCACTTTTTTGTTTTGGCTCTATTGAAATATTACCAGGGCCACTCACTTGAATCGCAACATCCTTCGTCCCAGGAGACACATTTTGTAGATTAATCACTGCTGTTATTTGAGCAGCTGTTATTTTATCTACTATACTTGTTTCTCCTGAAATATCAACGCTTATCTTCCCATCTTGCGGCGAAAGTAACTGGGCCGTAACGTCTTTAGAAAGTCCATTTTTTTGAATTGATATACCATCAATCGTTCTTGTTTTCGTTTGTTTTGTTTTTTGTACGCCTACTGAAACCTTTACTTGATTTGGCTTCGCACTTGTTACACCCTTTGGTAATAAAACAGAGGTATCGAATGTTGTAGACTCTGTCAATTGACTAAGATCTACTTCGACCCCCTCTATCGATTGTATATTATCCAATATATCTTTTGAACCTGCTATCGTGACTTCTCTCGGCTCAACGCTAATATTTGTAACGGCCAATCCTTCCGGTAAACTCCCCTTTTTCGCATATGTTATAGGAACAGTTTTTTCAGTATTATTGGCCGTAGCTTGCGTCGCCACATTCAACGTTACACTAATTTTAGATGGACTTGTTCTTACATTTAAACGTTTTCCTTCTTTATTGTATAATGTAACTTCGGCTGTTTTTGTAACAGTTTTATTAACACCTTTTAAATCAACATACGCCTTAGCAGATGAAATACTTTCAATTTCTTCTTTCGTCCCAACTACCTCAACCGTATCAGGTTTAATGTTTGATTTTTCGAGAGTAGCACCAGCTGGCATTTGATCCTCATTTGATAATTTCAAGTCTACATGAACATATTTTCTCGCTTTTTCATGAAGAGTAATTTTAATTGTTGATGGCTGAACTGTTCCTTTCACATCATCTGGAAGTCCATTCGTTTTCAAAGAAACTTCATACGTTCCTTTTTCGCTACCTCTCAAATCAACTGGTATATCAAATTGTTTTTTCGCTTTTGCCGTAGCAACTGCTGCTTTTGGACCCTCTAACTTCACCTTAACGCCCTCTGCCGGAATACCACTTACAATATATTTCTCTTCATCATACTTAACGTTAATAGCATAATTAGTTAATGTTTCTTTCGCATCATTTGCAAAAGGTAGTATCCCCGATGTCGTATTTTTTTCAGTTAAAGTCGCTGACATAAAAAGCATACACGCCAATAGTAATGAGATCCCCTTTAAAAACCAATGATTCTCCATTAACTTATCCATGACGCTTTCTCCTCCAATTCCATAAAGACGAAGAAGTCGTTTTTTCGTTCGCACTAAATTCAGATAACAACATATCTTTCAGTTGTTCTGTCTTTAAATCACGATGCAACTTACCATTTTTCGTTAAAGAAATTTGGCCTGTTTCTTCCGACACAACTACTGTAATACTATCAGTAACTTCACTAACTCCCATTGCAGCGCGATGCCTAGTTCCTAACTCCTTAGAGATAAATGGACTTTCCGATAACGGAAGATAGCAAGCTGCTGCTTTAATGGTACTTCCTTGCATAATTACTGCTCCATCGTGAAGAGGTGTGTTTGGAATGAAAATATTAATGAGTAATTCCGATGATACGTTTGCATTTAGCGGAATACCCGTTTCTACATAATCACCCATACCGGTCTCTTTTGACAAAGTAATTAATGCACCAATTCTACGTTTTCCCATATATTCCGTTGCTTTCGCTATCGCTGTTGCAACCATTTCAGGCTCATCATCCTCATGAGTTCCAGTACGCGAAAATAAACTCCCGCGTCCTAGCTGCTCAAGCGCTCTTCGCAATTCTGGCTGAAAAATAATAATAACGGCTAAAAATCCCCACGTTAATACTTGTTCAGTTAGCCAATATAGCGTTCGCAATTCAAGGAAAATACTGATCATCCGAACGACAATAATAACTGTAATCCCTTTTAAAAGTTGAACAGCTTTCGTCCCTCGGATTATAAGAATTAGCTTATATATAATAAACCATACAACGGCAATATCTAATGCCGTACTAAGATATTTCAAAATGGTCGTATCTTCAAAAGGCATGCTAACCCTTCCTCCTACTTACGAGCAATTCTATCCATATATTGAAATATTATTTTATGCTCTATCTGTATGTATTTCCAACAACTAGTTAATTATACCATACATGAAACAAACGACAATTACAAACAACCCCCCTTTAGTCTAAATTGGTAAGATGTCAAACATTCTTATCGTACAGTATAATATAAATCATTATTATACGCCTATTTTCAAATAAAAAAAGCAACTTCTCAGTTGCTTTTCTTACATTTATTTTAGTTTTTCACCGAATAAAGAACCCATTAAAGCAACCGCTGTTGTTGCCGTTCTATTTCGCTCATCTAAAATCGTATTTACCTCAACAAACTCGGCAGATGTAACAATATCAGCTTCCGCTAACATCTCCATTGCTAAATGACTTTCACGATAAGATAAGCCACCAATTACAGGTGTTCCAACTCCTGGTGCATCATGAGGATCAAGACCATCTAAGTCTAATGATAAATGCACACCATCAGTATGAGATAAATACGCGATTGTTTCTTCCATAACAGCCGTCATACCCATACGATCAATCTCGTGCATTGAAAATACTTTAATACCTTCATTTCGAATAAAGTCTTTTTCTCCTTCATCTAATGCACGTGCACCGATAATTACAACATTCTCTTTTTTCACCTTTGGATATGCCCCGTATAAATCTACAAGCGTCGGATGTCCATACCCTAAACTTGCTGCAAGTGACATACCATGAATATTTCCAGATGGTGAAGTTTCTTCTGTATTTAAATCGCCATGTGCGTCATACCAAATAACACCTAGGTTTTTATAATGTTTCGCAACACCAGCTAATGTACCAATAGCGATACTATGATCTCCACCTAATACAAGTGGAAAACGTCCTTCTTCTATAATATGATCCACCTTACTTGCTAATTCGTTACATACAGTTGCAACTTGTGTAAGGTTTCTTAAGCTTGTATTTACATCTACTTCTTTTTCTCTCTCTATACATATATCTCCCATATCTTTAACATCATATCCAATTTTTTCAATTCTTTCAATTACACCTGCATAACGGATTGCGCTCGGTCCCATATCAACTCCACGACGCATCTGTCCTAAATCCATTGGAACTCCAATAACTGAGATTTCTTTTTTCATAGATAGTATCCCCCTTCTGTGCCTTCACTAAATATTTTAAATCTTTTATATAGTCTGACTCAACTCGACATTTTTCTGTATGGATATACAAACTATTCACTTATATTCGCTTTGAAATCCAAATTTTAAGACTATTCCATGTATAAAGTTAACTTAATGAAGCAACTACTATCATTATTATTAGATAACAATAAAAAACACTCCCCCATTTAGAAGTGTTTTTCTGATGCTATTTTCCACACTGCTGCAATATTCTTTGCTGTCATTTCGATATTATCTTCTGCTACTTTATATGCCTCCTCTAATGTCATCGGACTTGTTGTAATACTAAATACTGCATCAATTCCTTTTTCATGAACAGCCGAATAATTCGGAGATACCGATCCCCCAATAGCAATGACAGGAATATGAAAATGCTTTGCACGCTCCGCAACACCTACTGGGGCCTTTCCATATGCTGTTTGTTCATCTATTCTCCCTTCGCCAGTTATAATTAAATCTGCACCTTCTATATGCTTATCAAAATTTGTATAATCTAATACAATTTCAATTCCTCTCCGCAAGCTTCCCTTTAGCACTGCAATAACAGCTGCTCCCATACCTCCTGCAGCTCCTGCACCAGGTATTTTAGATACGTCGCAAAATAGGTATTGTTTAAGGATATGCGCATAATGCTTTAAGTTCTCATCCAGCTCTTTCATCATCTCTTCATCCGCACCCTTTTGTCGCCCAAATACGAAAGATGCTCCTCTTATTCCAACTAACGGATTATCTACATCACATGCTGCTTCTATCTTTATATGCTTTAAGCGTGAATCCATTTGTGAAAAATCAATAGAGACAATCGAATGTAACGTTCCACCAGACGGCTCTATTACTTCTCCTTTTCCATTTATAAACCTGACTCCTAAAGCTGACAACATACCCGCTCCTCCATCATTTGTAGCACTTCCTCCAAGTCCTAAAATGATACGCTCAGCTCCTTCGTCTAGCGCATGTAGTATAAGTTCTCCTGTTCCTTTCGTCGTCGTAATAAGTGGGTTTCGCTTTTTAGCCGGAACGTGTTGTAAGCCTGATGCTGCTGCCATTTCAATAAACGCTGTCTTTTTATCTTTAGACATACCGTAAAAGGCTTGTACGCTCTCTCTAAGCGGTCCTGTCACATGAAATGATATAATCCTCCCGCTTGTAGCATCAACAAGGGAATCGACCGTTCCTTCCCCTCCATCTCCAATTGGTATTTTTACGTACTCTGCTTTAGGAAAAATTGCTCCAAAACCTCTTTCAATAGCTTCACATACTTCTATAGCTTTTAAGCTTTCTTTATATGAATCAGATGCAATAACAACTTTCATAATTATCCCCCATCCTTTATTTTCACGTTTTCTCCATTTTAAATGACAAGTATGAAAGTTGTCTTTTCAAACACAAAAAAAGCTTACATCATATGATGTAAGCTTTCTCTATTAGATGGAGCCTAGCGGGATCGAACCGCTGACCTCCTGCGTGCAAGGCAGGCGCTCTCCCAGCTGAGCTAAGGCCCCTTAGTAATTAAGCGGAAGACGGGATTCGAACCCGCGACCCCAACCTTGGCAAGGTTGTATTCTACCACTGAACTACTTCCGCGAAAATGGTGAGCCATGAAGGACTCGAACCTTCGACCCTCTGATTAAAAGTCAGATGCTCTACCAACTGAGCTAATGGCTCGTAAATGGCTGGGCTAGCTGGATTCGAACCAGCGCATGACGGAGTCAAAGTCCGTTGCCTTACCGCT
>WPCI01060297.1_pt1 | contig 65461 bp, 58 predicted proteins | sample 5399871 | NCBI WGS metagenome assembly WPCI01 (sample SAMN12869469, study PRJNA574797) | sludge metagenome | isolation source: wastewater treatment of pH7 | place: China:Beijing | collected 2019-05-20 | reverse complement strand
AGTTTTTCCCGACTGCCACCGATTCCTTGAGCTAGAACTTCTCTTCCTTCATTTAATAACGGACTGCGTACTCGTTGATAGACGCGATTCAAAATATCATGGGAAGTAAATAAAACTAAAATGGGCCGCTGCTGTTGCTGGGCCATTTTACGAATCACTCCAGCCAGATAATTCGCATAATGATCAGGAGAAGTCGCTTGGATACTAATGGCGTCCGTTGGCAAATATAGACGCGCTTGTTCCGCGTAATCATAGGGACTGCTGATAATTTTTAAGGCTGCTTCTGGAATTCCCCAACGTTTCGCAAAGTAATGCCGATCACTGCCGACTTTTAAGGTTCCTCCCAAATACAAAATTTGACGATATCGTCCATACCACTTTGTTTGATTGATTAACGACGCCTCCAAGTCTTGCACTTGGAAGGTTTTGCGTTTGACATTGAACCAATGAACATAACGTGCCTGCCACTTTTCAGTAAAGGTTTCAAAGGCATTCTGTTGCTGCACCAAGTTGACTAATAACGCTTGAAGATCATTCCACTGAGCCTGTTCTTTAATAGAAAAGGTCTCTTTATACGTCGTAAAGTAGGTTTCCAGTCGCTCGCCTAAAGTCAAGGCATCCTGATATAAACGACCGATCCGCTGCAGAACCTGTTCTCCAGCTAAAGATAATTGGTCAATCATTTCCTTAGTGATTAAAGCTTCTTCTTCCGCTGGGTATTCCTCTTTGAAAATCTGATAAAAATCAGTCAGATCCTCGTTTAATTCTTGTAAGACATCTTGTAAAATCTCCAACGTGTGCTGCGTTTGTTGATCTCTTTCCACGAGCCGCCGCCAAATCGCAAACATTTGATCCTCCATCAACCGATTAAACTGACGTTGAATCGCCAAAAGATTGAGCTGCTGCAGACTGACTTTTTCCAAAACACGATTTAAATGGTGTGCTTCGTCAATAATCAAATAGGGACTCTTCGGCAGTTGAGGTTGCTTTCTTTGATCTTCTTGCGCCAGATAGGCGTGATTCGTAATGATTAAATTACTTTGCGCCATTTTTTCTTGACGATGGAGGATAAAATCCGCTTCATAAAAAGGACTATGAGGATTCAAGGTCTGCGTCCCTAAGTGCGCGACTTCTTGCCAGAATGGATGTTTCAAGCTGGTCATATTCAACTCATCAAAATCGCCAGTTTCTGTTTGAGTCAACCAAACAAGGACCGCCATTTGATAGAAGCTGTATTGTTTTTGCTCGGTTCCTTTTTCAAAACTCTGATAAAAACGGTCCAGATCAATATAATGGCGGCTACTCTTCATGACGACTGCCTGTAAAGGCTGATCCAACAAACGGTTGATCAACGGTAGATCATGCGTCAGGATCTGTTCTTGCAACAGCAAAGAGACGGTACTAACCACCAACGGTTTTTCTGGTGTCGCTAAAAAGCTCATCGGTAGTAAATATCCTAAGGTCTTGCCAATTCCCGTAGCAGCTTCCACTAAGACATTCTTATCATCCTTCTTATTGAAAAAATCAAAAACCAAGTTCATCAAACGGGCTTGCTCTTTGCGAAAACTTAATTCATCTTGATAAATTTTTTCCTTAGCTTTGCGAGAACGAGGATACGCTTTAGTTCCGAAATAACTTTCTGTAAAAAGCGGTACCCGTTTTTTACGTAGTGCCAAGCCGTGAATAATCGCTAAATCATCTGATAAGGGCTGGGGATTGGCTTGCATTTCCGTTAAACAAGTTACTAAGAAATCCTTGGTTTGAAACGCCATTTGATCAGCGGTCGCAATGATTTTTTCCAGAGTGATGATTGGCAATTTTTTTATTTGAGTAGCTAAATGCAACAACAACTGGGCCGTTACATCAGCATCGCTATCAGCTTGATGAGGATTTTCATGAACTAAATTCAATTCTTCAGCCAAATCTTTTAGCCGGAAACTCAATGACGTCGGCATGAATACTTGAGCCAATTCGACAGTATCGATTCCCGGAATTGTTAAGGGTGGCATTCCACAACGTTCCAATTCATTGCTTAAAAAGTGATAGTCAAAATGAATATTATGAGCCACAAAAATAGTATCTGCCAATAAATTGGTAATCGTCTGGGCCACATCTTCAAAATAAGGGGCTTTTTTCGTCCGCTGATTGGTAATTCCAGTCAGCGTCTGAATTTGCGCAGGAATCGGTTGATCCGGATTAATATCTGTCGAAAAATGGGTCACGATTTTTCCATCTTCAATCAGTACACAACCAAATTGAATAATGCGATCCGTTTGTGGATCCGTTCCGGTTGTTTCAATATCAACGACTGCGTAATTTTTTTTCACGTTCACCCCACCTTCCATAACTAGTTAATCTATTTTACTAAATATTTTTAATTATCGCGTAAAGAAAACCATCCGTCTACCCCACGCATTATATCTGAATCATACCACTTTCTACAAGCAAGTTCTTCAGTTAAAACGATTCCAATTTTAAAAATAAAAAAAGCCAGATGCTTGCGCATCCGGCATAAAAGTCTACTATAATTAAGCTTTGTTAACGTTTGTAGCTTGAGGTCCACGTTGGCCATCTTCAACATCGAAAGTCACTGCTTGACCTTCTTCTAAAGTTTTGAAGCCGTCGCCTTGGATTGCTGAGAAATGTACGAATACATCGTTTCCGTTTTCTGCAGTGATAAATCCGTAGCCTTTTTCTGAGTTAAACCATTTTACTGTACCTTGTTCCATGTTAAACATCCTCCTAGGATAAAATTAATTTGTAATTACTTGAATGGTGAAATAGGAAAGATGTTGTCTGAAACAAACTTGCCAATATTACCGTACAAAAACTACAATTAGAAGTATAACATAGATGAAGCGATAACACTAGGTTATCGCTTAAAAAGTTTTTTCTTAATACATTTGAAATATTTACGTCTTAATAGCGCAAGATCGCCAATAAACTTTTTTCATCCGGAGCCACTTTTTGATCTAGCACAAAGACCTGACCGCCATTCTTGATAACATTGTCGGCAAGCTCATTCAAGACTTGGCGCCGATCATACTCGACATCTGGATCTTCACCAAATCCATCAATCAGATTCGATGTTGCAATGAACAAGTGCGAAACTTTACCTTCCTTAGCTGCTGGCACAATATCAACCAATTGATCAACAAACTTGCGATCGATTAATTTTTGGTAGCTTTGGGTTTCGATTGCCGCTAATTGATCAGAAAGCTTTTGCATTTCTTGCTTGATGTCGTTGATCGTTGCTTGAGCAGGCGAACCGTTAATTGCCGCCTTATCTGAATAGTAAGGATTTTTAGCAATTTTCTTAAACTGCGTTTGATTTTCCGGCAAAGCGAAAAGATACAACGGAAATTGCTCTGGATTATCCAGTTCTTTCAAGAAGTTATCGACCGCTTGATAATAATTTACCCAGTCGATTTCAACTTCTTCGTCTTTTGTATTAATCCCGTGGAAACTACCGACTTCACCGCCGCGAGCCGAGACATTCAAATTTCCGCCGGTTAATTCATCACCAAGAGCCGTTACAATATCCTTTGGTGCTCCTTCTGGTAATTCAACTGCTTTAACTTCTTTATTGCGAACAAAGTAAAGCTTCATAGAATCGCGATTTAAAGCCATTAAATAATATGAGTAGTTAAATTGTGCATTTTTAATGATTGCCAATAAATATGGCAGATCGCTGACATAGTATTGATCATCAACAGCGATATTTAAACGATGGATGTAGATTGCTTCTGCAGTTAAGATCACTGCGACACTCTTTGTTCCGCTACGCCAGAAATCGCCATCTGCTAATAATTGATCAATTTTGGCTTGGAATGGTTCGAAATTATGATCAGTGTACTTTTTCTCGAAACGCTTTTTCGCTTCTTTAGCAAAATTTTTAAACATGATTTGGTCTTTTTCAACATCCTGATGGGCATGATGCGTATTCAACATAAACGTGATAAATGGACCCGTTGCTTCTTCTGACGTCAATTCAGATAGTAACTTTTTACTAATATTTGCCATAAATGTACCCTCCTATTTAACTATTCCACTTTCAGTGTACCATAGCTCTTAAATTCCTCGAAACAAAATGCAACCCTTACATTTATGAAATTAAACGAAAAATTTTACGATAATTTGCATAAGTCTTTTCTAATACATTTCTTAGTGATTAACAAACCGCTATTCATGATTTCATTGACTGAATGCTTTATTATGTAGGCATACCAATTATCCCGAATTGGTTTTTCATACTTACTCCTACCAAGAGTAAATAACAACCTTCATTTCCACCATAGTGACGGCTATGGTGGTTTTTTACGCCTTAAGATCATTCGTAGAGTAACTAACAGGTCTTGGCTGACAGTTTTATCGGCCTAGGATTTATCACAAAAAATACAAAAAGAGTCATACAAAAGTTTCAAAATTACTTTTGTATGACTCTTTTTTATTGAATCGCCGCTTGTCCATGTTCCCTTGTGCGAATTCGAATAACTTCCTCAATCGGATACACGAATATCTTGCCGGTTCCACATTCCTCCGACTGACACGTAGCCAAAATCAAATCGATTACTCGCTCCACATCTTCGTCTGCTAAAATAAAACTAACCGATACTTTAGGCAGCAATGTCGTGATGATTTCTTGTCCTCTGACATGACTTTTTTGGCCTTTTTGTAAGCCGCAGCCTAGTACTTGACTGACGGTCATGCCATTTATCTCAACTTCTTGATCCAACGCCGCTTTGATATCTTCTAATTTTTCTTGCCTAATGATTGCTTCTACTTTTTTCATCGTTCTCGACCTCCTAAGAATCCATTCCCATAAATGTTGGATACGCATTTTCAGCGTGTTCGATTTGATCCAGTCCCAGCGCTTCTTCTTGTTGCGAGACGCGAATCGGCATGAAGACCTTGATCAATGAAATGATTAGATAACTGGCTACTCCAGCAAAGACAAGAGTAAAGATTACACTTTCGATTTGAGCAACGAACAAATGTGTCTCTCCATAGATCAATCCAACTTTTCCGCCGACAGCTGGATCAGCAAAAATTCCTGTTACAATTCCACCAAATATCCCACCAACACCATGACAACCAAAAGCATCTAGAGCATCATCAAAACCAAGCTTTTGTTTGATGACCGCAATAAAGTAATAACAAAACGGACTAACCAATGCACCAATCACAATACTTGACCAAATCGAAACAAAACCTGCGCCTGGAGTGATCGCCACTAGCCCCACTACAGCACCGGTACAAGCACCGACTACCGTTGGCTTACCATTTAAAATTTTCTCAATCAGCATCCACGAAAGCATGGCACAAGCAGCTGCAGTATTAGTCGTGATCACTGCATGAATCGCTAAACCATCAGCTGCTAAAGCAGATCCACCATTAAACCCAAACCAGCCAAACCATAATAAACCAGTACCTAATACAACAAACGGTACATTATGCGGACGATAATCACCTAAATGATATTCCCGTCGGCGTCCTAAAACGATCGCCAAAACCAAACCAGAAATTCCTGAACTGATATGCACGACATTCCCACCGGCAAAATCAATCGAACCGATTTTATCAAGAAAACCGCCGCCCCAAACCATATGAGCCATTGGGAAATAGACCACAACCAACCAGATAGCTATAAAAAGAAAAATCGCAGAAAAACGCATCCGCCCAGCTACTGACCCAGTTAAAATCGCGGTTGTAATCAGTGCAAACATCATTTGAAAGAAGGCAAATAATCCTTCCGGAATTTCCTCGCCATTTACCAGAGAAACATTGTTGAAAAATACTTTATCCAGGTTTCCAACAAAATCTCCGCCACCACTAAAGGATAATGAATAGCCTACAGCTACCCAAATCAAAGAAGCCAACCCCATTGTACAAATGACCATCATCATCGTGTTCAGAATATTTTTTCTGCGTTCCAAGCCGCCATAGAAAAATGCCAATGCGGGAGTCATGAGAAAAACCAATCCTGAACAAATCAAAATAAATGCAATATTTGCTGCCATCTAACCACTCCATTTCCTTTTATGTTAAGTATTCTAACATCGTTTTCAAAAAAAAAAAGTGTTTTTACTCATTTTTTTCATTTTTTTCTAATTTAATGACTTTTTATGTCAGAAAACTTCACACAAAAAGAGCAGGAGGAATTCCTGCTCTTACAATTCATGATATTCTTTATAAACATCCTGCTTTTTCAAACCGTGTCGTTTGGCAACGCTTTTGATGGCTTCTTTTGAAGTTTGTCCAGTATGAATTAATTCTTCCACTTGTTCTTTTAGCGATCCTTCAAAAATTTCCGCTTCCCCAGCCACTTCTGTTGCTCCCGAGACCAGCAAACAACACTCTCCTTTTAACGGATGATCCGCCAAATAATCCAACAGTTCTTCCGCCGTTCCACGTAAATATTCTTCATAAAGCTTCGTTAGCTCACGACAGACCACTACATCACGATTGCCTAAGACCTCCGCAATATTTTTCAGTGTCTCTTTGACCCGATGCGGCGATTCGTAAAAAATCAATGTTGCAGTTTGATTTTTTAACTCGCTCAATTCTTTCTTCTGGCTACTTTTTTTACGTTGTAAGAAACCATAAAAATAAAACGGTTGTGGGACCAATCCTGAAGCAATCAGCGCAGTCATGCCGGCGGTCGCTCCTGGCAAAGCCACCACGGGAATATCTGCTTCGATGCAGGCGACAACAAGTTCATGTCCTGGATCACTGATAGAGGGCATCCCCGCATCACTGACTTGCGCAATCGAACGGCCGCTTGCAAGAAAGGCCAGTAGCTCTGGAATGCGCTCATTGTAATTATGTTCATGCAAACTTTTCTGTGGAACTTTTACCTCAAAATGATTCAACAATTTTTGAGTATTCCGCGTGTCTTCACTAGCGATCAGATCGACCGTTTGCAGCGTTTTAACCGCGCGAAACGTCATATCTTCCAGGTTTCCGATCGGGGTGGGCACTAAGTATAAGGTTCCCACTTCTTGTGAGAAACTTTTTTGAATTTTCACAGCCGTTCTCCTAACTTTTTGATAATTTTCCTTACAGTCAGATAAGAATATTCTGAAATCAGGATTTTTCTAACAACATTTATTCATTCGCAAAAAAGCGGGTGCGACATCACTGCTTGTCATACCCGCTTTTTCTGACTAAACAAGGTGCCGAAAAGCTCAACTTCTACGACAGCCCTTGCTTTATTTTTGTTTATTTTCTCGATAAATGACATCTAAGCAAAATGCACAAGGCTCATCTTGTTCACGTCTTGAGCCGTAGAGCAGATTACAGACATGGAAGCCATCTTCATAGATTTTTTCCAAATTTAAACGTGATTCAGATAATTCCTGCCGCTCATCTAAAATTGGTGATTTCTTTTCATCGATTTCACGAATTCGTTCGCGCAAACGCTCATTTTCCATCTCTAACGTAGCATTTTTTTCGATCAACTCAAGTAAATTCTCTTTCATGGAAACTAAGTCATCAAGGTTTTTTTGTAATTCTTGCTCTAATTGATTCAAGCCATCATACAATGAACGTCGATCGATCATGATAATTCACCCGCTTCAACAAGTTCTTCAAAATCAAAATCCACTGCGGCATCCTGACCAAATAAACGAACTTTGACTACTTTACTCAGCAAATTCAATCCGACCACTTTTCCGCGACCTTCTGGAGTATTGATTTCCTTACCATAATCAGGCATCGCCTTTTTGGCTGCTTCATATTCGCTATTTTCGTATTTCAAACAACACATCAAGCGACCACATAACCCTGAAATTTTAGTTGGATTTAGCGATAATCCTTGATCTTTCGCCATTTTGATCGAAACTGGGATAAAATCACCTAAAAACGTCGAACAGCAGAGCGGTCGACCACAAGGACCGATTCCACCTAAGATTTTAGCTTCATCACGAACGCCAATTTGACGCAGTTCGATCCTTGTTCGAAAAACACTCGCCAAATCTTTCACTAATTCGCGAAAATCAATTCGGCCATCCGCCGTGAAATGAAAAATCATTTTACTGCGGTCAAAAGTATACTCTACCTGGATCAATTTCATTTCTAAGCCGTGCTGGCGAATCTTTTCCTTCGCCGTTTTAAAGGCTGCCGCAGCATCTGCTTCATTTTGCGCAACTTTTTTCAGCTCTTTATCAGAGGCTTTATGTAAAATCGTTTTTAAATCATCCGACAAATCTTTTTTCTCAATGTCGATTTTTGGAATTGCCACTGTCGCAATCTGGTGCGCCTGTTGTGACTCAACCAAGACTTTATCATTATAAAAATATTCGTTTTTCCCTGGTGCATAGTAATAAATATGCCCAGCATCTCGAAAACGAACACCCACAACTTCAACCATGGTTCTCCCTACTCTCTTAAATAACGTTAAGCAAAGACGCTACGCAACGTTATTTGTTCTGCGATATTTTGAAATGATACGTTTGCTTCTAGTTTTTGGTTGGCCGTTAAAACTTCTTCTAACAGATTATTGTATTTCGCTAAACCTGCTTGATTCTGTTTCATCACTTGATTACGTTTTTCTTTCACAAAGTACCCTAGCATTTCAAAAGCGAATTGCTGCTGAGCTTTGTCTTTAAACGTCTTCACCAATTTTTTCTGCACATAGATAAAAGCTTGCGGATCATTTTTTTCGAGATAATTAAACCATTGAATAACAACATCTCTAGCTTCATTAAACCATTCATCTTTTGAGATTTCAACAGCTTTTGTATAACTATTTGTTAAATTCGCTAATAGTTTCGCAGTTTTTGCAGGGACTTGCTCCGCTGCTAAACGGGACTGCAAGCGTTCCGTTGACAACGCTTGAAAATGGATAATCTGACAGCGTGAACGAATCGTCGGCAAAATTTTACCTAACGACTGTGTTTCCAAGATTATCATGAAGTTTGCTGGCGGTTCTTCTAAGAATTTCAACAAACTGTTGGCCGAGCTTACATTCATCTTCTCAGCTTGATGAATAATAACGACCTTTTTGGCCGACTCAAAACCGGTTTTAGCTAATTCACTTTGGAGTGCTCTAATTTGATCCACTTTGATCGATTGACCATCAGGCTCAATTTCCACCACATCAGGATGTTCTCTCGAAGCAATCCGCAGACAATTATTACATCTTTCACAAGGCATCCCCGCTTGCAAATCTAAACAAAAAAGGTGTTTGGTAAACCACAGTGCCAGTTCTGCTTTACCAGTTCCTTGATCGCCTTCAAAAAGATAAGCATGGGCCAAACGCCCATGCTCAAAACTGTTTTGCAATTGCCGAAAAACGATTGGCTGAATTGCCTGAAGTTTTTGCGCTGCTTCCATTTTTAATATTGCTGGAAGCCTTCGACTGGCAAGACAAAGACTGTGGCACCGCCGACTTCAACTTCAACAGGATAAGGCACTTGGCCGTCTAATGAGATATCTAACGTTACTGGCGTTGTGACATATTGGGTCCGCGCTTGACACGTTTCTTTGATCAAGGCTAAAGCAGACTCTACTCGTTCGTCTTCAATCCCAATAATAAACGTACTATTACCAGCTTTCAAAAAGCCACCGGTTGAGGACAGTTTTGTTGCTCGAATATTGGCATCAATAAATTCGTTGGCTAAACGGTTGGAATCTTTATCTTGGACGATTGCTAAAATAAGTTTCATAGTTTACACCTCTCATGATTAAAAATAGTCGGGATAACGGGTCACTAGTTCGTAAAAACAATCTTCCACGACTTCGTCTAAACGTTTCCGCGCATCAATTTTTATGATCCGATCTGGATTTGCATCAACTAATTTTAAATATGCATGTCGAACCCTTTGATGAAATTGTAACCCTTCTGAGTCCAAACGGTCAATTTGATTGGTCCGGTTTTTCATAATTCGTTGTAAACCCGTATCTGAATCGACGTCTAGATACAAAGTAATATCTGGTGTAGTTCCTTCTGTCGCAAATTCATTCAACTGTGCAACTTCTTTCATGCCGATTCCACGACCCGCACCCTGATAGGCTAAAGAGCTGTCAACAAAGCGGTCGCATAAAACGATTTTCCCTGCATCGAGTGCCGGCCAGACCTTTTCAATCAAATGTTGACGGCGCGCTGCCGCATACAGCATCGCTTCCGTCCGATCATCCATTTTATCGTTTTTTGGGTCAAGGATCACGTGACGAATTTTTTCAGCGATCGGAATGCCCCCTGGTTCTCTCGTCTTAATAATGGCGTGTTTCGCTGTTAGCTGCAGTCTCGGATAAAGCTCATTCAGCACACTCGTCTTGCCGGCACCATCCGGGCCTTCAATCGTAATAAATAATCCCTTCACTTTCTTATCCCCCAAAATAATTTTGATCTTTCTTTCAAAAAGACACCGCGAAATACTTATAATTCACGGCGTCCTTCCACTGCTTTTAACAAAGTAATCTCATCAGCATATTCGATATCACTGCCGACAGATAGACCGTGAGCCAAGCGCGTAACTTTGATCCCAGCTGGTTTAATCAATCGTGACAGATATATCGCGGTCGCTTCCCCTTCAGTCGTAGCATTGGTAGCGATAATTACTTCTTTAACCACATCATCATGCAGTCGTTTGAGCAAAGGTGCGATATTAATATCCTCCGGTCCAGTTCCTTCCATTGGTGACAATACTCCATGTAACACATGGTACAGTCCATGATATTCGCGAACCTTTTCTAGCGACATCACGTCTTTAGGCTCTTCAACAACTAAGATCGTACTGCGATCACGGGTTGGATCCGAGCAGATCTCACAAGGATCCTCTTCAGTGATATTGCCGCAAATACTACAAAAGCGCAAATCTCGTTTGACACTGATTAATGAGCGCGCAAATTCATTCACCGACTCATCTTTCATATCAATTGTGAAAAAAGCTAAACGAGTCGCAGTCTTTTGTCCAATTCCCGGTAATTTCATATAGCTTTCAATTAGTTTTGCAATTGGTTCTGGATATTGCATGATGTTCTTCCTTTCTAGTAGGAAAGGCCGAACAAACTTGCCTAGCCCTTGACTATATCGATCGCGTGTCACCAAGCTCCTTTGACCATAGCCTGGTGACTGAGCGAATTCATAAAGCTCGACCTCGTTCGCCTTAGATAAATCGTCTTACTTAGTATCTCTTTTTACAACAAAATTACTTACATTCCTGGAAGTCCTTTTGTATACTTACCCATCGTTTGATCGGTCTCTTTAGTAATTTTTGCAATTGCATCATTGACTGCTAGAACGATCATATCTTGCAGCATTTCTGGATCTTCGGGATCAATCAATTCGGGATTAATCGCCATTGACTTCATTTGTTTGTCGCCAGTAAACGTTACTGTAACTAAATCGTTGGTGGAACTGCCAGTAAATTCTGTGGCATTCAATTCATCTTGAGCCTTCACCATTTCTTTTTGCATTTTTTGCATTTGTTTCATCATGCCTTGCATGTTTCCCATTCCGCGCATCATTTTAATTAGTCGCTCCTTTTTCTTTATGATTTTATTTTGGTCTTTTAGTTAATTTGAAGACCAACGAAATAATCGATCTTTTTTAATCATCTTTTACCGTAACGAGATCGCCAAACATACTTTTCGCCTGTTCAACAACTTCATTGGTTTCTTCTGGCGGTAATAAGCTAATCTCAGCTTCTGTTTCATGCTCTTCAGTCACCGCTGGACGGTCATGGTGTTGACTGAGGTAGGACTGACGAAGACGCGGCCAACTTTCCCGCGTAATGAAAACGAAACCCGGGGTGTAATCCCTGATCATCATACTTAAACTATTCTGCATATTCAAGCGTAGCTCATCGTTGCTGTCTGCTCGTTGACAAACAATTTCGTAATCAAAAATAATCAATAGTAAGTCTGGTCCAGCGGCCACCGGTTCACTGGCTTTTAGCATCGCTCGCTGAGTGACTGGCAAGGCCATCAATAAATCTTCCCAAACATTTTTCACCTTGCTCAAATAATCTTTTGTCGCTTCACTCAAAACTTGATAAACTCTTTCCGTTGGAACCCGATAGCTACTAGCCGGCTTTTTCGGTGCTACTTTCCGCTCTTCTTTTTCCACAGTCGGATTATTTTTTAATTGTTGGACTTCCGTTTGTAGCTGCTGAACTTGTTTTTTCAAAGCAGTCAGTTCTGTCTGATCGGCTGATTGATTGACCTCAGTAAGGGAGGAACTAGCCGACTGATTGGCGGCTGTGCTTACGTCCTGCGCTTGCGCTGTTGCTAATTTAACGGTAGCCACTTCCAAGTAAACATTGGCGTGATTGGTAAAACGAATCTCATTTTGGGTCTCACTTAAAATTTTGATCATTCCATATAAGTGCTCTGATGCCGTTGTATCGGCTAATTGCTTAAATGGTTCCGTTAAATAGGCCGCTCGATTGGCTAAAAGTTTCGGGGCTTGCTGATACATCAACAAATCTCGGCAATATAATAATAGATCTTCTGTCAACCGCCGCGCTTCTTTGCCTTCAGCCAAAATATTTTCCAACACTTCCAAAGCACCACTGACATCTTGCTGCAGACAGGCGCCAATGAAACTATCCATCATTTCTGTCGTCAAACTGCCCGTCACTGCTAAAGCATCCGCCAAAGTGATTGTCTCGTTGCTAAAAGAAATCGCTTGATCCAGAATGCTCAAGGCATCCCGCATCCCACCTTCTGCAGCTCGAGCAATCACCGCTAAAGCTTGTTCTTCGTAGGGTTGATTACTTTCTTCTAAAATATACTTCATTCGACCAATGATTGCTTGGACATCGATCCGTTTAAAATCAAACCGTTGTGTCCGAGAAATGATCGTTGCCGGTATCTTATGTGGTTCAGTAGTGGCTAAAACGAAAATCACATGTTCTTTTGGCTCTTCTAACGTTTTAAGTAACGCATTAAAAGCACCAGTAGAAAGCATATGAACTTCATCGATGATATAGACTTTATATTTTGCGGCAGTAGGTGCGTAATTGGCACGATCACGAATAAAACGGATCTCTTCTACCCCATTGTTGCTAGCAGCATCAATCTCGATCACGTCTTCTTGGCGGCCCTCAGTGATGGAACGACACATCTCGCACTCATTACAAGGCTCCCCATCAACGCTATTGGGACAATTGATGGCTTTGGCAAAAATCTTTGCCGCACTAGTCTTCCCTGTTCCACGAGGACCCGTGAATAAATAGGCATGGGAAGTTTTCTGTTGTTGGATCGCATTTTTCAACGTTTTTGTGATTGCTTCTTGTCCGACTAAATCATCAAACCGTTGCGAACGCCAAACGCGGTAAAGTGCTTGATACGCCATAATTCTCCTCTTTTCCTTTAAAATCACTGCTTTTTATTATACGTGATTTTTACCAAAAAAACTATAAAAACCAACGACCTACATCAATTGTTTAGTGTCTCTTAATTTGTTTGGTCGCTTCCTTTCTCTTTAAAAAAAGTCCTATGGTATAATGGAAAAAACGTTTTTATGGAGGGATATTTATGGGATTATTTAAAGCAGCAACCAGTAGTATCGGTGGCGGGCTAGCTGATCAGTGGCTAGAAATTATTGAACCGGCTGACATTGGTCAGACAACGGTCATGTCAAAAGGCGTTGCGGTCCGGAAAGATGACAAGCGCGGCAGCAACAAAAAAGGCACCAGTGATGTGATTACTGACGGCTCGGTGATTCATGTCTATCCAAATATGATGATGCTCTTAGTTGACGGTGGCAAAATCATCGACTACACCGCCGAAGAAGGCTATTACACGGTGGAAAATAATTCCGCACCTTCAATGTTCAACGGTTCGTTAAAAGACGCTGTTGCTGAAACTTTCAGTCGCTTCAAATTCGGCGGCGTCACCCCACAGAAACAGCAAGTTTTTTATATCAATCTGCAAGAAATTAAAGGAATCAAATTTGGGACCAGCACACCATTGAATTATTTTGATAATTTTTACAACGCTGAATTATTCTTACGGGCCCATGGAACGTATTCTATTAAAATAACTGATCCAATCTTATTCTTTGCCAACGCGATTCCAAGAAATATGGATCAAGTCGATATCAGCGATATCAACGAGCAATACTTACAAGAATTTTTGACTGGTTTACAAGCGGCCATCAATCAAATGTCTGCCGATGGTCAACGGATTTCTTATGTTCCTTCAAAGAGTTTAGAACTAAGCAAATACTTAGCGGATGCGTTAGATGACAGTTGGCGAGATCTGCGTGGCATGGAGATCGTCTCTGTCGCAGTTGCCAGCATTTCTTACACCGATGATTCGACTAAATTGATCAATATGCGGAATGAAGGTGCGATGTTAGGCGACCCGAGCGTTCGTGAGGGTTATGTTCAAGGCTCTGTTGCTCGCGGCATGGAAGCTGCCGGTAAAAATGATGCCGGTGCCACCACTGGTTTCTTCGGGATGGGTATGGGCATGAATGCCGGCGGGGATTTTCTTAATCAAGCCTCGCAAAGCAACAATCAACAAATTCAGCAAAACCAGCAAGCACAGCAAAAAGCAACCGAAGATCAATGGACCTGTCCTAAATGCGGAACTGAAAATTCTGGTAAATTCTGTAGTAATTGCGGCGAGCCAAAACCCGCGCCAGCGACGGCAGCTAAAATCCAAATGAAGTGTAGCGACTGTGGCGAAGTTGTTGATTTAAGCAATGGCGTACCAAAATTCTGTCCTCACTGTGGCAACCCCTTCAAAGGTCTTCCATTGGACTGATTTTTAACCGAACACGAGTTGGCCCTTATTCAAAAGCACAACGGCTTTGCCGTTTAACTAAGTTGTTTACGTTGAAGAGCAAATTCGTTTTGCGCAAAATGAAGCTATTATTATGAATTAGGAGGATCTGCAAATGGCTGATGTATTGACGCATCATTGTCCAAACTGCGGCGGTCCTTTAACGTTTAATCCCAGTGATCAAAAATTCCACTGTGACTATTGTTTAAGTATTTTCACAGTGGAAGATATCGAAAAATTTGAGGCGAAGTCAGCAGATTCCGCAGCCACGGAATCTGCTGAGACTGCGGAATCTCCCGGCAGTGAGGTTGATCTATTTCTCTGTCCCAGCTGTGGCGCTCAGATTGTCACCGATCACACTACCGCTGCAACTTACTGCTACTTTTGTCATAATCCCGTCGTCTTATCGGGACGTTTGAGCGGGGAATTCTTACCAAATAAAGTATTGCCCTTTAAAATTGATCGTCAAAAAGCGGTCGCTGACTTTTTGGCCTGGACCAAGAAAAAACGTTTCGTGCCAAAAGATTTTTTCAATGAACAGCAGATTGAAAAGCTGACGGGCGTCTATTTCCCTTACTGGGTGATTGATGCAGAAACCGACGGCAATCTAACCGGTAAAGGTACTTCGTTGCGGGTTTGGATCGTCGGTGACCTTGAATATACCGAAACCAAAATTTATCAAATTTTCCGTAAAGGCAAAGCAACGATCAATCACCTAACCAAAAATGCTTTAAAGAAAAACTTGCAGCAAAAAATGGTAGAAGGTGTTCAGCCTTTTCCAATTGATCAAGCGGTCGATTTTCATACCGAATATTTAGCGGGCTTTCAAGCAGAAAAACGCGATATCGAGATTAAAGAGTTAGCTGAACAAATCGGTCATGAACTAACCGAATACACGGAAGACCTTTTGCGAGATACCATTTCTGGTTACACGACTTTCACTCCTAGCAATCAATCAGTCGCAATTGAAAAGCAGGACAATCATTACATGTTGCTGCCCGTCTGGCTGGTGACCTATCAAGATACGGCAAACAAAACGTATTACTATGCGATGAACGGACAAACTGGTAAAGTCAGCGGTGTCCTACCGATCAGTACTAAACGTTTAGGGTTGTTCTCTGGCGGGATTTTCGCGGCTATTCTAGCAATTGCCATGATTGTGGGGTATTTTCTATGAAAAAAATCCTATGGCTTTTAGCTTTTCTCGTGTTGTTCAGCCCCTTAAATGTGTTAGCCGCAAGTAACACCGTGGATGATCAAGCCAATTTACTAACACCGGAAGAGCAGACTGAGCTTTCCCAACAAGCCGATGCCATCAATCAAAAGATTAAAGGCGAAGTCTTTGTCTTAACTACCAATACAAATAATGAAGAACCGCGCGAATTTGCCAACCTCCAGCTCAAAGATCGAGTGGGCAAAGACAATAACGGTGCGCTCTTATTATTAGACATGAATCAAAGAGAAATCTACTTATCAACTTCCGGTAATATGATCGATTACATCACAGACAAACGGCGCGATCAGCTGTTAGATGATGTGGCGGAAGCCATGAAAAACGGGGATTATTACCAAGCCAGCCAAGTCTATTTATCAAATATGAAAGACTTCGTGGACGACGGAGTCCCCAGTGGCTCGTATCGGATTGATGAAACAACCGGTAAAATCACTTACTACAAATCCATCACCCCGCTTGAATTTACAATTGGGTTGATTATCGCAGCGATTGCCGCGATTGGATTCTTTGTTTCGGTAAGACTGCGTTATCAATTAAAAGCGGGGACTTATCATTACCCCTATCGCCAAAATGCTCAACTAAACGTAACCGAACGCCAAGATCAGTTGGTTAATTCCTTCGTCACTACTCGCCGTATCCCAAAAGCCTCCAATAATAATCGCGGCGGCGGTGGCGGAAGTACCACCAATTCCAGCGGCGGCGGAACTTTCGGCGGTGGTGGACGTAGTTTTTAATTAAAAATAAGTACCTTACACCAGAGTTCTGGAAAACTTACGAAAAACTCTGGTGTTTTCCCGTATTTGATTGAATTTACCCTGTTATTTTGCTAAACTTTTTAGGTTAATAGAAATAAAGGAGCTCTTTAATGAATAAAAAGAAAAGATTTTCACTCGTTTTGGTTGCCTTGTTACTTTTTTGCCAGAGCCTCATTGGCATTACCGCCCAAGCAGCCGATGATTTTTCCGTCAATGCTAGTGCTGGCTATGCCATCGATGCTGATTCTGGAAAAGTTTTTTTCAACCAAGAAGGCGACACCCCGAAAGGAATTGCATCGATCACGAAGACCCTTACGTCTTATCTTGTTTTAGATGCGATTAAGCAGCAAAAAATTTCTTGGGATCAAGAAGTCCCGATTTCAGAATATGCTGAAGAATTGAGTAATGTCCCTGATTTATCTAATGTGACTCTCGTGCGTGACCAAAAATACACCGTCAAAGATCTTTTTGAGTCCATGATTGTTCAATCTGCTAACGCTAGCGCCGTTGCTTTAGCCGAATTAATCGCTGGAGACGAACCGGCTTTCGTCAATCAAATGCGCGAACAACTAATAAAATGGGGAATCAAAGATGCGACTATCATCAACGCCTCCGGACTTAGTAATGTTTATCTAGGCGAACATGTCTACCCTGATACGCAAGAAAATGATGAAAACATGATGTCTGCTCGTGATGTAGCCATCGTGGCTCAGCATTTAATCAAAGATTTTCCGGAAGTTTTAGAAACTTCTAAAATCAAAGAAAAAACCTTCGCTCCAAACAGTTCTCAGCCGGACGAGATGAAAAATTGGAACGTCATGCTATTTGATGGTCCGAATTACAAAGAAGGCGTCGATGGGCTGAAAACGGGAACCACAGACTTGGCTGGCGCTTGCTTTGTCGGGACCATCCAAAAAGATGGCCGCCGCGTAATTACGGTCATTTTAAATGCCTTGAATCAACCCAATGATGAAAATGCTCGTTTTGTTGAAACTGCTAGTTTGATGGACTATTGTTTAAACAATTGGAGTCAACAAGAAGTGACGACTGCCGGTCAAACGCCGACAGATAAAAAAACTCTAAAAGTCAAAGACGGCAAAGAAGATACCGTTGCTTTAGCAATGGAAAAATCGGTTAAACTATGGGTCCGAAATGATATGGATACCAATAATTTAACGATCAAATCGACTTTAGATCAATCTTTATTGGATAATAATGCGATCATTGCGCCTGTTCATAAAGGGGAAAAAATCGGAACGGTCAGTGTTGCTTTACCGCAAGATACCTTAGGTTACCTTCAATCAGATGAAGGTGCCACCACCGATCTAGTAACCAAAAACGCCGTGGAAAAAGCCAATGCCTTTGAAATCATCTGGCAAAAAATTACCAATTTATTCTCATAAGTTAAAAAGAGGTTTGAAGCGCTAACGTTGGCTTCAAACCTTTTTTTGTCTCCCTAGCTTTATTCGGCTTCAAACGGAAAGTACAATTCAACTTCACCTTCTGCAAAATGGGGCAAGTAATGCTCATGGATCGCGCCAGCAAGCTTGAATTTCTCTAGCGGAAAAATTTCGCCTAACATCAAATTCGTTGCTTCTTCGATTTTTTCGGCACTTGCCATAACCGTTAAGTAACTCATTGGTGGTACTTCCCAACGAGTCCAGCCCTCAGGGACTTTAGCTTCTGCTGGTGCTTGAACACCGGCTAAATAGCGTCCTTCTTTTTGCCAGGGCTCCAACCACTGCTCTTTGTCACTCATTAAACCCCAGAGCTGCAAATCTTTCATCTCTTGCCCTGCCAAAAGGTTCACTAGCTCCCCAAAATGCTCATTTAACTGATCCCATAATAAAGGAACCCATGACGGACCATCTTCTGCTAACCCGCTGCCTTCTTTTCCAATCACAAACAGACGCGGTAAATCGACACGATTGACACCTTGAATCTCCATACAAATCCCTCCTTTCCTTAAGTTTACTAATCTTCTGCTGGAAAACCAACTAATCGTCCTTTCATGTATCTTTAGCTTTTTCTTTGATATACTGGCAAAGAATAGTCTAAAATAGATTCAACAACAAATACAGATGAATTAGCGAATAGGAATATTTTTTACTTCTAAATTAGGAAAGATGTGATGAAATGGATATACAACGTGATTTACTAGCCCTAGCTTTTTACTTTATTGTTCTAATTGGTTTGATGATTCGTTTTAAATCGAGCAAAGCGAAAACTTTTCTCTTGTGGACCGGTCTTTTTTTTATTTTATATTTTTGTGGCATTGAGATCCAAAATAAGACCTTCTTTATTTTAATTCCGCTCTTCTTCTTTTTATTATTCTGGCATTTTTATTTCAAAGAAAAATGTCGCTTGCGAAATGGCTGGTTATTAAATCTGTTCTTAATCAGCTTCATGGGCTACGTGACCTTGGTCACTTTTGTCGCCGGCTCCTTGATTGGTGCAGGCATTCTTGGAATCTTAGGAATTCTATTTATCTTCGCAATCTTATTTGGAATCTACGCCGCTATCATTTTCTTAATCGGTAATAGCTTTATCGTACTACGCCATGAATCACGCAGACTGCCTAATCTACTGACTTTAATTCTAGGACTAGCTATTATCGCGCTGATTGTTTTGCAGACTTTTGGACCAAAACTTTTACCTAGCTGGTCAGTCATTTTACTAGCGATTCCCACTACGATTGCTGTCTATTTTTTTGTAGTCTTTTGGAATTTTTTATCGATTTCCTTACTCTACCAATTCAATCATCCCAAATACAATCAAGATTATGTGATCGTCTTAGGTGCCGGCTTGATTAATGGTGAAAAAGTCACTCCTTTATTAGCCAAACGAATTGATCGCGCCATTCAATTTTATCGCAAACAAAACGCCGAAACCTCAGCTCCACCGCAATTATTAATGTCTGGCGGTCAAGGACCTGATGAAAAGGTTCCTGAAGCACAAGCGATGCGGGAATATGCCTTAGAGCAAGGCATCCCAGCGGAGGATATTCTGCTGGAGGCTCAGTCTACTAACACGCTTGAGAACATGCAGTTTAGTAAAGAAATTATGGAACGGGAAAAACCTACTGGCTATCAGGCAATCTTTACTTCCAATAATTACCATATCTTCAGGGCGGGTATGTACGCAGATGAAGTTGGCCTAAAAATCGACGGGATTGGCTCAAAGACAGCACGTTATTATTTACCCAATGCTTTTTTAAGAGAATTCATTGCCGTTGCCCTGATGAACAAACGATTGCACTTAGTTGTTTGTGGTCTAATCACGTTAGGATATCTCATTTTGGCTATTGTTAATTACTTTTTCGTCGGCTAAAACAGAGCTTTCTACCAACACCAAGCCCCAGACAGTAGCATTAACAAATAAAAAACAGCGAGCAGTTTTTCTGCTCGCTGTTTTTTTATTCTGCTCTTAATGCGATTGCTGCATCTTTTTTGGCTGCCATTCTCGCTGGGATATGTCCGCCAATCATCGTTAAAACAGTTGAAACGATGATCAAAATAACTCCATGAACCGGATTTAATTGAGCAACATTTTTCAATTCTGTCATATTATACAAAACAGCATTGATTGGGAAAGTCGCCAGATAAGCGATTGCAATCCCCAATGTCCCTGAAGCGACACCGAGAATAAACGTTTCAGCATCAAACACACGGGTAATATCTTTTTTCCGGGCCCCCAAAGCTTTTAGGACTCCGATTTCTTTGGTCCGTTCAATCACTGAGGTATACGTGATAATCCCGATCATGATCATGCTGGTCACTAATGAAATACCAGCAAAGGCCACTAATACATAGGTGATGGCATCCATCAAACCACCCGTTAATTCAGTCATCGTTCCCGCTAGATCGGTATAAATGATTTTGTCGGCTTTTTTCTTGCCTTGGTTGTAATCATCTAAATAATTTAAGATTTTATCTTTGTCTTTGTAATTATTAGGATAGATCATGATACTGCTTGGCAGGCTTTCCCCACCTAAATACGCAAGAGTACTGTCCTTCGTTGCAGCATCCAGTTTTTCGTTCGTCATAACATTGGTATCTGTTGCGCGTTGTGCTTTAACAATCTCAGAATTTTCATTTTCTTTGACGATTTTAGCAGTTAATTCATTGCTATAAGCGATCCCGGGTGCTAACAGATTCATCGTTGAGGATTCTTTTACGCGTAAGATCCCTGAGATCTTCAAAGTATCATTATTGACATTGTCGTACATTGCTTGGTAATCATTATTAGGAATAAAATTCCCCGTTGGGATCTTGGTGTAATACTCATCGTTGTTGATTAATTTAAATTCGGTTCCAACGATTTTAGCAAAATTCAATTTTTCGCCGTCTTTGACCTCAAAACCTAAGTTTTTCAAAGAGTTGATGTTCGTACTGTTATTCGCATCCACGATCAATACTACATCCGTATCAGCTTTCGGATAAGCTCCTGACAGTAATTTATAATTGTCTTCAAGGAAGCTGCCAGAATTTTTGTCTAATTGCGTTGGAAAAGAAGAGACGCCCATACCAGTCATACTGGACATAGCACTCATCATAGAAGGGCCGCTGTCAGGTGCTTCATTGGATAATTTGATTGGTTTTACTTCACCGTTTACATCTCGGAGAAGATTCATCCCAACTACACGAGTGAAACCAATATTATTACTTAACTGCGGATTAATATCGTTGATATAGTCCACATACTTTTGATCGATTTTATTGGTGTGTTGCGCTTTATCCTCATCACTTATTTTTGCGACAATTTCATTTTTATTTTTTTCGCTTGAATTGCTGGCCTTATCTGAACCCAGTGCTTGGTTTCGATTAGCCGTTTGATCAGTGGTTATCTTTGAGATGGTAATCGGATATTTCGCCATCGCTTCCGCTTGAGTCGTGTCGATTTGCTTTTGGAATCCACTGGATAAGGAAAGTACGATTCCAATACTAATGATTCCAATACTGGAAGCAAAAGCGGTCAAAAGCGTTCGACCTTTTTTCGTGCGCAAATTATTAAAGGATAGTTTCAACGCGGTCATGAATTTCATTTTCGTACGTTTTAGTTTGAATTCTTCCCCCTTTTTCCCCTCAATGTGGGGATGGGAATCATCCATGATACGACCATCTGAAAAACGAATCGTCCGATCCGCATATTTCGTTGCTAACTCAGGATTGTGCGTCACCATGATGACTAATTTTTCCTTTGATAATTCTTGGATCAAGTTCATAATTTGAACGCTGGTTTCGGTATCCAGTGCCCCGGTCGGCTCATCACAAAGTAAGATGTCTGGATCATTCGCTAACGCCCTTGCAATCGCGACCCGCTGCATTTGTCCACCGGAAAGCTGATTTGGCTTTTTATGCATATGCTCAGCTAAACCGCCCCGTCGTAAAGCATCCTCAGCCCGCTTTTGCTTTTCTTCTTTTGAGACCCCGCTCAAAGTCATACCCAGTTCAACATTATCAATGATTCCTAAATGGCTAATCAGGTTGTAACTTTGAAAAACAAAACCAATGGAATTGTTGCGATACGCATCCCAATCCGCATCTTTAAAAGTTTTCGTCGAGGTTCCATCGATCACTAGATCACCGGAATCATAATTGTCTAAACCACCGATTACATTCAGCATCGTTGTTTTTCCTGATCCGCTGGCCCCTAGGATTGCAACGAATTCTTGGCGCCGAAACGCCACAGATACTCCATCTAATGCTTTAGTTGTAGTATCGCCGACATGGTAGTATTTTTTGATGTCTTTTAACTCTAACATTGTGTCACCCTTTTTCTCTTAGTTTACTTTAACAAGATAGCATGGCATTATTAACTCAAAATGAACAACAATTCATAGTAGGTTCACAGTAATTTGCTATTATTATTGAGCAAAAAGGAGGACAACGCAAATGAATCGAATACTTATCGTTGAAGATGACGAAAACTTATCAATCCTTTATCAATCGGCTTTAAAAAATGAACACTTCGACGTGTTTACTGCCGCAAATGGCGTTGAAGCCTTAGAAATTTTAGATAAACAGTTCATTGATCTGATCATCAGTGACATCATGATGCCTGACATGGATGGTTATGAATTAGCGGAGAGTCTGCGCGAAGCTGGCTATAATCTACCGATTTTATTTATCACTGCTAAGGATTCCTTTGAAGATAAGAAGCGTGGGTTTACGATTGGTGTCGATGATTACATGGTCAAACCAATTGATGTGAATGAAATGCTCTTGCGAGTCGAAGCTCTCCTGCGTCGCGCTCAGATTGTTCATACAAAAGAACTCATCGTGGGAAGTACCCAACTCAGTCAAGAAACTTATCAAATCAAAACCCCCGAACAAACGGAGACTTTGCCGCAAAAAGAATTTTTACTTTTATATAAATTGCTAGCTTACCCCAATAAAATTTTTACTCGACAACAGTTGATGGATGAGATTTGGGGTTTGGATTCAGATACCGACGAACGGACGATCGATGTCCATATCAAACGATTACGGAATCGATTAGAAAATAATCCTGATTTCTCGATTGAAACGATTCGAGGGTTAGGCTATAAGGTGGTCATTCACTCGTGAGAAAAAAATTATTTCCCCAATTATGGATGTACTTCGTTGCCATCACTTTTTTATTGATGGTGATTGTACTATTCGTTTTTGTCAGCCTGCTGGTCATAGTTAATCATTTTCGGCTGCTGTCGCCAGAACGGGAGGGGCATCTTTTTCCCTTTTATTTTATTATCTTTTTAAGTCTAGTCATCGGTGCGGCTTTGTCTGTTTTTGTCGGCAAACGCATTTTGCAGCCAATCGGTGATCTGCGGCAAGCCATGAGCAGCGTCGCTAAGGGCGACTTCACCGTCCAACTAAAAGAACAGCAACAGATGGAAGATGTGGCCGAGCTTTACCATGATTTTAATCTGATGGTCAAGGAACTCAGCAGCATCGAAACTTTGCGTAATGATTTTGTCTCGACCGTCTCTCACGAATTTAAAACACCGATTGCAACGATCAAAGGCTACGTTCAACTTCTCCAAAATGACGCCTTGCCGCTAGAAGAACGACAAATCTATTTAGAACGTATGCTGGATGGTACCCAGCAACTAACCCATTTAACCGATAATATTTTGAAATTGAGCAAGCTGGAAAATCAAGGCTTAGGCTTAGATTTTCAAACCTTTCGATTGGATGAACAAATTCGTGAAGTCATCTTATTTCTACAGCCAAAATGGGAGCAGCTAAATTTAATACTAGATCTTTCTTTGCCTCGAACCTCTTATTATGGCAATGAGGAATTTCTTTACCAAGTTTGGTTAAATCTGATGGATAATGCCATTAAATATAGTCAAAAAAACGGTCGCATCCAAGTCACTTTAACTTCCCAACCAACTGGAGACTTGATTACCCTCAGCGATGAAGGAGCAGGCATGACCCCGGAGGTCATTAGTCGAATCTTTGATAAATTTTATCAAGGTGATACCAGTCGCAAGACCAAAGGCAATGGCTTAGGCTTAGCTTTAGCAAAACAGATCGTTCAACTACACGCAGGGACGATTAAAGTCAAGAGCACTCCCAATAAAGGAAGTAAATTTATCATATTTTTGCCAAATGACCTAAAAAATTCATAATTAAATGACGCAAAAGGCGAAATAATTCACTATTAGTTAATATTTCTTTTGTAAGCTAAGGGTAACTTAAAGAAAGGATGACCCGTGATGGAAGAACAAAAGATTACAAAATCCGTGTACTTTGTTGAGGAAACACAAAACATTGAAGGCGCCTACGTTGAAGTCAATACCCTCTTTGTGGCAGACGATCAAGCTGAAGCAACTGAGGTCTATGAAAAACTAATTAAAGAACAGCCAAAGAAATCATTTGGCCTTTTACTAAATGAATACAAAATTAATGCCGAGGATGGCTTTTTCCATAAGTTATTTGAATCATGGAGACATCTACCAGCTGAATTTTATCGGAAAATGCAGATTCTAACTTATCGTCCGATTGCTGAATATCAAAACTAACAAAAAAACGAGACCGCCCACTTGGGAGTGTCTCGTTTTTTAAATCATTGACAATAAAAAGACGGCAGCTAAACCCGTAAGTACTGAAATTGCCATTGAACGCGTTTTATAAGCAACTCCCGCAACCAAAAACATCGCGATGATCCGGACATTTCCGATCAGATCAAACTGATTGTCGCTAATAAAAACATCCTTAAAGACTAATGCCGCAAACAATGAGATTGGCACAAATTTCATCCAATCACTGAACCATTGAGGAACTTGCCGCTGCGAAAAATACAGCATTGGGAAGAGCCGCGGCAAATACGAGGCACAAAAGAGGCAGAGGATCAATAATAATAAATGAGTATTACTCATGATGAACCTCCTCACCAGTTAAATCATAATGATCCGGTCCATCATTATCTGTATTGATCGTTTTACTTAGGCGTTCGATCAGGTAGCCGGTAAAAGAAGCCAATAAAGTAGCTAGGATCAAGCCAAAAGTATTTTTAAAAATCAGCATAAAGACCACTGCCAATCCTCCAGATAATAAGCCAGCAAACAATAAAAGACCGTTATTCAACTGCATCATGAACATAAAAATAAACATGGCCGTCAAAGCAAAATGAACCAGTTCCGTATCCACATGAATCACTGAACCGAAAATATTCCCTAAGATCGTACTAGCTGTCCAAGAAGCCATTGAAAACCAGTTGACAAACAAAGCTTTTTTTCGATTCCAATCAGGGTCGGTGGAATATTTCAAATAATTGACTGCATAATTTTCGTCATTCATCGATTGAGAAAACAGCGCGATAAATGAACGTTTCTCTTTTTTAAAAAATTGCGACAAACTGGAACCTAATAATGCATAACGCAGTTCCAAGAAAAAGACCATTAAGATTGTGGACACAAACGATGCATGAACACTGATCATTGAGACGACTAAAAATTGCGCGCCTCCTGAAAAAACTAGCATCGAAAGCAAGGTCGTTAATACAATGTTAAATCCCGCTTTTTGCAGCAACATGCCACAGGCTAAGCCAACCGGAATATAACTCAAACAAAGCGGCATTGCCGCGTATAACGCCTCTAACCATGGTGTCCTTTTTTTTACAGGCATGGTATGTTCTCAATTCCCTTCACGTTCACAGGATAAAAAGCATTTTCATTCTAACACATTCCACCGAAAAAGATAGCACCTAGCAGACATCTTGCTATTCACAACCATTTTTAGTTATCATTCGCATAATGCAACTATTACAAAGCTTTTTTTTGAGCACATCGAATAAGCATCACCAAAATGCGAATAATACCACTGTGGAAATTCCCTAACATCTGCTTTACCGTTTTAAAAAAAGGAAAGTTTTAAAATTTTCTTATGAAAACTTCATGTACGTTTTCAGTTACTGCTGCTTTTCAATGCCTGGCGAATCAATCGCAAATCGCGGGCATTAATGGTCGAACAAATCTGCAACGATTTACTATAATGGGTCGGCATATTGGATAAGATCAAGTCTGCCTCCGCTTCTGATTGGACAAATGTCACTTGATAGTCGCTACTTAGGCCTGCAATCAGTAATTCTTTTTGCATCGCTTCAAAAGTCTGTCCTAAGTCTGATAATAAGAAAAATTTGACAACCGGTCGATAAGACAGATAGGGCACTATTGTATTAGACAATAACAACGAGAACAATTCCGTTACTCGGGGATTGCGATCATCGATCTCATTTCTTACATTTTGAATAAATTTTGAAAAAAGAGCCATATACTGGGGAACAATCGTTTGCAAATATTCTTCATCAACAATTGGAAAAAGCCCCGTCAACGATTGGACTTCTATTAAATAATTATTGAATAAAAAGAGGTGCTCAAGCTTGTTAGCAAACTCCCCTTTTCCTTCGATCACAACAGTAAAATCGTGCTCAAACAACTGCTGCCATTGTCTGCTTTGAGTAGCAACACGCTGCTGGATTTGAGGGGGGATTTTTACGAAAGAATTACTATCCTCCAGATTCCAAAATATAGGAAAAATTTTCAAAAAGAACAAAAACATTCCCCAATCGCTTAAAGACCAATGACTAAATAAGGATGGTGCTTTGAGCATGGGTTCCCACATCTCACTATTAGTGGGGTCGCTTTTTATCCGATGTTCAAAAACAAATAGCAACACTCCTAGCTGACTACGCTGAACATTAGTGAATTTCACTGTGAAAAGATCTGACAGTTGTTCAATCGGATAAGCCATCCGCTCCTCGATCTCCCAAGGTAGCTCTTTGATTCCTCGGTAAATTGTCCACAGATACTGAAAGAAAAGATAACGAATTTGATGTTCTGGACCGATCATCCGCAACGGCGAATCTGTTGCTAATTCTAACCCCAATGGTTTCAGTTGTTCTTCTAAAATGGCTGATCTTCTTCGAAATGTCGATAAGCTGATATAGTTTTTTTCGCAAAAAGTTCGCGCATCAATCTTTCCATGAAGCAGCAATTCTTCAATGAATGAGACCCCTGAGCTTTGGCGAATAATTTCTCGTAACAGACGCTGTAACGGAAAATTCGGCTTACGGCTGAGCCTTATGCCATACTTATGATGCTTTTCTAAGGTTACGTCTGAAAATTCATTTGCAAGTTCTTGTAAACGATCCAGATATTTTTGGACCGTGTTGATACTTAAACCGCTCATTTTTGCTAATTCGGTGCCACTACACCAATCGTCCTTTTGATCTAAAAACATGACCAACTGTAACTGCCAATAGATTTCCTTTGTAAACACGCTACTTTCTTCCTTTCAACTATTTGGTTTGTCTGACTGAAAAACTGGCGGTAACTGACATTTTTTCGCGTTATAATTCTCAATAGTCTATTTAAGGAGGAAAATAATGAGAAAATCTGTTTATTACTTCATTGTCTTTTTATTGCTAATTCCAATCACAGCCAGTGCTGCAGCAAACAATTCCATAACAAGGGGAATTGAAATAAGTTATATAAATGTAACCTTAGATGGAAAAAATATCAATTCCGGCGTTGTTGAAGTCACTCCTGGTCAGCAATTACAATTACATGTGGAGTTTAATTATTATGGCGGAAAAATTACCGACTATCCAGCGACTCAGCTTAAATTAGATGATGGAAAGTACAATGGAGTCGTCCAAGTTTCTAATAATCATTTTGAAAAAATCAGTGATACTCAAGCTGCTGAAGATGTTACGCTCTCAATTTCATCAACTGCTAAAATCGGTGATACGATCCCCGTGAAATTTATTATTATAGGCCCTGATATTAATAGTGAAGAGGGGGAAACGATCACATTTGTCATAAAAAAAGAGTCTACTAGCCCAACAGATTCGAGCTCAGACAGTTCGTCTTCTTCTAGCTCTACCAGTCAGACCGATTCAAGCTCAGACAGTTCATCTTCTTCTAGCTCTACCAGTCAGACTGATTCAAGCTCGGATAGTTCGTCTTCTTCTAGCTCTACCAGTCAGACTGACTCAAGCTCGGATAGTTCGTCTTCTTCTAGCTCTACCAGTCAGACTGACTCAAGCTCAGACAGTTCATCTTCTTCTAGCTCTACCAGTCAGACCGATTCAAACTCAGACAGTTCGTCTTCTTCTAGCTCTACCAGTCAGACTGACTCAAGCTCAGACAGTTCGTCTTCTTCTAGCTCTACCAGTCAGACCGATTCAAGCTCAGACAGTTCATCTTCTTCTAGCTCTACCAGTCAGACCGATTCAAGCTCAGACAGTTCATCTTCTTCTAGCTCTACCAGTCAGACCGATTCAAGCTCAGATAGTTCGTCTTCTTCCAGCTCTACCAGTCAGACTGACTCAAGCTCAGATAGTTCGTCTTCTTCTAGCTCTACCAGTCAGACTAACTCAAGCTCAGATAGTTCGTCTTCTTCTAGCTCTACCAGTCAGACTGATTCAAGCTCAGATAGTTCGTCAAATTCAAGCGATAGTACCGGATCAAAAGATTCATCCCCTGGCAAACCGAGTGAAAACAATACTGAAGAAACAACCAGTGGGATCACTAGTCATTTACAAGAATCCTCCGGAAAAAATCTAAAAGATGTTACGCTTAAAAAGAAAATTGTATCTTCAGCCAAAAATAGTGAGACATCTGACCTGACAAAAAATGAACCGCTAAAAGCTAACAGACTTTTACCACAAACCGGGATGGATTCCAGTTCTATGATTTGGTTGGGGTTAGGTTTAGTCAACATGATTACTGCGATTTATTTACTACGTAAAAAATAATCTTGAAACTGATTATCAGCTTTCTGAAAAAATGTGGTAAGATAGTCAGCGAAAAGAGTTGAGTTACAGATGAATAATAGTTTTCATGAGAATCGTTCAGTTGGTTTGTTGCTGACTTTCATTGGTGGGATGCTTGATAGTTTCACCTATATCCGTTATGAAGCCTTTGCTTCGGCTCAGACCGGAAATTTGATTTTAGCAATTATCCAAGCTTATGAACGACAATGGAGCATGGTTGGGAAAAAATTACTTTCGACCCTATTCTTTTTTATTGGTATTCTATTAGCAAAATTTCTGATTGATTACTTTAAAAGAAAAGAACAACATTTTTGGCGCTTATTTCTGCTTTATTTTGAGGCTGCAATCTTTTTTATCATCAGTTTGCCCTTCTTACAGCCGCATCCGGCCATCATTACGATCATGATTGCCTTCACTGCGGCGCTTCAGTGGATTGCTTTTGATAAGATCAATGGGTTGACCTATACTAATTTATTCACCACAGGAAATCTAAAAGGTGTCGCAACCAATCTATATGATTATTTAAGCACTAGAGATCCAGCTGCCCAAACACGTTTTGTCCACTTTCTTTTAGTCGTTTTGTCGTTTATCGCCGGGGCCATCGTCTCCGTTTTTGCCTATCGAACTTTAGGTAATAACGCCGTTTTGATTATTTCTGGTTTGTTCCTTTATTTAGCTATTTCAGAAACCTTCTTAGTTTGGCGCTTTCAACGCAAGACGAATTTTTTACACAAAAAATAACTCTTCAGCTTTTGCTGAAGAGTTTTTCTCTCTCTAGTTTTATCGACTAATCCACAAATACGATTTCAATATCACCGTTACTCGTCCGAACTTCTAATTCTTTTGATCCGCTAGTATGATTTCCTAGATTATTGGAACCATTACTGGTTTTAGTTTCCATTGAAAAGTCCTCACGATCACCAATGATCGTTCCATTTACTTTCGCATTACTAGTTTTAAGTGAAAGAGCGTCGGATGGTTTTAAGTCAAGAAGGTTGATTTTACCATTAGAAGTTTGGAAGTCGCCCTCTTTAAACGTTAAATGTGCCAAATTCATTTTGCTGTTACTCGTTTCAAAAGAACCCTCAGAAAAAGTCAGCTGAGACAAGTCAACTTTACCGTTAGTCGTTTCAGCATCAATTGTCTGCGCTGTAACATCATGAACCGTCAGTTTGCTGTTGGTTGTTTCTAAATCGAGATTTTCCAGCGTCAGGTTTTTTGCTGAAATTTTTCCGTTGGTTGTTTCCAACTGCAACTCCTTCAAATCTGTTTTAGGAATTTCAATCGTTACTTTGGCATTGTTATTACCAAAATTGAAAAAGTCGAAATTAAAACCGAAACTTTTTTGCCGTTCCAGCCTCAAACTATCACTTGTCTGCTTAATTCGATATTTTATTCCTCGGCCTTTTGAGTAATGGATCTTAGTATAATTGCTTGAAACACCCACAACTTCTAGCGGCATATTGCGATCGTCCACGCTTAATTTTTTTACTGTCTTGCCAGTCGAAAAGGTTTCATTGTTGATCTGGTGATGGAACACTAGACTGCTCATACTAACCAATGCCACCCCTACTAAAACCACCCCGATAATTATCTTTTTCATTTTTCCCTCCTAAATTCTTTCCCTCAGCATAAAGAAACTTTCATTCCTTTGCATAGGGCAAAAGACTGATTTGTCCATTATTTCTTCCGGCTAAAGCCTGCTTTAATCTCAATAAAATCTTGAAATAAACGAAACAATTGAAACAGCATTGCTCGTTCTTCGAAAGCTTGACGACTTTCCGGTAATTTTTTTTGCTGATATCGTTGATTGGTCTCGGCGATTTTGTTTAAAATTGCCGACCCGTCATTTTCTTCGGACAATGTTTGGGCGGTAAATTCCAGCAACTCGCGTAATTCACCAACATCCTCGGGCGCCGCAGTCAATCGATTCAAAATTTCTAACATATCGGATAAAACATTTAATTGCAGACGCCGCATCGCAAAATATTCAAAATAATAGTTATTTCCTGGAAAGAAACGATTCTCTTCAAATTCCTGTGCTTGAACTTGCGCTGTCCGAACAAACTCCCGTAAGGTCAGACACTCTTGCCGCAGCAGCTCTTCCTTATCCGGCTGGTTCAAATAAGCCGACATCTGGCCTAGGATCTGCTTCATTGAGACTTCCACCACCAATTGATCTTCTTGGATTTTCTTCTCAGTGTTCGGCATATAAAGATTGGCGGCTAAGGCACAGGCGACCCCAATTACCAACAACAAATATTCATTGACAATCAGCTGCAGCGGCATCGCGCCTGCCGCTAAGTAATGGGTCACTAGAACTGAGCTGACTGAAATTCCATCCGCTAAATCAAAATAAATCGACAATGGGATAAATAGCAACAAATACAAACCAAAGCTAATTGGATGAAAGCCAAAGAGTAAAAAACAAAAGCCTGCAAGTACGGTCGCTAACGTCAGCGAGAACAAACGATTCAGTGCTGTTTTGGCAGTTGAACGTTTTGTATTGGTTACTGTCAAAATCGTGATGATCGCCGCTGAAGTCGGCGATGCTAAATTCAAACCACTGGCAATTAACAAGGCGATGGGGGCTGCTACCGCCGTTTTGATTGTTCGTAATCCAATCTTCATTTTCTGCTCCTCTCTCTATGCTTAATTAACGATGGCCCACTCGTAAGATAATATTTTACTTTACTGCTACTTTATCATCTCATACTTTTATTCGGGCCTTTCCTGCTCAACAACAAAACTGGCTTATTCCTAGCTTACCTTAAAGTTGCCACGGAAAAAAGTCGCAACTTGTAGCATTATCTTGTATAGTAAGGATGATGTGGAAATCTAACTGACTATACGAGTATATATAGGAGTGAAAAGATGGAAAGTTGGCTTTTTTTAGGTGTCATTTTATTGATTGCCTTCCTCGCTAAAAATCAAAGCTTATTGATCGCGACGATTGCAATCCTCATTTTAAAATTAATTCCTCACTCAGACAAATTTTTGTCGATCTTAAATAAGCAAGGAATCAATTGGGGCGTCACCTTGATTTCAGCGACGATCTTGGTACCCATTGCGACCGGTGACATCGTTTTAAAGGACCTGTTGAATACATTAAAATCCCCGCTTGGTTGGGTCGCGACTTTATGCGGTGTATTGGTTGCCGTCTTATCGTCTAAAGGGGTCGGACTGATCAATCAATCGCCGGAAGTCACCGTTGCTTTAGTTTTCGGTACGATCATGGGCGTTGTTTTTCTAAAAGGAATTGCTGCCGGACCGGTGATTGCTGCCGGAATCACTTATTGTATCATGCAAATGATTCAGGTTATAACAAATCATTAATGAAATAAACCTCTGCTTCCGTTTAGAAGCAGAGGTTTATTTGTATCCAGTAAAAATCTTTTGTAAGATAGAACTGAGAGGCGGTGGACGTAATGAAGGAACAATCTAAGACGGCCCGTTTGCGGCAAATCATCAAAATCATCAATCACTATAACGTCGTCAAAAATATCACTCAGCAAAAAGAGCCAGAAAATGTCCGGAAAGCCTTTGAAGAATTGGGCCCGACCTTCATCAAAGTCGGACAAATGATGTCGGTCAGAACCGATATTTTTACCTTAGCTTTCACAAAAGAACTGCGTAAGCTGCAAGATGACGTAAAAACCGATGACTTTGCATCAGTTAAGAAACTTGTTGAAGAACAGCTGGGACTACCATTAACTGAATTATTCGCAAGCTTTGACGAACAGCCCTTTGCTTCGGCTTCGATTGCTCAAGCGCACCATGCCCGTCTAAAAAATGAGCAAGCCGTTGTCGTCAAGGTCCAGCATCCTGGCATCGCAGCAGAAATTGAATTAGATCTATCTTTATTTGAAAAAGCCTTGCCAATCGCCAATTGGGTGCCTGAAAGTAAAGTAATTGATCTTAAAAATATTTTGAAAGAAATTCGTGAATCCTTACAAAATGAATTGGATTTCCAGAAAGAACTCAGCCTGGCAGAAGAGTTTTATCGACTAAACAATGGCTGGAAAGAAATTCGAGTCCCTAAGATGGAACCGGCCTATTCAGCCAAAAAAGTGATCGTCATGGAATTAATGCCTGGAACAAATCTAAAAGGTTTGATCAATGCCCCAGACGATCAAATCGTTCAAGCAGACCTCAGCTACAAAGAACTTAAAAGAACTGTCAGTGAGTTGTTGATCGATCATTTTATGAAAGAAGTCTTTGAAGATGGCTTTTTTCATGCTGATCCGCATCCCGGCAATATTTTATTGCAACTACTGAGTCCCAGCGAAAATCAACAAGATCAGCCCTTGAAAACTAAGACTAAACAAGGAAAAGTGGGTGCCTTCCCTTATGAAATCAGCTATGGCAAAAATGAAAAACTACGGCCATTCCGCCTGAACTTTATTGATTTTGGCATGATGGGGACGATCAATCGTGAGATGCAGGCAAAAATGAGCAATGTCATCATCGCGATTTACAGTAAAGACAATCAGCGAATCACCAATGCTGTCCATGCGATCTGTAAACAAATTGGTAGTTTCGAAGAAGAAAAATTTACCGATGAGTTAGATGATTTCTTAAACCGTTATTTGAACTTGCCCGTCAAAGAAATCGATTTGCAGAAAGTCTTTTCACAAGTCGTCATCATCTGCCACGATAATAATTTACAGATTGATGATTCCGTAACGATGCTGATCAAAGCCTTTGGTACATTAGAAGGCGTGATTGAAGATCTTAATCCGGATCTCTCCTTATTTGAAGTAGTCGCTCCATTTGCCCAAAAATATTTTATTCAACAGCTGAATTTGAAAAATGAGCTGCAGGAAACCGGCCTAGATTATTTATCGACATTAAAAGCCTTACCCAAACTTTCCAGTCATGCACTAAACGTTCTAGACACTTTTGCCAAAGGTAAAGGCAAACTAAACCTTGAATTAAAAAACCAGCGGACTTTATTGGAACGAGCCGAAGCAATGGTTAATCGCTTAGTCATTGGTTTGATTCTTTCAGCGTTGGTCATCGGTTCCTCTATCTTGGTTCAAACCTCACCAACTGGTGATACTTTGATTTCTGATTTGGGAATCTTTGGTTATTCCGTAGCTGCTTTGTCGATTCTTTTTTTAGTACTGGAAAGTCTCTATCGCCGTTATCGCAAATGGAAGGATCACTAATCGTCTATTATAAAAAGTTAAATTACGTTAAAACTAAAGAATATGTCAAAATGAAGCACACCCTTAAGTTAGATCTAAAAATCTTACTTAGGGGCGTTTTTAATAGCTAAATGTAATTATGATTTCAAAAATCAGTCGACAGCATTACAATAAGCTGCAGGTAGCTTAGTTATCAACACACCGATTCGATATTATAACTAACTCAACAATAAAAAATGGATAAAACTGTTGAGTTACCTGGCTTTGAATCTTTAAATCGAAGAAAAAGTCCCTTGCCAGTAACAATACTCTTCCAGCTCGTTCATAAAAAAAGGCTACACCATAAGTATGATTTGCAAACCGAACGAGTACAAAAAATAGATCTAACAAACAATTAATAAGTTTATATGCGATCAGATTGATTTTTTCATTTGAAACGACCAACTACGTATCCTTCCCTTTCCGCCTTACAATTACGATGCAAGTAGTTTGCATTCCATTGGCTACAGGATAGCCTCCTGAGAAAATGAATTTCTCGATGGCTAGTAATTGAATCTGATACTAATTAATCATATTTTCAACTTTCGTCAATTCTTCTTGTTCAAGAATCACGTTTTTACTTCCAGCTGATATCGCAAATCCGTCCCGATATCAAACAATAAAACTTGTATTTATTTCAGCTATTTCTTTAATTAATCAAATTTTACCGAATCCAAATCTGAAATAATTTTGCCAATCCATAAACTTACTTCATCAATATCAATTCTACCAAACGCATGCATCTGATTTTTTTATCCGTTGACCACCATGAATGGCTCGTATATCCCTTATCTCCACTTTATCATCTTTTTTCTCACAATTTTTTAGATAAACACAAGTCATATCTTTTTACAAAAACAGAGGAACATTTTATCATTAAAATATAAATAAATTATTTTTTTTGATCTAAGGAGGTGTCTTATGAATAAACTGCTTAAAATCATTCTTATTATTTTTTCATTAGTTTTGCTTTCTGTCTTTCTATCCGTCGCAGCAATCTACTATTTAGTTCCCTCAAATCCATTAGATTTAAGTGATATACAACGGTTTGTGTTAACAAATGAATATGCTCAACTTTATCTTTTCTGGGCAGCTATCGTTTTGGCAATCTTAATAGTAATCGTTATTTTGATGGTTCTATTTTATCCAAAACGAGTAACTAAGTTCATTTTGAAAGACAATCGTGGTCAATTATCTTTGGATAAACGTGCAATTGAAGGATACGTCCGTACGAGTATTAACCAAAAAGATTTTATGGATAGTCCGAAGGTCAATGTAGCCGCAACAAAAAATAGAATCAGAGTCCATGTTCGTGGACAACTGAAAAAAACATCAGATCTAGTCGGTAGAACTGATCTCTGGGCTCAAAATGTTGAAGCTTTACTCCAAGATTTATTAGGAGCAAAGGAGCAAGTTTCAATCAAAGTGAAATTTCAATCTCTTGAATCACGAAAAACACCAACGGAAACAATCGTAGATCGGCCGCGAGTAGAATAGGAGGAACAGCGATGCAAGAATTTTTAACACGAGACAAACTACCTGTGATCTTCGGTATCCTCGGTTTTATCTTGGCTGTGCTATTCTTTACCATCGGCTTTTTTAAAACCATTTTACTCATTTTGATCACCGTTATTGGGGTAGCACTAGGGATCTATCTTAAAAACAATCACATTTTAGACGACTATTTAAAGAAATAATTTTCGACCCCATCATTGGAACTAACCTTTTTAGTATAAAAAAGGTTAACACTATTTAATACACAACAGGAGGAGAACTTAATTATGGACAACAACACAACAATCAAACCAACTGAACCAAAAAAGGCTGTTAAAGGTGAGTTAACTTATGAGGACAAAGTTATTCAAAAAATTATCGGTATCGCTTTAGAAAACGTGGATGGCTTGTTAACTGTTGACGGCGGATTTTTCTCTAATATCAAAGATAAGCTAGTTAATAATGATGACGTGACAGCAGGTATCAGTACAGAGGTTGGTAAAAAGCAAGTCGCCGTAGATATGGATGTCGTCGTTGAATATGGTAAAGATATTGAAGATATATACGATCAAATGAAAAAATTGATTTCTGAAGAAGTTGACCACATGACCCACTTAGATGTCATTGAAGTTAATGTGAATGTCGTAGATATAAAAACTCGCGAAGAATACGAAGAAGATAGTGAAACAGTTCAAGAAAAAGTCACCAGTGCAGCTCAAACAACTGGAAAATTTGCTTCTAAACAAACAAATCGAGCAAAAAATGCGGTTAGCAATCAAACAGAGAAAATTAGTGATAATTTAGAATCTGAACCCCGTGTCGAATAAACTTCCCCAATGACCAGCCGAACTTTAGCTGGTCATTTTTTATTAGTCAGCTAAAATTTCAAAATTATAACTACAAATTTAAGCCGCTCCTCAAAATCCAACTTTTTTGGGGGCGGCTCAATAATACCTTATTCTTTTGATTGACTATCATGATAAGCTAAATAATCACCGTAAGTAGTTGCTGCTTTTGTACCTTTGACAATGGCCTGACGAACGGCTTCCACGGCTAGAATTGATACTGCCTCGAAGCTGGCTTCAATTTCGTTGGCACCTAACACAAACAGCGTATCGCCATCATAGGTGGTATGGGATGGTCGGATCGCCCGGGCAATTCCGTTGTGACTAAGATCTGCTAATTTGTTCATCTTGGCCTTCGGAAAGGTCGCATTGGTCATGACGCAACCAATCACGGTATTGCCGTCAAACAACGCGGCTTCATTTTGGTAATGCTCCAGAAATATTTCTTCTGAAAAACCGATTCGCTTTTCTCCTACTTTACGGGCTCCGGCAATTATCTCCCCCACCGTTTCGTCATAGACATCTCCTACCGCATTGACCGCGATGACCGCTGTCACCCATAGATTGCCGTGACGCATCGTCTGGAGTCCAATGCCGCCTTTCATGGCGTTTTGCGGTCCATTAATCGTGCCGACACTACACCCCGTACCAGCGCCAAAATTTCCGGCTTGAAATACTTGTCCGGCAAAAGCCGCTTGGCAGGCTTGATACCCGGCTTGGTAATCGGGGCGCACATCTGAACGACCCATGCGCAAATCGAATAAACTAGCGCCTACGACATTGGGAACAAAGGTGATTCCCATGTCGCGGCCAATCTTATTTTTTTCTAAAAAATCAACCACCCCAGCATTCGCCGCTAAACCAAAGGCACTGCCGCCGGATAAGGTCACACCATGCACGAACCGCCGATTATTTTCTGACTTCAAAGCGTCGGTATCTCGCGTATTCGGTGATCCTCCGCGTACCGAAACCCCACCCGTCACGCCGTCCTCACACAAAATTACGGTACAGCCAGTCATCGCCTCAGAATCAGTATATTGACCGATTCGAAAAAACTTTTGATACTCCTCCATCGTGTTCCTCCGTCTGCTTTTATTGATTACAAGCGATTGATGACTTCATCAACATTTTTGATTGTCACCGAAATCGTTCCATCAGGATTATTAATAAACTCAATCAACTCAGGATTGCGATAAACCTCCAACGGGACAATCATTTCGATTCCATTCGACAGTTTCAGCTTTTGTTTGCCGTACTTCTTCTCAGTGATTTCCCGTGCATCTCGCAACAGTGGCGCTTGATCGACATAGCCTTTTTCAACGACCTCTTCTTGAAAAGCCAGCTGTGCCGAGACATTGTCTTTAAAGACTTTTTGTGCCACGACCTTGGCATCGATCTGTCCGCTTTCTTCTACTACATCATAAACGGCTTCTTTTACATCGGCAATCACATCATGCTTTTGATTTTCAAATTTGGCGCCGATTTTTTCAGCGACTTTCTTGATTACGCGAACATTTTCTTCTAAAGAAGGCGCCGGCCGACTCTCGATCACCTGAGTTGAAAAATACAAGCGTTTTTCTCCGGAGAAAGGATATTTTTTTTCAATCAATTCGTAGCTCAAGTTGCTTAAATTTACCACAATTCCCTCATCGGCTTTTTGGCTTTTGTTAGACAATAAGGCTCGATGAATGATCAATTCATTTTTCAAGCCGTTCTCATCTGAATCAACGATATGGGTGTAACCTTCATGGTAATTCACTTTCAAAAATGCTACATACAGCTGAGTATCTTCTTCGTATAAGACGACAAAGGCATCTGCACTAGGCGCCTCTTCACTTTCTTTGTAGGCGTCATACCAGCGCTGGACAATTTTTTCGCTAGCGGCTAAGAAGTCATGCTCCGCTTGCTGGCTCAGTAACGCAAACGTGGAGTCTTCTGCTAAGGTCCCCGTTTTAGTTTGAGGGGAAGATAATTTTTGAATTTTTTTTGTCAAATATTCCCGTACGTATTCTTTTGTTAGATCTAATTCACTTTGACTATAGATTGGATCGCCTGATTCCCGATCAACAATGTGAAGTGCTGCTTTTTTTAAATAAATATCCATACATTCCCTGCTTTCCTAATATCTCAACTTGACTATCATACACAGGAAATGGCGGAATTAGCAACTATTCTTTCAACATCAGTTTCCCGTCTTTCATTTGATAAACCTTGTCACTCCACTGTGTCATCCGCTCATCGTGGGTGACCATGACAATCGCTTTGTTACGCTCATGAGCTTCTTTCGCCAGAAGCTTCACTACATCAAAAGCGTGCTCAGAATCCAAACTAGCAGTCGGCTCATCGGCCAAGATCAACTGAGGATCATTGAATAGTGAACGGGCAATCGCCACACGCTGGCGTTCGCCACCGGATAGGGCTTTAGGAAATTGCTCTCGCAACTCCCAAATATCTAATGACTTCAACAAGTCTTCAATCTTGGCCGTATTTTTTTCTTTTTCGATTTTTTCAACTAGTTGAAATTGTTCTTGAACTTTCAAAAAGGGAATCAAATTGGAACTTTGTAAGATAAAGCCAATCTCCTTGAACCGCGCTTTTGAACGTTCTTTTTCAGACATCTTTCCAAAATCAGTCCCATTGATCGTTATCGTTCCATCTGTCGGTGTCTGCAAGCCACCTGCAATTGTCAAAAAAGTACTTTTGCCTGAACCGGATGGGCCAATAACACTTACAAATTCTCCTGCGGCAACTGCGAATTGGATGTTTTTTAATGCTGTTACTTCCGTGTGTCCTTGCCCAAATTTCTTCACAATATTTTTCATCTGTAAAATATCACTCATTCTATTCCCCTCCAATCGCTGTAACTGGATCGACTTTGGTAACGGTCCGCATCGAGAACAATCCGCCCACCATCGCAACAACTACTAAAATCACACTATAAAGCGCCCATTCCATACCGTGCACCGCAAAAGGCATCGCACTTGGCAGAATCAAACTAGTCAGGATACTTAACCCAAGAGCCGCACCAACACCGATCACACCGACAAGAAAAGCCTGGGCTAAAATTGAACGAACCAAATAACTAGTTGCGACTCCTTGAGCCTTCATCACACCAAAAATGGCTGTTTTCTGTAAGGTGATGACATACATGAAGATCCCGATGATTGCTGTCACAACAACAAATAAGAAATAAATCATTGTATTTAAGGTCAATTTTTCTGGCGTATATCCCGGGATATTTTCAATAAAGGTCTCAGGCATCAGTTTCTCTAACTTCGTTTGTCCAGTAGGATTATCTACGGTTGTTTTGCCCTTTGTCACTATTAGATTGATTGGCTCATTTTCGCTAGGCTGTGCGCCATACTTTAATGTTTTAAAAGCTGTAGGATTCAAATAAATCACGGGGGCTAACGTATAGGTCGTTGCTTTTGTCACGCCAACGATCTTTAACGTTTGATCACTAATTCTTATTTGTTGATTCAATTTATAGCCTTCCGCTAAAAGATTTTCTGAAACGATAGCTTCGTTGCTTTCTTTATATAACCGTCCTTTAATCAACTTAGGCACGACAAAGCGATTATTTTCTGTCCCAAAAATGGAAACATTCGTTTTCTCTCCGCCACTCTTTTGTTCAATGGCAGTGGCATAGATCCCTATCCCAGCTTTTTCTTTAGCAGTGACCCGCTCTAGATCACTTTTTTGCAACTGTGACGCACTAGCGATTTTATTACTGTCCTCCGACAAAATTATTTTTGAGGCCTGCCAATCGTCAATCGCCATGCGATTCCCGTCAGCTAAGCCATTGGCTAATCCTGATAACATGAAGACCACGTAACCTACGAGAATCATAATCCCCACGATCAATCCATATCTCAATTTCGCATAGCGGATTTCTTTCCAAGCTAAAAACATTTCACTCACCCTTTCAAAAAATAGCATACACTTTCAGTGACATTTTGTCACCGAGTTTGCTCATGTGCTATACTAAAAGAGAATCAGTGATTCTTTAGGAGGTGCTTAGATGCCGAAAAAAACATTCCAAAATCTTCCCGCAACCCGGCAAGCAGAGATTCGTGATATCCTGTTAGCAGTTTTTTATAAAAAGCCCGTCAGTCAGGTAAAAGTCAGTGAAATCGTCACGGCTTTACAAATGTCTCGAGGAATTTTTTATAAATATTTTGAGGATTTGAATGACGCTTATGATTATCTGATCCATTTTTATGCTGGACAAATTCATGGTGAAATCATTGAATATATGACTCGACAAGAAGGTGATTTTTTTCAAGGAATCGAGACTTTTTTATTGCTTTATGTCAACTTAGATTCTCAGTCTGATCGTTATCGGCAACTAGTTCTCTTAGCTGAAAATAGCCATCTCTTTTCTTACCGACCAAAAATAAACCATGGCGTCGATGCCTGGTCGGATCTCTTGAAAAAAAATGATTTTTTAATGCCGACGTTGGAAGAACAAATCAGTTTTTTATATTTTTCAATGAAGTTAGTAATCGATTCGTTGACTGATATGCTAGTAAATCACTGGAATGAAGAAGAACTGTTAACCGATTTTCGTTTTAAATCCCGCTGGCTGTTAGAAGGTATCAAAAAACGCTGAAGCTCGCTTCAGCGTTTTGTTAGTTATCCATTTAGTAATACTGATGATTTTTTTCTTGGACTTGTTGCTTCAGTAATTCCATAAAAGCTGATTTTGACAGCTGTTGCACCGTCTCACTGCCGTGTTTGCGAACGGAAAAATTTCCTTCTTTCAATTCTTTATCGCCAATAACCACAATATAGGGAATCTTTTTCAACTCAGCCTCACGGATTTTTTTACCTAATTTTTCATTACGCAAATCTTTTTCAACTCGAATTCCAGCATCATGAAATTCGTGGAATAGATCTTCTACCCCAGCTGTATGGGCTTGTGAAACACTCACTAGCTCGACTTGTTTAGGCGCCAGCCATAATGGAAAAGCCCCCGCATAATGTTCAATCAAGATCCCTAAGAAACGATCGAGTGAGCCGAAAACAGCCCGGTGAATCATGACCGGCTGTACTTCTTGATTTTTTTCATCGACGTAGCTCAAATCAAATTTACCCGGCATTTGAAAGTCTAGTTGTACCGTGGCACACTGATGGCTACGATTTAGTGCGTCTTTGATATAAATATCAATCTTCGGTCCATAGAAAGTCCCATCGCCTTCATTGATATTGTATTTATATCCCTGATCGGTCAAAACTTTTCCCAGCGCAGCTTCCGCCTCATCCCACAATTCGATTTCACCCATAAAATTATCGGGGCGGGTAGAAAGCTCGACTGAATATTCAAAACCAAAAATCTTGTACACTTCATCAATAATTTTCAAGGCCAGCGCGATTTCTTGTTCGATTTGATCAGGACGGACAAAGATATGGGCATCGTCCTGGCAAAATGTTCGGACTCGTAATAATCCGTTCAAGGCTCCACTGAATTCGTGACGATGAACTTGGCCAAATTCGGCCATCCGTATCGGTAAGTCACGATACGAGCGTTTGCGATCCTTAAAAATCAAACAATGACCGGGACAGTTCATCGGTTTTAACGCATATTCTTCCTCACCAACTTTGGTGAAATACATATTATTTTTATAATGGCCCCAGTGACCGGAGCGTTCCCATAAACGTTGGTTCAAGATCAACGGTGTTTTGACTTCTTTGTAATCATATTTAGCTTGCAGCTCACGCAGAAACTTTTGCAGTTCATTGCGAATGATCAGTCCGTTCTCTAAATAAAACGGCATCCCCGGGGCTTCTTCCGAAAACATGAACAAGTCTAATTCTTTTCCTAACTTTTGATGACTGCGTTTTTCTGATTCCTCCAAATAGGCTAAATGAGCTTCTAGCTGGGCTTTTTCAGCAAACACCACCCCCATCACCCGCTGCAACATTTCATTATCAGGATTTCCCAGCCAATAAGCGCCAGAAACCTTTTGCAATGAAAAATATTTAGCTGTCGCTAATTCCAAAGCAGTTGGCTCAAGGAAAAATTCAGTGACTTCACCAAAGGAATAAACAAAAACGGTTTGATCATTAGCTAAATCAGCTAGTGCCGCCAATTTTAGTTCATTGTCTTGAAACACTTCTTTCGCCTCAGAAACCGGCATAGCCACGCTTTCAATCGGTGGATTATTTTTAATTTGCTGATTGATATGGTGTTCTAAATCTTTTAACAATAGTGCACTCAACGGCTGATTGACCCGCAGGTCGACCCAAATCTGCTGTTTTTTTTGCTGAGCCTTAGCAAAAAGGGCTTCTGGATAGCGACTTTTGATTGCCTCTTCCAATAGCAAAATGACTAACTGGCAAATCGCCGTCATTCCTTCTTTAGAAGTACAATCAAAAAAAGCAATTTCCGCGTTTTCTTTAACGGGAGTTGATAAGTCAACGATTTCGCCATCAATACTGCCAACGACTGCCGTGTTCATCCATTGATTTTTTATCTCAAACAAAGTGGTATTCTCTGCCACCTTTTGTTTACTTCCATTTGGTAAGATAATTTCGATTTCCTTTGACATCCAACTCAACTCCAATCCGCTTTTTCAATAAACTATTATTGCGCGCCTTTTCTTCCTAATTTTAACAAAAGGCTGAAGGGTTTCCAATAAAAAAAGTCCCTATATAAATAGGGACGTGAATAAACGTGTTACCACCCAAGTTCCCAAAAAGTTCCCACTCTTTGGCTCGTTCGATACTTAACGGTTATCAACCGGACTGTTTTCAGTCACTCAAAGGGAGTAATTTTGTTCTGCTCAGCTAGAAGCTTCCAACCATGGCTTCTTTCTCTGGTAGTGAGTCATCCAAACAAATCATGTCCTTCTCATTGTTTTTGCTTATTGACTAAAGCATAGACTTGCAATATTTTTTTGTCAATCGCTTTATTCATTTGATTTCAAGGCGTCGATCATATTAATCCGTTGAAGACGGAAATGGGTCGCTCCCATCACGATCACGGAGAAGAGGATTGTCAGTCCACCGGCTAGCAGATAAGCCCTTGAACGAATCACTAAGGGAAAAGTGATTGTCTCCATCGAAGCTTGATTCAAAATAAATTTTGTTAAAACGATCCCTAACCCGTACCCACCTAAAATACCTAAGATGGTAAAGACAAAGTTTTCGCGGAAAATATAGGCAGTCACTTCACGATCATAAAAACCCAAGACTTTAATCGTCGATAGTTCTCGCAGTCGTTCAGAAACATTGATATTCGTCAGATTATATAGCACGATGAAGGCCAATAATCCCGATAAAACAACGAAGATCCAGACAATCCCATCCAGATTGTTCATCGAGTGCTCTTGTGTTTCGATTTGTGTTGACATAAAAGAAGTATTCGTGACTTGACCTGAATCCAAAAGCATCTGTGACAAGTCTTTTTCTTCTGCTTTAGTCAACTGCTGACTTTTCAATAGATAGCTATTGACCACGAAATCTGTATCGCGGATTTGTTGATAATAATCTTTTGATACATATAAGAAATTCCCCAGATAATTGTCGGCGACTCCCGTGATCTTAACATTAAAGGGCTGCTGATTTTCATCATAGACGGTTAATTTATCTCCCTTGGCTAAACCAAATAGTTCAGCCATTTTTTGCGTAATCACAGCACCCTCACTAGGTAAGTTAAAGGTCTTGCCTTGATTTTTCAAATGTACATAGTCATTAAAGGCCGGCCGCTTATCTGGTACCATCATTGTTATTTTTTGATTGGCTTGGCCTTTTTCCTTGATTTCAACCGTTTGATTCGACATCGCCAATTCACTGATCAACTTTTGTTGCTCAGAAAAAATATTTTTTACCGCGACAAGATCTGGTTCGTCTTTTAAGGTAACGATCGCATCGTAATCAATAATTGGTCCAAACTGCTTTTCTCCCACGGAGCTCAGTGAATCTTGCAGGCCAACACCCGCCACCATCAAAGCCGCACAGCCAGCAATACCAATCACCGCCATAATCATGCGCGACTTATAACGAAACAAATTGCGATAGCTGACTTTTGAATTAAAACTCATCCGCGACCAAATTGGTCGAATCCGTTCTAAAAAGATACGTTTTCCCGGTTTTGGTGCTTTAGGCTGTAAGAGTTCTGCCGGTTTTTCATGCAATTCTCGTAATAAAACTAGTAAGGCCGCACCTAGACTGGCAAAGAGAAAGGCCACTGTCGCTTGGACAATCGGACGAGCCCAGTAGAAAACTTCCACCCCAGGTAAATTATAACGATCACTCGATAAATTAAAGACTAGCCGCGGTAAACTCTGGGTACCCAATACGCTTCCTAAAACGATCCCCATTGTCGCCGCCGAGAGTGCATAAATCACATACTTCGTTGAGATTTCATAACGTGAATAGCCTAAAGCCTTTAGCGTCCCAATTTCCCGCCGATTTTCTTCTACCATGCGAGTCATCGTAGTAAAGGTGATCAGGGCCGCAATGAAAAAGAAAAAGACCGGAAAGACATTGGCAATGGCTGCGATTCGTTCTGAAAGATCGCCATATTCCTGAAAGCCAGGATTATCCCCTCGTTGCTCATAGGTATAGCTAGGGGCTTTTAACTCACTAAACTTTTTTTCACTCTCACTGATCTTCTCTTGAGCCGTCAACAATTTCTCGCGATTCTGCTCAAGTTCAGCCTGTTGCTGGGCTAACTCTGCTTGCGCCGTTTTTAGCTGCGGCGTTTCAGCAGGTAGGGATTTGGTTTGCTGGGAAAGTTGAGCCTGAGCCTGTTCCAACTTTTGCTGACCTTCCGCAAGCTGTGCTAAATTATTCGCAACTTCGGCCTTTTTAGGCACTAATTCTTTCATAGCTGCTGTTTGAATCTCAGCTGCGCGTTCGTCCGGCCGCTTGGCAAAGAGTTGTTCAACTTGCTCAATATTTTTTTCCATGGTTCGTTGATAATCCGAACCGTACGTTTCTTTTCCCCGAACATTTGCAAATTGAACATAGATGACTGATTTTATTTGATTGGAAAAATTACTTTCTGGTAAATAGGCAAAAAAATCAACACTCCCGTTGCCGACATTTGAAAGTCCGCGCTCTTCCGTACTAATATAAAGCGGTGATTGGACGAACCCGACAATTTTAAAATTTTTACGTTTCACTTGATCCGACTGATTAATCTGATAGGTCTGATTGAGGCGGTAACCGGCTGCTTTGGCCTTCTCATCTAAGACGATCTCATTTGATCGTTTCGGTAACCGGCCGGATTTTACGATCAAACGATTTTGCTGATTTTTTTTAGCATACGAATACAGCTTAACAACTTGATTTTTTTTACTGTCCGCATAAAAAAGTTGCTGGCCACTTTCGACCTTCGCGTGCGGGATTTTTTCCGCCAATTTTTGATCTGCTTCAGTTAATCCACCAGTCGAGAGGATTTGTAGATTCGACAATTTTTGCCGATCCACATACTGACTAGCCGAATGGTTTAAAACCGGGCCGGTCGCTTTGATCCCTACGTAGAGTAAAGTCCCTAATAAAATAATCAAAACGATCGCGATGAAACGCCCCTTTGAATAACTTATTTCGCGTAAACTAGCTTTTAAATACGTTTTATTTTTCATTTATCTACTCCTGTTTTTTCGTCCATTTCATTCTAACATAAAACGTTTTTATGCCTGCTATAAAAAAGAACGAAGGCTGGGACAAAAAACTTGTCTCAGCCTCCGTTCTTACTTAAAAGCGGTAAGCACTCAGCGGTAGCAAAATATTGCCTAAAACCGTAAAGAAAAGTAGCATCCAAAAAATATGTTTTCCGAAAAATGAAGCAAAACAATCGTCTTTATAATAAGTTCGCTGTCGATTGATGGTGATAATGGCAAATGAAGCAAAGAGAATAACCAAAATACCAAAAATATTGACAAATTCTAGCAAGCCAATATGCAGTGCATCGGGAATCAGATTCGCTCCAACGATGATATTACTAACGGTCCCAAACAATGCTCCCGGGATCATACTTAGTGGATCCACGTTATGATAAGTACAAATGAACAGAACGATCAAGACCCAACTCAAAGTTCCTACTAAAGCAATAAAACATTTAACATACAAGCCAATATTCTCACGGTTTAAGTCCATCGCAGTCATAAATTCGGTCACCGTGTAAGACCCTTTACCATCTGTCTCAGGATTAGATTTATTATTCGCGTATTCCTTTACAAAAATGTTGGTATCAAAACGTTTCAAATCAAATCCTGCAACATTAATATTTTCATTAATGGTCGAGTTCTTTCGATCTGCTTCAAAAATGATATTGCGAATATCATCTTTTGGTTCTAGATAAAAGCGTAATTGATGAGAACCCATCGGAAAACGCGTCGTCCAAAATGTTTTCGCGATAGTGGCTCTGACGCGGGCCAATTGATAGTTCGTCTCCCCTTGTTCCACATCCTTTAATATCTCCTGGGAAACGATTTGACCATTATAAATCTCATAATTATCGATCACATCTAATTGTGGGTTGCCATCCCAGCGATACCAGACTTGAAACGTCACTGTATAATTCGATGAACGCATATCAATTTGATTGATATTTTCCACGTAGACACCGGTTTTCACTTTTATTGCATCTTTTGCTTGAAGCTCCTCTTCGGCAGTCAACGTCGGACTCTCATTTAAATAGCGTTCCCAATAGACATCTTCCATTTGAGCATCATGATGAAGAAACCAACTTGTATAGCCCACATAGACCGCAAAGAAAATAAAAATGACAGACAACCAAATCCACAATTTATTTTTCTGCTTCTTTTCTAATTTGTCATAGACAGCTTTCCACTTTTCCACCTGTGAAACCTCCTTTTTTTCTTTTATTTAATTATAACAATAAAATTAACTTTTTATGTTAAAATTCTCATTATACGTTTCAATTATTTTAAAAAATGACAAAAAAAGGGGGCATGACAAAAAGCTTGCCTTACCCTCTTCTTTGAATAATTAATTTTTAAAGGAATGGATTGGTGCAGGAATCCGTCCGCCACGAGCCACAAAATCTGCTGAACCAGCCGAATTGATTTTCATCACTGGTGCTCGACCTAGCAATCCACCAAATTCAACCATTTCACCAATTTTCTTCCCTTTAGCCGGAATGATCCGAACAGCGGTGGTTTTATGATTGATCACGCCAATCGCTGCTTCATCTGCGATCATCGCTGCAATACTACTAGCTGGCGTATCCCCTGGAATTGCGATCATATCTAAACCAACGGAACAAATCGCCGTCATGGCTTCTAATTTTTCAATCGTCAATGAACCATTATTGACCGCATCAATCATGCCGGCATCTTCTGAAACTGGAATGAAGGCACCAGACAATCCACCAACATGGTTACAGGCCATCACGCCGCCTTTTTTGACCGCATCATTCAATAGAGCCAAAGCAGCGGTCGTTCCATGAGTTCCAACAACTTCTAGACCCATTTCCTCCAATACATGAGCAACTGAATCGCCAACTGCTGGTGTAGGTGCCAAGGATAAATCGACGATCCCAAAAGGTACACCTAAACGTTCGGAAGCAATTTTTCCAACCATTTGCCCCATCCGCGTGATTTTAAAGGCGGTCTGTTTGACGGTCTCAGCAACGACATCAAAAGATTCACCCTTCACTTTTTCTAACGCCCGTTTCACTACCCCAGGTCCGCTGACACCGACATTAATGACGCAATCGGCTTCACCAACACCGTGGAAAGCTCCCGCCATAAAGGGGTTATCCTCAACCGCATTGGCGAAAACGACTAGTTTGGCACAACCTAAGTCAGACGCTGCAGCGGTTTCTTTCACAATCTTACCCATATGCGCTACGGCATCCATATTGATTCCCGCTCGCGTTGAACCAATATTGACCGAAGCACAGACAAAGTCAGTCTCCGCTAACGCTTGTGGAATCGAATCCATCAAGATTTTATCCCCATGTTGATAGCCTTTTTCGACTAAGGCTGAGAAACCACCTAAGAAATTAACCCCCACCGCTTTTGCCGCTTTATCTAATGTTTTAGCAAATTTCACGTAATCTGTGTCTGGTGTTGCCGCGGCGACAATCCCGATCGGAGTAACCGAAATTCGTTTATTAATAATCGGAATCCCATACTCCGCTTCAATTGCTTCCCCGACTTTAACCAAGTCTTTTGCTTTATTCGTAATTTTTTGATAGATTTTTTCACAGGCGCGATCGCTGTCACTATCAATACAATCCAGTAATGATATCCCCATGGTAATCGTCCGAATATCTAGGTTTTCCTCTTCGATCATTCGAATTGTTTCCATTATTTGATTGATTTCCACAAAGAGCCCTCCTTATAATTTATGCATCGTGTCAAAAATTTCTTGATTTTGAATACTGACTTTAACCCCTAAAGTTTTGCCTAATTCATGAAGCACTTCTCGTGCTCCTTCAAAATCTTGAGTAGCATTGGTTAAGTCCACTAACATCATCATTGTGAAGTAATCCCCCATGATTGTTTGAGAGACATCTAGAATATTAATTTTTTGTTCCGCCAACTTTTGACTAACACCGGCCACAATACCGACCTTGTCTTTTCCAATAACCGTTACTACGCCACGCATTTGCATAACTCCCTTCAGATAATTGTTTCTCATTATAACACAGTCATGGCAAAACGATTAGAATAAATTTAATATAATTAAATCTTTTTGACTGAATGTTCGGATTTGATCATTTTTGAATCCTGATCGGTTAAATAAAGCCTTGGTGAGTAGCTTAATCGAGAATCAATCCTTGCTTACTAAAGGGACCTTTTATTTTTCTTATAAATAAAACAGCCTGCACCAGATTTTTAAGGTACAGGCTGTTCACTATTCATTGATTAAAACAATTTTTCCTTTTGCATGGTGAGTCGCACTTAGTTCATGGGCCGCTTTGACTCCGTCAGCTGTAAGTGGATAGGTCTGTCCTACGACACTTTTGACTTTTCCAGCCGCCATCAGTTCAGCAATAGCTTGTAATTGCGAGCCATTCGGTTGTAGCCAGATACTTTCGGCTTTAGCAATGCGCTTAGCCAATTCTTCCTCTGGCTGACTAACGATCGAGATTAAGCGACCAGCTTCATTTAATACTTTAAAACTATCCTTTTGAACAGCGCCACCTAGCGTATCAAAGACTAAATCAATATCTTCTAATACTTCTGAGAAATCTGTCGTGTGATAATCGATCACTTGATCGGCCCCGAGTTCTTTCAACAATCCCTGATTTTTCTCACTTGCGGTTGTAATCACTGTTGCACCGGCATTTTTTGCCAATTGGATCGCGTAAATTCCGACACCACCAGCACCAGCGTGGATTAAGACCTTTTCGCCAGCTTTCAATTCACCATGAGTAAATAATGCCTGATAGGCCGTCAATCCGGCTAACGGAACCGCCGCGGCTGCTTCAAAAGAGACCCCATCAGGTTTACTCGCCAATAGATGATCATCGACCACCGTATAATCTGCATAAGTACCAAAGCGCGTCGTTTCCGGACGAGCAAAGACCGCTTGACCGACTTGCCAATCTTTTACTTCTGAACCAATTTCAACGATTTCGCCGGCAACATCCCAGCCTAAAATAATCGGGAAATCCCATGGTAACATTTGAGCTAAATACCCTTCTCGTAACTTCCAATCAATCGGATTGACAGATGTTGCTTTTACTTTTACTAACACTTGATGTTCATCTAATTCAGGCAAGGTGACTTTACTTTCTTTTAATTGGTCGGCATGACCATATTCTTCTATTACAATTGCCCATGTTTCCATTCTTGCATCCCTCCGTATCGCTACATTATAGAAGTACCAGCAAAAATTCGGAAACGATTTGCTTAATGAACACAAGCGCGAAGTTGTTCCATTCTTTTTCTCTTTAGATCAGATGACGGCTTGGCCCCAGTAGATAAAAAAACTGTAGGCTGGTCAGCCTACAGTTAAAAAGTATTATAAATCTGCAATCGTTGTCCCTTCACCGAAGCTTGCTTCCCAATCTGCCGTGAAATCGGTCACTGCTTGACCAATCGATGGCATCGCTAAAGCTTGTTGGATGATATCAACACCCATCGTTGCCGCTTGAGCGCCGTTTTCTAATGCTCCATTGACTTGGCTGACATTTTTGAAGCTAGCCGCTAAGATTTTTGTATCACTTTTAGTCCGTGCGATTTCCTCAGCCATTTCAAAAATCGCTTCCCGTGGATCAATATTCAAATTCTCCATCCGGTTGAAATACGGTGCAATGTAATCTGCTCCCGCTGCGATTGCCAGATACGCTTGAAACTTCGTATAAATAGCGGTCGCCGTCACGTTGATTCCCCGACGTTTCAATTCCTTGATTACTTTTAAACCAGGTTCATTGACTGGGATCTTAATAAAAACTCTTTGATCAATATTGGCTAAGATTTTTTCTGCGTCTTTGAGCATGCCCTCATAGTCAGTCGCCACGACTTGAACATGTAAGGAAGCATGTTCACCAATGATGCTGCGAATTTCCTTCATGTGTTGGAAGAAATCAATCTTGCCTTCTTTTTTTACAATTGACGGATTTGAGGTCACACCAGCAATCGGTAAAATATCTGTAAACTTTTTAATATCAGCAATATTCGCTGTATCGAGCATAAATTCCATTTTGAAAAACCCCTTTGTCTATTTCTGTATCTCAAGCATAGCATCTTCAAAATAATATTTCCTTATTCTTACGAGACAAATGACAAAAAAGCGCTAAAATCAAGCTTCTTTCTATTTCTTTAATTGGAATTCGCACAAATGTGCATTTTTTTTAAAAAAGTTACTTTCGTTGACTCAAACGTAAAACCTCTTGGGCGGTCTCTTGGTCTGTGATCAACGTTTTGAGATAGCCCTTTTTTAACAACGGCAGGATAGAACGGGCTTTCGAAGTGCCCCGCGCGATCCCGATTGCTTGAGGAACCTTGGCCAATTCAGTTAGCGGCAGGCCAATCGTCCGTTGATCCAACGAGCCTTTTAGTAATTTACCAGAGTCATCATAAAAACGACAACAACAGTCGCCGATGGCTTCCCGCAAACGCAGCTCTTCGTAATCCTCCGGTGATAAAAGATCGCGCCATTGACTCTTACGATAGCTTAGGGGACCACCTACCCCAACAATCACGAGATCTAAACGTTGCCAATACTCTCGCAACTCATGAAAATATTTTGAATTGAAAATCCCTGCTGCGAGCTCCTGCGACTCTTGGATCACGGTAGCATTGACAAACAGACTATTACCATTTAATTTGCGAGCCAGTTCGTAAACAAGGGTATTGACATGATAACGGGAATTGATATGGCTGGGACCACCAACTACTGGTACAACAGAAACATCCGTTAGTTGTTTCGGGTCAATTTGATTGACTGCATTGCCGACACTGGCCCCCCAAGAAACACCCACGACCATCCCATCAACGAACTGCCGCCGTAAAAAAGCGCCTGCCGCCGCTGACAATTGCTCTTCTTTTGCTGCTTCGCTGGCATTCGCGTCATTCGGAACGATTTCAACGGCCGTTAAATCAAAAGTCCGCTTGATTTGCTCTTCCAATTCAAACAAAGCGCCATCAAAGTGATTGAGCTTGATTTCTACGATGCCTTCTTTTTTAGCCTGACTCAACATCCGACTGACTGTCGTCCGATAAAGTGCTAATTCTTTGGCAATTTGGGCTTGAGTCAACTCCTGCTCGTAATACATATATGCGACCCTAGCCAGTAATTTCTTCTTGTCCTCTTTCATCTAAGCGTCCTCCCATCAGAACTTCTATCTTCTCTATTCTAACAAATTTAATTTACCCCGTTTAACAAAGCGTGTATCATTGAACGTAATAAACCAAGTAATTAAGACTAATAATTAGGAGGGCTCTTATGTCTGTTGAAGCTGTAAAAACGTATTTTAATCAATATGGAATTACTGATCGTATCCAAGAATTCCCTGTCTCTAGTGCCACCGTCCAACTGGCGGCCCAAGCCTTGAATTGTGCGCCCGAACGGATCGCAAAAACTTTGTCATTTAAGCAAAAAAAGTCGGATCAAACACTTTTGATCGTAACCGCCGGCGATGCAAAAATCGACAATGCAAAATACAAAGCACACTTTAATGAACGCGCTACGATGTTGAAAGCTGACGAAGTCGAAACAACTATCGGTCATCCCGTTGGCGGTGTTTGCCCCTTTGCTGTCAAAAAAGAAATCCCCGTCTATCTCGATCAATCGTTAAAACGCTTCACCACCGTTTTTCCTGCTTGCGGAAGCGCCAATACCGCGATTGAATTAACGATTCCGGAATTAGAACAATATACCCACTTTCAACAATGGATCGATGTCTGTAAAAGCTGGGAATAATTGCGGTCTGGCGGCTTTTATTCGTTCCTGATGCTTTAGCTCTTCTCTTAGCATTTAGTTTAATTGATTTTAGCTGAAAGCAAAAGCTTCCTTAGTATTTCACGACTCCGGTATAATAAAACTAAACGAAAGGGAGAATGCAAGATGAAAATCACTTATCATAGTCATTCCGTTTTATCAATCGTGATGGCAAACGGACAGAAATTATTGTTTGATCCTTTTATCACTGGAAACGCTCTGACTGATTTAAAGGCTGAGGAAGTAACCGCCGATTGGATCTTAGTCACCCATGGACACAGTGATCATATCGGCGACTTGATTCCGATTGCTAAACGCAATGATGCGACGGTTATCAGTATCGTTGAAATTTGTAGCTTTGCCGAGCAAAATGGTGTACAAAAGACGCATGGCATGAATATTGGTGGCAAATTTGATTTTCCTTTTGGCCGCGTAAAAATGGTCCCTGCCCAACATAGCTCCGGCTATGAAGTAGATGGGCAGATGATCTACATGGGTGAGCCTGCCGGTTTTATTTTGCAAGCTGAAGGCAAGACGCTTTATCATGCTGGCGATACCGCCGAATTCGGGGACATGGCACTTTTAGGCGAAACTTTTGAGATTGATCTGGCTTTCTTGCCGATCGGCGATAATTTCACGATGGGGCCACAGGATGCCGCCAGTGCTGCTAAACGTCTGAAAGCCAAGCAAGTAGTCCCGATCCACTACAATACCTTCCCAGTCATCGAGCAAGATCCTGACGCGTTCGTTCAGCTGCTGCCGGAAAAGGTCGGCAAGGTCATGGCGGTCGGTGAGACAATTGAAATTTAACCCATTTGAGTAGCTTTTATTGAAAAGCTGCTCTTTTCTATAGCTTTCTCCGTTATAATAAAGATTATTAGGCAATTGAAGGGAGAATCCGATGTTAAATTTTGAAAGTGATTATTTAGAAGGGGCGCATGAGAAAATCTTACAGCGCATGTTGGCAACCAACGAAGAAAAATTGAGCGGCTACGGTCGTGATAAATATTCGGCTTCCGCCGTGGAAAAAATTCGCCAAGCTTGTCTTTGTCCAGAGGCCGACGTCCAGTTTATCGCTGGCGGAACGATGACCAATGCACTGGTCATCGCTTCTTTACTGAAAAAAATCGAAGGCGTGATTGCACCAGAAACTGGTCATATTACCACCCATGAAACAGGTGCTATCGAATTTTCTGGTCATAAGGTTTTGAGTCTGCCGCAAACCAACGGCAAGATTTCCGCACAACAAATCCGTGACTACCTCGAACAATTCTGGGCCGATGGTAATCGCGAATTCATGGTTTTTCCTGGAATGGTCTATTTGTCACATCCGACCGAATACGGCACGCTCTACTCTAAGTCTGAATTAAAAAATATTTCAGAAGTTTGCCGCGAGTATGCGATTCCTCTCTTTTTAGATGGGGCCCGCTTAGGCTACGGCTTAGCTAGTCCTGAATCCGATCTGACACTACCCTTAATTGCTGAATACTGTGATGTCTTTTACATCGGCGGAACTAAAGTCGGGGCCTTACTTGGCGAAGCAATTGTCTTTACGAAAAACAATCAGCCGGAATATTTTATCGCTCATATGAAACAGCAAGGAGCCCTACTGGCTAAAGGCCGTTTACTAGGACTGCAATTTGATACGTTGTTTACCGATCAGTTGTATTTTGAGATCAGTCAGCAGGCGATCGCGATGGCCCAGCGCTTAAAAGAAGGACTGCTAGCAAAAAACTATCGTTTCTATCTCGACTCCCCAACCAATCAACAATTCGTCATCTTAGCCAACGACCAAATGGAGGAGCTGAAAAAATCCGTTGCCTTTAGCTTTTGGGAAAAATATGACGACCAGCACACCGTCGTCCGTTTTGCGACTAGTTGGGCGACTAAGCAGACCGAGATTGATGAGTTGTTGGCCTTGTTATAACGAATAGCCTGCCATAGAAAAAAGCTCAGAGAAAATTCTCCGAGCTTTTTCTATAAGCCAATCAAGCGATACGTCAGACATGCCACATAACATTCATAGCTTTCAGAAAAACGCATGACATTATAACCCAACGCCTCGCTGATTTTTTTGATCCGATATTTCACGGTATTTTTGTGGATAAATAATTGTTCGCTGCAAACTTGAAAGTCGGCTCCAGCATCCAGCAAAAAACTGCATAAAGTCAGGAGCTGTTCCTTATTGTCCATGATTGGGGCTAAGACATTCAAGGTTTCTTCGACTTCCGCTTCACCCGCTTGAACGATCTTACTTGCATGGGCGACTTGCCGAATTTCACTGATGGAGAAGGTCTTTTTCCCATGGAATAATTTAGGTAATTGCCAAGCTAACTGGTTGACTAATTGATAGGTATTGCGTACATCTGTCGTATTACGCAACCGTGGGCAAGCTACGAGACTATCGATCATTTCCTGCTCAGGACTCGTTTGTAAAAAAGCTTCAGCTAAATCTAATTCCGAATCAGTACCGTAATAATCCCCCAACAGTACGATCAACTGATCGTCCATTAACTGAACGACACAAGTTTGATAAAAATTGGCCACATAGGCTAAAATATCATTTTTTAACTTTTTTTCTGCTCTTAAATCATTCAATTGTAGCAGCCACATTAATTCGATGCCTTTGACATCAATCTTCAGCTGATTGGCTAAACGATACATCTTTTCACTTTCGTCATTCAAAATGGCTTGGATCAAGGCCTGCTCACTGACTTCACCAGGTTTCTTCCCCCATAAATTCAGTGCCACTTGCAGTAATTCGACCGATTGCAGGCACTCGACTTCTGTCAGCAACTCCAATTCCTTCAATAAATAAAAATGTAATACGCCATTTTCCTTATGATAGAGTTCTTTATAAAAAATCGCAAAGTCCTTTTTTTGAATCTGCTGGCCGTCTTCAACGACCACACGCCGCAATAAGTGGGCTAAATCGGTGGAAGAATTCCGCGGCCATTTGACTTGATTGATGACCTCATTCTCTGCGTTCGTTAAGAGTACATTACTGCGTAAAAGATCAGAAAGCAGCTTTAACGTCACTTCCACTGTCCGCAACTGCTCGGGTAACAAAGAAGCCTTCTCCAAGATCTCATTGACGATATTTTTGGTTGTCCGCTCTTTTAGAATATACGCCATCACTTCTACGATCACTTCACTATAGCGCAAATTTTGATTTTTAGGCATTTGAATAATCGCAAAATCTAATTCTTCTGCCGTTTTGATCACTTCTGGCGATAGTTTAGGAACAATGGTTCCGACGTAATACAAGATGATGCCCATTTCTCCCATTTTATGTAATTGACAAATCGTCTCACATTGTTTCGCAACGTCATCTTTGATATTGAAAAAAGAAGTTAGGACCAATTCACCGGAGTGATAGTCATTTTTTTCAAGCAAAACGGCAAAATCATCCGGATTTGAGATATCCAAGAAGGTCAAGGAAGTCACAGTTTGATTCAAGCAATTTTGTTCACTCATTAATTGAGCTTCCCGCAAAGAAGGCAACGTCAATACTTCTTTTAATTTAGCACCCAAGTTCTTTCCTCCTATTTCTCTCCATCACTCTTAACCACAAAACGGCCAGTTCGCTGACGGCTATTCTAGTACCAACGATTACATTAATTTTTTCACATCAAAATATTGTATTTTTTTAACTTTATCAGATTCAGAAATCCCTGTCTATGGATTTTTATCCAAAAAAAGTAAATATTTAGGTGAAATTCATAAAAATAGAGTATGTGACAAAAACGGTCAGCTTCAAGAAATAAGAAAGAATTTCCGAAAATTACTTCTCAAATCTTTATGAAATTTCGGCTTATTTCCAAAAATAAGCTACTTTTGGAACACTATTCATTCGGAAAAAGAGAGGTGCGACAAGAATTTTGTCACACCTCTCTTAAAAATAGCTCGACTATTTGATGGCTGTCTCCGACTCGACGATTTCTCCGACGATTCCGTAGTCTTTGGCTTCCTCGGCCGATAACCAGAAATTACGGTCGGTATCTTTTTCAATCTGTTCCAAGGTCTGCCCCGTCGCTTTTGCGATCAATTGGTTGACCCGTTTACGCATCCGTAAAATTTCTTTCGCTTCGATCTGGATTTCAGTGGATTGCCCTTGCACACCGCCAGCAGGCTGATGGATCATGTAACGCGTATTTGGTAGACTGTAGCGGTCTTTTTGATCCGCTGCTAAATAAATCGTAATCCCAGCACTGGCTACCCAGCCGGTCCCAATCACTTTGACTTTTGGTTTAATGAAACGAATCATGTCATGGATCGTATCGCCAGATTCAACGTGCCCTCCTTGACTGTTGATAAAGAGCGTGATTGGCTCATCATTAATCGCTGATAAATAAAGCAGTTGCTCAGTGACTGTCTTGGCCAATTCTTGGGTGATCTCACCATAGATCAAGATCGTACGCTGATTCAATAATTTTAACAATAGCGGATCCTTTTCTTCCACTTTTGCTGGTTCTTTTTCGGCTAAAAACGCATTCATTCACATGTCCTCCTTTTTTCTGTTAATTCCAGTATAGCCAAAAAAAAGCAGAATGAACATAAAGAGCTTTCAAGTCAAAGCCGGCTGCGCTAATACTAAAATTTATGCTAAACTAACATTAAAAAAATTTTGTTGGCAAAATATCTTTTTTTGTGGGATGATAGATCGTATTTTGTAAACAGAAAGGGGATTTCCGTGGCCTATCGCAATAAGCCTCCATCATGGGCTGCTCAACTGAATAATTACTAAATAAAAGGAGCGCAAATTTACATGATTGAGGAAAAGAAAAGTTTTATCTCATGGCCGGTTTTGGCTATGATGTCGTTTGTTACTGTCATTGGATTTGATGATATTATTTACAACTTTGCTAACCAAGGTTTAGGGGTCATTACTTCTTGGATCATTTTACTGCTATTATATGTGATTCCTTACTCGTTGATGGTTGGACAATTAGGTTCGGTTTTTAATCACGAAGGCGGCGGCTTGACCTCGTGGGTCCGGGGAACTAGCGGTGATCGCCTAGGTTATTTCACGGCCTGGACTTATTGGGCCGCTTCGATTCCTTACGTGGTGGATACTGCCAATGCTGTCGTTGTCGGCTTCGGTTGGTTGATCAACGGGAACGATTCAATGGAAGACAAAATGTCTAACTCCATGTTTGCCTTATTGACCTTCTGTATTTTTCTAGCCTTTATTTTCCTACAACGGCACTTTAAAAAATCACTGGAAGTTTTGAGTACTTTAGGCGGCGGCGCGATGTTCATCATGGCGATCTTATTCGTCTTCATGACCTTCGCTTCTTTATTTATGCCGAATGGTCACATCGAAACCCAGCCAATGAATCTGAGCGCGGTCATTCCGAAATTCGATCTCCATTATCTGACGACGATCGGGCTATTGATCTATGCCATCAATGGTGCGGAACTCGTTGCCCCATTCGTGACACGGATGCGGAAACCCCAACGAGAGTTTCCGAAAGCGATGATCATGCTGACGGTCATGACGATTTTCTTGACGGTTTTTGGTTCATTCTCACTAGGGGTCTTCTTTAACGCCCATCACTTACCAAATAATTTGAAGATGAACGGCTCTTATTATGCCTTCCAACGTTTAGGTGAATTCTTCCATCTAGGGAACTCCTTGATGTATATTTTCGCTGTCACTCAAATTATTTATATGTGTGCCCTACTTGCCGTGTTGTTAGATGCGATGACACGGATGCTGATCTCTGATACAGGTCAACAGTTCATGCCGAAGAAATTGACCAAGTTGAATGCTGAAGGCTTACCGATCAACGGTTACATTTTAACAACTGCTTTGAGTGCCTTCATTCTATTATTAGGGGTTTTCTTGCCAGAGATGAATGATATTTTCAACTGGTTGTTGAATCTTAACGGAATCATTTCTCCCGGTGTGACTTGCTGGATTTTCTATGCCTTTATCAAGATTCGTTTAGACAGTCAAAAATTCCAGTCAGATTATGTCTTTATCAAAAATGATCGGCTGGCCGTCTTTGTCGGTGGCTGGTGTTTGGCCGTGACGGTGATCGCTACACTATTTGGGGTCTTACCACAAGACGCGCCCTATGGTTCAAGCTTGTTCTGGCACGAATTGATCATCAATATTGTCGGCATCGTCGTATTGATTGGACTAGGCTTTATTATGCCGACTCTCGCTAAACGTGAACGAGAAAAAGCCGCATAACTTTTCACCATCAGACTGTAAACACTTCTTTTAATAGAAGCTGTTTACAGTCTTTTTGCTATTCAAAAAAAATTCTACTCGTGGTAAGATGAAGTCTAAATAAGTTTTAATTATTCTTTAATGAATTTCATAGAAACGGGTGAGGAGTATGTTGTTGGGGTCATTGGTCAATTTTCTAGCAATTGTTGCTGGGAGTTTGTCCGGGATTGTTTTACGTAATATTACTGAGCAAACAAAAGAAACGGTGACTAAGGGAATCGCCTTAGGGACGATTGCTTTGGCAATCAAAATGTCGATGCAGACCGCGTCTTTTACGATTATCATTATTAGTATTTGTTTAGGCGGAATGATCGGCGAATTTTTAAAAATCGAGGATTCCATGACTAATTTAGGCTTGCTGTTAGAAAAACGCTTTGCCCGTGGCAATGGCAATTTCGCGGAAGGTTTCGTGACGGCTACCTTGATCTATGTGATCGGCTCAATGGGCATCATTGGCGCAATCGAGAGCGGAATCAGCGGCAACCATCAGACCTTATTCACTAAAGCGGTTATGGACGGTTTCATGTCGATTATGCTGACGGCTTCACTAGGCATCGGCGTGCTCTTTTCTGCGTTTCCCGTCTTGATCTATCAAGGGATCATCACGATTTTTGCCAGCTTTATTGTCCGCTATTTACCACCAGAATTATTAGACAGCATCATGTCCGAGATCAGTGCGATCGGCGGTTTGATGATCCTAGCGATCGGCTTAAACGTTATGAAGCTGACTAAAATTCGCGTCTCGAATTATTTACCGGGAATTATCGTTTTAATTATCATCATGATTGTGCAATATTATTACTTTTGAAAAAGGCAGGCGAGTGGAAAATCACACTCACCTGCTTATTCTTTTGACTAAATAATACTTCGTCGTGCCCACCATCGGAACATCCTTAAAAAGTGAATTAGAAATCTGATTATGGTCCAGATGTTTTGCCTTTACTATTCTAGCTTGTGTCCTATGGATGCTGCCGAAAGTGGATTATGCAGCCGATCCTAGTTCTTGGATGTTCCAGCTGTTCACAAATATCGTCACACCGATCGTCTTGATTTTGCTAGGGATGATCTTACCAATGATCGCGAAACGCGAACAGCAGAAATTGAGCTAAAAATAGCCATGAGTGAAATCAGCTGGATCTCACTCATGGCTTTTCTATTTTGCTTTTTCCAATGTAGTTAAAGAAACGTCTGATTCACCAATCACCCAAGTCTTGGCGATCTCTTGTTCCTTGATCATTTGCGCATACCAGCCATTGTGCCGGCACAATTCTTGATGGGTTCCCTTTTCCCGCACTCGCCCCTCATCAAGCACGATGATTTGATCCGCATTGATGATCGTGTCTAGGCGATGGGCAATAACTACGACCGTTTTTTCAGCCATCAAGTGGTCCAAGGCCGCATTTATTTCCTTCTCATTATCGACATCTAAGCTGGAGGTTGATTCATCCAGTAAGACCACGGGTGCATCCTTCAATAAGGCACGAGCGATTGACACGCGCTGCTTCTCCCCGCCTGACAGAGTCGATCCGCCTTCTCCGACTAACGTGTCGTAGCCGTTCTCCATCTGCATAATGAATTCATGGCAATTTGCCAAACGACATGCATGAGTCACTTCTTCCATCGTTGCATTCGGCTTTGCCATGCGAATATTATTCAAGATCGTATCGTTGAACAGATAGACATCTTGAAAAACACAAGTGATTTCTTCGGTCAGCGCATCTGGGCGAATATCCCGCAGCTTCTCATTGCCCATCCGGATTTCACCTTGGCCGACATCCCAAAAACGTGAGATCAAACTAACAACCGTCGATTTACCTGAACCCGATGGCCCTACTAAAGCGGTTGTCTTTCCATCTTCTACCCTAAAGGAAAGATCGTCTAAAACAGTCACGCCATTTTCATAACTGAAGGATACGTGCTCGAAAGTTATCTCATGGTCGTTCCCGATAAAGGTCTCCTTGGTATAAGGCAAGGGTGGCGTTTCAAAGATTTGCTTCAAATTATCCGCGGATTTTGATAAGTATTTTAATTCAGGATACAGCATTCCGATCGTCATCAGCTGACTAGATGTTGAAACACTCAGCATCAAAACTGCGATATACTGTTCTGGCGTTGAATTACCTTGGATCAACAAGTTGGTTCCCCAGATCAAGGCAACGGGAATCATGAAGGAGACGATCGTAGAAAATACCATCACATAAGGCATCATTGAGAGCTCCAAACGAATCGACGACTTTTTCAATTCATTGAAGGATTGATCCAACCGTTCAAATTTTGTACCGGTTAAACGATATAAACGAAAAGTCTTGATTCCGTTGATGTATTCTACGACCCGCGAAATTACGGCATTGATTTTTACGCGATGCTCCGGTGCAATACGATGTCCGACGGATCCGCCCTTGATCATTAATGGCAAGGCCACTAAAATCATCACCACCATCACTCCGGCAAAACGAAAATCAATCACGACAGCCGCCAACATGCAGACCATCACACTAAACAGCGCTTTAACAAAATCCGTTAAGTGATGCGTTAAGACCTGCTCAAAATCAGCGATATCAGTTGAAAAATAGCTGGTTAATTTTCCGACACTGTTTTGATTGAAGTAACCAGAATTCAATCCCCGCACATGCTCTGCTAAACGCAAACGTAAATCGGTCGCGATTATCGAACCATTCAATTGTAGGGAAGAAAAACTGTACCGCGCCAAGAACGTCCGTAAAACAAATACAACAGCCAACACAGCGATCCCACGGAAAAAGAAATTTTCCGTAAACTGATTATTAATCAATGTAACAATACTCAAAATCATTACCGAGTAAAAGACCATATTCAAAAAGGCATCCAAAATCGCCAACAAAATTGGTGTATACAGCAGTTTGATCTTTTCACCAATCACCGCTCGAATATTTCTAATCACACTAGTCATTCGTTTCCCTCCTTATTTTTCTGTATAGATATTCCACAGCTTTGCATAGCTTCCGTTGCGGCGTAGCAGCTCGTCATGCGTTCCTCGTTCAATCACACGCCCTTGATCAAAGACACAGATTTGATCTGCATGCTTGATCGTATTCAAGCGATGGGCGATCATGATCGTGGTCTTGTTTTGTAGCAGCTCATTTAAAGCCAATTGGATTTTCCGTTCATTTTCAATGTCGGTGAAGCTCGTCGCTTCATCAAAAATGACTACCGGGGCATCCTTCAAGATCGCACGAGCAATACAAATCCGCTGCTTTTCGCCGCCAGACATCTTAATCCCCGCTTCACCCATCACGGTATCGTAGCCCTCCGGCAAGCTCATGATGAACTCATGGATTTGTGCCGCCTTCGCAGCCGCCTGAACTTCTGCGTCAGTGACCTGATCTTTTCCTACCGCAATATTTGTACGAATCGTATCACTCAGCATAAAGGCATCCTGAAAAACAAAGCTGATCGCCTGCATCAGAGATTCTTCACTAAAGCTATCAACGGGCTGATCATTCAACAATATCTGACCCTGCTGAATATCCCAAAAGCGCGGTACCAGCTGCGCCATCGTTGATTTCCCCGAACCAGACACACCAACAAAAGCCGTCAGGCTATTAGCCGGTACTTCTAGCGAGACATCGTGCAATACTTCATCTTCCTCATAAGAAAAATGAACATGGTCAAAGGTGATTTTGACATCCTCTAGCTGTTTAGAGTATTCGCCAAAATGCTGCTGTGGCAAATCCATAATATCTTTGATCTTCTCTGTTCCTGTTAAAATCTGTGAGATTGCCATGGCAAATCCACTCAGACTTTTTAGCGAAGATAGAAAGACGATACTCATAATCAAGAAAAACAAAAAGGTCGGTAAATCCACGCTGCCTTTTAGATAAAGCCAACCGCCCGCTGGAAAACTAAACAATAAACCAGATTCGATCAAGATTAAAAACATTCCATACGACCAAGATTGCTTCTTCGTACATTCGGACCACATCGTATGATATTCTTCTACCGTTGATGAATATTGCTTGAAGCCTTTTGCTGTAACGTTAAATGATTTCATGACATTCATACCGTTAATAAACTGCATGATAGAAGAATTTAACTGACCCACTAACTTTTGATACCAGCTCATGTACTTACTGCTGGAGCGCATACCGATCATTAAGATGATCGCCCCGATCACGATCGGCAATAACAAGCACAAGGCCAGCGGCAGACTCAAGGTGCACAGATAGCCAAACATTAGCAAGGGTACCGTAATCGCCTTTGCCAAATCCGGTACTTGGTGGGCCAGCATCGTTTCGATCCGTTCCGTATCTTCAATGATCGTTTTCTTTAGTTTGCCCGAAGTCGTCTTCGTAAAGAAGCCTAAATGCAGCGTAGCAATATGTGCACTTAAGCGGCTACGAATCTCATACAAGGTATTAAACGCACCAATATGCGAAAGCGCTCCGCTCACCATCATCGTCAAAAACTTTATAATAATTGCCAGCCCCGCATACATCCCATAACGCATCGCCAAATCCATATTCGGCTGATCGCCGAACAGAAACATCAGCACCCGATACAGCATCACCAACGGGACAAAATCCATAATGCCGGAAATAATGCTGAAAATGGCAGATACCAATAACAGCAAACTCGATTTCCCCGCCAAGCGAAATAAGTAAGTCACATTCGTCTTTTCCATCGTTCTCCTCCTAATTAGTTCGATTCGAATGCCGTATATCATTCAACTAATGCAGGGAAGAAAGGATTTACTCAATTTCGGGTAAATTATCCCTCTTTCTAGCGTCCTGCGAAAAGTTGAACTGACATCCTATAACATTTCGAACGAGATTGAGAATCACTCTCAATTACTTCGAAGTATTACATATGTTATTCGTGATGTAAAGCTTATTTTTTGACATTCCTTCAATTTTCTGAATCATTTTGCCGTGTTTCATAAATTTCAAATTCATCTTTTAGAAGTGTATACTGGATACAATTAATACCTAGAAAGAGGATTCTTATGTCTGATTATTTAAATGAACTGGAAGCATTTTGGGATGAATTTTCCGAAGAGTATGAAGCAATCCAACAAGAATCCACGTTTCCGATTGCAGAAGATCTGCGGGATTTTTTACTGGAAGAAAGGCTATTACCCTGCCAGACCTTTTTGGATCTTGCTGGCGGGACGGGTCGTTATTTAACAGCCGTTCAACAATACGTTGAAAAATATGATCTCGTTGATATCTCAGAGGAAATGCTGAAGTTGGCGGAAGCTAAAGTTAGAGGAAATGTTCAGCTAATCAAGCAAGAACAAGAAACGTTTTTGCGTCAGAACAAACATAGCTATGACATTACTTTTTCTGCGATGAATCCAGCATTGCAAACTAAAGAAGAATTCTTGGATTTCTGCCAAGCCAGTAAAGATTGGTGTTTAATTCTGCGAGTCGTAAAAGATGAAGATCAACTCTTCTCTTCCTACGAGGAAAAGAATCCTGATTTGTTATTAAACCAACGCTATAAAGGCTTTTTAGCCGAGCTGGATATTCCGTATCACACAAAGAAATTTTCCTATACAAAAAGTGAAAAAGTCAGTCGTGAATTTTTCCAGGAATATTTTGCTGATGATTTTCCCCCAGCAAAACTAGCCGAAATCATTGAATCGACTTTCGACGATACACGACAAAAAAGTAATCAACAATTTCTCGATTTTGAATTGATTTATTTTCAGCTACCAAAGGCTTATAATGAGAACGGATTTTAACTTTTGAGGAGGACCTTTGATGGAAGAAAAAACATTTCAACGAATCAAAGAATTAACCGAACTGCAAGGAACCAGCGGCTTTGAAGAAGATATTCGCAGCTACATGCGCGACTCTATTACGCCTTTAGTCGATGAGGTCCAACAAGACGGTTTGGGCGGTATTTTTGGTCTGCGTCAAGCTGATGAAAGCAAACCAAGGGTAATGGTGGCAGCGCATATGGACGAAGTCGGCTTCATGCTGACAGAGATCACTCCCCGCGGATTATTTAAGGTCGTACCTTTAGGTGGCTGGAATCCTTATGTGGTTTCCGCTCAACGTTTTACCTTAAAAACTAGCAAGGGCAATTATCCATGTATCTCCTCTTCTGTACCGCCCCATTTATTACGAGGAACCAACGGACAAGGGCAAATTAAAGTTGAAGACATTCTCTTTGATGCCGGCTTCGAATCAAAAGATGAAGCATTAGCTTACGGTGTTTTGCCAGGCGATACGATCGTTCCCCAGACCGAAACCATTAAGACTGCAAATGGCAAAAACATTATTAGTAAAGCCTGGGATAACCGCTACGGCTGTACGGTGGTGCTGGAAGCTTTAGAAGCATTGCAA